>SERZ01000364.1_pt1 | contig 30967 bp, 29 predicted proteins | sample 3171461 | NCBI WGS metagenome assembly SERZ01 (sample SAMN06051861, study PRJNA518727) | freshwater metagenome | biome: subpolar coniferous forest; feature: holomictic lake; material: water; isolation source: holomictic Lake 227, 6 m depth | place: Canada: near Kenora, Ontario | collected... | reverse complement strand
CGGCAACATGGGCACCGAAGGCTCGGTGGTGTTCCAGTTCAAGCATTGCGGCCAGTTGATTTTTGCGCCCGGCACGAATGAAGACAAGGTCATGGAAGTGGCGCTGGAAGCGGGCGCCGAGGATGTGATCACGGACGACGATGGTGCTATCGAGGTGCTGACGGCTTATGCCGATTTTGAGCCCGTCAAAAATGCGCTGGAAGCCGCCGGATTAAAGCCGGAAATGGCCGAAGTCACCATGCGGGCCGAAAACCCGATTGAGCTCACCGGTGACGATGCCGCACGCATGCAAAAGCTGCTCGACGTGCTCGAAGAACTTGACGACACGCAAAATATTTACCACAACGCCTTGATTGACAGCGACGCACTATGAGAATTCTTGTGATTGGCGGCGGTGGCCGTGAACATGCATTGGCCTGGAAACTGGCGCAGTCGCCCAAGGTCCGCAAATTGTTTGTGGCGCCTGGCAACGGTGGCACGGAGCAGGATGCCCGGTTTGAAAATATCAACATCACCGATGTCAACGAACTGCGCGCCTGGGCGCTTGAGCAAAAGATCGTGCTCACGGTGGTCGGGCCTGAAGGCCCATTGGCAGCCGGTGTAGTGGATGAGTTTCGCAAACACGGCTTGCGCGTGTTTGGCCCCACTCAGGCAGCCGCCCAGTTGGAGAGCTCCAAGGCGTTTTCCAAGGCCTTCATGAAGCGCCATGGCATCCCCACAGCCGACTACGAAACCTTCACTGACGCCACAGCGGCGCATGCCTACATCGACCAAAAAGGCGCACCGATTGTGGTCAAGGCCGATGGCTTGGCGGCAGGTAAAGGCGTGGTGGTCGCCATGACACTGGCAGAGGCGCACGCGGCGGTTGATTTCATGCTGCTCGACAACACGCTGGGCGTTGCGCACAACGAAGGCGGTGCGCGGGTCGTGATTGAAGAATTTTTGACTGGCGAAGAGGCCAGCTTCATCGTGATGTGTGACGGCAAGAATGTGCTGGCACTGGCCGCCAGCCAGGATCACAAGCGTTTGCTGGATGGCGATATGGGTCCGAACACCGGCGGCATGGGCGCTTATTCGCCCGCACCGGTGGTCACGCCCGATGTCCACGCCCGCGCCATGCGCGAGATTATTTTGCCCACCATTCGGGGCATGGAAAAAGACGGCATCGCCTACACCGGTTTCTTGTATGCTGGGTTGATGATCAGCGCAGATGGCCAGACTAAGACCCTCGAATTCAATTGCCGCATGGGCGACCCCGAGACCCAGCCGATCATGATGCGCCTCAAGACCGATCTGGTCGATGTGATGCTGGCCGCTACCGAGCCGGGCCCACACGGCAAGCTCGACGGTATTGAGTTGCAGTGGGATCGCCGCACCGCCTTGGGTGTGGTGCTGGCCGCGCACGGCTACCCGATGACCCCTCGCAAGGGCGATGTCATCAGTGGTTTGCCCAAGGAGCAGGATGATGCTGTTGTGTTTCATGCGGGCACCGCTTTGAAAGATGGCGAACTCGTGACCTCGGGCGGGCGTGTTTTGTGCGTCACGGTGTTGGCTGACAACGTCAAGCAAGCGCAGCAGCGAGCCCACGAAATCATTCTGGGCATTCGTTTTGAGGGCATGCAATACCGCACTGATATCGGCCATCTCGCCACAAAAAACTAAAGCTTTATGACGCAGCCTGTATTAACAACCTCACGCACCGACGAGGTGCGCAGCTTCTTGCAGGGCCTGCAGTCGCGCATTACTTCGGCCATTGCCAAGATCGATGGTGGTGCGTTTTTGACCGATACCTGGGAAAAAGCTCCTGGCGAAATGCTGCAAGGCAACGGCATTACCCAGATACTGGAAGGAGGCGACATTTTTGAGCGCGCTGGCTGTGGTTTCTCGCATGTGCGGGGACCCAAATTGCCGCCTTCTGCCACCCAACATCGTCCCGAGTTGGCGGGCGCGCCGTTTGAGGCGATGGGTGTGTCGCTGGTGTTTCATCCGCGCAACCCCTATGTGCCCACGGTTCACATGAACGTGCGCATGTTGGCGGCCAAGGGGAGTGATGGTCAGGAAGTTTGTTGGTTTGGTGGTGGTATGGACTTGACGCCCTACTATGGTTTTGAAGAAGATGCCGTGCACTTTCACACGTCATGCAAGACCGCTCTGACACCCTACGGCGACGATAAATACCCGCGCTTTAAAACCTGGTGCGACGAGTATTTTTATTTAAAGCATCGCTCAGAGCAACGCGGCGTGGGCGGAATCTTTTTTGATGACTTTTCTGAATTAGGCTTTGATGCCAGTCGGGCCATGATGCAGTCGGTGGGCGACTCATTTTTAGCTGCCTATCTGCCGATAGTTGAGAAACGTAAGGACACGCCTTATGGTGAGCGGGAACGGGCGTTTCAGTTGTACCGGCGCGGTCGGTATGTTGAATTCAACCTGGTTTGGGACCGCGGCACCCATTTTGGATTGCAATCTGGTGGACGTACCGAATCGATTTTGTTGTCGATGCCCCCATTGGTGAGTTGGTCTTATCAAAACGTGCCCGAAGCCGGGTCGCCTGAGGCCGATTTGTATGCCAAATTTCTGGTCCGCAAGGAATGGGTTTAACGCCAGTGCCGCCCGTTTTGCGGCGAATCGGTGTTTTTGGGGGTGCGTTTGACCCCCCTCATTTGGCTCATATGGCACTGGTGCAAACAGCGCTTGCCGATTTGCAACTCGATCAACTCCGCGTGGTTCCCACTGGTCAGGCCTGGCACAAAACCCGTGTACTGAGCCCAGCCCATCATCGCTTGGCGATGGCTGAGTTGGCTTTTTCTAAAGTGCCCTGCGTTGTGGTGGATCCTATCGAGACCCAACGCGTTGGCCCGAGTTACACCGTGGACACTTTGCGTGCGTTCAAAGCACTTTTTCCAGATGCTGAGTTTTTCTTGATCGTGGGTGAAGATCAGGCCCGCGCGTTGACAACTTGGCGCGAATGGCAGGCCGTTTTGCAACTAGCTATAATTTGTGTAGCTGAGCGCGATGATTTGATGGGGGCCAAGCCCTTGTTTATGGCTCCCAAGTCGTATGAATCTCGTTTCAGGCGGCTGCAAATGCCAGCCATGCCTGTTAGCGCAACCGAAATTCGGGCCCGAATTGCAACGCACCAAAGCGTTTCATCGCTGGTTTTTGAGCCAGTTGCGCGTTATATTGACGACCACCACCTTTACCAGACTACTTGATGACTACTTCCACTGTTGCAAAAAAAGACATTCATAAACTTCAGCGTGCCATCGTCGATGGTCTGGAAGACGTCAAAGCCCAAGATATTCAGGTGTTTGATACCGAGCACCTCACCGCCTTGTTTGAGCGCGTGATCATTGCTTCAGGTACCTCCAATCGCCAAACCAAAGCACTTGCTGGCAGCGTGCGTGACGCAGTTCGTGATGCCGGCTTTGCCAAGCCACGCGTAGAAGGTGAAACCAATGGTGAATGGATTATTGTGGATTGCGGTCAAGCCGTGGTGCACATCATGCAGCCCAATTTCCGCCAGTACTACAACCTGGAAGAACTTTGGGGTGAGAAGCCTGTGCGCCTGAAGCTGGGTGCGGCCAAGCCTGCGGTGGCCGAGTCTGAAGCTGAAGTGGCTGCCAAAGCGCCGAAAAAGGTGGTTGAAGTCGAAGGCAGTCTGCGACGCTCCAATGCGGCCAAAAAAGGCGTGGCCTTGGCATTCCCCTCTAAAGCACAGGTCAAAAAGGACTTGGCTTCCAAGTCTGGCGCTGCTAAATCGCCAGCCAGAAAAGTGGCTGCCAAAAAAGCACCTGCCAAAGCACCGGTTGAAATGCTTGAAGTGCAACAAGCACCGGCAAAAGCTGCCCCTAAAGCGGTTGTGCGCAAGCCCGCTGCGAAAGTAGCCGCCAAGAAAGTGGCGATCAAAAAAGTCACGATCAACGATCCTGAAAAGATGTTGGCTAAAAAATCAGCGACCCAAGCGGCTACCAAGGTTGCCGCCAAGAAAGCCCCTGCCAAAAAAGCGGCCGTTCGCAAGGCCTGAGAAGGGGCGTTGTGAGGTTGGTGATTGTTGCTGTCGGACAGCGCGTACCCGACTGGGCTCAAACCGCTTGGGACGATTACGCCAAGCGGTTTCCCTTTGAGCTCAAAGTGGAGCTTAAAGCGGTCAAAACGGAGCCGCGTGGCTCCAAGACGATAGAAAACTTGTATGCGGCAGAGCGTGCCCGTATTGAGGCCGTCATCCCCAAAGGTTTTCGCATTGTGGCCCTGGACGAGCGAGGCACCTCGCTGACGACGGTTGCTTTGGCGCAAAAACTTCAGAACTGGCAGTTGGAGAGTGATGACGTGGCGCTCGTCATTGGTGGGCCAGATGGACTTGACCCGGCCTTCAAACAAGCCGCGCATGAGCGCATCCGCTTGTCGGATTTGACTTTGCCGCACGCCATGGTTCGGGTGGTGCTGATTGAGCAGTTGTATCGCGCGTGGTCCATCAATGCCAACCACCCGTATCACCGTGAATAAATTTATTTATCTGGCCTCGCAAAGTCCACGTAGACGTCAGTTGCTGGAGCAGTTGGGGGTGCGCCATGAGTTGCTGCTGCCCGATGCGCAGGAAGACGCTGAAGCGCTTGAAGTGGTGCTGCCCAACGAGGCGCCTGTTGCTTACGTCAAACGGGTCACCCAACTGAAACTGGATGCCTCGCTGTCCAGACTTGAACGAAGAGGGCTTGCGATGGCGCCTATCCTTTGCTCAGACACGACCGTTGCCTTGGGCGACACGATTTATGGCAAGCCCGCAGATGCCGCAGATGCCATCCGCATGTTGACTGAGCTTTCCGGTAAGACGCATCAAGTTTTTACCGGGGTGGCGATTGGTACATCGGATTTCCGTGTGCAAGCCCTGTGTGAATCGCAGGTTACTTTTGCAGCCCTGAGCCAAGATCAGATCAGAGACTACGTTTTGACTGACGAACCCATGGGCAAGGCCGGTGCTTATGCTGTGCAGGGCAGAGCAGCCGCCTATATTTCTCATATGAGCGGTTCTTACTCTGGCATCATGGGGCTGCCGATGTTTGAAACCGCTGTGTTGCTGAGATCCTTCGGTTTTACACTTTAATCTGGCCCATCATGCAAGACGACATACTGATCAATTGGTCTCCACAGGAAACCCGTGTTGCCATTGTTGAAAATGGTGTTTTGCAAGAGTTGCACGTTGAGCGCACGTTAGAGCGCGGACTTGTCGGTAATGTATATCTGGGCAAAGTTGCACGTGTGTTACCTGGTATGCAGTCGGCATTCATCGATATCGGGCTCGAACGAGCCGCCTTTCTGCACGTTGCAGATGTCTGGCAGCGCCAACCCGATGGTGAGCCACCCAGCATGGTGCGCAATACCCAGCCTCAAATCCCGATTGAAAAAAAGATTTTTGAAGGCCAGGCACTGATGGTGCAGGTCATCAAAGACCCCATTGGAACCAAAGGTGCGCGACTCTCTACGCAAATCAGCATTGCGGGGCGCTTGCTGGTTTTTTTGCCCCAGGATGACCATATCGGGGTATCGCAAAAAATCCCGCAAAGTCAGCGCGACGAATTACGTGCTCGTTTGCAGGTTCTGGCTGGCTCGCAGGGTGGCGGGTTTATTTTGCGAACCAATGGTGAGGACGCTTCTGATCAGGAGCTGTCAGATGACATTGGTTATTTGCGAAAGGCTTGGGCCCGAATCAAGGATGCATCGCTACGCTTGCCACCCTTGTCACTCTTGCACCAGGATCTGAACCTGTTGCAGCGTGTTTTGCGTGATTTGGTGGGTGAAAGCACTCAAACCATCAAAGTAGACTCGCTCGAGCAGTTTGAACTGCTTAAAACGTTTGGCCTTGAATTCATGCCAACCGCTTCCGCCAAATTGCAGCATTACAAAGGTGAGCGGCCCATTTTCGATTTGTATGCCATCGACGAGGAAATCGCCAAGGCACTGGGAAGGCGGGTTGACTTAAAGTCCGGCGGTTATCTGATCGTCGACCAAACTGAAGCCTTGACCACGGTGGATGTGAATACCGGTGGCTTTGTCGGTGCCCGTAACTTTGACGACACCATTTTCAAGACCAATCTGGAAGCCGCCCAAGCGATTGCGCGGCAATTGCGACTTCGAAATCTAGGCGGAATCATCATTGCCGACTTCATCGATATGGTGCGCGAAGACCACCGAGCCGCAGTTTTGGCAGAATTCAAGAAGCAGTTATCACGCGACCGCGTTAAAACGATGGCTGGCGGATTTTCTCAATTGGGACTGGTGGAAATGACGCGCAAGCGCACCCGCGAGTCGCTGGCGCATATGTTGTGCGAACCATGCCCAACGTGTGAAGGCAAAGGAATAGTCAAGACTGCACGCAGCGTGGCTTACGACATTTGCCGCGAAATATTGCGTGAAGCACGTCAATTCAACCCACGCGAGTTTCGCGTCATCGCTTCACCCAAAGTCATCGAGTTGTTTCTGGATGAGGAAAGTCAGCATCTGGCAGGCTTGAGTGAATTTATTGGGAAGCCAGTGTCGTTGCAAAGTGAAGCTGCCATGGGGCAGGAGCAGTACGATATTGTGTTGCTTTAATTTGCATAAAGTTAGTCGTTATGAGTAGCCTTGAGACTCTTAATTTGTCTCCCATTCCCATTTTGACGTATCACCAGATTGAGGCGGCACCAGCCAAAGGCGCTCCGTTTCGCAGTCTGTATGTTGCACCTCGTGCCTTTGCACGCCAGATGGCATTTTTGAAGTTGTTGGGTTACAAGGGTTTGTCGATGTCGGCATTAATGCCGTACTTGCTGGGCGAGAAGGTCGGGCGGGTGGTCGGAATTACGTTTGACGATGGTTATCTAAATAATTTGACTAATGCCATGCCTGTATTACAAAAGTACGGGTATTCATCAACTTGTTACGCTGTGAGTCAACAACTTGGCAAGACCAATGTTTGGGACATTGAAGCAGGTATTGCTCAAACGCCGCTTATGAATGCGGTGCAACTACGGCAATGGATGGCCGGGGGGCAAGAAGTTGGAGCCCACACCCGTCACCATGTACGGCTTACCGAAGCAGATAAATCAAGTAGCAGTGATGAAATTTCTCTTTGTAAGTCAGAACTTGAAGCCATCACGAATTCACCCGTTAATCATTTTTGTTACCCCTATGGCGACTACGTTTCAGATCATGTCGCGATGGTTCGCGCGGCAGGTTTTCAGTCTGCAACCACGACCCAGCGCGGTCGCTGTCAAGCGGGCGCAGACATGATGGAACTGTACCGTGTGCCGGTCGTTCGTAGTACCAGTTTGCCTTTGCTTTGGCTTAAGGTTGCTACACACTACGAAGATCGGCGTTACACATGAGCGTTGAAAAAACTGAAATAAGACGACTTCGTATTGCTGTTCTCAACAGGGTTTTTTCACCCACTGGCGGCGGGGCAGAGCGTTACTCCATAGCCTTGGTTGAAGAGTTGGCGAGTCGCCACGAAATCCATGTGTTTGCCCAGCAAATCAACCATCAATGGTCGGGCGTGACTTATCACACAGTATCAGCGCCTTTGCTCAAGCCGCGCTGGATTAACCAACTCTGGTACGCCACTGCCACTTGGTGGGCAACTCGCCGGGGCTTTGATATTGTCCATTCGCATGAGAACACGTGGCATGGGCAAGTTCAAACGGTGCACGTGTTACCAGTTAAATACAATCTTTTTCACGGGCGAACAGGTATTAAACGCCTATTGCGGTCGATTAAGGTTTTGACGAGTCTGCGATTACTTGTTTATTTGTTGTTTGAACGTGCCCGCTTATCAGGTACCGCTAGAAATCACTGCGTTGTAGTGACGTCTGTCAGCTTACTTCAAATTATTAAATCAACTTATCCGAAAATTTCGCCAACACTCAAAGTCATTACACCTGGTGTCCATTCGTTTCAAGCGACGGGCGCAGAGCAAAAAAAAGCTGCACGTACCTCCTTGGGCTTGCCAAATGCAGGATCATGTATTTTATTTGTAGGCCACGACTACCGCAAAAAAGGATTGGACGTTCTTATCAAATCACTGAGTGAACTAGCAGCGGATACATTTTTAGCCGTAGTGGGTAATCCTGCTCAGATTCCCATGTTTCGTGACTTGGCCAGCAAGGCCGGACTCGGTTCACGTATTTTCTTTTTAGGTGCACTGACAGATGTCTCAGTCGCTTATGAAGCCGCCGATGTGCTTGCGCATCCGACTTTAGAAGATACATTTGCCATGGTGGTGTTGGAGGCTATGGCACATGGCTTGCCCGTTGTCGTGAGTGACGAGCAGCACTGTGGAATCTCGGCGCTTCTGACGGACGGTGTAAATGCCCTGCTTCTCAACGATCCCAAAGATACTAAAAAACTCTCAACGGCTTTGAAGCAGGTTCTTCAAGATGATTTATTTCGTGAGAGGCTAAGTAAAGCCGCTGTTGATTTTTCACGCTTGTACCAATGGCCCGAAATAGCTCGCCAGCAAGAAGAAATTTATTTGTCTTTGTCTAACCCTTGAGATTGCTTCACACCAAGTTCGTCGTGTAATCCGAGTGCATAAAGTCTGGCGTAATGCCCACTGGATTGAATCAACTGGCTGTGGGTTCCTATTTCTACAATTCTCCCCGCGTCCATGACGACGATTCGATTGGCATGGTGTACGGTAGAAAGTCGGTGAGCCACAACAATCGAAGTACGTTGCGCCATTAATTTTTGCAACGCATCTTGTACTGCACGTTCTGATTCTGTGTCGAGTGCAGACGTGGCTTCATCAAGAATAAGGATAGGGGCATTTTTGTAAAGTGCCCTTGCGATAGCGAGTCGTTGACGTTGACCACCCGACAGTTGCATGGCATTGTGCCCAGTCACAGTGTCAATGCCAAGCGGAAGATCTGTTGCAAACTTTTCTAAATTTGCAGCCCGCAAGCATTCCAAAACACGTGTTCTGTCTATTTCTTTACCGAGGGCGACATTTGCAGCCAATGTGTCATTGATCATCACAAAGTGCTGGCTGACCACCGCAAATTGATCCCGTAGGGATTCAAGCTGCCAGTCCCGAAGTTCATGTCCATCAAGTTCAATTCGCCCAGAAGTAGGTTCAATAAATCTGGGTAGCAGATTTGTAAGCGTTGTCTTGCCGGAACCCGATGCGCCCACCAGGGCAATGATTTCCCCGGGGCTAATTGTTAAATTAAATCTGTCTACTGCAGGCATACCTTCTTCGGTGTAGTTAACGGTGGTGTCAATAAAAGCAATACTGCCGATAGCCCGTTTTTTAATAAAATTTCCACCTGCTTCATCCGGCATATTTTCAATTAAATCGAGCCCTTTTTCTATTGCTGCCAATCCGCGTGTCATGGGGCTGGCTATTTCAGAGAGATGTTTGATGGGTGCTACCAGCATAAGCATGGCCGTGACGAAGGATACAAAGCTACCCACTGAGGTGCCGGTCGCTGTACTTTGAAAAAGCGCTACCGATATGACTGTCGACAATGCGATTGCTGCCAGCATTTGTGTGATCGGGGTCATCGCTGAAGAGGCTGTAATCGACTTCATGGATAACCTTCGAAGTGACTGACTAAGTTGGCTAAAACGTGTTGCCTGTGCTGATTGAGCTGCATGCAGGCGGACATCGCGGTGAGCCAAAACGTTTTCTTCAACAACGTAAGCCAACTCATCCGTTGCTGATTGATTTTCCTTGGCCAATCGATATAAACGACGTGACAAAACTCGCATGACCAGCGCTACCGCAGGAAACAGGCAAGCCACTATCAAAGTGAGTTTCCAGTTGAGGTACAACAAATATCCAACGAGAGCTAACAATGTCAGACTGTCTCGGGCTAATGTCATCAACGAACTGATCAGCAATTGGGCGCCATTTTGTACCTCATAGACCACCGTGTTGGTTAATGAACTGGAGGTTTGGTGCGCGAAAAGTGTCAAACGTGCCGAGAGTATTTTGTCGAACAAAGCTTGGCGTAATTTAACCAATCCTTGATTCATCACATGTGCGGAAGCCCATTGCGCAATAAAGCCTGACAAGCCACGGACACCAAATAGCAGGAGTAATGACGCTGGGATTAGCCACAAGTTGATCTCACCTTTTTGGAATCCTGAGTCAAGCAGTGGTTTTAGTAATCCAGGAATCAGTGGCTCTGTTGCTGATGTGACAGTTGTGGCGGTTGCGATAATCGCTACTCCGCTTTTTGAGTCTTTAAAGTAAGGCCAAATACGGGTAAGTCTGGAGAGAAATTTGTTATTTTCTAGCCGTTTATTAGTATTTTTAGAGTTTTCAATTGGCATTTTATTTATATATAAGTTTAATTATTTAATATAAATATTATTTATTTGTTATGAAATTTAAGTGTGTGTTATTTGTTAATTTAGCATTCGCGTGTCGGCTGTATTTTTAATAATTAATAAGCTGCCAATTATTGCCATAAAGTATTCTCCCATTCCAACGCCAAAGAACGGACAGTTCATTAAACCCATGAAAGCAGCGATAATAATCGTACTGATCAGCGCACGTGAGGCCATCTCTGACAGGTTCAATGCATCTTTATAGAGTGCTATAAAGATGCTGATAAACAACGCTAATCCAATCGCGCCAGCTTCAACCAACCATAATAAATACTGCTGGTGGGGGTTGGAAGGTGGGTCATTTTGGAGTCCTCCTAAACGTAAGTAGTTCGTTTTCCAACTGCCTACACCATGGCCAATTATTGGTTTCTCTATGACAGCGATAATAGAGCGATGCCAGTAATCAAGGCGCTGACCTTGGGACGTATCAAAGTTGCCGTTTTGATAAAGGGCCACGTCTCTTTTTATTTCCATCATCTTTGACTGAAATCGTGGTGATAACGCCAGTAAAGTTGCACCTAGTAAAAAAGGCAAGGCTACAACACCCCAGCGGTAGCGCTTTGGAAGTTCCCAGAAAGCAGCTGTTGCAATAAGCAAAAGGATTACTAAAAATCCAGTTCTTCCAGTCATGATAAAAAGCACGTTTAGTAATGTAAGCGACATGGCGGCCCATAACCAAACGCGGTGCCAGGTAACTGGCCATTGATCACGGAAAAACCAGAGAAGAAGTAGCATCAATGAACTCATTACAGGTTGCTCAAGTGTGCTCGTGAATAAGATACCCATTTCAGGGGGGAAATCTTTTTTCGCCCAAGGTATGTAAACACCTAACCACATAAGCCAAGAACAGATGACAACAAAAAACTGGCCAACAACAACGAACTTAAGTACCGCCAGTCCTTGCTTACTGGTCTGAAGTAAATAGAAAACAGCAATTAACCACATTAAGCGTGAATGCCGGAGCATTGCTGTTACTGCTTCCCCTGATGGTGCCTCTGTCCAAGCGAACGAGATAAACATCCAAGTCAATGAAAGGAAAACAGCCAAAATTGTCCAAGTGGACTGTGGTTGCCGCTTAAAGCTGGCACAGCGAACTTCAAAAATTAGTCGCCAGATAACCGCGATCAATATAAAAATCTTAGATAAAGAAACCATCGCGGCACCTAAACTGACGCATGTGGCAAATACACAAGAAGCAAATACGGAAAACTTGTCTAAAGCTTCAGGTGCTGTGGTTCGAGTTGCGAGAGACATATTATATTTATATTTATTTATATAAATCTAGATTTAATAACTCATTAAACTTTAAATTAAATTGATCAGGGCTTGGATTGATTAAACGGCTGCACCAAGGATTTGCATGGAACGACGTAACTTCTGCGTAAGTAAATAAAACAAGCGTAGGTTTTTTTATTGCTACGGCAATGTGGTATGGTCCAGAATCTGTAGATATAAAAATGTCACATGTATCAATTAAACCAGCAAGCGAGCATAAATTCGTTTCTCCTGCAAGGTTATATATGTGGCTTATATTACCCCATCGATTTGAATATGCAGCCATGAACTCTTTGTTCACGTCATCTTCAAATTTTGCACCAGACAATAAAAGACAATGTGGACGTTTTTGTAGTGCCGTTCCAATGCACTCAACTAGGTCAATCATATTTGGTCTTTTACTCAGTGCATCAGGCGTTCCGCATCCGATGTTAAGCCCTACTATTGGCACCCCTGATGCCAAGCGAAGCCTCAATTGATCAGCATAATTTTTCGCTACATCTGTTAATTCAAGCTCGATGGGTCTACCTTCTCGTTCTATCCCCAAGGCTGCGAGTGCAACAAAATCGCGGTTTGTGTAGTCCATGGGCAGAGTTAAACCTCTGCGCTGTGCATATCCTGAAGTTTTATCCGCTGCCAAGTCGTATAAAAGGCCGCGGCCAGGAAATTGAGAAATTCCAACGGTTATACCTGCGCAAGCAGCTTTAGCTGAGCGGGTTAGCAGGGTCGAGCGTAGGCCAGAGGATTCGAAATCGATAATCAAATCAGGTTGAAGGCGTTTACTTATATTCTGGATCTGATCGCTTAGAACACGATGTGGAACTCTCCTTGCCTTGGCCGTGTGCGGGCTATCTTCACGAACAGTCAAAAATGTTGCGCTACTTAGAAGGTGGTGGGTTTTAATTAACTCTTCGGCCGCATAGCCTGGGTGTCGACTGAGAAAAAGTAGATGCAACTCTGCATTAGGAAAATGATCTTTTAGCGCCCTCCAAGCTGCAGAACTCCTTAGAAGATCACCAATTCCCATGCTGTGAGATTTGAGCATGAGAATTTTTTTTACAGCAGGTTGAAATATGAGGGACATTATTTTTATTTCGCATTCACTTTTCTATATTTTTCATCGGAAATCCTTCTGGATTTGCTAATGTATAAAATATATTACAGACTATCAGAAAAATTATTTACTTTTGACTTAGGACGTCTACCCTGCAATTTTTCCGGGCACTGTTCAATTTGCTTGGTAGGTGTTGCAATTTTTTATCGCCAATTAAATTGCCTTCAAGCGCTTATAAAATAAACCGTCAATCCGACGTCTCTCTGCCTGAGCTTCCACATCTCCAACCAACTTTAAATTTTACTTTGACTAAGCTAAGCGTCATCATCATCACCTTCAATGAGGCAGGCAACATTGAAGCCTGCCTGAAGTCTGTGTCATTTGCCAACGAGATCATTGTGGTCGACTCAGGCAGTACCGATGGAACGCAAGACCTTGCCCGTAGTTTAGGTGCAGTGGTCCATGTCACATCAGACTGGCCAGGTTTCGGACCGCAAAAAAACAGATCGCTTGAACTTGCTCAGCATTCATGGGTGTTGTCGCTTGATGCCGATGAAAGGGTTTCTGCGGATCTGGCTAAACAAATTATTCGTGCTGTCGCAGTTGACGGTGACGCAGCTTACGAAATTCCCCGTCTAACTCAATTTTGTGGTCATTGGATAAATCATTGTGGGTGGACTCCTGACTATGTGTTGAGATTATTCAAGAGAGGAACTGCTCATTTTAGCGATGACTTAGTTCATGAACGAGTTGTCCTTACAAGTGGCGTGATACATCGGCTCACCAGTCCACTGCTGCATTACAGCTACCCAACACCAACTCATTACTGGCGAAAATTGGAGCAGTACAGTCAAGCTTGGGCCCAGCAGCGTTTTAAAAACGGTCAAACAACCTCCATGTTGCGTGCTGGTTTGGCTGGGGTGGTAGCATTCTTGAGAAGCTACATTTTTCGTTTTGGTTTTCTGGACGGAGCAATGGGTTTCGCAGTGTGTACCATGCAGGCACAAGCCGCGTTTGGAAAATATTTCGCTTTGTATTGTTTGAATCAGAAAAATGACACTACGTCCACACCTCGCACTTTCTGAATTTTTTATTGGTCTAGTATCTTTTTTGATGCTTGTTTTTGCCTCGTCAGCTCAAGCCCAATTCCGCGTAGAAGTCTCCGGCGTGGGTTTAACCCAGTTGCCTATCGCAGTGTCAACTTTTCGTGGCAATGATGCTTCCCCACAAAAGTTGGCTGCAATCGTTCTTGCTGACCTTGAGCGAAGTGGTCAGTTTCGAGGAATAGATTCTGGTGGTGCTGCGCTTGATGAGGTTGCACGGCCCGACATGGCTGTTTGGCGCCAAAAAGGCGCTGACTCTCTTGCATCAGGGAGTGTTACTCGATTAGCTGATGGTCGGTACGACGTTCGTTTCAGGGTTTGGGACGTCGTAAAAGGTCAAGATCTGGGCGGGCAAAGTTATGCGGTAACCCAAGCAGACCTGCGAATGGCGGCTCATCGAATTGCAGATTTTATTTATGAAAAATTGACGGGTGACAAGGGTGCATTTTCTACGCGCATTGCTTACATCACCAAGGCTTCCCAGCGATACCAGTTGTGGGTTGCTGATGCAGATGGTGAAAATGCCCAGTCTGCCCTGGCGAGTTCTGAGCCCATCATTTCGCCAGCATGGTCGCCTAATGGCAGTCAACTGGCTTACGTTTCCTTTGAGTCACGTAAACCTGTGGTTTATACCCATGACATTTCCAGCGGCAAGCGTCGCTTAATCGCAAATTTCAAGGGTTCAAACAGCGCACCCGCCTGGTCGCCCGATGGTCGGACCATGGCTGTGACGCTGAGTCGTGATGGGGGTTCGCAGTTGTATGCCATCGATGCAAACGGTGGGGAGCCTCGCAGGCTTGCACAGTCCAGCAGTATTGATACCGAGCCTGCTTACTCCCCGGATGGTAAGAGTATTTATTTTGTCAGTGACCGGGGTGGTGCGCCTCAAATTTACAAAATGCCGGCCTCGGGTGGCAATGCAGAGCGGGTAACTTTTTCAGGTAGTTACAACATATCACCCGCGATCAGTCCAGATGGTCGATTGCTCGCCTATATTTCAAGGGTTAGCGGTGCTTTCAAGCTCCATGTCATGGAGTTGGCGGGTGGTGCTGTAACTGCAATTACAGACACATCGGCAGACGAAAGCCCTAGTTTTTCTCCGAACGGCCGGTTGATCGTTTACGCTACCCAACAGCAAGGCCGGGAAGCGCTTATGACCACAACTTTGGATGGAAAAATAAAAGCAAGGTTGGTTGGTCAAAATGGAAATATTCGTGAGCCTGATTGGGGCCCATTTCAAAAGCAATAATTTTTTGGAGTAACTTGATGAAGACCTTTTTTTTGGTTCTGTTGGCTATGTCTTTGCTGGCTGGATGCGGATCAACCGTAAAACTTGATAACGTTCCTGTGGAGGATAAAGCTGGGACATCTATTTTTCAAATAGCGCCTGAGGGTGCTGGAAGTATGGTCAATAAAGGTGGCGTTGCCTCTGTAGAGTTGGATAAATCATCGAACCTTGCGGCTATTCCAACAGGGCCCAAAGTCATTTATTTTGACTACGATAGTTTCACGATCAAGCCTGAGTTTCAGTCCGTTATTGAAAAGCACGCTCGTTATATCAAAATGGATAAGGTCCGCAAAGTTGCCATTGAGGGGCATACAGATGAGCGCGGTGGCCGCGAATACAACTTGGCACTAGGGCAAAAAAGAGCAGAATCAGTTCGTACCGCTTTAGGTCTTCTGGGTGTGGCTGATAGTCAATTAGAGGCCGTCAGCTTTGGCAAGGAAAAACCCGCTGATCAGGGTACTGACGAGAATGCCATGGCTAAAAATCGTCGGGCTGAAATTAGTTATCGTTAAATTGCGGGACCAAATTTGTGTTAATTTCTCAACGAATTGGTGCTGTACTTTTATTTAGTCTTTGCACTGCAACAGCTCATGCAGGACTGTTTGAAGATGATGAAGCGCGAAAGGCGATTCTTGATCTCAGGCAAAGTGTTGACGCAGTTCGACAAGAGTCAACCCTTATTTCAAATCGCAGTAATGACGACAGCGCATCGCTGCGTAGAAGCTTGCTTGAATTACAAAATCAGATTGAAGCACTGCGTTCAGATTTGGCAAAAGTACGTGGCTTAAATGAGCAATTAACACGAGACGTAGCTGATTTGCAGCGGCGACAAAAAGATATTATTCAAGGTGTTGACGATAGGATTCGCCTTTTTGAACCCGTAAAAGTAACCGTAGACGGTAGCGAATTTTTGGTGGAGCCCGCTGAAAAACGTGATTTTGAAGCGGCACTTGCTGTGTTCCGTAAAGGTGATTTTTCTTCTGCGCAAACTCTTTTCCTGGATTTTTTAAAGCGATTTCCCAACACAGGCTACTGGAATTCCTCATTATTTTGGTTAGGAAATGCGCAGTACGCTACGCGGGACTACAAAGAAGCAATCATTAATTTCAGTGCTTTGGTTTCCAAGGCGCCTTTGCATTCTCGATCCCCTGAGGCACTGCTTTCAATCAGTAATTGTCAAATAGAAGTTAAAGATCTACGCGCTGCCAAGAAAACACTGGATGATTTAATTAAAACTTATCCTCAAAGCGAGGCGGCCGTTGCAGCTAAAGAGCGATTGGTTCGGCTCAAATAATGTCGGAAAATAGTCCGCTTGCTGATCGCCGCTTCAGCGGATTGACGCGTCTTTACGGCGTGTTGGGTGCTCAGAGAATCAGAGCTGCCCATGTTGTCGTCGTAGGAATTGGTGGAGTTGGTTCCTGGTCGGCTGAAGCCTTGGCCCGGAGCGGAGTAGGGCACTTGACGCTGATTGATCTGGACCACGTTTCTGAGTCCAACATTAACCGCCAAATTCATGCTGTTGATTCAACTGTTGGACAGGCTAAAGTTTTCGCAATGAGCGAGCGGATCCGTTCATTTAATCCAAGTTGTATAGTGACTTGTATTGAAGAATTTGTCGACGCCTCAAACTGGATAACTTTGCTGCCTGAGGGCGTTTCAGCAGTTATCGATGCAACTGACCAGGTCCATGCAAAAACGGCTATGGCTGCTTGGTCGCTTCAATCTAAGACTTTCTTCATTTCGGTGGGTGCTGCAGGAGGCAAGCGCCAAGCACATCTTGTGGACATAAGTGATGTTGCCTCCGTAACTCATGATCCTTTACTGTCTCAATTGCGCTATCGATTGCGAAAAGAGCATAAAGCACCACGTGAAGGAAAAAAAATCGGGGTCAGTTGTGTTTTTAGTCGCGAGTCAGTGAGTCCACCCGATGCGTCTTGCGCAATTGAAGGTGATGGAACCCTGAATTGTCACGGCTATGGTTCCGTTGTAGCGGTAACAGCCACCTTTGGCCAATGTGCTGCGGGTTGGGTTCTTGATCAACTTGCGATGCAAGCTCAGAAAATTAAGTTATAATTTAAGGCTGATATAAACGTAGTTAAATATGTTTAGATAAGACAATGGGATGTTAGCTCAGTTGGTAGAGCAGCGGACTTTTAATCCGTTTGTCGTGGGTTCGACCCCCGCACATCCCACCATACAAAGCCTTTCGGGGCATAGAAAGCCTGTTTCTGAAAAGATAGCAGGCTTTTTTATTGGGACACTTGCAAGTATCCCAATGCGCTTTCACAAACCATAAAATTCGCGAATCACCTCCCATGCAGCCTGGGGTTCGTCGACATAGGTAAAAAGATCCAGATCTTCCTTGGAAATAACACCTTCTTCAAGCAAGACTTCCATATTGATGAGCCGCTTCCAATAATCAGTTCCAAATAAAACGATAGGTACCGGTTTTGCTTTGTGTGTTTGCACCAGCGTAATAACTTCAAACAGCTCGTCTAGTGTGCCAAACCCACCAGGAAATGCGACCAGTGCTTTCGCACGCATCATGAAGTGCATCTTGCGAAGCGCAAAGTAATGAAACTTGAAGCTTAAAGTTGGAGTTACATAAGGGTTGGCATTTTGCTCATGAGGCAGGGCAATGTTCAGGCCAACACTAGGAGCACCCATTTCGTGCGCGCCACGGTTAGCTGCTTCCATGATGCCAGGGCCACCACCTGTGGCAATAAACAATCGTTCTTCGAGACGGCGGTGTGCGCTGTAACTTGCGACAAGTCGGGCAAATAATCTGGCTTGATCGTAAAAGTAGGCGTTTCTAACTTGTCTTTGTGCTGTGACTAGCTCAGTTGGTTTTCCGCTCAGTTGCGCAAGTTTTAAAGAGGTTTGCGCTTCATCTGGTGATGGAAAACGGGCACTTCCAAAAACAACGATGGTGTTTTCAATGCCTTGCTCAGTCTGATCCAGATCAGGCTTGAGCATTTCCAACTGAAATCGGATGCCACGCGTTTCACGGCGTAGCAAGAACTCGGGGTCGGCAAATGCCAAACGATACGCATCTGCCTCCAAAGGGTGCCCTTGGTCGGAGTGATTTTGTAGTTCTGCCCATGCATCGGCTAGGCGGCGTTCGGTAAGGTGTTCTGTTTTATCCATGATGTTTATTGTGAGCGAAAAAAGAGGGAATTCGCAGGACCTTAAACATTTTGGGTCGCCGAAATGAGAGCACTAATTAGATGCCAAGCGTTTTTCTAGCTGTGATTTAAGTCTTTTGTATGTCTTCCAGGCGCCCCACAAACGGCTACCCCAAAGAATGGATTTACGAGGTCGAAGAACGACCAAGACAACGACTGCACCTAATGGCCATTTAGGATGCTGTTTAAGCCAATTAACTGAGGCGAGAACTATGTCGATAATCGCCAAGGGTCTTTTGAAAACTTGAGTTTGATCCGAGATTGTGTTTCGCAATCTTTCGCTACGAACCAGCAATTGCTGCTGTTGTAAAAAAATATCTTTATTGTTCATGCGGTTTCTGTGGAACCAATCCGTCATGATCTCTTTGAAGCTCGGATAAGTTCACATTAAACATCCCACCAGGCGTGTGCAGTCGTCTTTTTGATTCTCTTAAAAGCATGACCCCTGCTGCAAGAAAAACGAATGTAATGACACCCAGCGCAGCCAGTCGATACCCGTCCCAAAAAAGCAAAACTATAAAACCACACAAGGCAACAAGCCCTACTCCAATAGCGAGTAATGCAAGTGCCCCCCACAGTAGTCCTTCAAACAGACGTTGTTTTTCAAGCTCAACTTCTGTGCCTAAGAGTGCCAACCTGACCTGAGCAATTTCAAGCGCGGTGGCCAGTAAACGGCGCAACGAGGCAAAGAGTCCGCGCTCGTTGCTTGTTTCATTCATAGGCAACGCGGGCTTAGCGTCTGCCAATCAGCAACCCAACAACAAGACCAACGCCAGCAGCAATGCCGATTGATTTCCATGGGTTCTCGTGAACAAATTCATCAGTAGCGTGACCTGCTGCTTTAGCTTTGGCAACTGCTGCTTCCTGCAAGTTGAATAAATCTGCTTTGGCCTGGTTCATTTTTTCTTGAACTCGACTTCGAATATCAGCAGCACTTTCGCCGGCTTGATCAGCCGTCATTCGAAGCAATTCCTCAGCATCTGCAATCACGACCCGTAAGTCACCCATTAATTTGTCTTTTTGCACCGAAGTTATGTCATTCATAAAATTCCTTTAAAAAGTAAAAAATTCTTATTAAATAGTAGTTGTCATCTTGCTCGTATACCTGATAAAAATCAAATTCCAGCTTTTATGAATGTGTTTTTAGCTGCCAAACACTAGAAACTTTGCAAACTGTACATCAGGAACCACTCTGCAATCAATGATCTGTAAATCATGGAAAATTGAGCACTATCCACATTTTTGAAAAAAGAAGAAACCCATGAACGAAGCCGCTCAATTGCCTCCTTTGCCTGATCATCTGTCGAGTGATGCACGCAGCCCACATCACGTGGCTGCCGTGTTCGAACACGACATTGGTATCCGGTTCAACGACAAGGAGCAGTTCAATGTCGAGGAGTACTGCATCAGCGAAGGGTGGATCAAGGTTCCCGCTGGCAAAGCGCTGGATCGCAAAGGTCACCCCCTGCTGATCAAACTAAAAGGCAAAGTCGAAGCGTTTTACAGGTAAGTGGCTTAGCATGACCCGTACTGTTCAGCAACTTTTTGACCTCACTGGCAAGACTGCGCTGGTCACCGGCGGCTCGCGTGGTTTGGGCCTGCAAATGGCGCATGCCTTGGGCGAGGCTGGGGCCCGCATCATGCTGTGTGCGCGCAAAGCCGACGAACTCGAAGCCGCAGTTGCTGAATTACAGACTGCTGGCATTGACGCCCGCTGGATCTCCGCTGATTGCGCCCAAGAAGCTGACCTGAAGCGCCTGGTCTCTGAAACGCAACAGCGCATGGGCGAGATTGATATTTTGCTGAACAATGCGGGTGCAGCCTGGGGTGCCCCGGCCGAAGACCATCCCCTGGAGGCGTGGGATAAGGTGATGAACCTCAATGTGCGGGGTTATTTCATTCTGAGCCAGCTTGTGGCAAAGCAGAGCATGATTGCACGGCGCTCGGGTCGCATCATCAACATGTCGTCCATTGCCGGCCTGAACGGCAACCCGGCTGGCATGAACACCATCGCCTACAACACAGCCAAGGGTGCCGTCATTAATTTCACGCGGGCGCTAGCCGCTGAATGGGGTCAGTACAACATCACCGTTAATGCCATTTGCCCCGGTGTTTTTCCAAGCAGGATGACGCGGGGCACGTTGGCTGCGTTGGGTGCCGATAAAGTGGCTGCGCAAGCGCCTCTGAACCGTTTAGGGGACCATGAAGACCTCAAGGGTTTGTGCGTTTTATTTGCTTCAGACGCTGGCAAACACATTACCGGGCAATGGCTGGCGGTGGATGGCGGCGTGAGCGTGGTATCCGGTTCTTGAACCAAATATTGACATGACAAATACAACTGATACGAGCTTGGGTTTTGGCGTTGAAATTCCGTTTGTGACCCATTTGGGGTTTGCACTGACCTTATTTGAGGGCGGTGCATCGGAGCTGGTTTTTGAGCCTCAGCCTGAACATCTCAACTCCTTCGGTGTCACCCATGGCGGGGCGCTGATGACGTTGTTGGATGTGACGATGGCGGTGGCTGCCCGCAGCGTGCAAAAAGACATGGGCGCCGTCACCATCGAAATGAAGACCAGCTTCATGCAACCCGCGCGTGGCAAGCTCACCGGCAAAGGTCGCTTGATGCACCGTACCGCGACCATGGCTTTTACGGAAGGAACGATTTTTGATGCATTGGGTCGTGCTTGCGCTCATGCCACCGGCACATTCAAGTACGCCAAGCGTCTGCCAACCGGACCCAAAAGCTCGAACCCTTTGAACGTAATTTCAACCGATTGACTTTGTACTTGAAACTTCGGATAAATTTGGCCTCTAGCCCTCGATTAATAAGCACTTGTAGCTATATATTTGTGAGCATTTGAATATGCCAAAAAGCCTTGAATGGACGTGGGTTTGTTTCGCTGACTTATCTATTGCCGATTTGTATGACTTGCTGCAACTTCGCAGTGAAGTGTTTGTTGTGGAGCAAAACTGTGTCTTTCTGGACATCGATGGTGTTGACTCTGCTGCCATGCACTTGCTTGGCCATCAAAGCGGACAACTGGTAGCGTATGCACGCTGCTTTCCTGCCGGTGTCAAATTTTCTGAGGCCAGCATTGGCAGGGTGGTCACCCGTCGCACTGCCAGAGGTGCTGGCGTGGGTCACGCGCTGGTCAAAAATGCGATCGATTCAGTGTGCAAGCAGTGGGGCGTACAAGCCATTCGTATCGGCGCACAGGCCCAGTTGACCCGGTTTTACCAAGCCCTCGGGTTCGTGGGACTGGGCCGGGCATATATTGAAGACGGCATTGATCATATTGAAATGCTTTGGACGCCTTGATGTTGACGCACGCTGAGTTGGTTTTGTATCAAGTCGATGAATTTACTTTGTTGCATGGGCTTATGATAAAAATAGCCTTGCATGATCTTGCATCCTGAATTTTTCAGGTAGTTCTCTTGGGCTGTCGTTTCAACCCCTTCGGCGACCAAATTCAGTCCGAGGCCTTTGGCGATGGAGATGATGGCCATGACCACCGGAAACTGTGAGTTAGCATCTTGAATCTCCATGACAAACGAGCGATCGATCTTGATCGTGTGGATCGGAAACCGGTGCAGGTAGGATAATGAGGAATAGCCTGTTCCGAAGTCGTCAATAGCCACACTCACGCCGAGTTGGCAGAGCTTTTCGAGTTGTGAAATCGCTGTTTCAGGGTTGTGAATACAAATATTCTCGGTTACCTCTACTTCAATTTGAGACGGAGAAATGCGGTGCCGGATCAGGGCACTCTCAAGCTTGTCATAAAAATCTCCGCGATCCAGATATTGTGGAGACAGGTTCAGAGACAGGCGAATCGGCTCGTTGCTAACGGAATTCCACTCCAGCAGGTCGAGGCAGATCGCATCCAGCATCCAGTCGCTGATAGGAATGATCAAGCCGTTTTCTTCGGCAAATGGCAAGAACTCACCAGCCCCAAGGAATCCTCTTTCAGGATGGTTCCAGCGCATCAATGCCTCGGCACCTACTATATTTTTTGTAACCACATCTACCTGCGGCTGGTAATACATTTCCAGTTCGCCTTTCGCAAGAGCCAGGTGCAGACTGTGCTCTAGTTCTATCTTTTGAAAGGAGGCGTCAAGCATAGAGCGGTCGAAGAACGAATGCCCGTTCTTACCCTCAGCCTTGGTGTGGTACATGGCAATATCTGAATTGCGGATCAAGTCATCAATGCTCTCACCATCATCCGGATAAATAGCGATGCCAATACTGGCAGAGATGTGCACCGACTGGCCCGCCAACTCAAAGGGCAAGCGCAGGCTGGTCAGAAATTTTTCGGCGATCAGGGCTGCATCCTGTCGGTCACTCATTTCGGGCAAGACGATTGTGAATTCATCGCCGCCCAATCGCGCCAGAGTGTCGCCACGGCGAAGACAGGCTTTGAGCCGAGTGGCTGTTTGCTGCAGTAACTCGTCTCCCATGCCGTGACCGAGGGTGTCATTGACCAGTTTGAAGCGGTCCAGGTCGACAAACATCAGTGCCAGTCCGGTGGCATTCCTTTTCGCTTGTAGCACCGCAAGTCCCAATCGGTCCTTGAATAAAATTCGATTGGGCAGATCAGTCAGTATGTCGTGGTAGGCCTGATAGGCAATCAGCTCATCCGCTTTTTTGCGGTCAGTAATATCTCTGGCAACGCCATAAATACCAAACAGTGCTGGTACTTTGATTTCCTGTGTCTGCGACTTGGGAGCATCCAGGGCAATCATGACCAGTTCGTTGTTGAAGGTGCGTGATTCGCCAAATACCAGTTTTGACTTGAGACGCAGTTCAACATTGCGCGATGTTCGACTGTCGGTTCGACCTTCATTAAAAACATAGTTGGCCCGCTTTACATCTTCTTCATGGATCAGTACCGAATAGTGCTTGCCTATAAGTTCATGGCGGCTGTAACCGAGCAGTTGTTGCGCACGATCATTGATGAAGGTAAACAGGCCTTCATTGTCCAGCGTGTAAATGATGTCGGGGGAACTGTCGACCAAGCTACGGTACTTACGCTCCGAACTTTCAAGTAGCCTGACAATGCGCTGGTTTTCAGCTTGAAGACGACGATGTTGCAAGGCGTTGTCTACGGTTTTGATGAGCTCTTCAGGCGCATAAGGTTTGCGTAAATAATCGTATGCGCCGCGTTTGAGGGCGCCAATGGCGGCCTCAATTTCACGGTCTCCACTTGTCACAATCACATTTGCACCCGATGACTGGGTGTTCATGAAGTCCATGATGTCGTGGCCGCTGATGTCTGGCAGGCGCAAGTCCAAAATGACCAGGTCGAATGGACCTTGACTCAAATGCTGGATGGCTTCGCTGCCGCTCGCTGCAGTGCTCAGGTCAAAATCACGATACTTGAGAAGTTCTATCAGACTGCTGAGCAATCTGGGTTCGTCGTCCACCAGCAATACTTTGGCACGGGCTAACGTCGAAAAATTGCCCCGTGAAGGACTTTCAAGGGTCACAAATACGTCCTGCTTCATGCCAAATCCCGTAGCAAGTTGGCCGTGCTTGTTGGGTTGACTGACGCCCGGGCTGGTAGGCGTATTTCAAATTCGGTGCCGGCCTTGGCGCTTTTGCAGTTGATCTGGCCTTTGATGCCATTGACCAGTTTGTGCACGATGCTCAATCCCAAGCCTCGATTTTCTCCGGACTTGGTGCTTTGAACAGGTGAATACAGCTTTGCCATCACTTCAGGCGAAATACCTGGCCCGGTATCCCTGACGCTCAATTCAATAAAGGTACGCCCTTCGTGCTGAACCTGGCCGTTGTTTGTAATGACAATGAGTCCGCCCTTAGGCAAAGCTTCCACCGCATTCTTGATCAGGTTCACCAGAATCTGTTTTAGTGTGTTAACAGAGGCGTCGATCTCGCTGGCGTGCTCGGTCATCCTCGTCATGATCTGCACCGAAGGGGGCAAGAATTTACTCTCACGAAATAATCGGACCAGATCATTGATGACTTGGTTTATGTTGGTTTGTCCTATCTGTGGCTTGGGTGCGATGCCTGCGTATTCGCTGATGATGTGGCCGACCCGGTCAATTTCGTCGTTGAGGATTGACAACTCTGCAGTGACAGGTTCTTGACGGCTCAATTTGCCGTCCAGAACACCGAGGTAGTTCTTGATAATGGCCAGCGGGTTATTGACTTCATGAACGACACGACGGGAGCTTTCGCGGAAATCTTCTTGCACTTTCGCGATGCGTCGATCTATTTCACCGCGCTCCTGGGTGGATGTTTCGAGTGCAGCTGCGGTTTGAGCCCCAAAAGATTGGAGAAATTTTTCGTTGTATTTCAGTTCCGCTACTCGCCAGGCGGGCACGCCACTGACCAGGACACCCAAGCAACGTGTGCCGCTGGCAATTGGGATACAGACCAAGGCTTCAGCGCCAAAAACACGCAGTAATTGCTCTTCTGTGAGACTGAGCAAACCTTGGTCACGGCTCAAAAATGCCACTCGTTTTTGCAAAGCTGATTCTGCAATGCCTCCGCCACCAGAAAGCGGAATGGAGAGTTCAGCCAGGCGTTGCCGTTGGTCGCTCATCGAGACACCCAGCAGCGCGTTGCCACTCCCATTTAACAATAGGATGATGCTGTCTTCCAGGTTGAACAAGATGAGCGCATTTTGACGCGCCACATCGAGCAATTGTGTATCGCTCTTTTGGCGGGAAAATGACTGGGCCAGTTCTGACGACAGCGCCATGTTGCGAACTTCTGATGTCAGTCGTTCCTGGGCTGCGTCTCGAACGGGTGTCGGCGTGGCGATGGCTGCTGGGGGCGCGACATCATCAGCCCCGGCTAAATTTATCCCGAGGTATTCAGCGGCTTTTTTGACTTGCACCGCAGCACCCTGATGGATTATCAGCAGTTCTTCTTCGGTGACTTGACAAAGAGCGCCGCATTCGGCTTCCAGTGGCAGCATTTGGGGCTGCATGCTAAGCCAGTTGGCCAAGTGCACGATGCGAACTAGCGGATGCGCCGACATCAGGCGCACGGCGGCTTCATGGTGGTAAAGAATGCTGTCCGCCATGAACGAATCCAGGTTCCAGCGCTCAACCAGCCAGGCACCTGCCTCGGCATGCGAAATCTGCAAGGTGCGCAACTCAATCGCGCACAGGTTTTCGTTGTCAATCGCTAAAAAATGAAGTCCATATTCATGGGGCGCGGCTGCCAGCAACGCCAACCGACCCACGTCATGCAGCAAGCCGGCCAGGTAAGCCTCTTCGGACAAGGGGTAATCCATTTTTTTGGCGATTTCACGCGCCATGACTGCGGTGGTTAACGAGTGTTTCCAGAAACCGCGCAAATCAGTGCTGCCGGAGTGTGGAAAAGCGTTGAAGGTCTGAAACACCGACTCGCTGATAACGAGGGTCTTGATCATGTCTGCGCCCAGCACGCTCAGAGCCTGAACGAGGCTGACTTTGCGCTCATTGCGGTGATAAGCGGCGCTGTTGGCCACACGCATGATCTTGGCGGTCATGCCCGCATCGTTGGCAATCAGTTTGGCAAGCTCTGCCATGCCGGCTTCATCTGCTTGGCACAGTTCAATCAGTTTGAGAAGAATCTGCGGCATTGCTGGAAGCCGTGCTACCAGTAATCGATTGCGGATATCAAGTTCAGTTTGAAGCATTTTTACGGATGCGAGTGCCAATAAATTGTCAGACAGGAAATACGTAAGGGGGAACCAATAAATGAAAAATTCAGTGTTTTCTTCAAGACTGAATTCAAAAATTTTCTAGTTTAAAGTTTTCGGATGCAAGTGAAAACTAATCGAGAAAATTAAATATAACACCAAGTAACAAGTTGTAGTGCGGTTCGGAAAAATTGCCTTCGAAAAGCTGTATTTTTTTGGTCACATCATCTATGACGCACATAGAATGGGCGCTAAGAGCTATCAAATTCGAAGCTGTCAGGGTATCTCATCATTGCTTAACCGGTCTATCTGACCACAGCTTTGTGACAGTCAACATTTCTTCTTGTTGGGTCAGCAATACGAGATACGACAGCTGTGGCAAACTCGCTTTTCTTTTAAGTTAATCTGCCAACGCGACGTTGGCGACCCCATTATTCATGCAGAAAATCATCGCGCAAATTGCGCAAGAAATCCGGGTTCAATTCAAACAAGTGCAAGCTGCGGTTGACCTGCTTGACGGTGGAGCTACCGTGCCCTTCATCGCCCGTTACCGCAAAGAAGTGACTGACGGTTTGGATGATATCCAGTTACGTGAACTGGAAGCTCGCTTGAGTTATCTGCGCGAATTGCGCGACCGCTTGCAAACGGTTATCAAGAATATTGAAGAGCAGGGAAAGATGACGCCCGCACTACTGGCCGCACTGGTATCTGCTGCCACCAAACAAGAGCTGGAAGACTTGTATTTGCCGTTCAAACTCAAGCGCCGTACCAAGGGCCAGTTAGCCCGTGAGGCCGGGCTGGAACCGCTGGCCGACGCACTGTTCGCAAATCCCGATCTGGTACCCGCCGACGAGGCCGTGGCCTACGTTATTCCGATGCGCCCTGTGGTGGAGGGCGAAGACAAACAGCCTGATTTCTCTACCATCCAAGCCGTGCTGGATGGTGTGCGCGACTTGCTGAGTGAGCGTTGGGCCGAAACCCCTGCACTGGTGCAAGACCTGCGCGAGTGGCTCTGGACCGAAGGCCTCTTCCAGTCCAAGCTGATGGACGGTAAGGACGAGAACCACGCCGATATCGCCAAGTTCCGGGATTATTTTGATTACGATGAGCCGATTGGTCGGGTGCCATCGCACCGGGCTTTGGCTGTGTTTCGCGGTCGTGGCTTGGAGATACTGGATGCCAAATTGGTGCTTCCTGAGCCAAATACGCCTCTAGCCCCCGTATTATCTGCGCAAGCAGCTATCAAAACAAGAGCAACACCGGTTGTGTCGCTGGCCGAAGGGCGTATAGCGTTGCGGCTGGGTTGGAGTCATAAAAGTCGCGCCGCCGATGATTTGATTCGCAAATGCGTGGCCTGGACCTGGCGCGTCAAACTGAGTCTCTCTACCGAACGCGATCTGTTTACCCGTCTGCGTGAAGAGGCTGAAAAAGTCGCCATCAAGGTGTTTGCCGACAACCTGCGCGATTTGCTGTTGGCGGCGCCTGCCGGACCGCGCGTGGTGTTGGGACTAGACCCCGGCATTCGCACGGGTGTCAAAGTGGCGGTGGTCGATACCACTGGCAAACTGGTCGAAACGTCCACCGTCTTTCCGCACGAGCCACGCAAGGACTGGGAAGGCTCGCTGCACATCTTGGGCAAGCTGTGCGAAAAGCACGGCGTGAACCTGATTGCCATCGGCAACGGCACTGCCAGCCGCGAGACCGACAAATTGGCCGCCGATCTCATCAAACTATTGGCCAAAGTGTCAGACCGACTCATTGAAAAAGTGGTGGTGAGCGAGGCGGGCGCTTCTGTTTACTCCGCCAGCGAGTTCGCCTCGCAGGAAATGCCCGATGTGGACGTGAGCCTGCGCGGTGCTGCCAGCATTGCACGCCGTCTGCAAGATCCCTTGGCCGAATTGGTCAAGATCGACCCCAAATCGATTGGAGTAGGTCAGTATCAGCACGATGTGAATCAGAGTGAGTTGGCCAAAACGCTCGAAGCTGTGGTCGAAGACTGCGTGAACTCGGTCGGGGTTGACTTAAATACTGCCAGCGTGCCTCTTTTGTCGCGTGTGTCAGGTCTGTCCGCCAGTGTGGCCAAGGCAGTGGTTCGTTGGCGCGAAGCCAATGGTGCCTTCAATAACCGTCAACAACTGATGCAAGTCACTGGTTTGGGTGCGAAAACCTTCGAACAAAGCGCTGGATTTTTGCGTATTCGTGGCGGCGACAACCCGCTCGATATGACCGGCGTTCACCCTGAAACCTACCCTGTGGTCGAGAAAATCATGGCGCACATCGCCAAACCGGTGACCGAGCTGATGGGTCGGGCTGACATGCTCAAGGTCCTGAAGCCGGAACTGTTTGCCAATGAAAAATTTGGCGTCATCACCGTCAAAGATATTTTGGGTGAACTGGAAAAACCTGGTCGTGATCCGCGCCCGGACTTCAAGGTGGCTCGTTTTAACGATGGCGTGGAAGACATCAAAGACCTGGTCGAAGGCATGATTCTGGAAGGTACCGTGAGCAATGTTGCCGCATTTGGCGCGTTTGTTGATTTGGGGGTGCACCAGGACGGTTTGGTTCACGTTAGCCAGTTGGCTCACAAGTTTGTTTCAGATGCCCGCGAGATTGTTAAAACAGGTGACATTGTCAAGGTGCAGGTGGTTGAAGTCGATGTCGCCCGCAAGCGCATTGCGCTGACGATGAAACTTGGCGCAGCGCCCGCCCGCAGAGAAAGTGCAGGAGATAATCGATTTCAGGGAGCCAACAATAACCAGCGTGGCAAGTTTGGTGGGCAGGGCGCAGGGCAGTCATCCGGTGCACCACAATCCAATGCCATGTCTTCTGCATTTGCGAAGCTCAAAGGTTTAGGCCACTGACCATGAAACTCAAAGACCTGTTGGCCTCTCAATTTGTTTTGCCCAGCATCCCCAAGGTGGTGGCGCTTTTGCTAAGCGAACTTGACCGGGATGAGCCAGACCTGAAAAAAGTCTCTCAGTTGGTGAGCACTGACCCGGCCTTGACTACTCGACTACTGCAGATGTCCAACTCTGGGTTTTTCAAGTTGTCTGGCCAAATCAACAGCGTCTCTGAATCGTTGGCCATTTTGGGTCTGAGCCATGTGCGCGCCATGGCGGCAGCCGCTGCTTCCAGTGCGTCATTCAGGTCAGTGCCCGGTATCAACCTGCAGCAGTTTTGGACCTACAGCCTGAATGTCGCCAAACTGTCCCGCTCTTTGGCGGGTGTGGTGCGGCAAAACCAACAGGCAGCTTTTACGTGTGGCCTGATTCACGCTATTGGCGAGTTGGCCATGCACCTGGGTATGCCAGAGGAGGTATTAGCCTTGGATCATGAAGTTCCGCCGTTGGATCTGAAACGTGCCAAGGCTGAGCATCGCTCATTTGGATTTTGCTATGCCCAGGTGGGTTCCGGATTTGCACGTCAGTGGCAATTTCCTCAGCCCATCGTCGATGCACTCGAACACCAATACGCTCCATTTGAAAACGATGTCTATGAACCCCTGGCGGGGGTGATTCACCTGGCAACCTGGAGAGCACGTGCCAAAGAGGCCTGTCTGTCTGACAAGGCACTGGCGGTGACGTTTCCAGGGTCAGTCGGCGAGGTGCTGGGGTTGGATATCGACATGGTGTTGCAGCAAGACCCCATCGACTGGTCAGCCCAGTCTCCAGGGCGCCCCCTGATTTAAGCTTGAGTCGCAAGGAATTCGAACTATTGGAACTTCCAGGACTTTTTCTCAGGGCAATTAAGACACTGCTTGCGAGTTGGCGCCACTATCGCACATGAATCAAACCCGAAACATCGGAAAAAAATGTTTGAAATTCACCAAAAAATTTTGATATAAATCAAAAATTTTATGACTTTGGTTCGAAACTCTAAATCGGTTTTAGAGTCATTAGGGTTTTCCCTGATAATAGTAGGGTTACTAACAGTATCAATACGAACACCGTCAAGCAATGACGCACTGGAGTCGGCAAACTTACTGTTCTAACTTCTTTAGTTTGTAAACAAGCAAAAGGTCAAGTTTAAGTTCAGTAACCGCTTTACTGTGCCATTGACACGTGGTTAGTGGTTCCAACACTGAATGCAACGCATCATTTTTACGGTTCTTCCCATTTTTAATGGGGTCAAGCCCTTTTCATTGATGCGGTTCGCAAGCTACGTTGGAAAAGTATTGTTGTTCCATGCTTGTAAATTGAAGTGCTTGAATTGCGTCAAAAAATTTGTTTCGGTGAGACCTGGTTTCATCGTGATGACTTTTGAGAACTTTAAGCTGACTAAGTTTTTTATTAACCTCACTAGAAATAGACCATGACTACTCCTCGCTTGCTCAATAAAATTTGCATCATTACCGGTTCTGCTCAAGGTATTGGCTTGGCCACAGCCCTTAAATTTGCCGCCGAAGGCGCCACCGTTATCGTTTGTGACGTCAAGCAAGCGGGTGTGGACGAAGCTGTGGCCCAGTGCCAGGCTTTGGGCGCTACCGCCGAAGGTTTTGTGATGGACGTGACCCAGCGCCCTGTGGTGGATGCCGTGGTCGCCAGTGTTAAAGCCAAATATGGCCGCATTGACGTGTTGGTGAACAACGCCGGTATCACCCAGGATTCGAGTTTGAAAAAAATGACGATCGAACAGTTTGACCGCGTGATCGACGTCAACCTGCGTGGTGTGTTTCATTGCTCACAAGCAATTGCTGACATCATGGTCGCTCAAGGCAGTGGCGTGATTCTGAATGCCAGTTCCATCGTCGGCCTCTACGGTAACTTCGGTCAGACCAACTACGCGGCCACCAAGTTCGGCGTGATCGGTTTCACCAAGACCTGGAGCCGTGAACTCGGTCCTAAAGGCGTGCGCGTCAATGCTGTCGCTCCTGGTTTCATCACCACCCCGATGGTGGCTGCCATGCCTGAGAAAGTGCTGGCCGATTTGAGCGCCAAAGTGCACATGCGCCGTCTGGGCAAGCCAGAAGAAATCGCCAATTTGTATGCTTTCCTCGCCAGCGACGAAGCCAGCTACATCAATGGCGAAGTGATTGAAGTTTCGGGCGG
>SERZ01000363.1_pt1 | contig 30991 bp, 23 predicted proteins | sample 3171461 | NCBI WGS metagenome assembly SERZ01 (sample SAMN06051861, study PRJNA518727) | freshwater metagenome | biome: subpolar coniferous forest; feature: holomictic lake; material: water; isolation source: holomictic Lake 227, 6 m depth | place: Canada: near Kenora, Ontario | collected... | reverse complement strand
TATCGACGGAACAGGCAAAAAACAGCGAATCTGTTCACTTGAAAAGATGGTCTCGCTCGAGGCGCGAACCAAACTTCTCAATCCGAAATGGTATGAAGCGATGCTTGAGCACGGTTATGAGGGAGTCAGGGAGATCGAGTCCCATCTCAGCAACACCTACGGGTGGAGCGCAACAGCTTCGGCTGTCAAAAACTGGACCTACGATCAGTTCAATGAAACCTTCCTGCATGACAAGGCCATGCTTGAAAGGCTTGTCGGACTCAACCCTCATGCCACCATGTCGATGACCAGAAGGCTGCTCGAAGCCAATTCCCGGGGATTCTGGGAAGCGGACGAAGGTACCATAGAAGAGCTTCAGGAACTCTATCTGGATCTTGAAACAAGAATTGAAGGGGCTCACGTCGAGCACTGAGAATGCACTATTTTACAAAACTCAATCACGCAACCGTAAAACTTATACCATGAGCAGCTCCTCTTTCAATGCTGAAGAACACAAAAAAATGCTCCGCTCGTATTTCAACGGCCAGGGATTTCAACGATGGGCCTCGATATACGGAGACGATAAACTCTCAACCGTTCGCAATACTGTCCGTCAGGGTCATGCCGTCATGATGGACAAGGCATTCGACTGGGTGAAACAGCTCGGACTGCCAAAAGGTGCAACCATACTTGATGCCGGATGCGGAACGGGACTCTTCAGTATCAGGCTTGCCCAAGCGGGGTATAAGGTAAAATCGGTCGATATCGCTTCGCAGATGGTCGACAAGGCAAGAGCAGAAGCGGTCAAACAGGGGGTAGAAAAAAATATAGAGTTTGAGGTCAACACCATAGAATCAGTCAGTGGAACCTACGACGCAGTGGTCTGCTTTGACGTTCTGATCCACTATCCGGCAGAAGGATTTGCCGAGGCCTTCCGCAACCTCAGCAGCCTGACAAAAGGATCGGTTATTTTTACCTATGCACCTTACAACAACATTCTTGCCTTGCAGCACTGGCTGGGAGGATTTTTCCCGAAAAAGGAACGGCGTACAACCATTCAGATGATCCGGGACGAGGCGATGCAGAAAGCTATGACCAATACCGGAATGAAAGTTAAAAGCCGCGAAAAAATCAGTTTTGGCTTTTATCATACCATGCTCATGAACGCAAGTCACCGTTAAGCATGACAATGAAACGACACTCTCTGACAACCGAAAAGAAAAATTCCCCGCTCGTTCCACAGTCGGAAAGGGGTGAGATAGTCGGCATACAGAAGAGCTTCTTTGGTCATTTTATAAATAAATTGTAAATTAATAATTCAGGGATTTTTAACAGCCCGATCGAAGTTTCCGTTATATCGTACTGTAACTCCCTATTTCGTAATAACACATATCTGGAGATGGATACCGATGAAAATACTGATGGTTCAGCCAAATTATCATTCAGGAGGAGCTGAAATTGCCGGTAACTGGACGCCAAGTTGGGTAGCCTATATCGGAGGCGCCCTTAAACAGGCAGGATTTGATCAGGTGCGATTTGTTGACGCCATGGCAGACTACCTCGAGGACGACCAGATCGAGGAGATCATCCGCAAAAACAAGCCGGATGTGGTGATGACCACCAATATCACACCATCTATCTTCAAGGCGCAGGATATCATGAAAATCGCCAAAAAGGTAGACCCGAAAATCCGTACCCTCATGGGCGGAATTCACTCAACCTTCATGTACCCGCAGGTACTCTCTGAAGCACCGGAAACCGATTACGTTGTCCGGGGTGAAGGCGAAGAGGTTGCCGTTAACCTTATCCGCGAAATTGCAGCCGGAACAGACCGCCAGAACAGGGCAGAGATAACCGGTATCGCCTATATCGATGATGACGGCAAAGTGTTCGCCACGGCGGCTCACCCGGTCATCGAGGATCTCGATACCCTTACTCCCGACTGGAGTCTTTACGACTGGGACAAATACATTTATACTCCCCTTAACTGCCGTCTTGCAGTACCGAACTTTGCAAGAGGATGCCCATTCACCTGTACCTTCTGCTCTCAGTGGCAGTTCTGGCGTCGTTACCGCGCACGCAGTCCGAAAACGTTTGTCGATGAAATCGAGGTACTGGTCAAAAAGTACAAGGTTGGCTTTTTCATTCTTGCCGACGAAGAACCGACCATCAACAAACAGAAATTTGTATCGCTCTGCCAGGAACTTATCGACCGCAAGCTTGACGTTACCTGGGGTATCAACACCCGCGTAACCGACATCATGCGTGACGCTGACCTCCTGCCCTTCTTCCGCAAGGCCGGTCTGGTGCACGTCTCGCTCGGTACAGAAGCTGCAAGTCAGATGAACCTGAACCGCTTCCGCAAAGAGACCACCATCGAGGAAAACAAGTTCGCCATCAAGCTGCTGCAGAAAAATGGCATCGTCGCGGAAGCGCAGTTCGTTATGGGCCTCGAGCACGAAACTCCTGAAACCATCGAGGAAACCTACCAGCTCTGCAAGGACTGGGATCCCGACATGGCAAACTGGACCATCTACACACCGTGGCCTTTCTCCGATCTTTTCAAGGAGCTTGGCGACAGGGTTGAGGTACGCGACTACTCCAAGTACAACTTTGTGACACCGATCATAAAGCCGGATAACATGGAGCGCGAGGATGTGCTGAAACTTGTACTGAAATCTTATGCACGCTTCTACGCACGCAAAACCTTCTTCGGCTACCCCTGGATCAAGGATCCCTATGTGCGCAAGTACATGCTTGGATGCCTCAAGGCATTTGCCAAGACCACCATCACCAAACGGTTCTACGATATCGATCGCGTCAAAACCAAGAACAACAAGATCGAGATCGACCTTGGATTTGACAAGTCAAGGATTCTGACAGAGGCTGAGGTAAAAAACCTCAAGGAGCTGCGTCCGGAGATGGTTGCCGATATGAGCTTTGGCCTTAAAGAGGCTGGTTACCAGCGTGAGCATGACGAACACAACTGGGATGAGTTCGACGAAACCACCATCAAGGATCGTACCTCTTCAACCGTGCGCAACTGCTGAGAAGCGCCTGGTTTGAATCGACAGTAAAAGAAAAAACCCTCTGAGCACCAGAGGGTTTTTTCTTTTACTCTTTTATAAAAAATCTTACTTGACAGGGATTTCTTTTCCCGCTTTGGGTTTTGGCTCCACTTTCGGTACAGTGATCTTCAGAACACCGTTATCGTAACTTGCCTCGATTTTTTCTGCATCAACATTGTCGCCCAAAGTGAAGCTCCTGCTCAGGCTGCCCCATGAACGCTCAATGCGATGATACCCTTTTTTCTTTTCTTCTTCGCTCTGGCTTCTCTCAGCGCTGATGCTCAACACATCATCTTCCATCGACACCTTGACATCCTCCTTTTTCATACCCGGCATATCCGCCTCAATAAAAATGGCATTATCATCCTCGCTGATATCCACCTTGAAAGCGGGAGCGATCATTGAAGAAAAAAATGGCGACACCTTCTCGTTCAGGACATCCTCAAACATTTTCAGCGGGTCCTTTCCATACAGCTTCAGTGACATGACTGCATCTCCTTGTTTTAAAGGTTTCAGGTTTTCTTGAGATCCAGTAACATCTCTTCATCATTAAAAATTCCCTTTGGAGAAAGGGACAGAAAGGACAACAGGGACAGCAGAGACGAATATGGGAATGCAAAAGCTATCCGGACTGTTTTGCCTGGGAGCGGACTATAGCGATAATATCTTTTGGGCTGTCAGCTTGGAGCATCATGCTGCGCCATTTGCTGTCAGAAGCCATTTTACTGATATTGCCAAGGATGCTGATATGACTGTTCGGGTCAGAAGCTGGTGAGAGCATCAGAAACATGATACGGGCCGTATTGCTTGACTCCTTGTCGTAAATCCCGATTTTATTGACACCGATAACAATAATCGGCTTGTCAAGATTTTCGAGTCGAGCATGAGGAATGGCAATCTCCTCTCCGATAAAGGTGCTTCCCTGCTTCTCCCTCAGAAGCAGACTCTGCCATGCACTCTCTTCATCAAGATGGGGGTTTGCCTGGCAGCATTCGTGCAGAAGCTGGCGAAGCGCTTCTTCCTTTTCAAGCAAACTCTGCCACAAAACAACACGGGCATTCCTGACTGGTTCTTTCCATGCATTACGAGGTCTGTTTGCGGCAAGAAGATTCTCCCTGACACCGGACAGGTAATGCACGGGCGCTTTTGCTCTGCTCTCAACACCCTCTTCCCTGGTATCGAGCACAATCACGCTGATACCCCGGCACTGGCTGATCAATCGTTCCACAATGGTTTGCTTTCCCTGGATTCTCTGCCAGAAAGGCAATTTTCGTCCGGAGTTTCCAATGATGATATGTCCAACGCGATACTCACTGGCAAACTGCAGAATGGTTTTCACCACATCGTCTCCCTTGTATGTAAAGACCGTAGCACCGAGCTGCTGGGCGAGAGCGAGAGTATTGGAAAGCATACGCTGCACCCTGGCATCAATATTGGTCGGGCTGTCGGAAAGGGTTTGCACATAAACAGCATACCAGTTTCTGTTGAGTCGCCCTGCTATACGCGATGCATAGCGCAATATCGTTTCACAGTTCCGAGTTTTTGAACTGAGACAAACCATCAACTGATCAGGATTGGATGCAGATTCATCAGTAAGCTGGTTACGTCGCTTTGAATCAAGCTGGGCAGCAAGCTCCCTTAACGTCAGCTCTCGAAGCTGTTCGAGATTTTCAGGTCTGAAAAAGTTTGAAAGAGCAGCTTCCGTTCGACCGGGAACATAGACTTTTCCTTCACTCAAACGCTGCCGCAAATCATCGGTAGTAATATCGACATTGACAAGCTGATCGGCCAGAGCAAGAATTCGGTCTGGCACCCGTTCCTTCACCTTCACCCCGGTTGCATGCTCTACAGTCTCATAAAGGCTTTCGATATGCTGGATATTCAGGGTCGAAATCACATGAATACCGGCAGCCAGTATTTCCTCGATATCTTCATAGCGTTTGGCATTTCGGCTTCCGGGCACATTGGTATGCGCAAGTTCATCGACAAGCACAACCGCAGGGCGACGCTGAAGAATGGCATCACAATCCATCTCGGTAATTTCAATACCCCGGTAGAGCAGACTTTTTCGCGCCATGATATCGAGACCTGAAAGAAGAGCTTCAGTCTCTTTGCGCTCATGGGTTTCCACAAGACCGACAACAACATCGATACCGTTTTCCTTGAGTCGCCTCGCCTCCTGCAACATCTGCCAGGTTTTCCCAACACCAGCGCAGTAGCCAACATAGATTTTAAGTTTTCCCTGTTGCGACTGCTGGATGAGACGCAAAAAACTGTCAGCCCGGCTGATCTCCATAGTGTTCATTCCCTTGATCAAATAACCTTTGACGTTAATGCTTCAGCCTGTCAAGCTCCCTGTTAAGCACCAGCACATTGACCAGCGGCTCGTCTTGTAAAACAGCCGACCTTCTTCCTGCTGCATGGGTATTGACAAGTGACATTACCCGGTCAAGAGCAAGATCTCTTGCATGAGCAACTCTCGCTGCCTGGAAGCTCGCTGCAGAAAGCGAGATATCAGGATCAAGACCACTGCCGGAAGCGGTAACAAGATCAGCAGGAACTCTTTGCCCTTTTTTCAGAGCATAAACCGCAAGCAGTTTTTCTGTCCTCTGGCGCATCACGAGAGAGGCGGGTGAAAGATTGCTGCCCCCGGCAGCAGCAGCATTCCATGAGACTGCCGACGGACGGGGCCAGAAATATTCAGGTCGGCTAAACTGCTGTGCAATACATTCACTGCCGACAACCTGTCCGTTTTCAGAACGGATAAGAGAACCCGATGCAGAATAGGGGACAATCTGAGCGGCCAGAAGTACGATGATGATATACAACCCACTGCAGATCGCCACAGTAACTGGAAGAATACGTATTGATACTGCAAATTGTCGCGTGAGATCCCCAAATGATACTATTGTTTTCATGGTAGCAACTGGTTTGTTTATACAAGACCGGTTAAGACGAGAAGCATATCAATAAGCTTGATACCTAAAAATGGCACCATTACTCCCCCAAGACCGTAGATGATCAGATTTTTCCGAAGCGTAGCGTCAGCTCCCACCGGACGATATTTGACCCCTTTTATCGCCACAGGTATCAGCAATGGAATAATTATGGCATTAAAAATCAACGAAGAGAGAATTGCACTCTCCGGTGTCGCCAGATGCATGATATTCAGCACGGCGAGCCCTGGTATTGCCAGAACAAACATTGCAGGAATAATGGCAAAATACTTGGCAACATCGTTGGCAATAGAAAAGGTCGTCAATGCACCTCGCGTCATAAGCAACTGCTTGCCAATCTCGATGATCTCGATCAGTTTGGTCGGATCGCTGTCAAGATCAACCATATTACCCGCTTCTTTGGCTGCCTGGGTACCCGAATTCATGGCAACCCCAATATCAGCCTGGGCAAGTGCGGGCGCATCATTGGTGCCATCCCCCATCATGGCAAGAAGTCTTCCCTCCTGCTGTTCCTTGCGGATATAGGCCAGCTTGTCTTCAGGGCGAGCTTCGGCAATGTAATCATCGACACCAGCCTGAGCTGCAATGGCTGCAGCAGTAAGAGGATTATCACCTGTCACCATCACGACACGCAAGCCCATGGCACGGAGCCGGGCAAATCGTTCAGATATGCCGGGTTTAAGAATATCAGACAAGGCAATAACACCAAGCAGTTCATTGCCATCAGCAACAGCAATCGGGGTCATTCCTTTGCGGGCAACGTCATCAACCATTCCCTGCATCTTTTCAGAAACATTTCCTCCCAGATTTTTACAATAGTGTATAAGGGTATCCGGCGCCCCCTTTCGCAAACTCTGACCATTTGGAAAATCAATACCGCTCATTCGGGATTGTGCTGAAAAGGGAATGACCATTCCCTCTTCCTCTTCAGAAGTTTTCAAGCCAAAAGTTTTTTCAGCAAGGGCAATAATGGACTTTCCTTCAGGTGTCTGATCACCGAATGAAGCCTTCATCGCCACTGTAGCGAGACGCTCCCTGCTGATTCCAGGCAGTGGAAAATAATCGGTTGCCTGACGGTTCCCTATCGTTATGGTACCAGTCTTATCGAGCAGAAGAGTGTCAATATCGCCTGCCAGCTCTACGGCTTTGCCACTCTTTGCCAGTACATTGGCCGAAAGTGCGCGGTCCATCCCTGCAATCCCTATGGCAGAAAGCAATGCACCAATAGTGGTAGGAATAAGACAGACAAGGAGAGCAACCAGAGTCGGCACCGGAAGCGTTATACCAAAATATTTACCGATTGGCCAGAGCGTGCCGGTGACCAGTAAAAATGCAAGGGTAAGACCAGCAAGTGTTACGGTAAGAGCAAGTTCATTCGGCGTTTTCTGCCGTATTGCTCCTTCAACAAGAGCAATCATTTTATCAAGAAAAGAGTTGCCCGCTGAAACGGAAATACGCACAACGATACGATCTGAAAGTACCCTTGTTCCTCCCACAACTCCGGAACGGTCACCGCCAGCCTCTCTTACCACCGGGGCCGACTCACCGGTAATTGCCGATTCATCAACCATGGCCGCCCCTTCGATAACCTCTCCATCTCCAGGGATGGTTTCGCCTGTTAAAACAATCACCCGGTCACCTTCACGAAGCTCGTCAGAATTAACAGACTCCTCTTTACCATCTTTTACTCGTCTGGCAACCGTATTCTGTCGTGTTCGTTTGAGAGTGTCAGTCTGAGCCTTGCCCCGAGCTTCCGCCAAGGCTTCGGCAAAGTTTGAAAACATAACCGTAAGCCACAGGATAACCATAACGGACAGGGTATAAAGCTGGTGACGGGCTCCAGACATCATGTTTAAAACGGCAATAAGCGTTGTCAGCACAGCTCCTGCTTCTGTAACAAACATAACAGGATTTTTTACCATCGCTCCTGGATCAAGCATAACCAATGACCGGCCGAGAGCGCCAAAAACCAGCTCTCTTTGAAAAATTGAGGATGTTCTTGTCTTCCTGCGCTCCGATTTTGCCTGATCATGGATATTCGGCAAAGGATTATTTTTCATCACGATGTAGTTATAAATTCTTTAAAAGCCTCATGCCTCAATGAATTATTGCAGTAAGATGATCAGCTACAGGACCAAGAACGGCTACCGGTAAAAAGAGAAGTGCGCCAATTAAAACAACACTCCCTAAAATAATGACTCCAAACAGCAGTGTATCCGTTCTGAGCGTTCCTGCTGTGACCGGAACAGGCTTCTTTGCCGCCAGCGAACCGGCAATGGCAAGAGGCAAAATGACAGGTATATAGCGCGCCAGCAGCATCACAATACCGGTAGCTATGTTCCATGCAGCAGTGTTATCTCCCAGCCCTTCGAAGCCAGAACCATTGTTGGCCGCCGCCGAAGTAAACTCGTAGAGAATCTCGGTAAACCCGTGAGCACCTGTGTTGAGCACCGTTGCAGCCCCTGCCGGTGTTGCAGCAAACAGCGCAGTTCCTCCCAAAATCAGCGCTGGATGAACCAGGAGGGCAAGCAATGCAAGTGTCATTTCGCGGGTTTCAACCTTTCGTCCGAAATATTCTGGTGTACGCCCAACCATCATGCCACAGATAAAAACACCGACGATGATAAAAATAAACATGTTGATCAGGCCAACGCCCACACCGCCAAAAACCACATTCATCCACATGCCGGCAAGCGGAACAAGAGCGGTCAGCGGATTGAGACTGTCATGCATGCAGTTGACCGAACCGTTGCTGGTCGCCGTCGTCACGGCAGCCCATAAAGCACCGGCAGAAGAACCGAAACGGAGTTCCTTGCCTTCCAGATTCGAAGCCAGCTCAACAGGCAGCCCGGAAAATACCGCTGCAGGAGCACCTTCAAGCCATATCGCTGCCCCGCATTTCAAGAGAAGCAGTGCCATCATGACCGAAAAAATAACTGCTGCATCGCGCATACGCCCCGTTATACGACCGAACATCCAGACGACAGCCATTGGAATGAGAACAATACTGAAACATTCAACAACATTGGTAAAGAAGGAGGGGTTCTCAAAAGGATGGGTTGAATTGGGCCCGAAAAACCCGCCACCATTTGTCCCGAGCTGTTTGATTGCCTCCATGGCCGCTACTGGCCCTCGTGCTATGGTTTGTGTTGCACCTTCAAGGGTATGGGCTACTGCCGCTCCATCGAGTGTCATCGGAACTCCTCCGGCAAGAAGAAGCAGGGCGACCAGAAGAGCGAGAGGCAACAGAACAAAAAAGGATGTCCGCATGAGGTCGCTGTAAAAATTGCCAACCGTTTTTTTCCCTCCAATCGCTCTGGCAAGTGCTGCAACTGAAGCAATTCCAGTCGATGCTGAAACAAACTGCAACCACATCAACCCGAAAAGCTGGGAAAAATAGCTCATCGATACTTCACCCGAATAGTGCTGGAGGTTGGTGTTGGTTACAAACGAGGCCACAGCATTAAAAATCAGGCTTGCCTCAAGCGGACCTTTACCATCGGGATTCAGCGGCAACCACTGTTGCAGTGCAAGCACAATCGTCACAAAAGCAAACATCAGAACGTTGAACATCAGCATTGAAAAGAGATAACCCTTCCACTCCTGTTCTTCAACGGCGCCCTCACCTCCTGTTTTTCTGAAAATCCGTGCAGTCCAGCGGCCATAACCAGAGGCCTCGTCCGGATCAATCATTCGGGTCATGGCGAGCCCCAGAGGCCATGACAGAAGGGCAGGAATAATAAGTACCAATAAAAAAAGCAGTAACATGACTTTTATGGTTTTAAAATTTCTCGGGATTGACAATTGCAAAGAGCAGATAAACCATGCAAGCAAAAAAAGTCAGTAATACAACGATATCCATATCAACCTCCTGTATGAAAAATTATGCCTGATAATGCTGCAAAACCTGCAAGGATCAGAAAAATGAGGATACCGCGAAACAAGTAATAATAAACGTCCATGATTTCTTCCCTCCTTTTATCGATAGAGTCTGTGAACAATTTGATTATGCACTTCTGTTTTTTTGAACGGGTAAGGTGAACTGAAAAACTGAACCTTTTCCGGGATCACTTTGAGCGCAGACTGTTCCTCCATGAGCTTCAACGATCTCCTTGACAATAGAAAGCCCGAGCCCAACACCGCTTTCTGCCTGCTGTCCGGGAACCCGGTAAAACTGTTCAAAAAGATGCTCAAGATGTTCAGGGGCAATGCCGGATCCGGTATCTGCTATGGTAAATCGGATTGTGTCCTGATCTTCAGCAGCACTTGCCGTAACAGTTCCCCCTGGCGGGGTAAACCGCAAGGCATTCGACAGGAGATTTGCAAAAACATGACGGATACTGGCAGTGTCTGCCATGACCTCTGGCAATCCTTCCGCAATGGTGTTCACAATGCTAATTCCCTGATCTCGGGCAGCGACAAGAAAAGGCTCGATGCCCTCGATACCGAGACGAAGCGGGGCAACCGAAAGCAGGTTCAGGGGAGCTTTTCCGGATTCAATCCGGTTGAGATCAAGAAGATCATCAAGAATATTCACAAGCCGTTCAGTTTCCTCCCGAGCCGCCAGAAGCAGATCCGCCTGTTGTCCATTAAGGTGACCAACACGCTCTTCGAGCAGCAGATGAATAGACATCCTCAGCGAAGTCAAGGGAGTTCTCAACTGATGGGAAACCGTCGCAATAACACTTCGTTTAAGCTCAAGCTGTTCGTGTAACTGCGTGACATCCCTGAAAATCAGCGCGGTCCCGGCAGAAACAGGCACCGCCATAGCCTGGAAAAAATATTCCCGGTTCCCGGCAAAATGCTGGATATAACCATTACCCTCTCCTGAATCGGTTGCGGAACCCTCTCGAAAATCTTTCTGTAACAAGACTTTCAGCCATTCATAACCAGAATCGCGAATGTTAACGCCCGGCTTCAAACCGAAATAATCCTCTGCTGTGCCTGTTGAAATCTCAACCTGTCCGTCAAGGTCGAGCACAGCTATTGGCGAAGGCAACACCTTGAAGACCTCCTGCGTAGCCTTGCGGGTACGAAGCAGGGTTTCCATATCACTTTTACGCATTTGGCGAAGCGTTGCCGTCATTTCGTTAAATGATCCTGAAAGTTGTCCGATTTCGTCGCTGGAAGTGGTATCCAGCACAATATCAAGGTTTCCTTTACGGATCTCTTCGGCTGATGCCATAAGCTTTTTTATCGGGCGAAGAATCCAGCGATGCGACTGAAAACTGAACAAGAGAGCAATAACCGCACTGGAAAAGATCGCAACCAGCATGTTATTATGTGCCGACTTCGCCATCTGCCTGGCATTATCGTTCGCCTGTTGCATATTGGACTGGTTCATGTCGAGAACCTCACCGGAAAACTGCATGATCCTTTGAAACAAGGGAAGAAGCGTTGAAAAATAACGTTGCTGCCTTTGGGACAAAGGGAGAGCCGGATTGGTCACCTGGTCAATAACCCCGGTATATTCCATGAACAACCTCTTTATCTGCATAGCTTTCTGATGCTCTCCCGGTAACGTGATATTTCCGAGTTCGACATTAAGGGCATTGTGAAAGTTCAGTTCTTGCGTCCTGATTGTACTCATTCCGTCATTATAATGGCCTGTAAAGGTAAAGAGCACGCCACTGTCGATCCTCTCAAGTGATTCTGTCATTTCCTGACAGGCAACCACACTGCGATAGTTCTGCTTCAGAATAACATCGATAGCCCCGCCAAGCACATCGATCTGCCTTATGGTAAGAACCCCCATGGCTGCAACAATCAGAAGCAGTCCACCGAACCCCAGAACCAGTTTTTGACGTATGCCAATCATAATGATCTATCCTCCCGGAAAATAAAGTTGCAAATAGCGTACCAAAGATATAACCCCTTTGAAATCAATAAAAAAGCAGGGCACCAGAGACAGGAAACCTTGCAAAAATAAAGAATGATCGAGAAGAGTGCTTGTATTTTGCAAAGGACAGGAAAGTAAAAAGGCAGGAACAGGGAAAGATTATACCTTGACCGGTAAAATCACAAAGGGAATACCATGCACATAGAGGTTCCGCTGTACAGCAAACACGGTGTAATTGTGAAGCCAGCGATCCATCATGGACTCTTTGGAAAAAACCAGTTGACCTCCGAAAAAGACAATGTCCGGAAATTTTTCCGTGATGGCAGGAACAAGCTTGTTGACCTCCTCAACCACATCGGTTCCAAGCGAAAAATAGGCCTCACTGTAGTATCCATGCTCGGTCATGTACTGAACATATTTGGAGGTTTCGTTGCGCACAAAGCTGCCAAGATTCTCTATTTCATCAGCCCCCTTGAAGTTCCCCGCATCGATAGAGCCAATTTCAACGAATACATAATTTTTGTAGATATTTCCGAAGAGACGGAAAACACTGAAAAGGGCATGCAGGCCCAGTCCATTAAAGCCATTCACCAGGATTGCCGCAGTTTTAGCCCTGGGATCAACAACAGGAACCTTGCAAGAGAGATCGCCCTCGTGAACATCCGAGCCGGAGATAACCGCTGCTTCAACAATGACATCGAGCCGCTTCAGGGAGTGCATGGTCTTGTTGTAATGGTTTTTGATAAAAAAAGCACCCATGACCAGCACTCCCGTTATCAGAATGGTTACCCACCCGCCCTCATTAAATTTGAGAACCAGTACCGAAACCAAAATAAAGGTGGTCAGCATCAGACCTATGCCGTTAATGAGCAGTTTCTTGGCCCACTCTTTTTCCGTCTCCCTTTTTTCCCACCAGTGCCGCACCATGCCAAGCTGGGAGAGCGTAAAGGTTATAAACACATTGATACTATAGAGCACAATGAGAAAATCAACGGAGCCATTTGAGGCCAGCATCATAACGAGTGAGGCAATTCCCATGACAAGAATCCCTTTTTCAGTCACAAGCCTGTCACTCAGCATGGCAAATCGGGCTGGAAGCCACTTGTCGAGCGCCATATTTGCAAGAACCCTTGGGCCGTCAAGGAAGCCAGTCTGCGCAGCAATAAAGAGCAGAACCGCTTCGGAAAAGAGGGTAATCCAGACAAATCCTACACCATAATAACCACTCCAGGATGAGGTTATGCTTTCAAAAAGAATCGCATTAAGGGTCTTGCCCGGCATGTCACGGACATCAAAAAGAATGTAGGCAAGTATAAGCCCCATGACGGTCAGGGAAAGAGAGATCGCCATGTACTGCATGGTTTTTTTTGCGGTCGCAACTTTCGGCTCCCGCAGAACCGGCAGACCGTTACTCACTGCTTCAATACCGGTAAAGGTACCAGCACCGAGACTGTAGGCTTTCAATACGAGAAAGATCACCCCGAAAATCCCGAGGGAATGGAATGAACTGGCAAGCTCACGTCCGGTTTCATGATAAACCGCACCGAAATTCGCCGCATGGGAAATCACCGCATAGACAATGACTATGAGGTGGGTGACGACAAAGAGGAGGAACACAGGCACCAGAGGCATTACCGCCTCCTTGATACCCCGAAGGTTCAGTAACAGGAGAACCAGAACGCCAAAAACAGCGAACCACAGTTTATATGGCAATAATCCTGTGGGCAAAAAACTGAAAATGGCATCGGCACCGCTGGCAATAGAAATGGTAATGGTCAGCACATAGTCGATCAAGAGCGCACTGCCTGAAATAACGCCCATTTCCGGAGAGAGCAGCTTGCTGGCAACCAGATAACCGCCACCACCGGAAGGAAAAAGTTCAATGATATGAGAATAGCTTGATGCAATGATAAGGATGGTTATTCCCGTGCCGATAGCGACAAAAATCCCGAGCGTTGGGTGACCCTGAAGTGCCTTGAATGCTTCAGAAGGGCCATAACAGGAAGAAGAAAGACCGTCCGAACCCAGTCCAACCCATGCAAGAAATGCGGTTAGTGCAAGCTTGTGGAAAATGTTGTGATCGCGAAAATCGCGGGAACCGCCAAGAAAAAAAGTTTTTAACCGCTTGAATGCTTTTGAAATAGCCATAATAAACTGCAAAGATGAATAAGGTGCGCAACACCTGTTCACCTGAACCCTCAATCGAACAGGCAAACCATTTTATTCATCAAACATAAAGAATGCCCATGAATGCGCATCTTGCAGAATACAAGAGTAAGGGGAAAAAATCATTGAATTTTGCAAGGCAGTTTAGGCGTTCAAAGCCGGTATTGTTTCCGTTTTCTCCAGAGCGTGGCCTGATCGATCCCCAGAAGGTCTGCTGCCTCCTGGAGGGATTTTGTTGAAGCAAGTATCCGGCGTATATGAGTTTCTTCGATCACGTCAAGCCTTAAGGGATCACCAATGCTTACTGGATTGGCTTTGGCAACAATTGTTTCGGGCAGAAGTTCAACACCGACAAGCTCCGTTCTGCTGAGAATCACGGCACGTTCAACGACATTGCGCAATTCCCGGATATTACCTGGCCACGAACAGCTTCTGAGAGCAAGCAATGCCGTTTCGGTAAATCCCTTCAGGGTTTTATGGTTCTGGGCAGCAAAAAACTGAAGCATTCTTCCGGCGAGCTCAGCAACATCGTCAGGCCTGCCGGCAAGAGGCGGCAAATCAATCTGAATGACATTGAGCCGGTAGAAAAGGTCTTCACGAAACCGACCTTCAGCGACCGCTTTCTCCAGATCAGCATTGGTGGCAGCAATGATCCGTATATCGGCCTTGCGTGTCTGCTGGTCACCAATCCTCTCGTACTCCCGCTCCTGAAGAAAACGAAGAAGTTTCGACTGAATGGACAGGGGAAGATCGCCTATTTCATCGAGAAACAATGAACCCCCCTCGCAAGAAAAAACCCTTCCCGGATTATCACGAACAGCACCGGTAAATGAACCCTTGACATGACCAAAAAGCTCACTTTCCAGCAGTTCCGGACTTAACGACGGGCAGGAAATGACCCCGAACGGCTTTGTGGCCCTCTGGCTCCAGTTATGAATTGCACGTGCAAGCACCGTTTTGCCCGTCCCGCTCGGGCCCCGCAAAAGCACAACCGCTTCTGAAGAGGCAACCTGACGGGCCAACTCCAGAGCCCGCTGCATGGCAGGGTAACGGGAGGTGAAATGTGCTTCGGGGTTGATGCGGTTCAGATCCTCCTGCAAGGAGACAATACGCTGTTCCATGCCGCTCACTGCAGCAAGGCGTTCAGTAACCAGTTCCAGTTGACCGGGAGTAAATGGTTTGGGAAGATAATCGACAGCCCCCCGTTTCATGGCCTCAACAGCACTGTCAATCGACGCATAAGCGGTGATAACCACAACCTTGATCCAGGGCGATGCCTGCAAAAGAGGCTTTACCAGATCAAGTCCGCTTTCAGTTCCAAGGCGAATGTCAACAAAGGCAAGGTCGAAAACCTGCAATTCAGCCTCGGCCAATGCATCACGGGAGTTGCTTACCGCCTTGACCCGATGCCCGCGAGACTCCATAAAAACCGACAAAGTCTTGCGAATATTGGCTTCATCATCGACCACCAGAACATTGAGCTGTGCCATTTTCCTCGATGGTATAAGTGAATGATTTTCTACATCCCTATAATAAAAAGAAAATTCGATTGATTGATTTTTCGCCAGACAATCCCCCCTTTGAAACTCTTTATTGCACTGACTTGTTTCAGACTATAAGATATGCGTAGGCTAAAAACCGCGAAAAGTTGATAGACGGCAACAGATTTTACTGGCTTTTTCTTAAAGACCATACTCATGTAAGAACGTGGCAATGACACACTGACCCCGGTGCCGGTCGTCGTCAGTGATTACTGCTTCCGGCAGAACCAACCCAAAGGAACGCCAATGCCCTTAGCTCTTGATCTCAAAGCGCTGCTTGAAAGAAATCAAGCCACCTGGCGGGTAAACGAAAAGTTTCTGAATCTCACCGAACCACCCAAGGTCAGTTTGGGCGCACTCACTGACAAGTTCGTACCGGCAACCCAGGTCAAGCCTATCGATTTTAAAACGTTGCTTGCCGTTCCAACCAATAACCCTTTTATTCTCGAACGCCGTCTTGCTCATGCCATTCCGCAGACAATGGTTTCAAAACCGGCATTGTATATCGGTTCTATTCAGGGTCTGACTGCCGGGGAAGGCGGTGGTGTCCGGTCGGGTAGCACCCTGCCATCAAGCGTTGACTGGCGCAACCGATGGGGATGGCCCTGGATCACCACGGTCCGCAACCAGGGTGGCAGTGAGGCCTGCTGGGTATTTGGAGCTGTGGCACTGGTAGAGGCAATGGTGCGCATCGAGCACTGTGTGTGGCCGTGGATTTCCGAAGGCGATGTTCATAAGGGATTGCTTGCCACCTGCTGCCAGTGTGGTAATCCTGAAAATGCTCTAAACTGGATCAAGGACAACGGCGCAGCCGATCCTGGATGTTTCGCCTGGCCAGTCACCAGCGCAGCATGTTCGGGTTGTGGCGGAACAGGCGGTGCCCCTTATGATGCTGTGGCCTACACCCCATCCTCAGACCGATCCGGACGCTCCGTCAGAATACCAGCCTTCACCCATGTGGGAAATGTTGCAGACCAGAAAAAATGGCTCGATACGACAGGCCCGCTGGTTTGCGCCATTACTGTCTGGAAGGATTTCCTCTATTATGGTACCGGCGTTTACCATAAAGTGGCAACAATGCCAAACGGCACAGCCAACACCATCCTTGGCAGCCATATCATGCTGATCGTCGGCTATAACGACTCGCTCAACTGCTGGATTGCAAAAAACTCCTGGGGCACCTCATACGGAGACAATGGATACTACAATATCGGTTACGGCGAAGTCAATATCGACACATACGCCAAAATAGGCCTCACAGGCGTCAATCCCGATCCCTGGACAAAACGACGCATGGGCAACGGCGGTATGCTGGAAAGCGGAAACGGCGCTTCGCACCGGAACTTCGAGTTGCTGACAACCGGCACCGGAGGAAAGGTACAGCATTGGTGGCGCAACAACAGCACAACAGGATTTCCGTGGAACAAAGGCACGAGTTTTGGTAATGACGCAGCCGCCTGCCCAACCCTCATCTCTTCCACCTTCAACCGCAACTTTGAATCGGTGCATCTGACCACGTCACACAGGCTGCATCATTGGTGGTTCCGTCAACCTTCAGGCCCCTGGAGTGACGGAGGAATTTTTGGGCCTCCCGATGCAGCAGGCATTCCGGGATTCATCCAGGGCAACTACGGCGCACCGGGCAACTTCGAAGTTGTCGTGCGCACCGCAGACAGCAAGCTTACCCACTGCTGGAAAGATGGCGGTGGATGGCATAACGGCGTCAAGTTCGGCACTAATGTCGCTTACAGTGGAGCAAGCCTGATCCAGAGCCATTATGGCACCCAGGGCAACCTCGAAGTTGTATGCACCCTGGCATCAGGCAAAATGCAGCTCTTCTGGCGCGACAACGACCACGGCATGGTATGGAATGAAGGAGCTCAGTTCGGAAGCGGAGTCAGCAGCCCACCCTGCATGATCGAAGGATCATACGGCGCGCCAAACGAAAAGGCAGCCGGCAATTTTGAGCTTTGTGTCGCAGTTGGCGGAGCAGTTCAGCATTGGTGGCGCAACAACCAGGGCGACAAGCTGTGGCGTATGAGTGCCACCTTTGGCCACAATATTCTCTCTGTAGTCTCACTTCTCCAAGGAAGTTTCGGCTTCAACATCGAAGTGATCGTGCTGCGTACCGACAACAAGCTGCAACACTACTGGCGAGATGGAAGCGGCTGGCATGAAGGAGTTGCGTTTGGAAGCATCGTCTGACATAACCCTGCGCCCTGGTGGCGAGTATCGTCTGGCACTCGGAAGTTCGGGAAGTTCAGGATACACCTGGGAGTTCGAGGTACTCGGACCCCAGGGCGTGGTAATGGTACGCCCTGGCCCGCCAGGCCCTGTTCCTGAAATTCAGCCCTATCTCTTGCAGACCTGGAGCATGGAAGAGAGCTGGATAATTGAAGCGATCAGACCCGGCAAGGTCGAGGTAGAGTTCGCCCTGAAACGACCAATGGAACAAGAGAACCCGCCCGCACAGATAAAATCCATTCGGGTTACCGTTGCAGCAGGGCAATGATGGTTTTTTGAAAAAAAGGGACGAAAAGGACAACAGGGACAGCAGGGACGAAAGACGATGAAACTCCCTTTCCCGTGCCTTGCTAAATAGCCCTTACAGCACGGACACGATAGTGGCTCGTTTTATAATTGGGCGACTGACTGCCATCGTTGAAGTTCTGGAACCATGCAAGATCCGCACTAAACTCCGTTGAACTCCAGTATTCATCGAAATAAGCTGCAAAACCGCCAATAACACTTTTATGAAGATTGATCTTTTTCAACTCCTCCTTGTCTGGCAAGTACCAGTCACTATAGCCATCTTCTACCAGGTCACGGCACGCTTGTTTCGCATCTGTAAAATTAAAATACCCTTCATCGGCATCAGAAGAGTGACCCGTCATATCCGCTTTGGCAGCAATCAATAAGTGCTGCTCTCCTTCGACATAACCGGGATCATCCGACTGCAAAATATAGGCAATTCGTCCACCCCCATATTCGTCACCAATTTTGAATGTTTTTTGTGCTGACACTGAAGAGGGGCTCTCAACAACACTCTCCGATTTACTTCTGACAATCATAGACCCTGCCTGAATAAGCATGATGACCAAGGTCAAGGCTATCGCCCATACCTTTAAAAGCTTTGGAAGTGACGGAGGTAAGCGCACCGGTTTTGGCGGTATCTCAGGATTTTTTTGACTTGATGCCGGATGCTCCGCTTCGGATTGTTCCGGCACAGGTTGCTCCGGTTTGGTAATTCTGCTCTTTATTGCATCGATACAGAGCTGAAAATTCGGGTCTGAACTGTTGTTTGTCCAGTCAGAGAGATCCGCAGCATGAATATCATTGAATCCAAATGGAGGTTTAACAGCATCAAGCAGCACAGGAACCAAAATGCCCCTCTCTTTTGCTTCATCAGCTTCCAGAAGAACCCATTTCGCATCTCTTGAAATGCGAGACCAAAAGACAAGCACACAGCTCGATACATCAAGCTGATTTTTAATATAGCTTCGCCAATCATCGCCAGGAAGCAGCCTTGTATCCCAGAAAACACTCCAGTCAAGCTTTTCAAGCTCTTCAACAATTGGCCTGACCCGTTCTTTATCTTCACGGGCATAGCTTACAAAAATATCGGCCATGAATCCCGATAGTTAATCAGTGACAAAAAACGCCGTATTGAGCCATAATATATTCATTTACTATCTTTTTTAATGCACGGAAGCTACCCCCCGTCACGGCGCCTGCTGGTACTCCGGCTCCTGGTAGGTGAGGCTGAATACGGTGTCGCGCATCCAGCGGTTGAAGGAGTCGTTGTCGGTGAAAAATTTGAACAGTTCAGTGTCGTCCTTCATCATCTCGATCACTACCCTGCCGAGTGCCTTGTCGTGCTCGATTCGGGCGTTCTGCTTGTCGGGGTTTTTCATGGCGTTCTGGTAGGCGGTGTCGGCTGCGACACGGGCCGGAATTTCGCCAATGATTTTCTGGTATATCCGGTCACCATCCGACCAGGGAATGTTGCCGAACTGGTCATTGAAGGTTTTGAGAATGTTCGAGAGCAGATCGAGTTCCGGTTCCGGCCTGCGGCCTGTGCCGCTTGAGGGAATTGGCCCAATCTCTGCATCTTCGTCCGGCAGCATAAAGCGTATCACCTCCTGTTTCTCCACCCGGTAGCTCTCCATGTCGATAGCTTCAAGAATGCCTTTGGAGAGATCTTCTTCAACCGGCGCGGGCAGTTTTGGAATAAGGAAGTTGAGAAAGATCGAGAGTCTCTCCCACTCTGCGTTGTTGTAGGGCAGTATTTGGGCAAGAAAGCTGTACATCCTTGTGAATGCCTTGGCCTTGCCCTTGAACTCCACTTGCCCCTCTTCATCGAGCTGTGTGCGATAGGCGGCAACGCATGCGTCAAGGATTGGGTCGAGCCTGTCACGCTGCGCTCCGCTGAGGTAGAGTTCCACCAGCGCGTCCCGCTTGGTGTCGGAATAGATCTGCGAGCCATCGAGAGCCGCCTTGAGGTCGTGCAGTTTGTCGGGGTCGCTCTCTTCGGAAAGGATGGTGGTGCGGTAGTAGTCGCCAAAAGCCAACTGGATGGAGTCGGCATCGTTCATGAAGTCGAGCACAAAGACATCGTGCTTCTGCGGGTGGGCACGGTTGAGGCGCGAGAGGGTCTGCACCGCCTTTATACCGGTGAGCACCTTGTCCACGTACATGGTATGCAGAAGCGGCTCGTCATAGCCGGTCTGAAACTTGTCGGCACAGATGAGAAAACGGTAAGGGTCGCTCTGGATTTCACTTGCAATGCGGCTGGACGCAAAACCGTTAAGCGAAGCTTCGGTGACCTTTGTGCCGCCATAATCGTGCTCACCGGAAAACGCAACAATTGCGCGATAAGGGCTCTTTCTCGCGACAAGGTAGTCACTGATGGCATGGAAGTATTGAATCGCCCGCTCTACGCCGCTCGTCACCACCATTGCCCGCGCCTTGCCGCCAATCTTGCCGGGCGCAACCACCTGCTCGTGGAAATGGTCAACCATAATTTCCGCCTTGAGCCGGATAGCGTGGTCGTGACTCTCGACATACCGACGCAGCTTCCTGCGAGCCCGGTTGGCATCGAACTTCGGGTCATCCTCAACAGTTTTGGAAAGCTTGTAGTAGCTCAACACCGGCGTGAAGTAGCTCAGCACATCGAGAATGAACCCCCTCCTGAATGGCCTGCTTCATGGTGTAGCTGTGGAAGGGACGGTGCCGCACCTTGCCGTCCGGCTGAGGGAGCGGGTCACCGAAAATCTCCAGCGTCCTGTTCTTGGGTGTGGCGGTAAAGGCAAAGTAGCTGGTGGAGGGCAGGAGCTTTTTCGACTCCATCAGCCGGTTGATTTTATCCTCTGTACTCTCGTCATCCTCCTCGGCACCCGCCATACCAAGCGCCATCGACACTGCGGCAGAGGTACGGCCTCCCTGACTGGAATGCGCCTCGTCGATGATGATGGCAAAGTGCCGCCCTCGCTGCTCACTGCCAATCTCGTCAAGGATATAGGGAAACTTCTGCACCGTGGAGATGATGATCTTCTTCCCTTCAGTAATGAGTCTGCGCAGATCGCCGGAGCGCTCGGCATGGCCAACTGTCGCGCCCACCTGCGCAAACTGCCGAACGGTATCGCGGATCTGCTGGTCAAGGATACGCCGGTCAGTCACCACAACAATCGAGTCAAAAACCCTTTTTCCCTCTTTTTCAAGGCCGATCAGTTGATGGGCCAGCCATGCAATGGAGTTGGACTTGCCACTCCCGGCGGAGTGGCATCGCAGGGATGGCCGGTCAGCGCCGTACAGATCAGCCGCTCAAAGCCCCGTTCACTGGTATCGGTAGTCATAGAATAGCGAGGTTATCAATTACCCGTCAATTAAAACCCGATCAGATATGTCGTTTATTATCAACAAGTTATATTTTTTACAGCAGGCATTTCAGGCACTCTGTCAATTACCCGTCAATTAAAATTCAAGCTTCCATCAAGTACCCGTCATGTAAAGCCCGAAAAATGGAGCACGTCGAACTCTTATCCGGATAAATCACCCCTGAAAGGCACGATTCCATGACAGCAACAACCAGAATAATGGCTCTCCATCAATTACCCATCAATTAAAACCCGATCAGATATCTTCTTTATTATCAACAAGTTACATTTTCAGCAAAAGGCATTTCAGCCATTCTGTCAATTACCCGTCAATTAAGATTCAGGCCCAGAAAGGCACATACTTCATCAACTTCCGTGAAGCATCTTCATTGAACGGCTTGATGACACCGGCATTTACCGCTTCGCGAATGTAGCGGGACACAGCCGCCTTGTTTTTCTCTTCAACACCAAATCTTTCCCGCAAGGAGGTATTGGTAAGAACGTCTCTCATCACATACCTCAGACAAGCGTGCAGATAACAGGCTCTCACACGCTCCGCCCTGTCCATAACTGCAAGCGATTTATGAGCAAACAAGACCGTTCTTGTAAAACCCTCTGGTCTTTCAAAGAGAGGCGCTGGCAGTTGGTAGTGTTCGACCTCGGCAATCACCTTGTCGATACCACTGCCTCGCTCCTCACATATTCGAAACCGGCGCATCATTGAAGCCAATACCTCATTGCGGGATTTTGGCGGTGTATCGACGAAACGCTGAGTATCTACCAGTGGTTCACCGGGATTGGTTATCTCGATCCGGTCATCGAAAATTTCAAACATCGGTCCAGCTCCGGTAGCAAAAAAATCCTGATGGATAAGAGCATTCGCAACAAGTTCACGTACTGCAAGTTCAGGATAGACCGACACGGTACGCCGCAAGGCTTGACCGATCATTTCGCTGGATGGCAACAGATTGTTCAAAAACCCGATCAAGGCAGCAAATCCACTGGCGTAACCTGTTGTCACCTCCTGCTCCTTCAGCGTGCTGGTTCGCCCCGTTCCGCGATAATGGATAACCCGAAAGGATTTCCGCCTGAGCATCGGAAAGTCCGCAAATGTTTTGGCAAACAGAATTGCTCCGAGATTGGTGATATTCCAACCCCCGGCATCACAATTCTGAACCAGATTATCCTTCTTCAGGGCATCGAGAATCCCTTCCCGGTTGGCAGGCAACGGCTGCTCCAGCAAATCGAAATAAGCAGGATAGTCAAGCAATCGCAAAACCTCATCGGAGGAGATATGCTCAAGAGCAACCAGATTCTCATAAGGAGTCTGGTCAAGTATGCGCCACAGTTCCCGCTCGCGCTCAGGAGCCTCCTTGATCGGCTTTTTTACCTGACCAATACGAATAAAAGCCTCACACTGAAACCGCACAGGATGGCGAAAAGCACGACCAATTTCCAGAAGGACAATCGCCTTGCCATCGATTTGCAGTTCATAAAAGGTAAAATAAATCTTTGGCTTCAGGAGCCTGAGTAACCAGCTTTCGAGCGGCTCGTTACCTTTTTTGGCCACCGACGGCAAAAAGTCAGTTCCTACCAGCTCGTGCGTGCCATCCTCGACTCCCCATACCATATAGGCATTGGCCTTGCCGTTCAGGGCCGCAGCATTTGCAAGCGCAGAGAGGTACTCCCCGATCTCCTGGGGGTGTTTATTGCTCCCTTTGAACTCAACCCACTCCGTCTCGCCCGGCAACCTGCACAGCTCGCGAACCAGACCAGCAAGGTAGTCGTTGCTTCGAATACCTGTCATACCTCCACCTCCTCAGTTATAGCCTCAAGATCATCAACCACCTCTTCGTCACCTTCGCAGAGGGATTCAACCTCATCCACCAGCTCCGGTTCCACGGTTTCAACAGGAAGCCTCGCTGCCGCTTCACGCACATCAAGCTTGCCAGTCACCACGTCTGCGATGAGACGGGTGCGGTATTCGCGGATGAGGGCGATTTTTTGATCAGCTTGAGCCATCGCCATACTCAGTCCTCTCGTCTCCTCATCAATATAATTTACAATCTCTCGCTGTTCACTTAAACACGGCTTTAAAACCGTCATCCTCGCAATATCATCCATATTGAAATGGCCAACAGTAGAACCTTGAGTAGCCAATCGAATAATATTTCGCGGAGGGCCTGTATAAATCATGTAAATCAAAAACTGAGAATCGTATTCCTCAAGCTTTAATTTCAGAAGAACTGTACGTTGCCCAAGACATATTGACTGACTTTCTGGAACCACACATGCCTCTCCGGCTGGTGCTTCTCTCGTAAAAATGACATCACCCGGTTCTGGTAAACCTCTTTTTGTCCACTCTTTAAAAGCAGCTTGAGTGGTGCAGTATGTCCCCTTCCATTTCAAATGACCATTTCGAACCCCAGTTGTTCTGACAACACGATACTCACTCTCTCCATCTGCAACTGGGGCGGTTTTGTGTTCACAGTCAATTAATCTATGCAGAACCCGCTTAACCGGAAGTACCTCCCAATGCTCCGGCACATCGCCGAGCCACTCGACACCGGAGGGTTTGAGGCGAACGTTCGGGTCAAGCCCACGAGTAACAGCCCGGTGGATGATGGCCTGTTTCTGCTCTTCCAGCAGCTTTATCAGCTTCAGCTTGGTACGGATAAAGCGACTGATTCGCCTGTCTGCATGGTTGATGAAGCGAGCGATTGCAGCCTGCTCGGAAAGTGGTGGAACGAGGGCTTCAAGACGAAAAAGATCATCCGTATAAAGCCGAAGACGACTTTCGATTACACCTGTTGAAACAGCCTTGATACGAGCCATATACACAGGAGAACGCAACAAGTAATGTAAGTACCACGGCACGGCAATATCACCAAACCGGTACACACAATACGCTGGACTTGCAATACCAAAAAATTTTGAGACTCCCATGCTACCATTCCAGGCAAGCATTATGTTCACGACAAGTTCATCCGGGCAGACACATTTGTAGCCGACGAGCGATTGTGCCCGAGTATCCGGTTCGTCTCCACCATCAAACCTCTTGCGTTGCGTAACTCCTGTATATTGAGACACACGAAGCAGTTGCTCATTGCCATCCGAAGAACGAGTATCACATTCACGAAGCACATACTTGAGCCTCCGCACATCCCAATGCTCCGGCACCTCCCCCAGCCACGGTACCCCGGAATCCTTGTATGCCGGATAAGGCTTCAACTCATTCATCATGACAGACCCTCGCTGCGAAGTGACAAGAATTCCTTGTGAATTGCCTGACAGATCAGGAGCTGTGACTTTTGCGAAAAGTCGCTCATTTGCCACCTCCTCCGATAATCTCGCTGAGCAAGCCTTCGCTCTCCTGCTCCAGAGCAAGGATGTCGGCGCTGATCTCTTCGAGCGTGCGCAGGGGTTTTGGTTTATAGAAGTATCGGGTAAAGCTGATTTCGTAACCGATCCTGACGCTCTCTTCAGTGTACCATGCATCGGGAGCGTAGGGCAGCACTTCCCGCTTCAGGAAAGCGTCGATGCCTCCCTCTTCAAGCAGCGGAACCTGCTCGGTATCGCGCAGGTCGGGGTCTGCTTCGTATTCCACAACGACGCTTTTGCCCTCGATGGTGGCCGAAAAGAGCCCTTTCAGCGGGTCGGGCAGAGTGCCTTTTTTGTGAATTTTTTTGATGACTGGCGGTGCATCGTCTCCGCGCCCGGCGCTCTCCTTGAGTTGTTTGATCTCTTTGGGTGTGTAGGGTCGCTCCGGGTCAATGCCTTGCAGGCGAAGTGGCCGCTCGACCGTCACTTTCCAGTAGCCAAGTGCGGCGTTGGGAAAGATTTTCGATTGCTCGCTCTCTTCAAAGGCGAGAAAGGTGTCAGAGATGCGCTGAATGTCCTCTTCGGAGAGTTCGCAGTTCTTTTTGCCGAGGTTTTTACGGAGTGGCTTGTACCACTCGGTGGCATCGACAAGCTGCACCTTGCCCCGGCGGTGCTGGGGCTTGCGGTTGGTGAGTACCCAGATGTAGGTGGCTATGCCGGTGTTGTAGAACATGTTGAGCGGCAGGGCTACAATAGCCTCAAGCCAATCGTTTTCGATAATCCAGCGGCGAATGTTGCTTTCGCCCTGTCCGGCGTCTCCGGTGAAGAGTGAGCTTCCGTTGTGCACCTCGGCAATGCGGCTGCCAAGCCGGGTTTCGTGCTTCATCTTGCTGAGCATGTTGGCGAGAAACAGCATCTGTCCGTCACTTGACCGGGTGAGCAGCGAATATTCCGGGTCACCGGCGTGCTCGATGATGAACCGTGGGTCCCTGATGCCCTGCTTGCCGCCCATGCGTTCGAGGTCGCCTTTCCAGCTTTTGCCGTAAGGCGGATTGCTCAGCATGAAATCAAACTCGTGGGAGGGAAAGGCGTCGTTGGAAAGGGTTGAGTAGTCGGGCCCGCCGACAATGTTGTCTGCGGCGTCGCCTTCACCTTTGAGGATGAGGTCGGCCTTGCAGATGGCGTAGGTTTCGGCGTTGATCTCCTGACCGTAGAGGTGGGTCGAGATTCTTTTACCCAGTTTGGCAGCAAGCTCCTGCGCAGTCTCTTCAGCCACGGTCAACATGCCGCCAGTGCCGCAGGTACCGTCATAGAGCAGGTAGGTGCCGTCGATGATCCTGTCGGCGACAGGCAGAAAGATCAGGTTGGCCATGAGCTTTACGGCGTCCCGGGGTGTCCAGTGTTCACCGGCCTCTTCGTTGTTATCCTCGTTGAACCGGCGGATAAGCTCCTCGAAGATGGTGCCCATCGCGTGGTTGTCAAGGCCGGGATGTTTGACTGAGCCGTCACCGTTCAGAAGAGGGGATGGGCCGAGGTTGATGTCGGGCGAGAGCAGCTTTTCGATGAGCGTGCCAAGAGCGTCAGCTTTGGAGAGGCGCGGAATCTGGTTGCGAAACTCGAAGTTTTCGAGGATGTCCTGCACGTTTGGCGAAAAACCGTCAAGCCAAGCCTCAAAGTCAGCCTTGAGCTGCTGCTGACTTGAGCGGGATCGGAGGTCACGCAGGCTAAACCGGGAGGTGTTGTAAAAGGCCTGCCCTGCAGCCAGCCGCAACGCCTGATCCTGATGGATGATGCCAGCCCGGTCAAGCGCCGTCTTCTGATCCAGCACCGCCTGTTTCGTGGGTTCAAGCACAGCATCGAGCCGCCGCAAGACGGTCATGGGCAGAATAACGTCGCGGTACTTGCCCCGGACGTAGAGGTCACGCAACACATCGTCGGCAATGCCCCAGATAAAGTTGGCGATCCAGTTAAGTTGAACTTGCTCCATGTTTGCTTCTTATCGTCGGTTGGCCGGGTCAGTTGCTCTATCGAGTAAATTTACAGAATGATTCGCTCTTCAGCCACTCTTAACTTTTGGCTGTGTGCCAGAGGCACTTTCTGCTGCTGGAGAGCTATAATTGGCCAAAACAAGAGAAAAAGAGATGTTTTGGCCAATTATGGAATTTCAGAACAGGATGCACACTCACCTGACGAAACCAGCCAGCACTGCACTCCTTTCCTCCGTGGCAAGACAGCGTCGTGAACTTGGTCGTGAAGGGCTGAATGCTCAGGAAGAAGCGTCAGAACAAAGCGTCGAGTGTCAGAACGTTCGTCACAACTTCCTTGCGCCAGACGTTGTCGGTCACGCCATAGGTTGTAATCATGGTCAGAAAGATGTTTTTCCGGGTTTTGGTCACTTGACGAAACACTTCGATTTTCTGGCGCAGCTCTTTGGCATAAGATGCGTCCACAGTAAACTCGCCCTGGGAGAACTTTATTTCACACAGGTTGATGGTGGCATCGCTCCGGTCGATCAGCACATCAATCTGTGCTCCGGGGTAGAGCGACTCTTTACCTGCCTGATAACGCCACGGGGCATCGGATGTTTCAACCATGGCGATACCCAATGCGGCTTTCAATGGGCGAACATGTTTGATACAAATGGTCTCAAAAGCAAAACCAGACCATGCTTTTCGCACAGGGCTGCTTTGCCGCAACATCCAGTATCCCTGATCGGGTATTTTTTTCCCGAGAGGTTTTATCCATGAAAAGTAGAAAAGTGTGAACTCATCGACAAGCCGGTAGAGCAGGTCATTGACTTTTTTGCCATAAGGTGTGCGTGACTCGATGAATCCTGATTCTTCAAGCTCGTCAAGAACTCTGGTAAGCCCTCCTCCTGTAGTGATTTTTACTGCGCTCGCTATCTCGTTTCTGCCGATACCTGTACGTTTTTTTGCCAGCAGCGCAACAATTTTCAGATGCAGCTCACTCTCTTCGAAAAGAGATGCGTAGAGCTTTTCATATTCGGTTCGCAGAAGACCTGTGGCAGAGAAACAGAGCTTGTCAATGATTTGGGCCGCCGACAAACCGGGTTCTGCCTGCATGAGGTAGAATGGAACACCACCCATGACCATGTACAGCTCGATGATCTGGTAACGGGTGAGGATGACGTGGCGATGCTGCAGAAACTCTTCGGTTTCGGCAAGTGTAAACGGCAAAAGACGGATTTGGCGGGTAAGGCGGTTATGAAGCCCGCCCTTTGCCCGAACGATGTTCTGCAACATCCATGAGGCTGCTGAACCGCACACAACAAGGACAAGGTTCTTCTTGCGTGAAGCATAACTGTTCCAGAAATGTTCGAGGGCAGAGAGAAATTTTGAACGAGGGGTGTTCAGCCAGGGCAATTCATCGAGAAAAACAACCTGTTTCTGGCCCTGCTCTTTCGTCATCGATGATTCAAGCAATTGCTCCAGTTGGCCAAACGCTTCAGACCATGAAGATGGCCTCTGGGGCTGGACAGCCATTCCTGCCGCCTTGCCCAGCGATTGGGCAAAATTGGCCAGTTGATCCCGCAGGGTAACATTGTGCATCCCCGTGACCTCAAAGCAAATTCGATCACCAAAGAACTCCCTGACCAGCCAGGTTTTCCCAACCCGCCGACGGCCATAAACCGCAATGAATTCAGGATCGGAAGAGGTTAAAACCTGTTCCAGTATCCTCTTCTCATCCCTCCGGCCTGATATGTTGTTTTGGCTCATTATGCATGACAGTCACAAGCATTTCGACTTATATCTGGCCAAAGTTAACAAAAAATCGTGATTTTGGCCAGATATAAATATTATAACTGGCCAAAATCGCTCATACCATTAAACTCCCGGTGTTCATTGATTTGAGCAGCCGCAACAATGCCTGTAGAAGTTTCACCTTGTAGCCGCATTGCAGCATGGCCTCTATCACCTGCCGTTCAAACAGGGCAAACTGCTCTTCATCCACCCGAAGATCTTCAAACAGCAATGGCAAACCTGTCACGTATTCGTCTGCGTATAACATCATTGTTGGGCAACAGGTTATCGAACCAGGAAGAAACGAGATCACCGCTATATTTTTCTTTTCTTAACGGCATAAAAAGAGATATCGGTCGAGCAATTGACGATGCAAGCCATGAATCGACATAGGCGAACTCCGACAAACCCGTTGGTGTTATTTTCCACACTCCAACAGGCTCCCCATTCATCAACACACTCAACTCCCTTGTTTTTAAAGGTCGCCCCATCACCACTCCCCTTTGCCCGTACGGCCCTTTTCCTTCGACAACAACACCATTTCAAGGTCAAGTGCTGAAATCAGTTTGAAAAGGCTTTCGATGCAACTCCTTTCGGGTCTGCTTTCCAGTGCTGATATGGTTTTCGGCAACAAGCCAACCTTCTCTCCCGCCTGTTTTTGCGAAAACCTGCGCTGTTTGCGGTATCCTTGCAAAATCATTGCAAGCTGCATCGGTGTGCGTATAGCCTGTGTTTTATCGTCTTTTTCCATACCCCGCAGGGATTTACTGCAAAATAACCCCCGCAGGGGTTTACTGCGAAATAACCCCTGCGGGGAGTATTATCATAAAAAAACTTCACGCATGAAGCTGAAAAGCATTGGCGGATAGTTTTTGAAGATGACTCTGGATATCAACCGGCCATGCAGCAATTCGCTCGTTGAACTTCTCCTGCTCTCCGGCAAAGAGCGCCCTCGAAGCTTCCTCGAATCCGGGCAGGTCGCCTGCCATTGCGGACATAAAGCGGTAGAGTGTAGTCTGCGAAGAGCGCAGACGATCGCGCTCGCAATTCACCCGCCGCGCCCCCTCGACAAGCTTGCGCAATGCGACTGAAGCGCCTCCCGGCTGAGCGTTAAGCCACTCCCAGTGGCGAGGCAGCAAGGTCACCTCACGAGGAACAACGCCAAGCTTCGGACGACCCGGCCCCCGATGAAGAGCAGGTTCTTCCGTCGCTGCCGCTCTCTCCAGACGGCTCAGAACATCCTCCATCGTGCCCCGAAAATCAACCTCAATCAACTCACTGGTGAGATCGTCAAAAATCAGCACCGAGTGCGCCTCCCCCCGTTCGATCATCTCCTTCACCTTCCCCGCAACCTGCACCAGCTCTCCTGACGCAAGCGCATGACTGCCCTCAAAGGCTGTACACTGCTGTTTCTCTGTTCCGTTCATCCCGTTCCCCTCCTTGTTGGTTCACCATCATAATTCTATCCGGGTAAAATAACATTTTAAATTTTACCCGGATAAAAATATTTCGACAAAAGAATTCGTAGGGGCAACCCCCCGTGGTTGCCCAAAACATCGCAATGGGAACAACAGGGCGTAGGGGCACCCCCCCGTGGTTGCCCAACATGTAGCAATTCGATATGCGTGAAAACGAAAATGGGAAGAAGGTTTACCCTGTGAAATTATGGCGTTTTGTTTCACAGGGTCGCAATCCGCCATGCGTGCAATAAGATAAGAAGAAATAGGGAAAAAAATCACCCTTTAACCCTCATAAGTCGCAATCCGCTATGCGTGCAATAAGATAAGGAGATAGGGTATAAATATGGACTCTCCGGTTTGGCAACATGTCGCAATCCGCTATGCGTGCAATAAGATAAGGAGTTTTATCGCGACAGTCTGGGTCGCACAGCCGTCACGGTGAGTCGCAATCCGCTATGCGTGCAATAAGATAAGGAGAGCCAAGTTGGTTGCTAACTACGCAATACTTCCAGAAAGGTCGCAATCCGCTATGCGTGCAATAAGATAAGGAGCCAGACTAGGAGGCTAGCATGGCTGGACATTACAAGTCGCAATCCGCTATGCGTGCAATAAGATAAGGAGTGCTCAAAATTGTTTTGAGTGTTTTTTCTTTAACATGTCGCAATCCGCTATGCGTGCAATAAGATAAGGAGTTTTGTACTTCTTCTTCTTCCTTCTGTAACTGCCTTTTGTCGCAATCCGCTATGCGTGCAATAAGATAAGGAGCCTTTGTATTTCGGTTGGCTTCTTGTCTGAAATAAAAGTCGCAATCCGCTATGCGTGCAATAAGATAAGGAGTAGAGAAGCTGGAATGCGATGACTTTCAAGTTACTGTGTCGCAATCCGCTATGCGTGCAATAAGATAAGGAGACGGTCTATCGGGATAATTTGGGGTATAACCATGCCGTCGCAATCCGCTATGCGTGCAATAAGATAAGGAGGTGGTATTTCACCTGAAGAGGCGCTGCTTGAATTTGTCGCAAT
>SERZ01000359.1_pt1 | contig 31228 bp, 33 predicted proteins | sample 3171461 | NCBI WGS metagenome assembly SERZ01 (sample SAMN06051861, study PRJNA518727) | freshwater metagenome | biome: subpolar coniferous forest; feature: holomictic lake; material: water; isolation source: holomictic Lake 227, 6 m depth | place: Canada: near Kenora, Ontario | collected... | reverse complement strand
CGTCATGGACTGGTGGACAGCCTGCGACTTTCCCACTCTCTGGTGTAATCGCTGGTTGGCAACAGGGCCTACCTGGCGCAAAAGTTGGAGGGCGACGATTACTAGTAATACCAGCGTCCCTTGGCTATGGACCAAACGGATCTGGACCTATTGGACCAAACGAAACATTAATTTTCGTTGTAGACATAATTGGAGTTTCATAAATGAAAATTCGTACACTTCTTGCTGAGGTAGTTGGCACTGGGATTTTGGCAATGGCAATTGTTGGATCGGGCATAATGGCCACCAACTTAACTCAAGATGTTGCGTTGCAACTTTTGATTGTCTCAATTGCTACATTTTTGATCTTGGCAGTTCTAATTCAAATGTTGGGATCGATTAGTGGAGCACACTTCAATCCTGCTGTAACCCTAGTTACCCTTATGAATAAAGGTATTTCAGCAACAACTGCCGTTTATTACGTGGCTGCTCAAGTAGTCGGTGCATTTGTGGGCGTTGTGATAGCCAATGTGATGTTTGCTCTGCCAGCAATTGGAACATCTACGCATGCCAAGACAAGTTCCCGTCTCCTAATAAGCGAAGCCGTAGCAACGGCCGGTTTGATCCTTGTCATACAAATGGTGAGCAAGCAACACGAAGGCCGATTTGTTCCACTAGCTGTTGCCGGCTGGATTGGCTCTGCTTATTTCTTCACATCTTCGACAACTTTTGCTAACCCTGCCGTGACCTTCGCGCGCGCTTTCAGCGATACATTTACCGGTATCAAGATGTCTTCAGTACCTGGATTTGTTATTGCCGAACTAGTTGGCGCAGTAATCGGACTTGGCATAGCCAAGGCATTGAGTAGTGAGCGCTAAAGCTTCAGTTCTTTTTGTTTGTGTTCATATTGCCGGTCGCTCTCAAATGGCGGCCGGCTTTATGCATCACCTAAGCAAAGTGCGAGTTGAGGCTTTACTTTCCGAATTTATTTAGGCTCAATAAACTCCTTTTAGAGTGGCAACCCTCGTATTTTCCCGTGAAATTTTGGCGCCATAGCCTAACGTTTAACCAGATAAGCAAGGGGTCTTGCTTAAACGGAGGGAAAACAAATGACTGGCTGGATTGCAGATTTCATGAACCATCCTGCAACGTATTTAAAATCAGGATGGTTTCAAATTTCAGTAACTAATCTCGTAGTAATTTTACTAATGCTTACTATTTTCGCTTGTGCGGTACTCATTCCATTTCCAAAAGATAAGCATGGAGACGACAAATGAGCGAAATGTGGACAGCAAAACTGCGCAATAAATGGCAGAAAGAACTTCCTATTGAGAAACTTCTCCCCGATGATCAGCCAGCATATGTTGCATCATGGATCTATGTTTTTGGTGTGTTAACCCTTGCGGCGTTAGCGATGATTATTTTCTCCGGAATCATTTTGGCCTTTCAAGGCCCGGCTTGGTATCACACATCTCATGCCGGTAAATTTACAAACAGTCTTCACTTCTGGAGTGTTCAGTTGTTCTTTGTTTTCATGGTTATTCACCTCTGGGGTAAGTTTTGGATGGCAGCTTGGCGCGGAAAGCGCTTTGCCACATGGGCAACTGGGGCCGTGGCATTTATCGCATCCATTGCAACGGCATTTACTGGCTACTTAGTTCAGACTAACTTTGATTCACAATGGATCTCTTTTGAAGCTAAAGATGGCTTTAACTCCGTGGGAGTTGGTGCTTGGTTTACCGTTACAAACTTGGGCCAAATGCTACTTCTCCATGTCGCATTTCTACCCTTGATTTTAGGTGCCATCACCGTTGTGCATGTATTGATGGTACGAAAGCGCGGCGTTGTTCCGCCTATCGATGCGCAGCCTTCTACAGATAGTGAGGTAGGTCGATGAAAAGTAATAATGGAGCAAAACACGAATTTGATGCCGCCCCATGGAAAGGCCCAACTAAGCGCTACGACATCGTTAAAGAGGGATCAATCGCCCTCGTTTTTGTAGTTATTTTAACCATTGCACTTTCATTGCTTATGGGTTCACCCGATGAGCCACCGCTTACTTTTAAAGGCTGGGCGGTCAGCAATGCCGATAATTTCTACGCAACTGCCGTTCAAGAATTAGCTGGCACAAGTGGCACTGCAACATACGGTCCTCCATACAACAAGGCATCCGATGGTCTCAATATGGGCCCACTGTGGTTGCAAAAATGGGTAGGCGTTACTCGCCCGATTGATTCAGTCAATGACTTTGTGATCGCACCTCTTAGTACGCAAGTAATGTCAACGGAGATCGCAAGTGCGCTAGCAACATGGAACGCGGCATCTGCAACTGAAAGGCAAGGTTGGGCAAGCGCCTACGATGATGCAATTACCAAGGTAGAGGGAAAGTTAAGTGATGTACCAGCTGGGGCTTATGGTCCAGTACCGGCCCTTGCTAAAGGTCTCACCGATATGGCAAAAGCTGGCGCGTTAGATGCTGCACTACTTTCACAAGGCGGTTTCTTCCAAACTGATAATACAAAACAGATTCTCTTTTTTGGTGATGGAGCCTATTTAGATGACGCGGGTACTAAAGCTAACTTGCAGGGTGGCACATGGGGCATGATGAATGAGACTGGCCGCTATCCAGGTCAAGCTTGGTTGTGGCTCTACTCATTCTGGTATCAAATCCCTCCATTTAATAATGAAGAGTCAAAACCAATTGGCGCCAATGCCGATGCGTACATCATGGGGATTATGGGCCTTCTTTCATTGGGCTTGATTTTGATCCCAGTTATTCCTGGCATCAAATCTCTTCCAATGCGAGTTCCAATCCACCGTGGAATCTGGCGTCAATACTATGAAACACAAGGAATCAAGCGTCGTAAAAAGTAAGGCGCTACTTTGAGGCGGGCGAGGAGAAATCCTCGCCCGTTCTTGTTGTCACAACTAAATCGTTTGACCGCGCTCTAATTGATGTGGCCACTCAATTTTCACACCAAGTTTTTCAGCGGCATTTAAAGCCCATCGAGGGTTACGAATCATTGCTCTGGCAAGGAAAACAGCATCGGCCTCACCCGTTTCGATAATGTATTGGGCCTGTTCAGGCTCGGTGATTAAACCAACGGCCGCCGTCATAACTTTTGCCTCAGCGCGAATTGCAGAAGCAAATGGAACTTGGAAACCCGGGGTAGCTTTAATCGGTGCGTTGTGAACGTTGCCGCCAGTTGAAACATCGATTAGATCAACACCAAGGGCTTTGAGTTGAGTACACAATTCAATTGAATCAACTAAGTTCCAGCCATCATCAACCCAATCGGTTGCCGAGATTCGCACAAATAAGGGAGTACTCGCCGGAATAGCCGCACGAACTGCCATTGTGGTTTCAAGTAAGAATCGAACACGATTCTCAAAGCTTCCGCCATATTCATCGGTGCGTGTATTAGCAAGAGGAGAATAAAACTGGTGTAACAAGTAACCATGAGCGGCATGAATCTCGACAAGATCAAATCCAACTTCTACCGCTCGTTTGGCAGCTGCAGCAAAGTCGCGAGTAAGTTGATGGATCTCATCGACTGTTAAGGCGCGTGGTTCTGGATACCCGTGGAAAGCAATTGCCGATGATGAAACACTTTGCCAGCCCCCCTCTTCAGTACTAGCCATTCGGTGATCATCCCAAGGGCGCATTGTCGATCCTTTACGACCGGCATGGGCTAATTGAACTCCCATTTTTACATTGAGTGAATGGGCAAAATCAATCATTGGTTTAAAAGCGTCAGCATGCTTATCGTCGTGAATTGTTGGACAAGCAATTGAGATTCGACCCTCTGGTACTACTCCAGTTGCCTCGACCATTATTAATCCAGGGGCACCTGTCGCAAAGGCGTTTAAGTGCGCACTGTGCCACTGACCGACTAAGCCATCAGTTGCTGAGTACTGGCACATAGGAGAGACCCATACGCGATTTTGAAAAGTAACGGAACCAATTGTTAGTGGATCAAAGAGAGTGTTCATAGCGTTAAGTCTATTGGCATTTTTAAGTTAGTTAAACGCCTTAAACCAATCGAGGGCCTCGGGATTGGCTAAAGCATCGACATTTCGAACTTCGCGTCCGTTAATAACATCGGCAACTGCGAGTTCAACTAATTTATTTGATTTTGTGCGCGGCAAAGCGGGTGCGACCACAATTAAATCGGGGACGTGGCGCGGGCTAGCTTGGATGCGAAGTGCGCCTTTAATTGCCTTTTCAGTATCCTGAGTAAAACTCATTCCTGGCTTCACTACGACAAATAAAACTACGCGCGTATCGTTCTCCCAATCTTGGGAAACTGCCAAGGCCTCTAGGACTTCAGGGAAAGTTTCAACGACTCGGTAAATTTCGGAAGTTCCGATGCGGACACCCTTTGAGTTAAGCGTTGCATCACTACGTCCAAATAAAGTAAATCCACCCGTTGCCGATTTAGAGGCGAAATCGCCATGAGTCCACACTCCAGGAAAGCCTTCAAAGTATGCAGCTAAATATTTTTCATTATTAGAATCTCCCCAAAAACCAAGTGGCTTTGATGGAAACGGAACCGTACAAACGAGTTCGCCCTTTTCGCCTATAGCAGCTGATTTTCCGGATGAATCAAAGACGTCGGTCGCCGTTCCTAAACATGGACCTTGAAGTTCCCCGCGATAAACCGGTTGGGTTGGAACGCCGGCAAGAAAACAGCCGGCGATATCGGTGCCACCTGACATCGAAGCTAAATGAACATCGGGTTTAATGCTTTGGTAGACATAGTCAAAGCTTTCAGGAGATAGAACTGATCCAGTGGATGCAATTATCTTGATAGTAGATAAGTCATGAGTTTGGGCTGGCACTACGCCTTCTTTGTGGGCTGAATCGATGAACTTGGCAGATAGGCCTAAGAAATCTAACTTTTCTTGCTGGGCAATATCAAAGACTCGCGAAGAGGTAGGAAACATTGGCGCGCCATCAAATAAGACGATTGTCGCCCCACGACCGAGTGCCATCGTGAGCCAGTTCCACATCATCCAGCCGCAGGTTGTGAAGAAAAAAATCTTTTCAGATGAGTGGAGTTCAAATTGATATAACAGCTCCGACAAAGCCTTAAGCATCGCCCCTGCACCGCTATGAATAATGCACTTGGGTTTGCCAGTTGTACCCGACGAGAAAAGAATAAAGCCTGGATGCTCAAATGGCAGGGGAGTAAAATCTAGGGGCGTGCCCATGAACGGGGCTATCCAGGAAGCAAACTCACTGATGCGTATGGTTTTAGTCAGCGTGGGTAGAAGTTTTTCAATTTCGGCGATTTTTGGTGTGCAATCAAAGAATTTTCCGTTGTATTGATATGAGTCGGCGGCCAATAACAATTTGGGTTCAATCTGACCAAAGCGATCTTGCACTGCTCCTGGCGCAAAGTCGGGCGAGGCCGTGGAAACAATAGCCCCGATGCTCAAAGCTCCAAGGGCGTAAATAATTGTCTCAGTGACGTTTGGAACCCATGCACATACTCGATCGCCTTTAACAATTCCCGCCGCCTTCATCGCTGCAGTTGTTGCACCTACTTGAGCGCGAAATTGGCCCCACGTAGTCTCAGTTCGCGTTCCATCTTCAAGAAGAGAAACAATCGCAACATCTCCATCTTTGCCTTTAGATAGTAAATTTTCGGCAACATTTAGAGTGGCATCGCTAAAAAAATGAGCTGAAATAAAATCTCTACCAGGTGTATAAAATTGCGAACCTTTACTTCCAATTATCTGGCAGTCATCCCACGCCCTTGACCAAAATAACCCTGGATTCTCAATCGACCACGTGTGCAAATCTGCGTATGAACTCAAACCTAGCTCTGCTTGTAGACGAGCAACTGCCGTGTCACTTGTATCGCGTGGTTGCCAGAGAGGAGTGCTCATTGAGATTTTTTGGTAATCGCTCGCAAGCGAAGGCGATAGTAAGCACCAGAGAGACCGCCGGGTGCAAACATTACGACGAGGATGAAGAGAAGACCTAAAACGAATGCGGGCTCAGCAATAGGCCCACCAATCCACTTAGGAATGGTCCTAAATGAAGGCTGTTGGGTTAGATCCTGCAATCTAGTCGTTGCAACAGAATATAAAATTCCGCCAATGACTGCGCCCCATCGAGTCACCGCACCACCAAGAACCACCATGAGCAAGAGACTAATTGTTACGCCGGCATCGGCAAAGTGAGGTGCGGCACTTCCGGCGGCAACTAACATGACATCGCCGAGGAGGGCTGCCAGCGCTGCACTAATTACAAAGGCCAAGAGCTTAAAACGCTGAGTGTTCAAACCTAAAACCTGTACGCGAAGTTCGTTATCACGAAGCGCGGCAAAAACCCGACCCGCTGAGCTTTCTGTAACCCACCAAATGATGAGATACGTAAAGATTAGGGCGGCTAAGGCAGTCCAGTAGATAAATTTCGTATTTGCAACACTTATCCAAAAGCTTGGAATTCGATCTGCATTAAGAGCGATTCCATTTTCTCCGCCAGTTAAGTTAAAGAAGTTACGTTCAAGAATTACGTGGCCGGCTTCTCCAAAAGCTAAAGTGACCATTGCAAAAGTAATTCCAGATGTGCGAAGCGAGGCGGCACCTACTAGTAGTGCGAGCACGGCGCTGACCGCAATTGAAATCAATCCAGCAAGCCACCAAACAACAACGTGATGGTTAATCAATATGCACGTTACATACACCCCGGTTGCGAAATAGAGCGCATGGCCAAAGGATAAAAGCCCCGTAAAGCCAAAGAGCAAATCGTAAGTTAGAGCTAAACCACCCCATAAAAATGCAACGGCCATAGTCTGCTGCAGACCTGGTCGACTAAGTGGATTAGCGCCAAGCACTGGTGCAAGCGCTAATAGCGCAATTAAAAGACCAAGAAGCGGGCGAGAGTATTTCCAACGCAACATTATGCACGCACCTTACCGAGAAGACCCTGGGGTCTAATAAGGAGCACAACTGCTAGCAAAATTACGACAACAAAATCGCCAAGGCCTGTTGCATAATAATTTGCGAACTGGCGAATTACACCAATCATCATTGCCGCTAAGAAACTCCCAGGCACTGATCCCATGCCACCGATGACCACGACGATGAAGCCATAGATGAGGTAGGTACCAGCAATTAACGGCGAAACGCCGTTAGAGTAAACCGAAACTAAGACTCCGCCAACGCCTGCGGCAAAGCCACCAAGGAAAAATACGGTGCTAAAAGCTCGTCTTACATTGATGCCGAGGGCATTAACCATGTTTCGATTTTCGACTCCGGCACGAATAATTAATCCGATGCGTGTGTATTTAAGCAGTGCCCAGTTACCCACCAGAAGCAACACCGCTGTTGCAATATAGACCGCTCGATCCGCGGGAATCCTTGCCCCTCCTATAGTGATGGCCGTTGAAAACCATGCAGGAGTAGGAAACATCTTAAGATCATTGCCAAACCATCCGCCAAGAACTGCGCCAACAACCAGAGATACTCCTACGGTCACAAGGGCTTGATCAATGTGTCGCTCATATAAACGGGTAATAAGTAACTGTTCAATCAATAACGCAAATAATCCTGCGGCCAAACCGCCAACAATCATCGCAAAAATGAATTTAGGTAGAGTTATGTCAAAGCCCATCTTGCTTGCAACCCAATAACCCACAAATGCGCCAACAGTCAAGAAACTTCCATGGGCAAAGTTAAGAACTCCCATTAAACCGTAGATGAGAGAAAGACCTGATGCGATAAGGAAGTACAAAGCACCTAAACCAATACCGGTGATTCCAATCAGGATGAAAGTATCCATTTACTTATGACCCCCGCTCACACCCAACATCTGATGTACCCATGAAGGGTCGTCCAAATTCTCGGGTCCGCCTTGAAAAATTACACGTCCCTGATCTATGACCACAACGTTATCTGCAATCCGTTTAACTAACGCCAAGTTTTGTTCAACTAAAAGCATTGTGCTTGCATGGGCAATTTTGGCTAAGGCGTTAGCAACCTCAGTGACAAGCTTTGGAGCAAGACCTTTCGTCGGTTCATCTATAAGTAAAATCTCGTTCTTGTTGAGCATGGCTCGAGCTATGGCGACCATCTGTTGTTGGCCTCCAGAAAGGGAGCCCGCTAACTGGGCAGCGCGCGAATCTAACTCAGGGAAAAGTTCAAAGATGGTCTTCATGGCGTCGTCATTATTTTTAGAGCGCGAAGCTAAAGCCAAGTTTTCGCGTACAGATAGCGTTGAGAAGATTTCGCGATCTTCAGGCACATAAGCCACGCCAGATTGAGCAATTCTATAGGTTGGCATTCCAATAATTTCTTTCCCATTTAATTGTACTGAGCCAGTACCTGGATAAAGACCTAAAATTCCCTTTAACGTCGTTGATTTACCAACGCCATTTCGACCTAGTAAAGCGGTCACTTTATGGGCAGGTACATCGAAGGTGACCCCATGCAAGATGTGAGATTCATTTATCTTTACGTGTAAGTCCTTAACCGTTAGAGCGTTCATAGTGCCTCCCCAATGTATGCAGATTGCACGATTGGGTTGTTTATAACATTCGTCGGTGTATCGACTACGAGGAGCTCTCCATAATTTAAGACCGCAATACGATCGGCCAAACCTAAAATGACCTCCATATGGTGTTCAACAATGAGCACGGTTTTATTATGTATCGTAGACAGAGAGCGAATAATTTCAACAAGCTCTGGGACATTTTCAACACTCATGCCCGCCATCGGTTCATCCAGCAAAACGATTTCGGATTTGGAGGCTAAAACTATGGCTATCTCTAATCGGCGCTTATCTCCGTGAGATAAGGCGCCAGCACGTTGCATGGCGTAGTTGCTCAAGCCAACTTTTTCTAAACACTCTTTGGCATGGTTAACAACGTCAGGAAATTTATAAGCGTTCTTAGTCAAGTTCATTGATTTGCCATTAGCAGCTTGTGCGGCAATGCGAACGTTTTCTAAGCAAGTCAAATTCGCAAAAACACTTGAGGTTTGAAAAGTACGAGCAATGCCTGCTTGGGCTCGCTCATGAGGAGCCAATTCGGTAACCTCTCGGTCTCCGATAAAAATCTGCCCACGTGATGGTTTACGAATGCCGCTGAGAAGATTAAAAAATGATGTTTTTCCGGCTCCATTTGGGCCAATAATTCCAAGGGTCTCGTTTTGAAAAACGGAGAGTGAAATCCCGTCAAGAATTTTTGCGCCACCAATGTCCAGTGATAAATCGGCAACGCTCAAGGCAGAAATCAAGTAGCTCGCTCCTTAAAATATTTGTGCTAAATATACAAAGAACCCCAGTGCATTTCTACACTGGGGTTCTTTTACTTATGTGCGGTGTATTACTTACCTACGCCAGCGATAGTCTTTTGCAGTACAGGGACATAACCTGTTGCGGTCTTAGTCAGACCAACAAGGAACATTGGCTGAATAAGTAGGTGGCTAGTGGCACTGACTGTCATCAAGCCCTTAACTCCGACCCATGAGTAGCCCTCTAGGTTGCTAATCATTGTGTCAACGTTCTGGGCTGTATTGCCCTTTAGCGCCTGGACAATCATCTTGGCAGCATCGGCACCAGTTGAGGTGAACAGATCCTGAGTCTTCTTATTTGCAGTAAACCATGCAGCCATATCAGCGGCTGCTTGTGACTTACCAGCACCTGCGAAGTAGCTATTTGTCATGATCGCGCCAGCACCCTCGAAAAGAGTTCCGTAGATGTTGTATGTAGCAGCGCCAGCAAGACCTGTAATTGGCTTTGACTTTGCAAACACGCCCTGAACCTTAAGGGAGGTAAGCATTGCGCCTGCTGTTAGCGCATTTGACCATGCGATGAAAATGTACGTTCCATTAGCATCGAAGGCCTTCTTAGAAAATGGAGTGAAGTCAGATGTTGATGTTGGTACCTTGATGGTTTCAAATAGCGCACCCTTTGGTCCCATTAACGCTGTTGCAGCGGCAACGTTTCCAGCACCGAAAGCATTATCTTCAACGAAGAGAATAACTTTCTTGCCATTAATTGGCTTAACGCCAGCAAGAGGTGCTAAATCCTGAGTTGATGAGTTACCTGAACGGAAAACATACTTGTTCGCGGCCGATGTGACTGCATCGTTCTTGGCTGGACCAGATATGTAAAGGATTTTATTCTGAAGTGCTAGTGGTCCAAGAGTTAGTGCAACTCCTGATGATGCAGTTCCGACAATAATCTTTGTTCCATTACCGATCATGTCTTTAAATGATGCTGTAGCGGATGCAGGATCTGCACCATCATCTTTAGTGGTTACAACAAGCTTTGAGCCGTTGATAGACATTTTTCCGCCGGTGTAATAGTTAAGTCCCCATGCAAGGCCATCGTTATATGCAAGGCCGTACGATCCAAGAGGTCCAGATGTTGCAGTGATTACACCAATTTTAATATCGCTTGCTGCTTGCGCTGGCGCCATGCTTGGCATGACGACGGCTAGGGAGAGTACTGCTACTCCCAAACGTACTAGTGAGCGCTTGCTCATAGGGTTTTCTCCTCATTTATAGTCGAAGCCAAATCGAGGGATGGCTTTCTAATGGAGAAATCTACCCTGAGAGAGTTATCTCAAATGACCGCCTCGGCAACGGTTTCATAACAATTATTAGGAAAATCAGGCAGAATATATTCATGTCCCTTCCTATTAAACGCACTCTTGTACCGGTATCAGGTGGCTCTATTGCAGTATTTCAATACGGTGATGGCATGGGAGAGCCAGCCCTTTTAATTCATGGGGTTACCTCTTCCAACCGAGCATTTCAACTCTTTGCCGATGCGCTAATTGCTCGCGGTAAAGCACCATTTGCAGTTGATCTGCGAGGACGCGGAGATTCAAATAATTTACCTGGCCCATTTGGAATGGCTCAACATGCCAAAGATATGGCGGCAGTTATTGAACACTTTGGCTGGGTAAAGCCGGATGTGATTGGTCATTCAATGGGGGGCTTTGTAGCGGCGACGCTAGTTGGCCTGTATCCAGATTTAGTTGGAAGAGTTGTGTTTGCAGATGGAGGTGTTCCATTGCCACTGCCAGCTGGAATGACGGTAGAACAAGTGATGCCATTTGTTCTAGGACCAGCTCTTGCTCGTTTAGCGATGGTCTTTGAATCTAAAGAGGCCTATCGAGAGTTTTGGAAACCTCAACCAGCATTTGCTAAGGGTTGGTCGGCAGTGATGGATGAATATGTTGACTACGACTTACGGGGCGATGCTCCGACTATGAAGGCATCGGCCAATCCGGCCGCAGTTGAGGCCGACTCCCGTGATCTATTTGGAGATGACTTAATCGTGCGCTCGCTTAAAGGCCTAACCAAGCAGTGCCTTTTTATCAAAGCCGAGCGCGGTTTACAGAATGAAGAAAACGGTCTTTACCCCATGGCGGTTTTAGATGCAGTACTTCCGCAATACCCGATGTTAAAGCTAGAGTTTCTTGCAGATTGCAATCATTACGACATGTTTACTGAAGCCAGTGGGGCCGAAAAGGTTGCACAGATTATTTATGGAGATCCACTATGAGTTTAAAAGGCAAGCGCGCATTTATCACTGGATCATTTCAAGGCATTGGTCTTGGAATTGCAACGGCCCTTGCTAGCGAGGGAGCCGACATCGTCCTTCATGGTCTAGCCGATTCCGAAACTATTAAAAAAGCCGAGGCTGCAGTTACGGCCGCAGGTGCATTAAGCGTCGAATCGCATGTAAGCGATCTTCGCGATAGTGCTGCAACAGAAGCACTAGTAGCTGCGATATTAACTAAAGGCCCGGTCGATATTTTGTGTAACAACGCAGGAATTCAACACACTGCAACGATTGCAAATATGCCACTTGAAAAATGGAATGACATTATTGCAATCAATCTCTCATCCTATTTTGACACGATGCGATTATTACTTCCGCAGATGCAAACACGAGGTTATGGCCGAGTAATTAATACTGCTTCCGTTCATGGCTTAGTTGCATCCGTTGCAAAGGCACCATACGTTTCGGCCAAACACGGAGTTATTGGTTTGACCAGAGTTGCAGCCCTCGAATATGCCGCAAGTGGCAGTCGCGAATCTGGGGGAGTAACGGTCAATGCGATCTGTCCAGGTTGGGTAGAAACCTCTCTGATCGAGCCACAGATTCAAGCCCGCGTGGATATGTTTAATGGTGATCGCGCTGCGGGGATCGCCGATTTACTCTCGGAGAAACAACCGTCCAAACGCATGTCCAAGCCCGACGAAATTGGGGCATTGGTCGTTTTCCTATGCTCTCCGCTTGCTCATAACATCACGGGGGCATCGATTCCCATCGATGGCGGATGGACGGCCCAGTAATTAATTAAAAGACAAAACCCCGAACCATAGTTGGCTCGGGGTTTTGTTTAGTAATTGTTAAGGCGTCTTCTTGACCTCTGGTTTTTCTGATTTGGTTGGTTTGGCTGGTTTTGCTGGTGCAACAGGCTTAACTGGATCAGCTGCTCGCACTGGAACTGGTGGTTTAGTAAGTTCTGCTGGCTTTGTTGGTTTGACTGGTGCTGCGCCAAGGGCTGCGACTGCGGCTTTATAGGCCGAATTTGCTGCCTCATTTGCCGCGGCATGGGCCTTTAGAGCAAGATCTAATTGGGCATTTGTTGCTCCGGCTACTGCGAGTGCTGCGAGAAGATCGGCATCGGCCTTTTCAACTGCAGCTTTGCGAGTGGCATTAAGAGGAACAATCTTTGCTTGATATGCACTTTGCACAACTTGGAATTGACCAATGAGGGCTTTCCAATCCGCATAGTATTTGTCTTCAGCGGCTTGCAAATCGACCCGATACTTATCCATGGCTACGCGATATGCAATTCCATTTTTTGCAACTGTAATTCGATATTGAAGAAGGTCGGCTTGATATTTAACCAAGGCGGCCTGATAGGCAGCTGAATTTGTAGCTGCTGGGACTGGCGTTGAATCAGCATGAGTAACACCAATAGAGCTGGCAATTAATCCGGTGCTAATTAAAGCCACACTGATAGCTTTTCTTACTTTCATGATGGACTCCTGAATAATAATGCCGAGCAATTGCCCGTGATTAAATATTAAGGGTAAGCATTGTGCCTATCCTGAGAGATGGCTCTGGTATTCCTGTGGCAATAACGGGCAATCGGCCTCACGTATTAGTTTAAATGTGGCGTAGGACTCTTTTTGCCTCTGCGAATTTCAAAAAGCAAACTGACGAGGGTAAAAAGAGCAAGCGCGCTGATGACTCCTATAACTATGAGATAGACATTTTTTGGTGCGTGGTGTGCGGCAATTAAAATGTAGAGCTGCGGAGTAATGAAAGAGATCGCGGCTCCCAAAGCCCATTTGCGCGTATTTTGCCAATCTTTAGCAATGATGCGCATGACTAGACGAGCAGTGGTAATTCCATACGTCCACGATGTGATGGCATCAATGACGAAGAAGACAAAAGGGTTTACGCCATATTGTTTTAAAGTTTTCCAAACAATGAAGGTGGCGCCAAAGGTGTAGAGCAGAATCGTGCTGGCCCACATGTGCTCCCAAAAACGAGCCCGCTTGCTCAGTTTCATCCTGGCCATGCCACCAGAATAGAGGAGGACGTGATGATCGGGTTAATATGATCCATTTTGTCAACCAGCAGAGGTGCTAAGTCTTTTGACATACAGTTCGCCTAATTTAAAGCTTGCCACTCGCGTTTGAGAATTGCGAAGATCCACGTGCTCGTCCACTCATTTTTAAAGAAGTCATCCTCTAAGTGAGAAGCCTCCAACCTAAGGCCTAATCTTTCACAAACTTCACGCGATTTAGGATTACGTTGATCCATAACTGCGCCGATTCGGTGCAAGTCAATATTGGCAAATGCCCAAGTAATCAGCGCCCTAGCCGCTTCAGTGACATATCCATGGCCAGAAAATGCTGGATTAATTACATAACCGAACTCAGCATACTTATTTTTCTCTGAAACCAAACTTAAATTCGTTTGACCAATAACTTTCTTACTTTCCTTTAATTCAATAGATAAAAGTATTGCATCGCCTTGTTTTTCGATTTTGCTACAAGACAAACCTTTTTCTAATGCTTCCTGTACTTGTTCAGAAGTGCGAATTGGCCAAGGTATGTATCTTGCTACTTCAGGATTTGATTGGTATTCCAGCATGTCAGCATGATCGGACAATTGGAATGGCCTCAAAATCAAACGATTAGTTTCAATCATTTCCCAACAGTACACTCCGAAGAATGTCGAGTTCAAAGAGGGAGAGCACGTCCAGTTTTGGGAGACAGAGCTCGGATTTACTTACTCCGGGTGGATATGTCGGATTCGAACCCCCCGCCCTATATTCAATCACCTGAACGTCTTGGATATTGAACTACCCCCACATATTTCAGAGAATGGGTCTTACAACTACTAGGTCTCAAAGGGTTTTGTAGGTATTTGGGCGTCCGGCAAGAGTAGGCTCGATTTATGACTGAACGACAAGAATTTAAAGTGCTACGAACTTATGAGGATTTTGAGCTTCGTGAATATCTTCCTTGCATCATCGCAGAGGTAAAAGTTTCTGCCCAGTATTCAACTGCAACAAGTAGCGCCTTCTCTTCGTTATTTAATTACATTTCAAAGGGAAATAAGTCGTCGCAAAAAATCGCCATGACAGCCCCAGTAATCACCGCCCAAAAGGCAGACCAACTGGAGTCCGCCGAATGGTACGTCTCGTTTGTAATGCCATCAGGAAGCACCTTTGGCCACTTGCCACATCCCAACGATTCACAAGTCAAATTACGCGAATTAGATAGCGAAACATGCGTTGCCAAATCATTCCGCGGAAGAGCAACCGATGAGCTATCACGAAAGATGACTCAAGAGCTTCGCGCAAGTGCTTCCAAAGTTAACATTGCACTCTCTGATGAAACGCGAATCTGTCGTTTTGATCCACCATTTAAACCTGGCTTCTTGCAGTACAACGAAATCGTGATTCCTGCTCATCTTGAAGTGCTTTAGCCTCGCACCCAACATAGGTTTATAAACGCCAACCACTTTTAAGATTTGGATCTATATCTCGGAAACACCAGCTTTCGGTGGGTTGTGAGGGATTCGAACCCCCGACCCAGGCATTAAGAGTGCCTTGCTCTACCAACTGAGCTAACAACCCGAAGCATTCAGGTGCCGGAAACACTTGAATGCAGAGGGAAACCTATCAGGAACTTTGGCCTTGCCGCACGCACGCGACACCGCCAAAATTGAGACATGAGTCGCTGGGAAATACGGATTGCCCTAGTTTTTTCGCTCTTCCTGGCTGCTATTCCCCTAGAGGCGCATTCAGCGACTCCCACGACGATTGATGTGGTTGGAACATTAATAGTTAAGGGCAGGGCGCCAAAGACTGGTTATAGCCGTGCTCAATTTGGACCGGCATGGAGTGATGTCGATCGAAATGGGTGTGACACCCGAAACGACATATTAAAACGAGATTTGAAGTCAATCGTATTTAAATCTCCAAGTAATCCCTGTGTAATTTTATCGGGAACTTTAATCGATCCATATTCAGGGGAGACCATTCAGTTCTTGCGTGGAGTATCCACTAGTGCCTTGGTGCAAATAGACCATGTGGTTGCCTTATCAAATGCTTGGCAGACCGGGGCATTTAAGCTCAGTCTAGAAACAAGAAAAGCATTCGCGAACGACCCCTTGAATTTGCTTGCAGTTAAAGGAAGTTTGAACTCACAAAAGAGTGACGGTGATGCGGCGACGTGGCTGCCGCCGAGAAAGAGTTATCGATGTGCTTATGTCAGCCGACAGGTAGCAGTGAAGGCAAAGTATGGATTGTGGCTCACTCCACCTGAAAAAGCGGCAATTCTAAAAATACTTAGTACCTGTCTATAAAGCTTGGTTCTGCAATCTAAAAATTAATGTGTGGAGTGCTTTAAACGCTCACGAGAGCGTTCAATTTCAGCTTGGGCTTCCATTGCATCGACCCAATTGCCGCCTGTAACACTCTTGCCTGGTTCTAAAGCTTTATAAACTTCAAAGAAGTGTTGAATTTCAGAGAGTTCAAAAGCTGGAACATCTTTTAGATCTTGGAGTGATTCTTTCCGAATATCACCGGCTGCAACACAGAGCAGTTTGTCATCGCCTCCTGCCTCATCGGTCATGTTAAACATTCCAATTGCGCGGCATGAAACTACACAGCCCGGAAACGTTGGCTCATCCAACATAACGAGGGCATCCAGGGGATCGCCATCGAGTGAGAGCGTGTTCTTAACGAAGCCATAGTCATATGGGTAGCGCGTTGATGTAAAGAGCATACGATCTAAGCGGATTTCACCAGTTATGTGATCGACTTCGTATTTGTTACGGCTGCCTGCCGGGATTTCAATAATGACATCAAAGATCATTGGCGTCGGCTTCCTGTTAGGACGTGCGTGTTAGTGAATAAAACTTGGGGTGAACGACGGGGCTCGAACCCGCGACATCCCGGACCACAACCGGGTGCTCTACCAGCTGAGCTACGTCCACCATGAGTGCCAGAGTCTACCTTCTACTAAGGAGTTGGCGGAACGAAGACTGCACTTCGGTAATAGGCAAGCTCGGCAATTGAATCTTGAATATCGCCAAGGGCGCGGTGGTTGCCCGTTTTGGCGGGGGAGGCGAAGTAGGCCTTGGGATACCAGCGGCGCGCTAACTCTTTTATCGATGAGACGTCGATAGTTCTGTAATGCAGAAAGTCATTAAGGACTGGCATATCTCGTGCGATAAAACTGCGATCAACGCCGACCGAGTTTCCAGCCAGTGGAGATTTGCCCGGTTGCAAACCGCACTCAAGCAGATATGCAATTACTTTCAACTCGGCCTCGATGACTGAAATACCGTTGGGAATCTCCGTGATTAATCCCGAGGTCGTGTGCATCGCGGTGACGAAATCGTTCATGCCCGCTAAATCATCGGCGCTCGCACGAATCACGACATCGACACCGTCGCCAATTACGTTTAACTCAGAGTCGGTCACCAGGACGGCGATTTCGACCAGGACATCCTTTTCAAGGGAGAGCCCAGTCATTTCGCAGTCGATCCAGATCATGTTCGGTTGTTCATTGGCCATGCGCGCCTGGCAGGAATCGAACCTGCGACAACCCGCTTAGAAGGCGGGTGCTCTATCCGACTGAGCTACAGGCGCCTGTAGGGTCGAGGATGCGAAGTCTACCGACACATGAGGGTAAGGTTTCATCTCATGGCTGAGTTCATTTATACGATGAAAAAGGCGCGTAAAGCGCATGGTGACAAAGTAATTCTCGATGACGTCACGATTATGTTTTATCCCGGCGCCAAGATCGGCGTAGTCGGACCCAATGGCGCTGGTAAGTCCACAGTTCTGCAGATCATGGCCGGCCTTCAGCAGCCATCTAATGGCGAGGCCTATTTGAGCCCTGGATATACCGTTGGAATTTTGTTGCAGGAGCCCGTATTAAATGAGAGCAAAAATGTTATTGATAACGTCAAAGAGGGCGTTGCTGAAACCGTTGCGATGCTCGATCGCTTTAATGCGATCAGCGATGAATTAGGTAACCCCGATGCCGACTACGACAAATTATTGGCCGAAATGGGTGATCTGCAAGAGAAGTTAGATCACCGCAATGCATGGGAGTTAGATTCACAACTTGAGCAAGCGATGGATGCACTGCGCTGTCCGCCACCAGATGCCGATGTATCTGTTTTATCGGGCGGAGAAAAGCGCCGCGTTGCACTCTGTAAATTACTTCTTCAAGCTCCAGATTTATTGCTCCTCGATGAGCCAACGAACCACTTAGATGCCGAATCAGTCTTATGGCTCGAGCAACACTTAAATAAGTATCACGGAGCAGTCGTTGCGATTACACACGATAGATATTTCTTGGACAACGTGGCCCAGTGGATTCTCGAACTCGATCGCGGACGTGCTTATCCATACGAAGGTAACTACACAACGTATTTGGAGACAAAGTCTGCGCGTTTAAAAGTTGAAGGCCAGAAAGATGCCAAGCGCGCAAAGCGTTTAACTGAAGAGCTCGAATGGGTTCGTCAAAATGCAAAGGGCCGCCAAGTTAAATCTAAGGCCCGTCTTGCACGCTATGAGGAGATGGCGGCTGAGGCCGACAAGATGCGTAAGTTGGACTTTGAAGAGATTCAAATTCCACCAGGTCCGCGTCTTGGAAATGTTGTTATCGAAGTCGATCATTTAACTAAGGGCTTTGGCGATCGCGTACTCATCGATGATCTCTCATTTACTTTGCCCCGCAACGGAATCGTTGGAGTTATCGGACCTAACGGTGCTGGTAAGACAACGCTGTTCAAGACAATTATGGGAATGGAAACACCTGACACTGGAAGTGTGAAAATCGGTGAGACCGTCAAGATTTCCTATGTGGATCAGTCCCGTGGCGGCATCGACCCTAAGAAAACTCTCTGGGAAGTTGTCTCAGATGGCCTTGATTTCATTAAAGTCGGAATGGTTGAGATGCCATCTCGGGCTTACGTATCCTGCTTTGGTTTTAAAGGTCCCGATCAACAAAAGCCTGCGGGAATTTTATCCGGCGGGGAGCGCAACCGTTTGAACTTAGCGTTGACGCTTAAGCAAGGTGGAAATTTATTGCTTCTCGATGAGCCAACGAATGATTTAGATGTTGAAACTCTAGGATCTCTTGAGAATGCATTGCTTGAATTTCCCGGCTGCGCCGTTGTGATCTCTCACGATCGATGGTTTCTTGACCGCGTTGCAACGCACATTTTGGCCTATGAAGGTGATTCAAAGTGGTTCTGGTTTGAGGGCAACTTCGAATCTTATGAAGAAAACAAGATTCAGCGTTTAGGCGCTGATGCCGCGCGTCCTCATCGTGTTACCTATAGAAAGTTGACCCGCTAAATGAAGTTTACGAATAAGCAGTATGTGCGCTGGGATGATTTAGATGCGATGGGCCATGTCAACCACGCGAACTATTTAACTTTTGCACAAGAGGCGCGATTCGCAATGTTCGGCATCTTTAGTATGGTAGTTGCGCGTATTGAGGCCGATTACAAGGCACCAATTGCTTTAGGAAATGTTTTTGTTGATGTAACTATGTGGGTTGAAACTATTGGCACATCCTCATTCAAATTGGTTTATGAGATTTCACATGAGGGAGTTCTCTGCGCCTTGATTAAATCCGTTCAAGTTTGTGTTACCGATGATACGAAGAGTTCACGCCCGCTCTCTGCAGACCAGCTCGAAACATTAAATAAATATCTAGAAACGGAGTAAAAGTGTCACGACTTGCATCGCGCGCCGAGCGCCCATGGTGGCGAGACGCCGTTACATACCAAATCTATATCCGTTCATTTGCCGATTCCAATGGCGATGGCATCGGAGATGTAGAAGGCATACGTTCACGTCTGCCATATTTAAAAAAGCTTGGCATCGATGCAATCTGGATTACACCGTGGTATCCATCGCCTCAAATTGATCACGGCTATGACGTCGCCGATTACATGGACATCGAACCAGATTATGGAACTTTGGCTGAGGCCGAAGTTCTAATTAAAGAGACGCACGAATTTGGAATTAAATTTATTATCGATATCGTCCCTAACCACACATCGAGTGATCACAAGTGGTTTCAGGCGGCGTTAAAGGCGGCCCCAGGTTCGATTGAACGCAATCGCTATATGTTTCGAGATGGCAAAGGCCCTAATGGCGACTTGCCACCAAATAACTGGGAGGCCGTTTTTGGTGGCCCGGCATGGCATCGCGTAACAGAGGCGAACGGAAAATTGGGCCAGTGGTACCTACATTTATTTGCGATAGAACAACCAGATTTGAACTGGGAGAACCCTGAAGTTGTTTCGCATTTAGAGGATGTCTTAAAGTTTTGGTTAGATCGTGGCGTCGATGGTTTCAGAATCGATGTTGCACATGGAATGTTTAAAGAGGCGGGTCTACCCGATATTAGAACTGATCCAGCGGCCGAGATGCTCGGCACTGAACACAAACCTTTCTGGGATCAAGAAGGTGTCCACGATATTTATCGCTCATGGCGAAAAATCTTTGACTCATACCCCGGAGATCGCATGGCTGTCGCAGAGGCTTGGGTAAGTCCAGCATCTCGCATCGCACGATACGTGCGTCCTGATGAGTTGCAGAACTCCTTTAACTTTGAAATGTTGACCACACATTGGAAAGCCAAAGAAATTAAGAAAAAGATTAATCACTCGATTGAGGCTTTAGCTGAAGTTGGCGCACCTACATCGTGGGTATTTAATAATCACGATGTTGTGCGTTCTGTGGATCGTTTAGATTTGGGACTTACAAATCACGGAGATACAACGCTCTCGCGCCAAGGCGACCCTGCAAAGTTTAATATTGAGCGCGGAACTTTGCGTGCACGAAGCGCAGCTCTCATGATGTTAGCGCTGCCAGGCGGGGCATATATGTATCAGGGCGAAGAGTTAGCGTTGCCCGAGGTACGCGATATTCCAGAATCACGTCTTACCGATCCACGCTGGAAAATGAGTGGACACATGGATCGCGGTCGTGATGGCTGTCGTGTGCCTTTGCCATGGTCAAGTAATCCTGCTGGTGCATTTGGTTTTTCAAACGATGATTCACTAACACCTGATGCGGCTTGGTTGCCACAATCTCCTTGGTGGGGCAAGTTTTCAGTTGATTCACAAGATGGCGTTGATAGTTCAACGTTAACTATGTATCGCGAGGCCTTAGCAATTCGTAAAGCAGAACAAGGCCTTGGCGATGGCGAGATGGAATGGGTTGAAGCTGGTGCAGATGTAGTTGCCTTCGAGCGGGCTGGAGATTTTGCTTGCTATATCAACTTTGGAAAAGAGATTTCACTTCCCGTTAACTCACAAGTTCTGGTTGCAAGTGGCGCCGTTCATGGGCACAAATTGCCAACAGATACTGCAGTATGGTTAAGGCTGACGCACTAATGCCAAATACCAAACTTCAGCAACGCGTCGTTCGCACTTTAGCTGGTGCGCAAATATTAAATGGCGTTGGTGTTGCTGGAACTGTTGCGGCCGGATCACTCTTAGTCTCATCGATTACCGACTCTGAAACTCTGGCTGGCCTGGCACAAACGAGCGCTGTTTTAGGTGCTGCGGCCCTTGCACTTCCATTAGCGCGTTTAACTGCGCACGGAGGTCGCCGACTAGCTTTATCGGTTGGTTACATCTCGGGCGTAATTGGATCAATTTTTGCAATTGCGGGCGGAGCGCACCGTAATTTATTTTTCATGTTGCTCGGAACTTTTCTTGTTGGCGCAGCTTCGGCCGCGGGTTATCAAGCCCGCTTTGCCGCTATCGATTTAGCAACAAGCCAGACCCGCGCTAAACAACTCTCATTTGTAGTGTGGGGCTCAACTATTGGTGCCGTAGCTGGACCGAATTTAATGGATCCATCCGGTAATTTAGCTGAGCACTTTAATCTGCCACGGTTAGTTGGGCCATATTTAGTTTCAGCTACAACACTTTTATTTGCAACTATCGTCGTCCAGATATTCTTGCGACCTGATCCATATTTAACCGCTGAAAAGCAGGCTCAGGTTGTGCAACATAAGGGATCAACTAAAGCTGCGCTCTCGCATATTCGCTCTAACCCTAATGCGCTCTTTGCAATCTCTGCAATTGCCATTGGCCATGTTGCAATGGTCTCCGTCATGGTTATGACGCCTATTCATATGAAACATGTCGATGTGTCTTTGCGCATCATTGGTTTTGTTATTAGCGTGCACGTATTGGGCATGTACGCCTTTTCTCCAATCGTTGGCGCTCTTAGCGATCGTTTGGGCCGTGTGCGTGTTATCCAAATTGGATTGGTAATACTTCTTTTATCCACGATCGTCGCCGGTACTGCCGCAGCAGATAACGCTATTCAACTCGGCGTTGGTCTGTTCCTACTTGGTTTGGGTTGGTCATGCACACTCATTGCGGGCTCGGCTTATCTTTCCGAATCCGTTTCTGTTGAAATGCGGCCCGCATCCCAAGGTGCCAGCGATTTAGTAATGAACTTAGCAGGAGCAGGCGGCGGTGCACTTGCTGGCGTAATTATTGGAACTTTAACTTACGGGTGGCTCTGCTTATTTGCCGCCATACCAGTTTTGGTACTTGGCTTTAAATCAATGAAGGTGTTACGTGCAGTCCAGTAAGTCAAAGATCCACCCAGCGTGGATCGCTGCGATTGTTACTTTTTTCACTCTCGTTGCAACTGCAGGCTTTCGATCGGCCCCATCAGTTCTCATTGTTCCCCTTGAAGATGCCTTCGGTTGGAATCGCGAGCAGATATCGATGGCCATCTCCGTCAACGTTTTGTTGTACGGGCTTACCGCCCCCTTTGCTGCAGCTTTAATGGAACGCTTCACTGTCCGTAAAGTCGTTATGGGTGCGCTTACAACAGTAAGTACAGGCGCTTTTCTAACTACGCTCATTCATGCGCCTTGGCAATTAGTTGCAACGTGGGGTGTCATCGTTGGCGTTGGCACAGGTTCAATGGCATTGGTATTTGCTGCAACTGTTGCTAACCGTTGGTTCGTTAAGCGTCGCGGAATCGTAATTGGCGGTTTGACCGCAGCGGGAGCAGCCGGGCAGTTAATTTTCCTTCCGGGGCTCTCTCGTTTATCAGAATTGCACGGTTGGAAATCAATTGGCATAACAATTGGTAGCGCATCACTACTCATGGTTCCATTGATTTATTTTTTCCTTCGGGAAAAACCTGCCGACCTTGGATTGTTACCGTACGGGGCGCCCGATGACTGGAAGCCACCAGTACATTCGGGAATGAATGCCGCAAAATTAGCCTTAGTCTCGTTGAAAGAGGCAAGTGCGCATAAAGACTTTTGGTATTTAACTGGATCATTTTTTGTGTGTGGCTTATCTACAAGTGGGTTAATTGGTACGCACTTCATTCCCGCAGCCCATGACCATGGAATGGGTCAAGTAATGGCGGCAAGTCTGCTGGCTCTTGTCGGCGTCTTTGATGTCATTGGAACTTTGTTCTCAGGTTGGTTAACTGATAAATATGATCCGCGCAAACTCTTATTCTTTTATTACGGTCTTCGAGGCCTGTCGTTATTTATGTTGCCTTCGATTCTATTTTCTACAATGCATCCTTCAACTCTAGTTTTTATTATCTTCTATGGGCTCGATTGGGTAGCAACAGTTCCACCAACTGTGATGTTATGTCGCACTATTTTGGGCCCAGATCGCGGAACGGTTATCTATGGCTGGGTATTTGCATCCCATCAAATCGGCGGCTCTATCGCCGCCCTTGGAGCAGCCGTTGTCCGCGTTAAATTCGGTGATTATGCCGCAGCCTTTTATGTGAGTGGTGCCCTCTGCCTCATTACAAGTTATTTCGTTCTGCAGATTGCTAAAGGCAAAGAGACCGCTAGCCTTAACGTATGAGTAGTTTTTACGAAGAAGTTGGCGGAGAGAAGTTCTTTACCGACTTGGTTTCACAGTTCTATGCTCACGTTGCAACTGATCCAATTTTGCGGCCCATGTATCCCGAAAGTGATTTAAAGGGTGCGGCGCTGCGACTGCAACAGTTCTTGGAACAGTATTGGGGTGGACCAACCACGTATCAAGAAAACCGCGGTCACCCGCGTTTGCGTATGCGTCATGCGGGTTTTCACATTAATTCAGCTGCCCGTGATGCATGGCTCAATTCAATGCACGTTGTAGTTGTTGGAATTGAAATGGATCCGACGTTGCGTGCGCAATTGTGGAGCTATTTAGAGATGGCTGCCGACTCTATGGTCAATCAACCAGATTGAGATTGATTTCCAACTTTTAGAATTTCACCGTTTCGCAAATACCAAAGCGTTCCATCTTTGCCTCGCACGGTCGTAACGCGCAGGCCCACTTTTTCTACAACGCCTTGGGTTTCTAAAACATTAACTTCATCACCAACGCCGTACTGATCTTCTACCAACATAAATATTCCAGATAAAATATCGCGCACCAGTGTTTGTGCACCAAGACCAAGGGCAACTCCTAAAATTCCAGCCGATGCAATCAGTGGTCCTAAATTAAAACCAAACTCACCGAGCACCATTCCAGTTGCAATAATCCAAATTAACGCCTTGAGTGTTGCTGCAAGAACTCCACCGATTGTGCGGGCGCGTTCTTTTTGCCGGGCAACAATATTTCGAGGACCCGGGACTAAGTCGGCCGTTGCCAAGCGGTTCATGGCTCTTGAAATTGCGCGGGTGCCAAAGCTTTGCGTGAGGATTGCTGTGAGGAGGATGAAAAATATACGCAGGGGCGTGCCGCTTACCCAATCGATGAAATTTTGCGCTGAATGGCTCATAGGACTATGACTGTAGCCAAATTTTTACCTAAATACCCCTAGGAAATACCGGAAAGAGGCGGTTTTTAGTGCAAGATAAACCAATCGGCGCAGGCCATGCGCCAGATCGGGAGCGATTTATGTCGCGCACACTAGTTCTCAATGCCACCTATGAACCTCTGGGTGTCATAACAGAGCGACGCGCCCTGATTCTTGTTTTAAATCAGCGGGCCACAATGATTGAAGAGTCGGGTGATGTTGTGCATTTCTCCGGTGGCCAAATGGATTTACCATCGGTAATTCGCCTCAATAAATTTGTTCGAATTCCATATCGACATGCTGTGCCACTATCTCGCCGGGCAATCTTTGCCCGCGATGGTGGGAAGTGCGTTTACTGCACCGCACCTGCAACATCTATCGACCATGTCATACCGCGCAGTCGTGGCGGTGCTCACATTTGGGAAAATGTTGTCTCTGCCTGCCACAAGTGCAATCACTTAAAGGCAGACAGACACCTTAAGGAGATTGGTTGGCGTCTGCGCCAGTTGCCGCGCGAGCCTGTAGGAGCTGCGTGGAGAATCCTTGGAACGGGTCGAACCGATGAACGTTGGTTGCAGTATTTGCAACCATTCGGTGTGGCAGCAGCGACTGCATAAGTAAATTACACTCAGCACCATGCATTTACTTATGAGCGCCGTTGAAGACGGCACAGTCGCAGGTCAAGGCCTTAGCGCAATCCAAACCGTCATCACTTTTATAGCAATTCCAGTAGCAATGTTTGCAGTCATTGCCCTTTTATCGTGGGTTGGATCGGCTCCTCGTAAAGCGAAGAAGCAATCACCAATTACATCTATCGATTAATTACTTGCGCCTTGAACTGTCAAGGCACGAACCAATCCATCACTGGCATCAATAACTAGCTTGCGAAGTACTGCCGGCGAATTTTTACCCGTTGTATCTAACCAAGTAGTTGTCTTATCAATTGTTGATTGCGAGACAACCCAGGCTGGATAGAGACCAGAGACAATTTTGCTCGCACCTTCATATGACTTAGATTCCCATACCGAAATAATTGAATCAAAGTAGCGGTCTACGTAATTAGTTAATAATTCACGCTGAATTGGACGCTGGAAACCTGCAACGAGGGCAGACCTGACGGATGTCTGGATATCCTCATTGATGATTTTATTCCAGGCATAATCCTTGGCCGCAGCCGTTGGCGCCGCTGCAATTGAAGTTTCATAGAAGCAGTTTCCGCTAGTGGTGTTGTCGCTAGCCAGTTCGGCATCGAGTTCGGCCTTACTAAACGCATCGCGCTCTGATAGTGCGATGATGAAGAACCAGCGCAAATCGGCATCGACGATAAGGCCGGGTGCCGAGCCATTGAGCAGTCCGCGGACTGCTTGGGTATGTTGTGGAGTGATTGCATTTTGGGCAAAGGCACGCGCGTACAACATCTGTAGATCGCTTCCAGGAGCTGCACTGTTAGTTAGAGCATCTAACCCGTTAGCAATTTTCAAGCGCATCTCACTGCGAGCTGCATCCGTTGTGTACGCCTCAACCGATGTGTACATCTGTGAGAGCGTAATATTTACAACGGCGTCATCGCTTTCGCCAGGCAGGCCAGCAAATGCGATATCTAAGAAATCACTTGAGGAGATTTCACCATCGCGGTGCATATCCCAAACCGCTGCCCAACATAGAGCGCGGGTCAATGGATCAGAGATTTTACCGAGGTGAGTTTTCAGCGTTGTCAGTGAGCGTGAATCAAAGCGAATTTTCGCGTATGAAAGATCGCGATCGTTGATGAGCAAAAGGTCCGCGACCTTTTGACCGGCAAACTCTGGAACAATTGTAAGTTCCCCAGCTACATCCAACTCAACCGATGTACGACGCTTTATAGTTTCACCATCGACGTCGTAGAGGCCAATAGCTAATCGATGTGGGCGCAGTTCTCTGGAGCCGGCTGGTATTGCAGGAGCAATCTGCTTTATTGCAACTGATGCATAAGTATCCCCATCGAATTCAAGCTCTGGGCTTAGCGTATTCACTCCTGCAGTTTGTAACCATGTCGCCGCCCATGTATCCAATGATTTTCCACTTGTAGCTTCTAACTCATCGATGAGATCTTTCAAGGTTGTGTTGGCCCATGCATGTTTAGCGAAGTATTTCTGCAAAGCTGAAATAAAGTTTTCACGGCCGACGTGGAATAACAACTGTTGTAAAACCGATGCACCCTTGGCGTAAGTGATTCCATCAAAGTTAGCCTTCACTGCTTCGATATCCACCATGTCGGTAACGATTGGGTGAGTGGAAGGTAGTTGATCGTAGCGATATGCCCAATTCTTTCGCTCACTATTAAAGCTCGCCCAACCGCCTTTAAAGCGTGTGCCTTCGGCTAGAGCAAGGTATGAGATGAATTCAGCAAAGGATTCGTTGAGCCATAAATCATCCCACCACGACATTGTGACTAGATCTCCAAACCACATGTGTGCCATCTCATGCAGGATTACATTGGCGCGCCACATATACATTTTTTCAGGCATGTGGCTACGGAAAACTACGAGATCTTCGCGAAAAGTAACTGCGCCAGCATTTTCCATCGCACCAGCATTGAAGTCAACGACGGCGATTTGATCGTACTTATCAAATGGATAGGCAAGGCCAAATGTTTTTTCAAAGTATTCAAAGCCCTGCTTAGTGAGCAAGAAGATATCCTCGGAATCTAAATACTGCGCCATTGATTTACGGCAATAGAATCCAAGAGGAACCTCTTTTTGGCCTTTATATACATCGTGTACATGCGAATATGGACCTGCGATAAGGGCGGCTAAGTAGGTTGAAATTCGTGGAGTGGTTGAAAATTTCCACAGTGTCTTATCGCCAACGCTCTCCTTTGATGCAACTGGATTATTAGAGATCGCCTCCCAGTGGCTGGGTGTCGTAACGGTTAAGGCAAGAGTTGCTTTTAGTGAAGGCTGATCAAAGCAGGGGAACATCCGGCGGATATCGGCAGTCTCGCCTTGTGAGTATAAATAAATTTCACCATCGGATGGATCAACCGAGCGCTGTAGACCTTCTCCAGATTTTGAATAGATTGCCTCAATTTCAATCACTAAGTGATTTTCAGCCGCTAAGTTAGTCAGGAAGATTGATTCTCCATCAAAGTTTGTCGTATCTACTGGAGTGCCGTTAAGGGTCGCCGATATTACGCGGTGGCCACATGCATCGATAAAGGTCGAATAGCCAGGCGTATTGCAAGAAAAAGTAACCTCAGACTTGGCGTAGAAGGTTTCAGAACCGGTTGTGACATCGAGAGTCACGTCATATCCAGAGACGGATAAGTGGTCTGCGCGCTCTTTGGCTTCGATGCGTGAAATATTTATTCCTGACACGGTAAAACTCCCTTTTGTAGGTATCAATCCAACCATGACATTCTTACCCCATGGAACGCCCCTCGATTCGCAGCTACAGCATTCGAGGTACTCGAATTACTGAAGCGCAGAGGGCTGCAAAAAGTTTACTTCAAGAGATTCATGGAATTCCAGTCGAAAATAAGAAGTTAGAGCTAGGGGAGATATTTCCAACCTCTCAAAAAATCATTATGGAGATTGGCTTTGGCATGGGTGAGGCGACTGCAATCATGGCCGCCCAATCACCTCACAATGGCTATCTAGCCGTAGATCTTCACCCTCCTGGAATCGGAAAATTACTCTCGCGAATTCAAGAGCAGGGTATAACTAATATCAAAGTTATTGAAGACGATGCTCATGTTGTTCTGCCCTACATGATTCACGACCAGAGTTTGGATGGGGTGCATCTGTATTTCCCAGATCCATGGCCAAAGACTAAACATCATAAACGCCGAATCGTTACTCCAGCCTTCCTAGAACTTATTGCATCGAAGTTAAAGCTCGGTGGTTATTTTCATTTAGCAACTGATTGGTATCCCTATGCCGAAGCAATGCAGATCGTATTTAGTACGTCAACACAATTTAGCGGGGGAGTAATCGATAAACCCGATTGGCGACCAGTAACACGTTTTGAAGGTCAAGGGATCGATAAAGATCACCGAGTTACTGACCTGCTTTATTTTCGTAAAGACTGATCTTATTTATGCGTCGTATATGACGCTCGTCATTTGAAAACGGCGTCTGAATAAAGGCATCGATAATCGCCTTGCACTCTTCGATCGAATGCATGCGCCCACCGATTCCAACCACATTTGCATTGTTGTGCTCTTTAGCTAACTTGGCGGTCTCAACGCTCCAAGCAAGTGCTGCGCGAACACCTTTAACTTTGTTTGCCGCAATCTGCTCGCCATTTCCAGAGCCGCCTAAAACAATTCCAAGCGAACCGTTGTCAGCAACCGTTGCAACCGCTGCTGGAATACAGAAATCTGGATAATCATCGAGGGCGTCAAATTCATGTGGCCCGTGATCGATAACGGCATGGCCCTCTGACTCTAAATACTCGACGAGTGCACTCTTTAGTTCAAGTCCTGCATGGTCACTGCCGATGTGGATTCTCATAGGTGCATTGTGTCATTAGCAATCAATAGATAAAGAAAAACCCGCCACGCGCTTCTTCACGTGGCGGGTTTTACCCCTTGGGGTAGCTACATACTTCAGATATGTAGCCAGGAATTAATGCTTCTTTCCCTTACTTTTATCCTCATGCTCCGGTGCCTTAGGAGGCTTTACTGGCGCCTTTACGCCAGGTACTGCATCCACTTGAGCAGTTATCTGTGCAAGTAGAGCTGCTTTTTGTGTCACTGCTTGGGCTGGAGTCGTCTTGCCTGCAGTAACCGATGCATCAATGTTCTTTGTTGCATCGGCAACAAGTGCAGCGATGAGAGCCGCTCTCTTTGCACCAGCGATTGTTGCAAGTGATTTACCAGCAGCAATTCCCGTGGTAACCGTTGCCGTATCAACTCCAAGAGTTGAAGCGATCAAAGTTATATTCAATATTGGCTTAGCATTATGATCCGCGTCATCATCAACTTCATGAGTTGCAGGCTTAGCTGCACGAGCTGCAACCAAGGCAGCGAGAATTGCATCGGCTTGTGCCTGGGTAAGAGTCTTGCTAGTGACAAGAGCTGCAAGAACTGATTTTAACTCTGCATCTTGGCCTTGGGCTGCAGGCGCTGCCATTGGGTTAGCAACTGCATTTACTGTCCGTGAGGTCGTTGTGGTTCGAATAGAAAGAAATTTTGATTTAGCTGGTGAGGCATTTGCAACACCTACCGTGCCCATTGAAAGTGCAACAGTTGTTAATACAACTACGGCAATTTTCTTCTTAGATGACATTTACATGCCGCCTTTCATTTAATAGTGCTGCCAGTGACCCGTGTCATCGACTACTCGTAATAAACACCCTGACTTTTAGGGTATTGATAGTTCATTCATAGAACTCCGTGTGAATATCGATAACACTTGATAATGTGCAGGGCATACCCACCAACACTGTGTGAATTTGGCAAAGAAAAACCCGCCACGCGCTTCTTCACGTGGCGGGTTTATACCCCTTAGGAGGCTACATACATTAAGTATGTAGTTAGAACTTAGTGATTCATTCCCATACCGCGACCGCCATGGCCACCCATACCCATTCCACGACCTCTTGGGCCACCTACTTCATCAACTGCAGCAGTAACTTGTGCAGTTAGGCCTGCTTTTAAAGTTGTTGCTTGGGCGGCAGTGATCTTGCCTGCAGTAACAGCTGCATCAATATTCTTCGATACATCAGCAACTAGAACAGTAATGAGAGTTGCTTTCTTTGCACCTGCAATTGCACCAAGTGATTCTCCTGCTGCAAGACGTGTCTTAATAGTTGCGGCATCAATACCTATCGTCGAAGCGATTAGCGCCTCATGCGCTGTGCGCTCTGCGGAATTAGCTGCTTGATCAGCCCCATGAGTTGCGACTTCAGCTGCATGTGCTGCAGTTAGAGCTGCAGTGATTGCATCTGATTGTGCCTGAGTAATAGTTCCTTTAGTTACAAGAGCTGCAAGAACAGTCTTGAACTCAGCCTCTTGTCCACCCATCATCGGTCCTGCCATTGGGTTTCCAACTGCATTGATAGATGTTTTGGTTGACGTAGTTCGAACTGATACTAATTTTGACTTAGCTTGTGATGCATTTGCAACACCAACTGTGCCAATTGAAAGCGCAACTGTTGTTAATACAACGGCTGCTATTTTCTTGTTAGATGACATTTTCATGTCTTCCTTTCTTCTAGCTTTACTGCCAGTGACCCCTCGTCATCGACTACCTGTAATTAACTCTTCTATGCTGAAAATGTTAATAATCCATGCATAAAACTCCATGTGAATATCAGGACCCACTACTGGGTATACCCGCCAATTGAGCGTAATTCCCCCTTAGGAACTCCTTATTTCTAGGCATAGTCGCCTACTCCACAATGAACTCAGTTCTTTCTCAGCCATCTAGATAAGGAAATTTCTCATGAACCGTCGTGGAAACGCCATCGCTCTATCACTTGCTCTTACTTTAATAACTTCACAAAGCGCCTTCGCTGCGGCCAAAACATCCGTCATCATAAAAAAAGTAGGACGCGCAGCAACGGTTATTCCTAACACAATCCTTAGCGGGAGTGGAGTTCCGGTGAAGAGCATTGGGATTGATGGCGATTTCTATATTGATATTAAAAACGCAAATCTATATGGACCAAAAACAAAAGGCGTATGGAAGCTCGCAACCTCACTTCGAATAGCCGATACAAAGGACATAGTTATTCCAACTGCTGGTGTAGATGGAGTTAAAGGTGATCGAGGCCCACAAGGTTTAACTGGCGCTGATGGAGCAAAGGGTGCTACTGGTGCAACTGGATTAACAGGAGCTGTTGGTGCAACCGGAAACACTGGTGCCACTGGATTAACTGGTGCAAGTGGTCCAGCAGGTGCAATTGGCCCTTCCGGTGGAACTGGTTTAACT
>SERZ01000358.1_pt1 | contig 31230 bp, 28 predicted proteins | sample 3171461 | NCBI WGS metagenome assembly SERZ01 (sample SAMN06051861, study PRJNA518727) | freshwater metagenome | biome: subpolar coniferous forest; feature: holomictic lake; material: water; isolation source: holomictic Lake 227, 6 m depth | place: Canada: near Kenora, Ontario | collected... | reverse complement strand
TCGACACTTCTTTTTCCCAAATTTCCCAGCCCGAAACGCCTAATTCTTTAAGGCGTTCTTCGCTTGGGTTGTGTTCAATGACGATAAGGTCTGACATTTTTTTCTCCAGTAAAAATTAGGCTTCGTTTGCAGCTTGGTCAGCGTGATACGTTTCGTAGACGTAAACAGGAATGTTTAAATCGCCCAATTTTTTCTCAATCAACGGCAACACGTCCGCCCAATCTAATTCACCCACACCAGTCGCCAAACGTGGCAACGCCAGTGAAGTTAAATTTTCTTTGACAGCGATTTTCGCCAAGTTTTTCAACGCATGTTGAACGAGAACCAGCGTCGATTTTCCATGACGATGATCGTGACTATCCGCGCCTTCTTGTGTGATTAAATTGACAACGTATTTGCCTTCTGCGCTAACCCACGCCCACGCTTCGCCGGCTTCGGGATTGTTTTGATGACACCAGTGGTGAAAGTCTTTGTGCATCGCGGGATACAAATTGTGTAGCGATAATGCCAATCCTTTGTCCATCGAATCGTTAATGCCAACGCCTTGAACAATGGCGTGAGCGTTGCTCAATAAAATATCGCCTTCTACTAAATGAATCATGAGATTTCCTTTTTATGGTTGTTAAAAATTATTGTGTTGTGATTTGAGATTGCCAAAACTCGAACGTCGGATTATTCAAAAGCGTTTCCATAAATTCAGACGCTTTGGCTAAATTTTGTTTTGCTTTATCGCCTAAATCTTCGCCCAATTCAAAACTGTCTGCGCCAATTGCCAATAAAAAACAAGGCGGTGGCGTTTCGTTTTTAATCGTTTGATAAGTGTCCAAAATCGCGGCGGGACTCATGGCGTGCGTGGTGTGACTTAAATCTCGAATCGGTTGTAATTGCGTAAATTCAAACGCAATTTCACTTTTTACTGACGCATCGACGAAAACCACAAGTTCACGATTTTCTAAATCGAGTGCGTGTTCAATTTGAAGCTGAAAATCGGTCAGTAAATCGATATTTTCTAGCGTGAAACGCGCTTCAATGTGTTCCAACATCAACACACCAAGCGCGTCGTCGCCGCGACTTAAATTGCCATAACCAAAAACTAAAATCGGTTTAGTAGACACGTTCAATTTCGCCCGTGTCGTGTTTGACCAATTTATCAATCAATTCGCCTTTTGAATTGACCAATTCAAGTTGCAACGGCATTTTGCCGACGGCGTGCGTCGCGCAAGACAAACACGGATCATAAGCACGAATCGCGACTTCTAAATTATTCAAAAGTGGTTCGGTCAATTCTTGTCCCGACAGATATTCTGCCGCCACTTGGCGCACCGATTCATTCATGCCCATGTTGTTGCTGGTTGTCGAAACGATTAAATTTGCCTTCGTCACAATATCGTTTTCATCGACTTGATAATGATGAAATAACGTGCCGCGCGTGGCTTCAATTACGCCAACGCCTTCAAAACGACGTTCGCCTTTGGCGGGTTCTTCGTGTTTCAAAACGTCAGGGTCATTCAATAATTCTTTGATACTTTCAGCGCAATGCAAAAGCTCAATCAATCGCGCCCAATGAAACGCTAACGTGCTGTGAACCATTTGTTCCGCGCCACCGTGCGCTTTGAATTCAACCCGTTCTTTTTCAGCAATCGGCGTATTGATGTAATCGCAATTGTTCACGCGAGCGAGTGGCCCAACGCGATACCAGCCATTTTCTTTGCCTAATTCGGTTAAATACGGGAATTTCATGTACGTCCACGAGCGCACTTCTTCGCGAATGTAATCGTTGTATTTGCAATAATCGAGGTGGTCAAACAGCGTTTTACCTTCGGCATTTTTTACCCGCAAACCACCGTGATACAGTTCCAACGCGCCATCAGGCTGAACCATGCCCAAATAATTGGTGCGAATCGTGCCGAAATCGTCGTAATACGGCAAGTTTGAACAATGCACGGTTTTGACCAATTTCACCGAAGCCGCCGCCCAGTCAATAATTTGGTCAATGTCAGTCAACAAATAATCGCGCTCTTCTTTGCTTAACGGTTTATTCATGCCGCCCGCAATCGCGCCCGTGCCGTGAATCCGTTTGCCAGAAACCATGCGAATCACTTCTTGCCCATATTTACGCAATTTCACACCTTGCAAACCAATATCTGGAAAATCGTTTAATACCGCGACAATCGACCGTTTTTGGATTTCACTTTCAAACCCAAACAACAAATCCGGACTGGATAAATGGAAAAAATGCAGCGCGTGCGATTGTAAAACTTGCCCAAAATGCAGCAATTTTCTGAGTTTTGTCGCTGAAATTGGCAAATTTTCAGGATCCACACCAACGAGTTGATCAATCGCTTTTGCCGCCGCGAGATGGTGACTCACCGGACAAATACCACATAAACGCTGCACCAAAACAGGCAATTCCCAATACGGACGACCTTGAATAAATTTCTCAAAGCCGCGAAATTCCACGATGTGCAAACGCGCTTGCTGAACTTTGTTATTTTCGTCGAGTAACAACGTCACTTTGCCGTGACCTTCTACCCGCGACACGGGGTCAATCACCACACGTTTTAAATTTTCGGTATTTTTGGCAGTTTCTAAATGTTCGTACATGACGCGCCCTCTTTGAATTTATGAATAAAACGGCAGTTTAACGGGTTGAGTTTTCAAACAAGTGACACAAATTACTTTTTATCTTTTTCGCTTTTTAATCTTTCAAGTAATTCTTTAGCGGGTAAATACCCAGGATAAATGGTGCCATTTTCGCTGACAATCATTGGTGTACCGGTGACATCAAACTCGCCAGCCAGTGCCATGTGTTCATCGACTGGATTTTCACACGTTTTTTCTTCAATTTTCTGATCTTTTTTCGCCGCTGTTAATGCCGCGTTTCTATCTTTGGCACACCAAACCGAAACGGCTTTTTTGTAAGATTCCGAACCTTTGCCAGCACGCGGATAAAATAGATATTGAACTTGAATGCCTTCGGCTAAATACGAATCCAATTCTGAATGCAATTTGCGACAATAGCCACAATCAATATCAGTAAAAATCGACACGGTGTAAGTATGAATTTTAGGTTTGAAGATAATCATTTTATCCGCGCCTAATTTTTCCAACGCGATTTTACGCGCTCCGCCTAATTTCTCTTCGGTCAAATCGGTGCGGGTTTGCGTGTCAATCAATCGCCCTTGCAACAAGTATTTGCCATCATCCGAAACATAAACCATGCTGCCACCAATCGTGACTTCAAAAACGCCTTTGATAACAGACGGTTTCACCGTGTCAATTTGCATCGTCGGCATCGATTTTGTGAGTTGTTCGCGGATGTTTTTTTCGTCTGCGTGAACATTGGCGGCGAGTAACGCAAAAGTTGCGCTTAACAGTAATTTTTTCATTTTATAATTTCTCAAGGTAGGCGCGAATAAATTCGCGCTTTGTGCAAGTACAGCGCGAATTTATTCGCGCCCACAATTTTTAACTTATTTTCAGCTACTGAAACAATCGCCCAACATCCATAAACATCGCTATCGACATCAACAACCCCAGAAACACAATACCAATTTTTTGAAAAAAGAGCTGAATTTTTTCCGACACGGGCGAGCCTTTCAGCCCTTCAAGTGCGAAGAAAAATAAATGTCCGCCATCTAAAACAGGAATCGGCAATAAATTCAACACGCCCAAACTCACGCTAATCAATCCCATGAATTTCAGAAAATGCACCAGCCCCATGTCAGCAGATTGCCCCGCATATTGCGCGATGCTAATCGGGCCACTCAAATTATCGAGCGACGCTTTGCCCGCAAACATGCGTCCCATCATTTTTAGCGTGGACGCAGCATAATGATAAGTTGTACTGAACGCAGCAGGAATCGCAGCCAATGGCGAAATCGCATAATGTACTTGAAGCGATTTCAACAGATTTTCAGGAATTTGTGCCGACGCGCCAATTTTTCCATCCGCATTCGGTGTCAGTGACAAACTCGATTGCACACCGTCGCGTTCCACTAAAATTTGCACCGCTTGATTCGGATTCGCTCTGATAATATCGACCCATTGTTGCCATTCTTTCACCACCGTTTCATTAGCGCGAAGAATCAAATCGCCTTGTTTTAGCCCTGCTAATTTTGCCGCACCATTCTCTAAAACATGACCAATCAAAGGCTGCAACGTTGGCGAAAATAATTTAAAACCCAACTTTGCATAAAGCGCGTCAGGGTTTTGCGTTTCAGTCGTGTCAACGTGCAAGGTTTTAACAATTTGCGTGTCATCACGATTTTTCACTTTGACCGCAATATCTGCATCGCCTTCCAACGCTGTTGAAATAATGGCAGACATCGCGCTTGTCCACGTTGGCGTAGGTTCGTCATTGACGGAAATAATTTCGTCGCCTTCCGAAAAACCGGCATTCGCAGCGAAAGATTGGGCGGACGATTGACCTAAAATCGGTCTAATACCTACTTCGCCAATGACCAAAACACTCCAAAATAACGCCACCGCCAATGCTAAATTAAAAATTGGGCCAGCGGCAACAATCGCGGTTCGTGCTAAAAGAGATTGTCGATTAAACGAAAAGGCTAAATATTCCGCTTTGACTTCGCCTTCACGTTCATCGACCATTTTGACGTAGCCGCCCAACGGAATCAGCGATAAAACGTATTCAGTGGCGTTTGGATTTTGTTGGTATCGCCACAAAACATTGCCAAAACCAATCGAAAAACGCAGCACTTTCACACCTGCACGTCGCGCCACCCAGAAATGCCCAAATTCATGCACCGTCACTAAAACGCTAATGGCGACAATGAAATAAAACAGCGTGTGTAAAAAATTCATTAAAATCTCGGTTCGCAAATCAACATTTCCGCTACATCACGAGCATCTTGGTCAACTTCTAAAATAGTTTCCAAGCTATCAGCTGGTTCCGATTTAATTATTTTCATCGTTTTTTCAATTATCAAAGGAATATCGGTAAAACGAATTTGCTCATTTAAAAACGCTTCAACCGCAATTTCATTCGCTGCATTCAAAATAGTTGGCATTGTGCCGCCCGTTTGAATCGCTTCATAAGCCAATCGCAAACACGGAAAACGCTGTAAATCAGCCGGTTCAAAATCCATCTGTTTGACTGCGAAGATATCCAGCGGCGTGGCACCCGATTCAAAACGTTCGGGATACGCCAGCGCGTGAGCAATCGGAATCCGCATATCAGGACAACCCATTTGCGCCAATACCGTACCGTCAACGTAATCCACCATCGAATGAATCACGCTTTGCGGATGAATTACCACTTGGATTTGTTCCGGTTTCAGGTCGAATAACAAACAGGCTTCAATCATTTCCAGCCCTTTATTCATCATGGTGGCGGAATCGACAGAAATCTTTTTTCCCATATCCCAATTCGGATGCGCGACGGCTTGCGCGGGGGTGACGTGCGCTAATTCGTCTAACGGCAGGGTGCGAAAAGGGCCGCCCGATGCGGTCAATAAAATTCGTCGCACACCTTTTGCGGACGCGCCCGTTTGATAGGCTGACGGCATACATTGAAAAATCGCGTTGTGTTCGCTATCAATCGGCAACAATTGTGCGCCCGACTTTTCGACCGCATTCATAAAAATATCGCCCGACATTACCAGAGCTTCTTTGTTGGCGAGCAAAACGGTTTTGCCTGCTTCCGCCGCCGCCAACGTGGGCAATAATCCCGCCGCGCCTACAATTGCCGCCATCACCGAATCCACATTCGGCAACGTCGCGACTTCAATCAATGCGTCTGCACCAGACAAAATACGCAAATCGGCTAACGTTGAATGTTCAATTTTGGTTTTAAATTCTGCCGCTTTTTGTTCATCAACAATGACCACGACTTCGGGCGAATGCGCCAAACATTGCTCATAAAGCGCGTCGATATTTTTATTCGCGGTCAACGCCACGACATTGTATAAATTCGGATGCCGCGCCACCACGTCCAACGTGCTAACGCCAATTGAACCCGTTGCGCCCAGAATGCAAATACCTTTCATGAAAATAATCCGACAGATTCTAAATAAATTCCCGCATAAAATAGCGGAATAGCGGCACACAAACTGTCAATTCTATCTAAAATTCCGCCGTGTCCCGGCAATAAATTTCCACTGTCTTTTGCGCCTGCGCGACGCTTGACCACGCTAAAAAATAAATCGCCATAAACTGAAATTAAGACGGTTAAAACAGAAAGCAAAATGAAATCTGCGATAATCATTGGTTGTTCAAAACCGTCAATCAAACTCAACGCAATTCCACAAACTATTGCGCTACCCAATGCGCCGTACATGCCTTCGACGGTTTTTCCTGGACTAATTTCAGGCGATAATTTGGTTTTCCCCCATTTTTTTCCCACAAAAAAGGCGGTAATATCTGCGACCCAAATCAAAAGTAAAAAATACATCGTCATTTCTGAGCCAAAAAAAGCGCGTAATCGTGACAAAAACATCCAACTCATCAACAACACAAACCAGCCAATTAACGCTTGTTTGAACGGTGATAATTCGAGCTGCAATACGCCTTCCGGTGAATTCCGAATCACCATCATCGTTAATACCCAAAAGAAAACGGCGGGCAACGCTAACCATTCTAAAAGTCCGGATTGATTGCGAATATCTTCCATCACAAATTTGAATTTTTCCGCTAAATAATCCATTAACGGAGCCATCGCTTCTAACAAATACGTCCACAAATGAATGAACAACATTGCGCCAATTAACGACACGAAAAAAAGTCCGCGCATCTTGAAATGAGTGACTTTGGTGAGATTTAACCATTCGTTTGCGCCGAGTAGCACAATAACGGCAATTAAAAGTGAAAAGTAAGTCGAGGGAAGTTCAAACACCGCTAAAACCACCAACGTGGCGAGCAATGTTGCGGTGATAATGCGCTGTTTTAACATAAGAATTTGTTTGAAAAAGATTTAAGGAGTGGCAAGCGCGGCAATTTGATCGCCGGTATGCCCAAAACGCCGTTGTCGGCCTTTAAAACTGGTAATCGCTTCTTCCAAAGCGGCTTGATTGAAATCCGGCCAAAGTGTCGGCGTGAAATAAAATTCGGTGTAAGCGAGTTGCCAAAGCATAAAATTACTGACGCGCTCTTCGCCGCCGGTGCGAATGAACAAATCGGGTTCGGGCAAATCAGCCAGACAAAGATGTTGATTTAAAACCGTCTCGTTAATATCGCTAGATTTCAATTCGCCCGTTTCAACTCGTTCCGCAAGACGTTGACAGGCTTGTGTCATATCCCAACGTCCACCGTAATTTGCTGCAATGACCAGCGTTAACGCCGTATTATTTTTGGTTTTTTGTTCGCCTTCGTTCATTTTTTGTTGCAACGCCAAATCTAACGCGGTGCGGTCGCCAATGAAACGTAAACAAATGTTATTGTTATGCAATTTGTCGATCTCTCTTTCTAACGTGGTTAAAAATAAGCGCATCAACAACGACACTTCAGTTTTCGGGCGATTCCAATTTTCACTACTAAAGGCAAATAAACTGAGGACATCGCAAGTCGGTTCGGCGGCGCAATATTCGACAATTTTACGCACTGCTTTCACACCTGCACGATGCCCGACGGCACGCGGTAAAAAACGTTGCTGCGCCCAACGCCCATTGCCATCCATAATGATGGCAATATGACGGGGGGCGGCTAAATGAATACGTTCAGCAGACATTTTTGTTACATCGATAATAAATCAGCTTCTTTAACTTCTAAAAGCTTTTCTACTTCTTTAATGTGTTGATCGGTTAATTTTTGAACTTTATCTTCTACGCCTTTCGCATCGTCTTCCGAACATTTTTTGTCTTTGACTAAATTTTTAATCGTCGTGTTCGCATCGCGGCGAATGTTGCGAATCGCGACACGTCCATCTTCAGCGGCATTTTTAACAATTTTGACCAAGCTACGACGGCGTTCTTCCGTTAACATGGGCAACGGAATCCGAATAGTCATGCCGTTTGTCATCGGATTTAAACCTAAATCGGATTTCAAAATGGCTTTTTCAATCGCTTGTACCATGCCTTTTTCCCATGGCGTAACGCTCAACATTCGCGCATCTTCAACGACCACATTGGCAACCTGCGAAAGCGCAGATTCTGTGCCGTAATACGACACCATGATTTGGTCTAATAAACTCGGATGAGCGCGACCGGTGCGAATTTTAGAAAAATCTTGCTTTAAAGAGTCGATGCTTTTGCCCATTCGTGTGGCAGCATCTTGTTGAATATCGCTAATCATTAGGGGTTTCCTCGTTCAATAAGAGAGCCTATGGATTGTCCTGTCATAAGTTTCATCACAGCACCTTGTTCAAAGATATTCATCACCCGCATCGGGACATTATTGTCTCGACATAAAACGAGTGCGGTGGTGTCCATCACATTTAAACGTTGATCTAAGGCTTGGTCGTAAGTGAGATAGTCATAAAATTTGGCATCCGCATCTTTGTTGGGATCAGCCGAATAAACGCCTTTTACTTTGGTGGCTTTAATCATCAATTGAGCGTTAATTTCAATGGCGCGTAAACTCGCCGCTGAATCGGTGGTGAAAAAAGGATTGCCCGTTCCCGCTGCAAAAATCACTACACGCCCTTTTTCCAAATGACGAATCGCCCGCCGGCGAATGTAATCTTCACACACTTGATTGATTTTTAACGCTGACATAACCCGCGCAGGTTGCCCAAGATGTTCGAGCGAGTCTTGCATCGCCAGAGCGTTAATTACCGTGGCAAGCATTCCCATTTGATCACTCGTAACGCGATCTAAACCTTCACTGGCTTTTTCCGCGCCGCGTAAAATGTTACCGCCGCCAATCACTAAACCGACTTCCACGCCAACATCGCAAAGCTCTTTGATTTCGGTGGCGAGACGCTTCACGGTATCCGCGTCAATACTACCGCCCGTTGGACTCATTAACGCTTCACCGCTTAACTTCAATAAAATTCTTTTGCAAATTAGATTAGTCATATTTTCTCTGGTGAAAGGTTTTGAAAATGTAAGGGCGAAAAAATTTTCGTCTCTACCACTCGAAAGTAAGGGCGAAAAATTTTTCGCCCCTACTCACACAAATCAATTTATTTCATTGAATTAACTTGCGCCATCACTTCGGCAGCAAAATCTTCTTCTTTTTTCTCAATGCCTTCGCCCACTTCAAAACGACTGAAACGAATAATGGTGTTGCCTTTTGACGCGGCTAATTTACCGACCGTTACTTTGTCGTCTTTGATAAAAGGTTGACCGTTTAAAGTCACTTCGGCTAAGAATTTGCTGATACGACCTTCAACCATTTTCGCAATGATTTCAGCAGGTTTACCGCTTTCAGCCGCTTGTGCAGAGAAAATTTCTTTTTCTTTTTCGATGATGTCCGCAGAAACTTGATCTTCTGACACACATTGTGGTTTGGTTGCGGCAATGTGCATCGCAACATCTTTACCTAATTCAGCATCATTCACCGCTAATTCAACGATGACACCGATTTTTGTGCCGTGCAAATAACACGCGGTGCCGCCTTCTGATTGATATTTTTGAAAACGACGAATAACGATATTTTCGCCCAATTTTGAAATCAAACCACGACGAATTTCATCAACCGTAATGCCGTCTTCCAACGGCATGGCGAGCAATTGTTCTTCGGTTTCGATACCGTCATTATTCAACAAAGCGTGCGCCACGTTGTTTACAAAGCCCACGAAATCTTCCGCTTTTGCCACGAAATCGGTTTGGCAATTCACGTCAACAATCGCGACATTTTGACCACAATTGCTGACTTTTACGCCGATGATACCTTCTGCCGCGATGGTGTTCGATTTTTTGTCCGCTTTCGCTAAACCGGCTTTACGCATATTTTCGATGGCTAATTCCATGTCACCTTGTGAATCCACTAAGGCGCGTTTGCATTCCATCATGCCCGAACCGGTGCGTTCGCGTAATTCTTTTACCATTGATGCGTTAATTTCTACAGTCATTTTTTATCTCTCTATTGCTGATATTTATTGTAAAAACGCCCCCAAAAGGAGGCGTTCTTGTTCTAACTTAAAACGGTTAATCTCGCGCGGAGCTTGACTGAAATAAGATTATTCTGCCGCCGCTTCTTCAACGAAATCGTCAGAATCTACTTTTGCTGAAAAACCTGCAATAGCATTTTTAGCATCTAAAACGGAAGAGGCAGCGGTTTCACAATACAATTTAATCGCGCGAATTGAATCGTCATTACCAGGAATGATGTAATCAATATTGTCTGGTGAATTGTTTGAATCGACGATACCAACAACAGGAATTCCTAATTTGATTGCTTCAGCAATCGCATTTTTTTCATAGCCAACGTCCAAGACGAAAATGACATCTGGAATGCCTTTCATGTCTTTAATGCCGCCTAAGCTGCGTTCTAATTTTTCTAATTCACGTTCCATACCTAACGCTTCTTTTTTACCAAAACGTTGATGTAACGAGCCATCTGCTTTCATTGCTTCAAGTTCTTTCAAACGAGCAATGGATTTTTTAATGGTTTTGAAGTTCGTTAACATGCCGCCTAACCAGCGGTGATTAACGTAAGGCATTCCGCATAATGTCGCTTGTTCAGCCACGACTTTACGCGCGGCTTTTTTCGTGCCGACAAATAAAACGGTGCCTTTATTGGCAGACATTTGACCCAAATAATTCATTGCGTCATTGAACAAAGGAAGCGTTTTGTCCAAGTTGATAATGTGAATTTTGCTGCGTGCGCCGAACAAATAGTTCGCCATTTTTGGATTCCAATAACGGGTTTGGTGTCCAAAATGAACACCCGCTTCAAGCATTTCGCGCATAGTTACTGCTGCCATTTATTTCTCCTAAATTGAATTGGGACTGGCTGTCCCATTGGGTTACGCCACCGATTATCCCGTTTAAAAAACTTGTGATTTTACACGAAGCACCCTTTTAAACGTGACGATAAACGTGAGGATTGTTACAAAAATGAACGCGGATTTATAACATGATTCGCTTTTTACAACAAGATGCCTCTGTTAGAATCATCCATTAACTGTAACAACTGTAACTGTGTTCTTAACTACTTAAATTTGGAAACCATGAGTATTATTATCAAAACCGAAGTTGAAATTGAAAAAATGCGAACCGTTGGTCGTCTGGCTGCCGACGTGCTGGATATGATTGCACCGCACGTTGTAACGGGCATCACCACGAATCAATTGAACGACATTTGCCACGATTATATCGTCGATATTCAACAAGCGATTCCGTCGCCGCTCGATTATCGCGGCTTTCCAAAATCAATTTGTACGTCCGTCAATCATCAGGTTTGTCACGGTATTCCGAGCGATAAAAAGCTGAAATCGGGCGACATTATTAACATCGATATTACGGTCTTAAAAGACGGTTTTCATGGCGATACCAGCATGATGTTTTTTATCGGTAAAGTTTCATCACACGCGCAACGCTTGTGTAAAATCACCCACGAAGCGTTATTTTTGGGCATTGAACAAATTAAAGCGGGAGCCACGCTCGGTGACATTGGTCACGCGATTCAAACACACGCTGAAGGCAATCGTTATTCAGTGGTGCGTGATTTTTGCGGTCATGGCATTGGGCGGGATTTTCACGAAGAACCGCAAGTGTTGCATTACGGTAAAATGGGCGAAGGCACCGTGTTGGAAGCGGGTATGATTTTGACCGTCGAACCGATGATTAACCAAGGCAAACACGCCACCAAATCACTCGGCGACGGCTGGACAGAAGTCACGAAAGACCACAGTTTGTCGGCACAATATGAACATACTATTTTGGTGACACAAACCGGTTACGAAATTTTAACGCTCCGCCAATCTGAACGGTAAACCCTTATGAATTCGCCACTCAATGCGTCGTTATTTGCCAAACCAAATGTGCTAGCCACGTTTAAAAATTTACTCAAAACCAAAGAACTCGCCTTGCGCGAAAAATTTAATCCGAAACAATCGGTATCGAAATTATTACGCGAAAAATCCGATTTTATTGATGATGTTTTAAACTGTTGTTGGCAACATTTTTTAGGGGAACAAGCGAAAAACGGGGCATTGTGTGCGGTCGGCGGTTACGGGCGGCAAGAAATGTTTCCGTATTCGGACATCGATATTCTGGTGATTTTGCCCACCGATGACATTGCCGATTATCAAGAAAGTTTGGGCGCGTTTTTTACGTTTCTTTGGGATATTGGTTTGAAACTGGGTTACAGCGTGCGGAGTATTCCGCAATGTATCGAAGTTGCTACGAATGACCAAACGATTATGACCAGTTTGCTGGAAATTCGACTGATTGGTGGCAGTGCAAATTTATTGAAATCGCTTAAAAATGAAATTTCACCGGATAAAATTTGGTCGTCAGATGAATTTTTTGCCGCCAAAATGGCAGAACAACACGCGCGTTATGCGAAATATCACGACACCGCTTACAACTTAGAACCGAATGTCAAAGAAGGTCCAGGCGGATTGCGTGACCGACAAGTTATCGCCTGGGTTTTCAAACGGCATTACAACGTGGCAACGTTAAAAGAGTTAATCAAATACGGCTTTTTGCCCGAAGCCGAATACGCCGAATTAGTGGCGGCGTTGAGCGTTTTGTGGCGCATTCGTTACGCGCTGCATTTGCTGACGAATCGGGCGGAAGACCGGTTGGTATTTGATTATCAGCGTGACCTGGCGGCGCAATTTGGCTTTAGCAGTGAAACGCAAGGTTACAATCAAGATGTTGAACGATTTATGCAGTTTTATTTTAAAACCGTGTTGGGTTTGGAACGATTGAACGAAATGTTATTACAGCTGTTCAGCGAACGTTTCGTGCCGCGTGAAGCGGACGACGTGCAGAATTTGGATGCCAATTTTGATGTCATTAACGGTTATTTGGACGTAGTAGATGAACAGGTTTTTGAACGGCAGCCGTTGGCGTTGTTGGAATTATTTTTAACGCTCGAACAACACGACGACATCAAAGGCGTTCGGGCGGCGACGTTGCGCTTAATTCGGAAAAGTTTGCATTTAATCGATGCCGATTTTCGGAAAAATAAAGCCGCGAATCGATTGTTTATCGAAGCATTTCGCAAACCGAGCGGCATCACCAATCAATTGCGGCGCATGAATCGTTACGGCGTGTTGGCGGCATATATTCCGTGTTTTGCGAATATCGTGGCGCGAATGCAATACGATTTATTTCACATTTATACCGTTGATGAACACACGTTATTTGTCGTTCGGAATTTGCGCCGTTTCACCATCGAAAAACACATTGCCGAATTTCCATTTTGTAATGCGATTTTTCAGCTGATTGCGAAACCCGAAATCTTGTACTTGGCGGCGTTATTTCACGATATTGCAAAAGGCATGTCCGGCGATCATTCGGTTGTGGGCGAAACGATTGCGCGGGAATTTTGTGTGCAACACGATTTATCGCGCCACGATACGAATCTGGTGGCGTGGCTGGTTCGCAACCATCTGATTATGTCGATGACCGCGCAACGCAAAGATATTAGTGATCCCGATGTAATTCACGAATTCGCGCAAAAAGTTGGCAGTACCGAGTATTTGAATTATTTATATTTACTCACGGTGGCAGATATTCGCGCCACTAATCCGGAATTGTGGAATTCGTGGAAAGATGCGTTGTTGAAGGAATTGTATTCGGAAACTTATCTTGTCATTCGTAAAGGTTTACCGAATCCCGCTGCATTGACGGATCGTTTGCTCGAAAATAAACAAGAAGCGAAAACAGAATTGCTGAAATTGGGCATGCTTGAACCCGCGATTGATTGGGCGTGGCAGCATGTGAGCGACGATTATTTTTTGCGTTATTCGGCAGATGAAATTGCCTGGCATACGATTGCAATTGCCGCGTCACAGGAACAGGATTTTCCGTTGGTTTTATTACGTCCACAAACGCAACGTGGCAGCGCGGAAGTGTTTGTTTATACCAGAAATGAAGGCGCGATTTTTTCGTTAAGTACCGCCACGCTTGACCAATTGGGCTTGACCATTTTGGACGCGCGAATTATTACCACGTTGGATAATTACGTTTTGAACAGCTTTTTGGTGCTGGAACAATCCGGCGAGCCGATTGAGGATTTATTTCGCGAAGTGCATATTTGCACCACGTTACGCGAAAATTTGTTGCAAAATAAAGTTAAAAAAAATAAAAACATTCATCGCCAATCACGCCAAGCCAAACATTTTCCCATTCCGACACACATTGAATTTCATGCCGATGCGTTGAACCGTTACACATTGATTGAACTCGTAACCACTGATCACGCGGGGTTATTATCGAAAATTGGGCAAGCATTTGTGCAACAGCATATTCACTTGCACAACGCGAAAATCAGCACGATTGGTAGCCGCGTTGAAGATATGTTTTACATTGTGGACGAACAAAAACAGCCGATTACAGATACGCAAACACTGGAAGCGTTACAGTCGGCGATACTGAAACAATTAGCTATGATTTAACGACAAACAATTTTAAAAAACCGTTGTGGATTAACGCTCTTCTTTTTGGAGCAAGCGGCGTATGTTACTTTCGTGTCGCCATAATAAAAGCCCCGTCATAACCAATGCAGCGAGCGTTAACACAATATCTTCGGTTAAAAACCACGCAAAAATGGGCGACAATGTCGAAGCGATTAACGCTGATAAGGATGAGATTTTGCCCAATTTGTAAACGATAACCCACGTTAATATAAACGCGCCACCGACGAATAAATCAAAACCTAATAATACGCCCGCCGAAGTCGCCACGCCTTTTCCGCCTTTAAAACCAAAAAAGACCGGATAAAGATGTCCCATAAATGCCGCCAATCCCGCAAATGCCAATAAATAAGACGGTGCGCCAATAAATTTAGCCAGTAAAACAGGCAAAAATCCTTTTAATAAATCGCCTAAAAATGTAATGGCTGCCGCTTTTTTACCACCAATCCGCATCACGTTCGTCGCGCCAGGATTGCCCGAACCTTGTTCACGCGGATCGGGCAAACCCATTAAACGACACACAATAATGGCACTCGAAATCGAACCGATTAAATACGCGAGGGGAATAAGAAAACCTAGAATCATTTTACACCTGTTAAAATTCGTGAAAACTTGTAAATATGCCGACTTTGCGGCGATACTTACGCCCTTTTTAAACGACTATCATAATCGGAAAATCAGCAAACATGACAGACATCATTTTTTTACGCGACTTACATATTGACACGTTAATCGGCATTTTTGATTGGGAACGCACCGCCAAACAAACGCTTATTTTTGATTTAGAAATGGCGTTTGATTGCCAACCCGCCGCAGAATCGGATGACATTGCCGACGCGCTCAATTACAAAGCCGTTTACGATCGATTAGTGGAATTTGTCGGGCAAAGTGAATTCTTTTTAATTGAGAAACTCGCCGCCGAAATGATTCATTTAATTCAAACCGAATTTGGCGTGTCGTGGCTAAAATTAACGGTCAATAAAAAAGGCGCAGTTGGCGCAGATATTAGCGTCGGGGTCATTATGGAACGCGGTTCACGTTAATGGCGTACTGTTATATCAGCGTCGGCAGCAACATCGACAAAGAAAAAAACGTCGCAGCGGGATTGTGTTCATTGCGTGAAACGTTTGGCGAATTGCGTGTTTCGCCCATTTATGAAACGGCCGCCGTCGGCTTTGATGGCGACGATTTTTATAATTTAGTGGTGGGATTTGACAGCGAATTATCGGCGCACGCTGTTTTTCACACGTTACGCGAATTGGAATTTAGGCACGGACGTTCGGCAAATAGTCAGAAGTTTTCACCGCGCAGTTTGGATTTAGATTTGTTGTTGTACGGCGACGCGATTATTGACGATGACTTATTAACCGTGCCTCGCGTGGATATTGAACTTTATATTTTTGTGCTGCAACCGCTCGCCGATATTGCGCCGGATTTGCTTCATCCCGTTTTTCAAAAATCGTATCGGAACATGTTGGCAGCGCAGCAGAATTAGAAAAATCACACTCAAAAGGTTAGTTATGTTTACAGGAATTATTTTAGCAGTCGGTAAAATTACCGCGATGACACCGCGCGGTGGCGACATGCGTTTAACTATTCACACCGGAAAATTGCCGCTTGCCGATACAAATTTAGGCGACAGCATTGCGGTAAATGGCGTGTGTTTGACGGCGGTGGAATTGGGACACGATTATTTTGTCGCAGACGTGTCGAATGAAACTTTATCGCGCACCATTTTAGCCACCGCGCAAATTGGTTCGCCGGTGAATTTGGAACTCGCACTCACACCGACCACGCGCCTTGGCGGGCATATTGTCAGCGGTCACGTCGATGGCGTGGGGACGATTATCGACAAAAAAAATGACGGGCGTTCGATTCGTTTTAGCGTGCAAGCTCCGGACGAGTTGGCGAAATATATTGCTGAAAAAGGCTCGATTTGTATTAACGGCATTAGTTTGACGGTGAATAATGTGAATGGCGCGAGTTTTGACATTAACATCGTGCCGCACACCTTGAAAGAAACCACGTTGAACGATGCAACAATTGGCACGAAAGTGAATGTAGAAGTCGATGTGTTGGCGCGATATATGGAACGGCTCATGAAAGGTGAAGCCGCCGCAAAACCGTGTTCCGCTGTTACAATGGAACTTTTGCAAAACAGTGGATTTTTAGCGAAATGAATAGCACCGAAGAAATTATTGAAGATTTAAAACAAGGCAAAATGGTCATCATCATGGACGACGAAGACCGTGAAAATGAAGGCGATTTGTTGATGGCGGCAGAGTTCGCCCGTCCCGAAGACATTAACTTTATGGCGCGTTACGGACGCGGTTTGATTTGCCTGACGTTGACGCAAGAACGTTGTCAACAATTGCGTTTGCCGTTGATGGTCAGCGATAATAAAACGCCGTATTTCACGAATTTCACCGTATCGATTGAAGCGGCAACTGGCGTAACCACGGGGATTTCTGCCGCAGATCGAGCGCGAACCATTCAAGCGGCGGTAGCGAAAAATGCGGTTGCGGCGGATTTGGTTCAACCTGGGCATATTTTTCCGTTAATGGCACAAGCCGGCGGTGTGTTAAATCGTGCCGGACACACCGAAGCGGGTTGTGATTTTGCACGATTGGCGGGCGTTGAACCAGCGGCGGTGATTGTCGAAATTTTAAATGAAGACGGTTCGATGGCGCGAAAGGCGGATTTAGAAGTTTTTGCCGCTGAACATCAACTCAAAATCGGCACGATTGCGGATTTAATTCATTATCGAATTGAACACGAAAACACCTTGGAGCGCGTGAGTGAATGCGCGTATCCGACGGAATTCGGCGATTTTCGGTTATTTGCGTACCAAGATCACACCGATAATAATCTGCATCTTGCGTTGGTAATGGGAAAAGTGTGCGGCGATGAACCGGTTTTAGTGCGCGTTCATGCGCGAAATGTGTTGGATGATATTTTTTCGTCAAAACGTAACGAATCCAGCGTGTCGATTCGTTTGGCAATGGAAAAAATTGCGGAAGCGGGTTGCGGTGTTTTGGTTTTGATTCGTCAAAGTGAGAATAATCAAGCGTTGGCGGAACAAATCCACCGTTATCAATTGGCTGATAATGGGCATCAGGTCGCGCCAAATAGTGATGTCGATTGGCGAACAACCGGAACTGGCGCACGCATTTTGGCGGATTTGGGCGTGAAAAAATTAAAAGTGTTGGGCGCACAGAAAAACTATATTGCGTTGTCGGGTTTTGATTTGGAAGTTTCGGAACACGTTGGTTGATTCTTGTAAAAATGGGCGCAAAGTGATTCGCGCCCATTTTTTAATTCAAACTACCCGCGATAATCCGCTATCTGATCAAAATTTAAATATCGATAAGTGTCAGCGGCATTGTCGTTAATGTTTGCGGCATAACGCATATATTCTGAAACCGTTGGGATTTTGCCCAAAATCGAACACACCGCTGCCAATTCTGCTGACGATAAATACACATTCGTGTTGTCGCCCAAACGATTCGGAAAGTTTCGCGTTGACGTTGAAACCACCGTCGCACCTGCTTTTACTCGTGCTTGATTTCCCATGCACAACGAACAACCGGGCATTTCTAAACGTGCGCCCGACTGTTCAAATGTGTCGTAATAGCCTTCTTTGGTTAATTGCGCGGCATCCATTTTTGTGGGCGGCGCAACCCATAATTTGCTTGGCAAATCGCCATTTTGTTGTTTAAGTAAATTCCCGGCCGCGCGAAAATGCCCGATATTTGTCATGCACGAACCCAAAAACACTTCGTCGATTTTCGTTCCTGCTACGTCCGACAATTTTTTAATATCGTCAGGATCATTCGGACACGCGAGCAGCGGCTCTTTGATGTCATTCATGTTGATGTTGAGAATTTCAAAGTATTCCGCATCGGCATCGGGCGCGAGTAACACAGGATTTTCAAGCCAATCTTGCATTTTTGAAATACGGCGTTCAATCGTCCGCGCGTCGCCGTAACCTTCTTTAATCATCCAGTTCAACAACGTGATATTTGAATTTAGATATTCACGAATCGGGGCTTCATTCAAACGCACCGTGCAACCCGCCGCCGAACGTTCTGCGGACGCATCGGATAATTCAAAGGCTTGTTCAACTTTCAAATCGGGTAAACCTTCGATTTCTAAAATTCGTCCTGAAAAAACGTTCTTTTTGCCTTGTTTATCAACCGTCAACAAACCGCGTTGAATCGCGGCGTAAGGAATGGCGTTGACCAAATCGCGCAAGGTAATTCCAGGTTGCATTTCACCGGTGAAACGCACCAAAACCGATTCGGGCATATCGAGCGGCATCACGCCGGTCGCTGCCGCGAAAGCGACCAAACCTGAACCTGCTGGAAACGAAATCCCAATTGGAAAGCGTGTGTGCGAATCGCCGCCCGTGCCAACCGTATCGGGCAATAACATTCGATTTAACCACGAATGAATAATACCGTCGCCCGCGCGTAACGACACGCCGCCACGATTCATAATGAAATCGGGCAAAGTGTTTTGCATCGTAATATCAATCGGTTTCGGATACGCGGCGGTGTGACAAAACGATTGCATCACCAAATCTGCCGAAAATCCTAAACACGCCAAATCTTTCAATTCGTCGCGCGTCATCGGGCCGGTTGTGTCTTGTGAACCGACCGTGGTCATGTGCGGTTCACAATAAGTATTCGGGCGCACACCCGCTACGCCACACGCTTTGCCGACCATTTTTTGCGCGAGTGTAAAACCTTTGCCGCTGTCTTTTTCGTCAATTGGACGTTTGAAAACAGTAGACGGTTCTAAATTTAACGCGATTCGCGCACGGTCGGTTAAACCGCGTCCGATAATTAACGGAATGCGTCCGCCCGCTCGCACTTCGTCTAACAAAACGTCGGTTTTAAGTTCAAATTTACAGATAATTTCGTCGCTGTCGTGGCGTTTGACTTCGCCTTGATACGGGAAAATATCAATCACGTCGCCCATATTTAACTGGCTCACGTCGCATTCAAACGGTAATGCGCCCGAATCTTCCATGGTATTGAAAAAGATGGGCGCGATTTTGCCACCGATGCACACACCGCCTTCGCGTTTGTTGGGAATGTGCGGAATGTCGTTGCCCATAAACCATAAAACCGAATTGGTCGCGGATTTGCGTGACGAACCGGTACCCACTACGTCGCCAACATAAGCGACGGGAAAACCTTTTTGTTTTAATTGGGCAATTTGCGCTTCAGCATTGGTAATGCCGTCGCGGGGAATTTTCAACATCGCTTTCGCGTGCAACGGAATATCGGGACGCGACCAGGCATCGGGTGCAGGCGATAAATCGTCGGTATTGGTTTCGCCGGTGACTTTGAAAACCGTCACAGTTAATTTTTCCGGCGTGGCATTTTTCGCGGTGAACCATTCTGCGTCCGCCCACGCTTGCAGAACTTGTTGCGCGAATAAATTACCTGCTTTCGCTTTGGCTTGAACATCGTGAAACGCATCGAAAATTAACAATGTGTGCGACAATCCTTTTGCCGCAAGCGTACAAATCGTTTCGTTTTCATTATCGAGCAAATCAATTAGTGGCGCGATGTTGTAACCGCCGAGCATGGTGCCGAGCAATTCAGTCGCACGTTCTGCGGTTAAAATCGGCGACGTATTTTCAGCTTTTGCAATTGCCGCTAAAAATCCTGCTTTCACATAAGCGGCTTCATCTACACCCGCTGGAATACGGTTTGCGAGTAAATCCAAAATAAAATCGGTTTCATCAGCAGGCGGATTTTTAAATAATTCAATCAGTGCGGCAGTTTGTGGCGCGTCTAATGGTTGGGGTACAACGCCTTCTGCTAAACGTTCTGCAATGTGTTGTCGATATATATTCAACATAAAAATCCTTAAGGTTAGTTATAAAAATGGGTGTGTAAAAAGGGCGATTAAGTCACTTTATTTTTAAAGTAATCAGCGTAGAATCCGATACAGTTCAAGGCGGGTTACTTTGTACAACACCTGCTCTACATTTTATTCGATTTTACTGCCTAAAAGGCGAGGTTCGTCATGTCATTTAATATATCATCTACTTCCATTAGTACCAGCATTTACAACACACAGACTACCAATCAAGTTGCAACCGTCAATAGCAGTAATCTAGCCAATAATGCGGCAAATCAATCTGCGTTTTCGTCGTACATTGGACAAGCATTTGCACAAATTGGTGTGGCGAATCCGACTAATGCGTCTGCACCCGTTGTTAGTGGTGCCAATAAGACTAGCGCAAAAGAGCAAGAATCACAAAAATCAGTCAGCACGTTTATTCAAGATTTGTTTTCGATTTTAAGCAATCCAAACACCGCTCAAAAAGTTGCTACCTCAGTCACACAACAATCCAACTCGTCACCATCTCCATCACAAAATAACGGTCAGAAGGGCAATCAGTCATCCGATTCCGACATCAATCAATCTGCTGTAGCCGCTTACAATGCAGAAAACAGCACGACTGTCGGCAATATCGTTACCAACTTAAAAACGCTGGTTAATCAACTGAACTCTGCCAGACAAGATTCGCAGAATAACAACGCGGCGACGATTCAAGCCTTGCAAAATGGATTTCAAAGTATCTTAGACGCTCAAGGTGCATCAGCAAGTAGTAATAAAACCACGCTTGGCGGTTTTTTACAAACATTGGCGCAAAATTTACAAGGTCAAAGTCCGTTGGGCATTATCATCAATACCGAAGCCTAATCACTGAAAAATGCACAAAAAAATAGCGCGGCTGAAAAGCTGCGCTAACAACATAAACATGCACTTAATCGTGATTAAGTGACCTATTCAACAATTTTATACTTATCCGATGACGCATTGACGCGATCACGCAATTCTTTACCCGGTTTGAAATGCGGAACGTGTTTTTTCGCTAACGCGACCGATTCCCCTGTTTTAGGATTACGTCCCATACGCGGTGGTCGCAAACGCAACGAAAAACTTCCAAATCCTCTAATTTCAATACGTTCACCCGCAGATAACGCTTGATTCATTTGTTCTATAATACATTTTACAGTTGATTCTACGTCTTTTACGGCAAAATGCGCTTGCTGTTTTGCCAACACCTCAATAAGTTCAGATTTTGTCACTGGCTCTCCTGTTAAAATAAAAAAGGAGACACGACAAATCGTGTCTCCCTTACAATCCGAAGATTTTATTTTTCCATTTGTTGCTTGAAAATATCACCTAAAGTGGGTGATGCAACGCTTTGGTTTTGTTGTGCTGAATACTCTTTTGCAGAAATCGGATGTTCTCTTTCTGTGTGCGTGTGCGTGTGTGCGTGTGCTTGAGCATGATGCACTTCTTCTTTTGGTTTCATCGATAAGCTGATCGTTTTCGCTTTTTTATCGATACCAATGAATTTCGCTTCAATGCTGTCGCCTTCTTTCAACAAGGTACGCGCATCTTCAACGCGATCACGTTGAATTTCAGACGCTCTCAAATAGCCTTCGATGCCGTCTTCTAAAACGATAGTTGCGCCTTTTGCATCAACTTCTTTAACGGTACCTTTCACTGCGCTGCCTTTTTCATGGGTCGCGAGGAAATTTTGGAACGGATCTTGTGCTAATTGTTTGATACCTAACGAAATGCGTTCACGTTCTGAATCAACCGCTAAAATAATCGTTTCCAGTTCATCGCCTTTTTTGAAATCACGAACAGCCGTTTCGCCTTCGCCTTCCCAAGAAATGTCAGACATGTGAACCAAACCATCAATGCCGCCATCTAAGCCGATGAAAATACCAAAATCAGTAATCGATTTGATTTTACCGGTGATTTTGTCGCCTTTGTTGTGCGTGGCTGCAAATTCATCCCAAGGATTAGTTTTGCATTGTTTCATGCCCAATGAAATACGACGACGTTCTTCGTCGATTTCTAAGACCATGATTTCAACTTCGTCGCCCAACTGTACTAAACGTGATGGGTTAACATTTTTGTTTGTCCAATCCATTTCTGAAACGTGAACTAAACCTTCAACACCTTCTTCGATTTCAACAAAACAGCCGTAATCGGTTAAGTTATTCACTTTACCCGAAACGCGCGTGCCAGCTGGGTAGCGGCGTGCGATATTCAACCAAGGATCTTCGCCCATTTGTTTCATACCCAAAGACACACGATTTTTGTCTTTGTCGTATTTCAACACTTTCACGTTGATTTCTTGACCAATTTCAACGCATTCTGACGGATGACGTACACGTCTCCACGCCATGTCGGTGATGTGTAACAAACCGTCGATGCCGCCTAAATCAATGAATGCGCCATAATCCGTTAAGTTTTTCACTACACCGACAACCGTCGCGCCTTCTTCAAGCGTTTTCAACAATTCTTCGCGTTCTGCGCTGTATTCTTTTTCAACTACCGCACGACGTGATAACACTACGTTGTTACGTTTTTGGTCGATTTTGATGACTTTGAATTCTAAATCACGACCTTCTAAGAAAGTTGTGTCACGAATTGGACGCACGTCAACGAGTGAACCGGGTAAGAACGCGCGTAATGCGCCCACTTCCACAGTAAAGCCGCCGCGTACTTTGCCGTTAATACGACCAATGATGGTGGCATCATTTTCAAACGCTGTTTCGAGTTCGAACCAGGCTTTATTTTTCTTTGCTTTGTCGCGGGAAAGAATGGTTGAACCTAAACCATCTTCAAACAAATCTAAAGCCACTTCGATTTCATCGCCAATCGAAATTTCTAATTCGCCTTCAGCATTCAAAAACTGCCATTTCGGAATAACGCCTTCTGATTTGGAATGGGTACTGACGATAACCATATCGTTTTCAATATCAATAACCGTACCAACTAACATCGCACCAGGACTCATTTTCGTCTTGGTTAAACTCTCTTCAAGTAATGCAGCAAAGCTTTCGCTCATTTTTCTTTCCCAGATTGGTTTGACACCAATCTTTTCTGTTATTTAAAAGTTAATAAAAAACCGCAGAATGTTGCGGCGACTAAAAAATCCGTTATCGGACTAAACTTAACACTTCTTCAACGACAGCTTGAATGCTTAAGTTGGAAGAATCAATATAAACTGCGTCAGGAGCAGGAATCAGGGGTGCAAATTGACGTTCTCTGTCACGCTGATCGCGTTCTTGTATATCGGCAGTTATCTTTGAAAGGTTAGCATCAATTCCTTTCAGTTTCAACTGTTTATAACGTCTTTCTGCGCGGGTGAATGCGCTGGCGGTTAAAAAAACTTTATATTTCGCTTCTGGAAAAACCACTGTTCCCATATCACGCCCATCAGCAACCAATCCATTTGCTTGTTTAAAATTGCGCTGTTTTTGCAATAATGCCGCGCGTACTTCCGGAATCGTAGCAATTTTTGAAGCGTTATTTCCGGTGCTTTCTAAGCCTAATAAATCGGTAATATCTTGACCATTAAGCATTACCGATTGCTCTTCGCCACATTCAAAAGCTAAATCCATTGCCAAAGCCACTTCTACGATTTCAGCAATTTCTGCGTGTAAAAAATCTTTTTCGGTCAGTTCAAGAGCTAACGCGCGGTAAATTGCGCCACTGTCTAAATAACGCCAGCCTAATTGTTGCGCGACTAAACGACTGACCGTGCCTTTGCCCGCGCCACTGGGACCGTCAATTGTTAAAATTGGAATGGTCATTAACCTTCCTCGCTGGTAAGTTGCAATCCTAAATCGGTGGCTAATTTTTTAAACGTGGGAAACGACGTGTTCACATTCGCGCAATCTAAAATCGTAATCGGTGCCGTGGCGCGTAAACCGGCAATCGCAAACGCCATCGCAATACGATGATCACCGTGAGATTCCACCGTTCCACTACCGATTGCGCCGCCTTGAATAATCATGCCGTCTGGCGTAGGTTCTGCGTTGACACCCAAAATTTGCAAGCCGTCCGCCATCACTTGAATGCGGTCAGATTCTTTGACGCGCAATTCTTCCGCGCCGGTCAAACGAGTTTCCCCTTCGGCACAAGCGGCGGCAATAAATAACACGGGAAATTCATCAATCGCTAATGGCACCAGGTGTTCGGGAATATCGATGCCTTTTAATGGACTCGAAATCACGCGCAAATCCGCAACGGGTTCACCGCCAACAATTCGCTCATTCAACACTTCGATATTCGCGCCCATCAAACGCAAAATATCAATCACGCCCGTTCGCGTTGGATTGATGCCAACGTGTTTCAATAAAACATCGGAATTCGACGCAATCGACGCGCCCACCAAGAAAAATGCTGCCGACGAAATATCGCTCGGTACGTCAATCGTCATTGCGGTTAATTGTCCGTTTGCGGTGATACTCGCTTGATTTTTATCAACGGAAACCGGATAACCAAAACCCGTCAACATACGTTCCGTGTGGTCGCGAGTGGGCGCGGGTTCGGTAACTTTCGTTTCACCTTGCGCGTACATTCCCGCCAATAATAAACACGATTTTACCTGTGCGCTCGCCATCGGCATGTCGTAATCAATGCCCGTTAACTGCCCTGCTCTGCCCGTAATTTCCAACGGTGCGGTGCCTTTTTCGGTGGTTTTAATATCCGCGCCCATTTGCGCCAATGGTTCAGTAACCCGTTTCATCGGGCGTTTGGATAACGATTCGTCGCCGGTCAAAATGGAATCAAACGCTTGTCCGGCTAATAAACCGCTTAACAGTCGCATCGATGTTCCTGAATTTCCCAAATACAACGGGGCTTGCGGAGCTTTTAAACCGTGTTTGCCGACACCGTGAATGGTTACGCAACCGCCGCCAGTTTGTTCAATTTCTACGCCCATGTCTCGAAAGGCTTGCAAGGTTGCCAGCGCGTCTTCGGCTTCTAAAAATCCGGTGACGTGTGTCACGCCTTCCGCCAATGAACCCAGCATAATCGAACGGTGTGACATCGATTTATCGCCCGCAACTCGTGCTTCGCCGCGTAATGAACCGCCATTTTGAACTTTGAATGTTATTTTTTTAGTCATGTTTTATTTTTTTGTGGTGGAATTATTTTTTAAATACAGTGATTTTGCATTTACTTGCCGATATTATCCAACTTTAATTGAAAAAGTTCGCCCAAAACCATCAAAAAAATTGCCACCTAAAATGTAAGTTTCGATATTTCTATATGCTATGCAGGCAAATCAAAAACAACTATCGTGCCACCGCTTGTGGTTTCTTTTAAACTCACCGAACCATCGCAACTCTCGACAATGCGTCGAACAATCGCCAATCCAATGCCTGTCGAATCTTGTTCTTCTGTGACTTGTAAGCGTTCAAAAACTAAAAAAACACGTTCACGATATTCTGGTGCAATACCCATACCGTTATCTTCGACGTAATAGCGAATTCGAGATCCTTTCCTTTCCGCGTAAATCCGTATTTTGGGTGAGCAATTAGGTTGTGAATAACGGATAGCATTATGAAGTAACTGACTAAAAATATCATATAAACGCGCACTGTCAATTGTCACATTAAGCAATTTACCATATTCAATCCGTGTATCGGTTTTAGAAATTAACGTCGCGTTATCTTCCAACACCTTGCGAATAACACTCGCAACATCAACGGATTCAAGAGCTGAACTCGGCTGTATGGCAGCAAGATAAAGTTGAATATCACGCACCAATGCCCGTTGGCGCAACGCACTCTTGGTAATAAAATTTAGCGAGAAATTCACCTCTTCGTTAGGTGTGATGATATTCGCTAATTGAGTTTGTAATAGCTGTGCAAAACTCGCCATTCGCCGCGTCGGCTCTTGTAAATGATGCGCGGCAATATTGGTGAATTGCAATAAATCCGCATTACTTATCGCCAATTTCCGCTCTTTTTCTAACAATATTTTAATGGCTTTTTTACGCTCAACATTCCGGTAATGAAGAATTCCCATAATCGTCAACAGAAAAATGCCAATAACAGGCGTGAGGTACTTAATCAGCAAGGGGAGAAACTCTTTTTCTTCATAAATACCGAACCATTTCTCATACAGTTTGCCATAAACACCACTCGCTTTTGTTAAGGCTAATCCTTCGTTAATTTGGGCGAGCAATTCAAAATTCCCTTTCTGCACGGCAAACGAAAACTTTTGAGCAAAACCAACTTTAATCGGCAGCACTTCAACGTTGGTAATGTTTAGATTTGCCAGCGTTTGCTTACCTGTCAATTTTGCTAATAACAACACATCATATTGTCCCGAAGCCAACAATTGAAAGCCCGCTTCAGCGGTATTAACCAAAATAAGCTGTTTTTCCCACCCTTTTGACACCGCGTAATCGTGTGCGAGATCCGCATTCAAAACAATAATTTGTTTGTCGCTTAAATCCGCTTCAGAATGAATTCGACTTTCACCATTACGCACAAAAATCGCGCCATGAACAATAACGTGCGGCACCGTGAAATCAACGAATTGACGGCGTTCATCTGATTGCGCCAGATTGATCAACACGTCTATTTTCCCCGCTTTAAATTCGGTCAAAATGTCATGAAAAGGCAAAACGTGAATGGTTGAATTTAGGTGGCTTTCTGCTGCCACAGCACGCCATAATTCAACGGTAAACCCGTCCGCCGTTTCATCAGTCAAACCCAATGCAAAAGGTGGATAATTTTGTTCACTCCCGACAATTAAAGGCTTTGTGTCGGCTTGACTGAATGTGCTGATACTCACAAAAAGTAACAGAAAAATAATATATAAGTTTTTCATTTTTCAATTGTTAACCATCTTGCTCAATTATGTAATAATTTTTATGGCATCGACATTGTAAAATTCCTCGCGCTGCCCAATTTTGGTAGAGTTTACAGACAAGCTGCTTAAACGACAAAAATAGAGAAAATTCATGAACAACAAATTTTGGCGACAATTGCTTTTGATTAGTTTATTGACCAATGCCAATGCAATTTTCGCCCTCGAACTGGACAAAATTGAATTGCCCGACATGGGAGATTCGGCGGGCGCGTTGATTAGTCCCGCTGAAGAAAAACAGTTTGGCGAGGCATTCTTTCGCAGTTTGCACACGCAAGTAACCATCAATCAAGACAGCGAAATTCAACAATATATTCAAACGATTGGCGAAAAATTAGTCGCGCACAGCGACACGCCCAGTTATCCCTTTCATTTTTTTGTGGTGTTGGAAAATGATATTAACGCTTTTGCAGGCCCCGGCGGTTATATCGGCGTGAATTCGGGGTTGATTTTAATGACGGAAGCAGAAAGTGAACTCGCTTCGGTGATGGCGCACGAAATCGCCCACGTTACGCAACGCCATTTGTACCGTTCGTATGAAGCAAGTTCGCGTTTGTCGATTCCAATGGCGGCGGCGACATTGGGCGCAATTTTACTCGGCACGCAATCGGCGGCGGCGGGACAAGCGGCGATTATGGCGATTCAAGCGGGCAGCGTGCAATTTCAAATCGATTTCACTCGTGAACATGAAGCCGAAGCCGATCGCGTGGGAATGCAAACGTTGTCGAGTTCGACCTATGACCCGCGCAGCATGCCGACTTTTTTTGAACGTTTGCAGCAATCGACGCGCTATTCGGGGCAAAATGTGCCGGAATTTTTACGCACACATCCGGTGACAGCGTCGCGGATTTCAGACACGCGCGGGCGGGCGGATAATTATCCGTATAAACAATATCCGGACTCGTTGGCGTACCAGCTGATTAAAACGAAATTGCAGGTTTTATTGAGTCGCGACGACCATGAAATTCGGGCGATTTTACAGGCGCGATTGAATCAAGGATTGCCCGAACAGCACACGGTGGCGACATATGGATTGGGATTACTCGCGCTCAAAATGCAAAACTTTGCCGAAGCTGAAACGATTTTTCAAACCTTAACGCAAGCTAATCCGGAACAACCGCATTACGCGGCGGCATTAGCGCGAACGGCGTTGGAAGCCAGTAATTACAAACTCGCTTTGACGCGCTATCAAAAACTCACCGCTCAGTTTCCAGATAATGACGCGATTAAGCTGGAATATGTCGGCGCATTATTGAAAACGGCGAACCCCGTTGCCGCAAAAAATTTGCTGCTCACGACCTCACTGAAAACCCAAAGTTTGCCGGTATTTTCAGAACTTCTCGCCCAAATTTACGGCGATTTGAATCAACCCGCTGAATCGCATCGTTATTTGGCGGATTATTATTTTGCGACGGGCGAAACCCAGCAAGCTATTTTACAAATTCGATTAGCGCAACAAATTAAAGGCATTGCTCCACAAATGGTGTCAATTTTGCGCGAAAAATTAGCTTTTTTATGGTCAATCGTCGAACAAGAGCATCGCAATCCATAATTAAGAAAAATACACAACAAAACAGCTTTTATTTGCGTTTTCAAGCATATTTTAAGTATAATCAGGTGCTAAAAGTCGTTAACCGATCTTAACTGCGTGGATAAATAATGAGCGAAGAACAACAGCAATCACAGCTAAAACAATTGATCGCCAAAGGTAAAGTTCAAGGTTACTTGACTTTTGCCGAGGTGAACGATCATTTACCCAGTGATATTGCTGATCCAGAGCAGATTGAAGATATTATCAATATGATTAACGATATGGGAATTCAGGTGCATGAAGTGGCACCCGATGAAGACTCGTTAATTACTGATTCTGCTGCGGTCATTACGGACGATGAAGATGCCGAAGAAGTGGCTGCATTAGCATCTTCAGATAATGAATTCGGACGCACCACCGATCCAGTGCGAATGTACATGCGTGAAATGGGTTCCGTTGAATTATTGACTCGAGCCGATGAATTAAAAATTGCCAAACGTATCGAAGAAGGACAGCGACATATCGTGCAAGCGATGGCGCGTTCTTGTATTGTGGTGAGTGAATTTATTTCCGCATTTAAATCCATTCCGCTCGAAGAGGTCGTTAATAACAATTCAAAAAACAGTGACGAAAACAGCATTCGTTTAATTGATTTAATTTCTGGCTTTATCGATTTATCTGAACCTGAGGACTTGATTGCCTCCTTGCCTATAGCTACTGATGACGATGCTGAAGTAGATGATGAAGAAGAAACTGCCACGGTCGATGAAAGCGGTGAAGACGAAAGCAAAGGTTTGAATTATGACGAAGTTAAAGAAAAAGTTGATGCACTGCAACAGCAATTAACGCGCGTTTTAAGTGCAACGAAAAAACACGGTTATACCAGCAATGAAACGGAAGAGGAGCTTGAAAAGCTCACCGAACTGTTCATGGAATTTAAATGGTCATCGAATTATTTGAAAAAAATGACCAGCATCATTCCGCGCGGTATCGTAATCGTTCGAACACAAGAAAAATTGATTAACGAAATTATCGTCAATCATGCCAAAATGCCACGCAAAGAATTTTTAGCGTTATTTAGCGAAAATGAAACGAATCCTGTATGGCTGGAAAAATGTTTAGCGGATTCGGTTTACGGTGAAAGTATAAAAGAGCGTGAGAAAGAGTTACGCAAATCCTTGAGAATATTAACTGAAATTGAATCTGAATATGGTTCAACAATCAGTGGCTTAAAAGACATCAACCGACGCATGACCATTGGCGAAGCTAAGGCGCGACGGGCAAAAAAAGAAATGATTGAAGCGAATTTACGACTGGTGATTTCAATCGCCAAAAAATACACTAATCGCGGATTGCAATTTCTTGATTTGATTCAAGAGGGCAATATTGGGTTAATGAAAGCGGTTGATAAATTCGAGTATCGACGTGGCTATAAGTTCTCAACTTATGCGACGTGGTGGATACGCCAAGCGATTACACGCTCGATTGCTGATCAAGCTCGCACAATCCGAATTCCAGTTCACATGATTGAAACAATCAATAAGTTGAATCGAATTTCACGACAAATTTTGCAAGAAAAAGGACGTGAAGCCACACCTGAAGAACTGTCTGAACGCATGGAAATGCCAGAAGATAAAGTCCGGAAAGTGTTGAAAATTGCTAAAGAACCGATTTCAATGGAAACTCCCGTCGGTGACGATGAAGATTCACATTTAGGTGATTTTATCGAAGACGCGAAAGTGTTATCGCCGATTGAAGCCGCGACAATAGAGGGTTTGAAAGAATCTACCCAAAATGTGTTAGCAGGTTTAACGGCTCGTGAAGCAAAAGTGTTGCGGATGCGTTTTGGTATCAATATGAATACTGATCACACGCTGGAAGAAGTTGGCAAACAGTTCGATGTAACACGGGAACGGATTCGACAAATTGAGGCAAAAGCCTTGCGAAAACTGCGTCATCCTTCTCGCTCTGAACAATTGCGTTGTTTTTTAGATAGCGATTAAAATTTTTTAAGGGCCCTTAGCTCAGTTGGTTAGAGCGTCCGACTCATAATCGGCAGGTCGTAAGTTCAAGTCTTACAGGGCTCACCATTCAATTCAAGCCCTGCGGCGGTTTTCGTCAGCAGGGCTTTTTTGTGCGTGTAGTAAAACCATTTTTAAATCTGCCCAACCACTCCAATAATCCACAGCGTTTGTTTGTGAACAATTTTTGCAAAATTCGCTTCAACCGTCTTGATTTCTAACTTGGTGGCTTGAATTTTCTTTTGCAAGCGCAATTCCGTATCAAGCAAAATCGGGCTTTAACACAAGCCCACTTTTACCAAATTTTCGCCGCAAAACTTTTGTCATTTCGCAATTCCAAATGCTCACCGTTTTGACCAAGCACATACAACCCTTTGCGAATCGCATACGTTGCCACATTGTCAGGAATGACCATACCTGCGACAGCCCCTAAAATTCGACAATCTTTATAACGCGGTAAAAGACGC
>SERZ01000356.1_pt1 | contig 31358 bp, 24 predicted proteins | sample 3171461 | NCBI WGS metagenome assembly SERZ01 (sample SAMN06051861, study PRJNA518727) | freshwater metagenome | biome: subpolar coniferous forest; feature: holomictic lake; material: water; isolation source: holomictic Lake 227, 6 m depth | place: Canada: near Kenora, Ontario | collected... | reverse complement strand
AACCAGCGGCCACTGGCTAAAACCCAGTCAGCGGCCGGCGTTGTGGTGCGCAGAAATGTGGAGTTGGTGTTGGTCATTTGCTGCACGCCGTCGCACACCATATTGAACACAGGCGCGCCGTTGGAAGAAATCAACACAGTTGGTTTTGTGGCCACCAAAATATCAAGCGGGGTGATTGGAGCCACGGCATTTTTCATTGGCGTGCTTGTCAAACCTTTGGGCGGAGTTGGCGCGGCGCCCATGGCTTGCATCACGTTGGTGTTTGGCGCGGCGGCGGCAATCCATGGTCCCGCCAACGTCTTGCTACTGCGCCAATTGTTTTGACCCATGCGAACAAACCACACTTTGCTTGGATCCTGAAGCAACATGAACGGGGTATTGGTAGTGCGCATCCATCCCGTACCAGCAAGCGCCGTCAACTGCGGCTCGCCCGCCACCGAAATTAAAACCGTCGGCACATCACGCTGCACAATCTCAGGCATTTGATTTCCGAGTCCTTGTGTGGTGATTGGATTAATTGTCATTTGCTGCGCCATAGCTTTGCGATTCAAGTCAACCGCAAGACCGTTGGTGAGTGAGCCCAGCGCCGTCTGCGCCGCGGCCGCATCGCCACCATTTGGAAATTGCACTTGCATCACCATCAATTGATTGATTTCAATATCGCCTGGGCGATCACCTGTTGCGGTGAAACCCATCATGGTCAAGCTTCCGTTGTTTTGAACTCCATCGGGCTGCGTGACATTCAATGACGCGTTCATTGTGACCGCCGTGCCATTGATGGATACGAACGCCGGCATGCCGATGGTGTAGGTGAATCCATTTTGACTTAAGACTTGCGGCCATGCTGTGTTGCTTTGCACTTGCGGCACAACGGCGGCAGAATTACCCGCGCCAGATTGAGGCGCCGAAAGCCCCAAGCACGTTGAACCAATAAGAACAATGACGGCGGCGGCGAAATCAAATTTGCGTTTCATATTGACATGCTTTCAATAAGGAATTGGGACCATTTCACAGTGCGAAAGAGTAGCAACAGTTTTATAATTTCAAATGAAATTTCTTGCCACCGCGATCGTGAACCTTCGCTAAACTGTTCCCCTTCGCCGTCGTAGCTCAACCGGTTAGAGCGGAGCATTCATAACGCTCAGGTTGGCGGTTCGAGTCCGCCCGTCGGCATTGTGGCTGGTGTTGGAATATCCGTCGATGTGAAATCGCACCCCTGCCGCTTCCACGTAAGGGGTGCGAACACATCCATCACGCGCGCGCACCTTGATGCAAGGCAAGCAACTTGCCCCTTGACCCGTGTGCGTCTCTAATGTTGTCTCTGCCCCGCTAGCTCAGTTGGATAGAGCACCGGTTTCCTAAACTGGAGGTCGCGCGTTCAAGTCGCGCGCGGGGCGTTTGAAATGCGCAACTTCAAGTCGCGCGCACAAGCGGCAGGCGCAACTCCTGCGCCGTGGCCAAGATTGCAGCGTGGAGTCCGTCAAAAACTTCCGCCAAAGGAATTTCACCTTTGGCAAAACGCGCCGTCACACAAAATTCAATTCCATTGGAACTCAGGTTCACAACGCCCACTTCAATACTTGGCATTTGCACCCCTGGGGCCTGCTCCAACAACTGCCGCGCTCGCACGCGCAGTTGATCCATTGACGCGGCGTCCGCTTCAAAAGCAATGGGCAGCGACGCCTTGAACACTTTCAGCGCGTTGCCGGAATGCGTCTCCAATTTGGCCGCCACCAGGGTGGCGTTTGGAATGATCAGACTTGTTTGCAATTTTGTTCGCATGGTTGTGGTGCGAAATCCAACGTGCTCCACTTTGCCTTCAAGACCCTCAAATTTCAGAGTATCACCCACTCCAAATGGCCTGTCCGCCGCCAACACCAGCGAGCTGAAAAAATTCTTCAGCGGTTCTTGCAGCGCCAAGGCAAATGCGATGCCGCCAATTCCAAGACCCGCCAGCATGCGATCCACCGAACCTTCCGCGCCAAGAATCATGACCACCCACACGCTCATAATGATCAGCGCCAACAATTTTGAAAGGCGCACACCACTGGCAATCAACAATTCGTCCATGGCGCGGCTGTCAGCCGCGGCCTTGTCATGCGTGCTCAACCATGTTCCCGCGTAATCAATCAACGCAAAACCAAGGCGCGTGATCACAATCACGTTGGCCACTTGCAGACACACCAATACGGTTCCAAGCGCTTCAATTGGCAATCCCAGCAACAACACCAGCCAATTCGCGGCTTGCAACGCAACGGTCCAAGACACCGCGTGTGTGGTGTTGCTGATCAAGTGCTGCCAATCCACTCGCCCAGTACGTATATCCGTGCCGCCTTGCGCCAGCCGATTTAAAAACAATTTCACTGGCACCTGTATCAGCAGCGCGATCAGCCATGAGATCAGCGCCACCAATGGGAAACCCATCCATTGATAGATTTCCAATCCAAGCACTACACCTTTCAAACCAGGCGGCATATTCAGCCACACTGCGATTTCTGGAGCGCTCCACTGAAACGGATCAAGGGGTGCGCCGCCATCATTCCTGGCTAAGGACTGCGCAAGCGGCGCTTGTTGTATGAACTCGCGAAAGATTGGCGTGAGGGATTGAATTGTTGAACTGGAAAACTGCCAGAGTTTTTCATTGCCAATGCCAGTATGTCTACGCATCGTCACATCGCCATGCTTGGTGGTGGCAAGAACAAAGACGTCTGCGTCCAAGTCTTTTGGCACCTCCACTGCGGGCAAACGTTCCAGCACCAGCGCCAATTTCAAAGCGCTTCTCTGACCAATTTCATCGCGCACTCCAGGCGCAATGGAAGTCAAATCCATAGCGCGCATGGAGCCGTCCAAGTCTCCATCGCGCACATAGCGCTGGAAGTGGCTCAACACCGCATCAGGAGATCGATAGCCCGCAATAAGCGTGCTGGATTGATCTGTGGGTTTGGCGGCGTCATCGGCGCGCGCAAAGTCGCTGAAACACAAGAGCATTGCGCAACACATCAACAGACGAACATATGCATTTGTATTTGGATTCATTGTGTCACTGCGCCAAATTGGAAGATTGAATTGCATACGGAAATGCCGCGCTAAGACGCAAGACATTTTCCAAACGCAGGTTGTTGCAATACCAAATTGAAAGAACCGTGCCAGCATGCACAGTTAGTCCTTTGATTCCGGCTCCAAGTTGGCGATGTAACGACCACCCTTGGCACGGTCGGCGCGCGCTTGAATAAAGTAGGACACGCCCCAGACGGCCATTAACAGAACCCACGCAAGATTGACAAGAAGGACTTCCATCATGATTTCGAAAGTGTAGCCACAAAATTCGTGAATCGCCAGCGTGAATGAGATTTCAAATTCCATTTCAAAGTGCCGCGAATAGCGAACGAAATATTCCCAGCGTGCAATAGACTCAGGGTCCTCTCTTTTCGGCGTCCACACGTTCAATCGCACACCACCACGCTTCACATGAATGACACACCTCTGAATCCCATTTTCAACATTGTCTTGATTCATCCGCAAATTCCCAACAACACGGGAAATGTGGGACGCACCGCCGTGGTCACTGGGTGTCGGCTCCATGTGGTTCGCCCAATCGCATTTGACATGGATGAGCAAGCCGTGCGACGCGCCGGCTTGGATTACTGGCATTTGCTGGACCTGCGCGAGCACGAAAGTTGGGACGCGTTCATAAAGAGCGAGCGGCCAAACAATGTGTGGCTGTATACATCTCACGCCACGCGCGCGCATTGGCAAGCGCCTCTGCAACGCGGCGATTACCTGCTCTTTGGCAATGAAACCAGCGGGACGCCCGATGACATTCACAAGTGGGTGGCTCAAATATTTGGCGCGGATCACTTGTTGCGATTTCCCATGCGCGACAACCCCGCTTGCCGCAGCCTGAATCTGGCAACGGCCGTGGCGTGCGGCGTGTACGAGGGGCTTCGGCAACTTTCTGGAGGCGGTGATTGCACGCCTCTTTGAAATCGGCGGAACCATTACGATATGTCAGTCGGATTCACTCTATGACCCTGCGGCCTTTGCGCGCATATTGAAATTGGTTGCTCAGTCCATTCTTGCTTGTCCGCTTTTGAAACCACTTACCAATCACCACGGAAAAATTCATGCACAATATTTCACAACCACGTCGCGGCTTCACACTTATTGAAATCATGGTGGTCATTGGAATCATCGCCCTGTTGATTGGCATTCTCTTGCCCGCTCTGAGCAAAGTGCAAGAGCGCGCCAAGGTGACGCAGACCATGGGTTTGATGCAGGAATTTGCCAAAGCGTGCGACGCGTTTCAGCAAGAGTTTGGCCGCTACCCCGGTCTTGTGCCTGAAGAAATCTTGGCCAATGATCCGCAAATTTCCGGAACAGAAAATGCATTGCTTGAATTAATGGGTGGCGGCGTGCGCAAAAATGATGTGGACAAAACGCTGTACACCAACACAACGACTGGCTTTGGAGGCACCGACTGGATTGAGTTGACATTCGCAACTGGCAACGCCGCGCCAAATGACAAATTTTATGTGAAAATCAATATTGGAAAAATGGGCGAGGGTCCGCGTATCAACGGCAAACAATATCCGCCGTTCTTCGCTCCCAAGGCCGCCGAATTGCGCCCAGTTGAAGGGCAAATGTTTGGCAAGACTCGAACCAAAGGTGAATCCGCCGCGGGCAAAATTCCTGACCTTGTGGACTCTTGGGGCAACCCGATTATTTTCCTGCGCGCCGCGCGAAACGTTGGACCACTTGCGGGCAGCGAAGATGACCGCGCGCAATTTCTTGTCCTGAGCACCGATGGGAAAATATATGGCTCCATGGATCCATACATGGGCTCGGATGGGATTGGCGATTTAAGTTTGCCACAAACCAAATCTGCCGCGTCTGGTTCCGAAAGCTATTGCTTGTTTGATTTTGAAACCGATGCCGTGACCAAGAAAAAATTGATCGCGCAGTTCTTGCGACATCCAGGATTTGGTGATCCAGAAAAACCACTTTCAGGCACCGCGCGCGGTAAATATATTTTGATTTCCGCTGGCAAAGATGGCATTTATTTCAACCGCACCGATGGCCTGGGCAACAAGGAAACACCCGTGACCAGCGCCAAAATACTTTCCAAGGAAGGCCTGACCAGTTTGGATAACTGGGATGACATTCGAGTGTTTGGCGGCGGATAAATTTAGTTTGTGGATACGGCGTATGCGCTCGCACTGATAGCGCACGTCACCACCAAACAATCAGCGCAAAAGAAAACGGACGCCCGCAAATGCGAGCGTCCGTTTTTATTGTGCAATCAGTTTCAAATCAACTCACGTCAAATCACGGATCAAATGGTGGCGGTGGTGGCGCCTTGTCGCTTCCACCTTCTGGCGGTTGACCGTCACCTGGCTTGCCGCCCTGTCCACCCTGAGCGCCTTTGCCACCCTTGCCTTTGCCGCCCTTGCCTTTGCCATCGGCATTTGCGCCAGCATCAGCGGATCCGTCTTTGGAGCGCAATGAACGCATTTGCTTTTCATTGGCTTCTAGTTTGGTTTTAAATGCCGCTTGTTCGGATTCACTCAGAAGCGCAAAAATTTGCTTCTGAGTCTCTTCCATCTTTGGCATGGTGTCACGCAACGCCTTCATTTGCTCAGCGACAGCCTTGCCAGCTTTCTCATCCTTCTGACTTTTCATTTGCTCGCGAAGCGCTTTCATTTTGTCAGCATTGGCATCGTTCCATGTCTTCATGGCCACTTCATAGGCCACTTTAATAGCTTCGGTTTTTTTCAGCGTATCAGCGCTCAGCGTTGACTTCATTGATTCATACGTTCGCATCCATCCAACGTCTTTCATTCGCTCATCCATCATGGCGCCGCTTTCAGCCCGGCCTTTCTTGCCGCCCTGCTTGCCGCCATTAAAACCTTTTTCGCTGTCGGCCGCGCCTGGATCAACTTGTGGTCCACCAAGCGGCGGTCTTTGATTTGGATTTCCCGGCGGAGTCGCTGGCGGAACGCCTGGTGGCGGCGCTTGCGCGAATGCGCCCGCTGCCAAAGACATGGATGCCAAAATTGCGGTTGTGACGAGAACGTTTCGAACTGAGAAAGTGGAAGTGAATGAGTCGTGTCGCATAATTTTCCTTTCGTGTCGTGATCAGTGAATTCTGATCAGTTGAAGAAATGCGTGATGCGGGATTGTATTGCAGAACGCCATGGTAAATTTTATAATTTCCCACAAATCATCTTGTGGCGTTGACGCCCAATAGGTTCTAGGATCTCGATCCCATGTCCAATGAATCCTTTGACAAGTCCGCTGTAGAAAAATCCCTGCGAGCCGTAGTTGATCCAGCCACCAATAAGGATGTGGTCACCCTTGGCATGGTGAAACATATTGCCGTGTTTGAAGGCGCAATACGAATTGTTTTGGAATTGTCCCCGCAAGCGGCTTCTGTTCAAGAACAACTTCGCGCAACCGTTGACCGCGCCGTTCGTCAGGCGGCAGTTGTTGCGTGCGCCAACATTGAAACTCTTGAAATAGATTTTGTCGCCCCCAAAGTCGCGGCGCCATCAGCTGCGCCAACTTCAACGCAAGGCGAGGCCAGCAACCCACTGCCGCTGGTGAAAAAAATAATTGCTGTTGGCGCGGGCAAAGGCGGCGTGGGCAAGAGCACCATCGCGGTGAATTTAGCTGTGGGCTTGGCACGCATGGGCCACTCAGTTGGATTGCTTGACGCCGACATTTACGGACCGAGCGCTCCCACCATGTTGGGCATGGATGATGTTGGAACCAAAGCCAAGGGACAAATGCTTATGCCTTTCGAGTTGCATGGCATCAAAGCCATGACCATTGGAAAGTTGGTCGACCCGGACAAGGCGCTTGTGTGGCGCGGTCCCATGGCGCACGGCGCGTTCAAGCAATTGGCCACGCAAACGGATTGGGGCGAGCTTGATTATTTAATCATTGACTTGCCACCAGGCACGGGCGATGTTGCGTTGACCATGTCGCAAATGTTGCCGGTGGCCGGCGCGGTTGTGGTGTGCACTCCGCAGCGCGTGGCGCAAGACGACGCGCGGCGCGCGGTGCGCATGTTTCAAAACCTTGGCGTTGAAGTTCTTGGCGTGGTGGAAAATATGAGTTTCTTCACCGCGCCCGATGGCAAGGAATACGACTTATTCGGCCGCGGCGGAGCGGAAATCATGGCACAAACCATGGGGCTTCCATTTCTTGGATCCATTCCAATTCACATTGCGTTGCGAGAAAATTCCGACAGTGGCACGCCGCTGGAAAATTGGAAGAACGCCACCATGGGCGCTTCGCTTGACGCGTTGTGTCAGCGCATTGAGGCGCAAGTGAAATTGGCGGAAATGGCTGGCCGCACTGATCGACCAACGCTGACAATTTCGCCGTAACAATTCGCCAGCGCAATTCAAAATGAATGTCTTCAGTTGGTGCGTGATCAACGCGCCTGCATTACGTTGCGGGAGTGGCCTGCGCCTGTTGCTCAAGCGATGGCATGGACTTCAACATGTCGGGGCCATCCTTATCGAACGCGTCGCGGCCGGCGTCAGGAATTTCCGCCGTCTCCCAACCGCCACCAAGCGTGCGATATAACTCCACCATATTTTGAGCGGCCAAACCGCGCGCCTGCACAAAGCCAACTTGAACTCGCAGCACTTCTTGTTCGAAATCCAAAAGATCATTCAACTGAATTGTGCCGGCTTTATAGCGGGCCGTCACGGAATCAAAGCCAAGTTGAATATCATTTAAACCTGTTTCATACGCCTGCATCTGGCGCATGGCGCCAGCGTAATTTCCAATTGAAGTTTGTACTTCACTTGCGGCTTTCAGAACGGTTTCCTTCCAGCGAAGGGCAAGCCGAAATGCGATGGCCTGCTTTTGATGAACTTGGCTTGTGACCATTCCGGCGTTGAAAACATTCCAATCAATTGTTGGACCAAACGAATACACCTTGTTGGCCCAATTTCCAAGACCTGAAAAATCAGAGGCGGCAAATGAAAAGTTTCCTACCAAACTCAAGTTGGGGTAATAATTCGCCTTCGCCACGCCAATCTCCGCCGTCGCGGCCTCAAGATCCATTTCGGCGCTGAGCACATCGGCGCGGCGGCGCATTAAGTCCGCAGGAATTCCAACATCAACAAATTTCGCCGGAAGCGGAATGGCGGTTGGCGTTCGCAGTTCATCCTGCATGGGACCAGGGCCCTCACCCACCAAAAGGCTCAAGCCGTTGCACTGCTGCTGAATGGATGCTTCCAATTTAGGAATCATGGCGCGCGATGTGGCCAACTGCGCCGCAGAAACAGAAAGATCAATTTGTGAAATAGTTTGGGCCTTGAATTTGGTCTTGTTTACTTTGTAAATCTGTTCAAGCACATCAACGTTCATCTTCACAATCGCAAGTTGCGCCTGAAATGTTCGCACCGCGAGATATGCATTGGCAACATCCGCACGCACTGTCACCAGCGACAAACGCCACCCTTCGACTGAACCTTCCAAGCGCGCCTTTGAGGCTTCCATGCCGCGGCGAATTCGTCCAAAAATATCGATTTCCCAGGACGGCATCGACGCCCCGTATTGCCAATAATTAAACGGCGCGACCTGCGTGGTTGAGCCCTGATTGGTGACTTGATTGGATTGGACGCGCCTGTAACCACCACCCAAATCCACACTGGGGAAAAGTTGACTCAGTGAAATTCCAAAGCCCGATCGAAACGCCGCGATGTTCATGACCGCTTGTTGCAGCGTGAGATTATTTTTTTCCGCGCGCTCAATCAGGCTTGTGAGCATGGGATCGTTGTAATTTTTCCACCAACCTTCCAACTCCGCTTCTTTGGCATTGGCCTCCGCTCCTTCAACAGGGCGAAATGGCTCCACTGGAATTGGCGTGGGCTGCTTGTAATCTGGTCCAACCATGCATGAGGCGCACAACAAAAGAAGTGCGCTCGCCATCATTGTCCATGCCTGCTTTACGGTGCAATTCATTGAATCAAAGTGTACAGGAAAGCGTTTGGAAAGCGACCAAATGAAATCCAAAATGATCTTTATTCAACGGTGCACTTGTACTTGCGGTAAAACAAAGCACGAAATCCCAAAGCCAAGCAAATCCGCGTTGGATGAATTGCGAAAAATTTGTACTCTCTGCTTGCGATGCATGGCCACCATGAACAAACTCTGTTGCGTCAAGCCGGATGGGCCGGTTGGGCTTGGCTTGCGGTGCTTTTGGCCACTTTTTTCGCACAAGCATTGGCCCTCTTTGTTCCTTTTATGTCAATCAAAGTGGTTCTGGTGGGCAACGATATTTATTCCCTGCCCAACTCCGTGCGGCTGATGTGGGAATCAAAAATTTATGTTGTTGCGATATTGATCGCGTTCTTCAGCATTACATTTCCATTTCTCAAGTTGGCGGTCTTATTGGTGGTCTGGGTGGCCGTTCCGCCAACACGGGAGCGCGAGCGCATTTTGTATTGGCTCTGCCTGCTTGGAAAATGGTCCATGCTGGATCCTTTCATTGTCATCTTGCTCATGGTGCTCGCCACAGATCAATGGGCGGTAAGCACGCAAACATTTTCGGGCGTCTATTTATTTCTAGGCAGCATCGCCTCCGCCATTATGTTGTCCACCATCGCGACGCAAATTGATCGTTGGGTGAACCCGTTTGCACAAGGCGTGAAGCCAACTTCAACAGTGAAGACCAGGCTGATCCAAAACAGCGGCTGGCTCAGCGTTGTTGGTCCAATCACACTGATCATTTCAGCGGTCTGTTTTATTATCGCGCTGGTCACGCCGTACTTTCAATTGAACCAAATGCTTTTAACAAGCGACCGCTACTCCATTCTTCAAAGTTTGACGGCGTTGCTTCATACAAATCAACCAGCGTTGGCAGCGTTGGTTGCCATTGGCCTCATCATTGCGCCCAGCATTGTGTTGATCATGCAAGTCTGGCTTTGGATTGCGCCTGCAACGCAAGCCAAGCACCAACGGCGTAATCGCCGCCTGCGCGCCGTTCATGAATGGTGCATGTTGGAGGTTTTTGCCCTGGGATTGCTGCTGTTTCTTTGGGAAGGAACAACCCTGATGAAGACCGAGGTCAAGCCCGGACTCTGGATTATTTTAGGAACGATCGTCATTTATTACTCAGGAAGTTTTGTGAGCCTTGTGGCGCTGACAAGAATGAGCAAGCGAACGGACACCGAAAAATTTATCACGGCGTAGCGTTCCAAAAGACTCGGCGCGAATTGATCAATGTCCAACATGGCACCAAGCGTGCCTGTGCTTCAAACTTGATGAACATGGAAAGGTTGGCTTCCAAAACCAAGACGTGCTTGGGAGTTGATTAACCTTCGAACGTCACTTTGCAAACTCGCCCTTGAGCTTGATCAGTGCGTTTGTGAGCGTGTCTATGTGCGCTTGTTCATGCGCCGCGCTCACTTGCACGCGCAGGCGAGCGTGACCCTCTGGCACAACTGGAAAACCAAATCCAATGACAAACACGCCAAGCTCTAAAAGACGGCGGCTCATGGCGATGGCTTTGGCGGTGTCATGCACAATAATTGGACAAATCGCGGTCTCGCTTTCAAGAACGGTGAAGCCCGCTTTGCGAATGCCCGCGCGAACGGCCGCGACATTGGCGCGCAACTTGGCAACGCGTTGCGGCTCACGCTCCAAGATTTCAATTGCGCGGTTGGCGCTGCACGCGATGGTGGCTGGAAGCGCGTTTGAAAATAAAGTTGGACGCCCGCGCTGCACAAGCAACGTCATGGCCTCACGGCTGCCGGCGATGTAGCCGCCCGCGCCGCCACCAAGCGCCTTGCCAAGCGTGCCCGTGAAATAATCAATTTTGGTTGCAGGCATGTTCCAGTGCTCATGCGTGCCGCGGCCTGTTGCGCCCATCACACCTGTTCCGTGGCTGTCATCCATGATCAACATGGCGCCATAGCGATCGCACACCGCGCGCAGTTCGGGCAAATTCGCAACGCTGCCCTCCATGCTGAACACGCCGTCGGTGACCACCCACAACGTTCCGGTGAGTTCTGGATTTGCGCGCAATTCCTCCAGTTTTGCAGCGAGCGATTTGGCGTCGCCATTTTTGTACACGCCACGCAGCAAACCTTTTTTAATACTGACCGCCAAACGAATGCCGTCGATAATGCTGGCGTGATTCAACTCGTCTGACACCACGGCGTCGCCTGGCTCGCACAGCGTGGCAAAAATGGCCTCGTTGGCGTTCCAACAACTTGTGAATGAGTAACTGGATTCGACGCCATAGAAACGCGCGATTGTTTTTTCCAGAATCTCGTGGCAATCAAAGGTGCCGCAAATAAAACGCACACTGGCGGTGCCCGCTCCATATTTGCGCAGACCGTCAACGCCGGCTTGCACAACTTCTGGATGATTGGCGAGCCCCAAATAATTATTGCTGCAGAAGCACGCAACATCACCGAAATCGCGCAACTTCACGGTGGCGTCCATGGGGCCTTCTATGGTTTGTAGCAATTTCAGCTGTCCATTTTCCTTCAATTGCTGCAGGATTTGATGGGTTCGGTTCTGAAAATGTGCGGCAGTCGTGGTGGCGGTGTTCATGTTGGTGCTCATGGTGTGTTTGATTGCGTGATGTTGCGAAACGAAATGGGAAACTGTCTGCTCTGTTCAAATCAATGCGCCGCGTAACGAGCCTTGATTGCGGGAACTAGATATTGTTCAAACGCGCTCTCCAGCGTGTGCGTTGGTTTCCAGCCCCAATCATGCCGCGCCGCGGTGTCGTCAATGTCCTCTGGCCAACTGTCAATAATGGATTGACGACCAACGTCCGGTGCGAACGTAATGTCAGCGTCGGGAAAATATTTTTTCACGCAGCGCTGAAAGTCCGCCGCCGTTGGCGAAAAACCTGAGACGTTGTAGACGCAGCGCGAAAGATTTTTCTTGGGCGCGGCGGCCAGTTGCGCCAACGCATGCACCGCTTCCGGCATGGTCATAAAAGAAATGCGGCTGTCGGGGCGCACAAAGCACGCGTAGGGTTTTCCCTGCGCCGCGGCGTGCACCATCTCGGGTCCGTAGTCGCTGGTGCCGCCAGCGGGCACGGTGTGCGCGCTCATGATTCCAGGAAATCGAATGGAGCGAAAATCAATCGCTTGAATCACGCGGTCCTTGGCCAACTTTCGATAGTGTTCTTGGTAATAGCGGCCCAAATGTTCACCCGCCAATTTATTGATGCCGTACATGGTGTGCGGCTCAAGATATTGATCTTCTTTCACGCTTTTGGCGCGCTGTTTTTCCTCAAGTGATGGCAAGCCGTAAGCGGCGATGGAGCTTGGGAAAATAAATTTCACGCTGCGTCCGTGGCTGCGCGCTTGCTCGGCGGCCAACTTCAGCAAGTTCAGCGTGCCCACCACATTCACTTGATGCGCGGTCTCGGGCGCAAATTCTCCGCGCGTTGAAAGCAACGCCGCCAAATGAAAGACCTCGTCCACTTCATACATGGCCAACAATCGCTCAAGCAACGAGTGGTCGCAAATGTCGCCCACGAATGCGTTGTCGCAGTGCGCGCGAATGTCGGGATGCAATTCGCGAATGTCCACGGCCACCACGCTGCTTCCGCCGCGTTGCGCCAAGAGTTCAATCAGCGCGTGGCCCAATTCACCGCCGGCGCCTGTGACCAAGATGGCCTTGCGTCGTTGATGTCCGCTGGTGGATTCCGTCGTGTGTGCGTGCGTTGTTGAATTCATAGATTGCTTCTCATGCGGTGCATTTGTACTTGATCAAAACTGTTTTTGCTTTCAACACGCCGCCCAATTCGTCACCGGGACCTTTGAACAAAATGGTCACGGGTCCGCGGAATGTGCTCTCGCGAATTTGGCGCATGAGGTAATCGGTTTTGAACGCAGTGGATTCACCACTTGGCAAAAATGCCATGTAATCAGCCAAAATAGAGGCGGCGTATGGAATGAGCATGGCCAGTCCTCGCGTGCGGTTGTAGGAATCTTTGCCATCGACTTGCCATGAATCGAAGGTGGGCTCCAAACGAATGGCGGGATTTTTCAACTGCTGCATCAATGCCGCCATGAATGTCGCGTTGCTGGTCATGCCGCCCAAACTTTGCGCCACAAGCGGAAGACCAGCGTCACTTGCAACCTTGAACGCCAAGTTTGCCCCCGCGACCGCTCGCGGAAGTTGCTCCTCGTATGTTCCCTCGCCGCGCAAATCAATCGCCAGACCTGTGCACGAAAGCGCGGTGGCGACGGCGCACCACGGCTTTAACTTTTCAACCGCAGCGGCGCTGACGCTTGCGTCGGCCGATGTCAAACCAATTCCAATCGCGGGGTCCAACATTAAACTGCGCACGCCTTGTGCGTCGCACGCGGCGCGCAATATCTTTGCCGATTCCTGGGTCATTCCTGGAAGCAACCGAGCGCTCCACTGCACGCGCGACAAGCCGCACTTGCTGGCCACGAACTCCGGGAATTTTTCAAGCTTCAACGATCCATCGTTGAACATGCGAAAAAATGAAGCCTGCGCAACCGCCAATGGATTCAGCGTGAACTGCGCTTTGCGACTTGCGGCTGCGTCCTGCGTCACATCTGTTGGCGGGTTCTGCGGACTGATTGGCGTTACGGCGTTTGAAGTTGTTGGCGCAGCGACACACGCCGCAGCCAACAGTCCCACTGGCTTCAACACGCTTCCAATGAACAATCGTCGTTGCATTACATCTTCCACGCGCATGGGGCGCGTCACTGGCGCGGAGTCTGATGCGGATGAAGCAATCGCTCCGCCATGTCATCCACACTGGTCCATGTATGTGATTTCAGATGCAAGACCGTGCTGATGATGGCAAGAACAAATGGCACCACAAACAACGCGAACACAACTTTCAGTTGTTGTTTGTCCGGCAGCGAATCACCAATGATGGCGCCGATGAATGCAGCGCACGCGCCATACAGAATGGCGTTCAAAATAAACAATCGGACAGCGTGGCGAAACGGTGGCGTCTTGCGCGTCGTCTCATGCGGCTTGGAATGCAAATGCTCTGAATTGTGTGAATGACTCATGAACTAAGAATAGCGCAGAAGCGCCGCCGAGTTGGCGTATCTGGGTGATTCATATCATTGCCACTGCGTAAAAAGTTCGGTGCTGAAATAACGCTCCATACGGTCGCAAAGAATGGTGACCAGGCGCGTGTTGTGCGAAAGTGTTGGCGCCACTTGCAGCGCGGCCGCGACATTCAGCCCACTGCTTGGACCCACGGGAAAACCCTTGCGAATAAGGGCGCGCGTGGCGCTCATGGCCATTTCATCTGACACTTCAATCTCCTGCAAATGCTCAATTTCATCGGGCTTGTAAATCTGGCTCATGCCGTCAAGCACGCCCGGAATGCGCGACGAGAATGAGCACTGCTCCAAGGATGAAAAACAATCGCCGCACAAAATATTTTTACCGCTGGCAATGGGACGCACCGCGAATGGCAGCACCTTGAATCCGTGGTCGCGTAATCCGTGATACAGCCCCACCATGGTTCCGCCGGTGCCAACTCCGCTGGTAAACGCGATGGTGTCCACAGACGCGGGAGAATTCTCTTTCACCCAGCACGCAATTTCCGCCGCGGTGGATTGTCGATGCGCCTGCGCGTTGTCCATATTTTGAAATTGCCGCGGCAGAAAAACTTTTGTGGATGCGGCCAATGCGTGGCACTCGTCGTTGGCGCCCTGCATGCCCAAAGATTTCTCGGTGAAGCGAACTTGTCCGCCAAAACCTTGAATCATGAGAATACGCTCGCGGCTCACGCCTTCGGGCATGATGGCGATGAACTTCAAACCCAAATGCGCGCACACCATGGCCATGGCGATGCTGGTTGAGCCGCTGCTGACTTCCGCCACGACATCGCCGCGCTTGACCACGCCATCGCGCCACGCCTTGGCCAAAATAAATGTGGCGATGCGATCCTTGGTGCTGCCGGAAGGATTCATGAACTCGCACTTGCACCAAATGGTCGGACTGTTCGCGTCCAATTGAATTGGAATCAAGGGAGTTGGCGACAATTCCAGCATGGACAACGTGTTTGTCTCCCGCGAAGTTGATGCAACATGTGAAGCATTCAAAGGCATTTTTGCAGTGTACACATGGGCGCACCTCGCGCGGCGCTCCGCACCATTGCAACTTGCCCGACGACAAATATTCGTACCATTTCAACCACAAGGCGCGCGAACCATGAAACAAAAATTCCAATTTCAAACCTTCTCCATGTTCATGCAATCAATCATTGCGTGCGCGACATGCGCGCTGGCCAACTGCGCCAGCAACGCGCAGATGGTTCCAATCTCCACGGCGTGGAAAAATGTTGATCTTTCAGAAACAAGCCTGCGCAAGGCGACCAAGCAACTTCAGAATTCCCTGCTCGCCGCCGCCAAGGACATGAACATCACCAACTGCGGAGATCTTGGTTCGAGCGCGCTTCGTCAATCATTTTTAACTTCCCTGCAATCCATGAAATCCGTGAATCCCCCCATGGCGTCGGCCGCGCTCATAAGCAAAACCCGCGTGCTTGGAAGCATCCAAGATTTGCGACGCGACGCCGGCGCGCTGCAAGTCGGCATGAACCAACTGGTCGCGGCGTTTGAACGTGGCGAACAAAATCCGACCGAGCGTGAAGATCTGACAAAGTCCATGTCGCGCATCAAAGTGGAAGCGGAAGGCGCTGTTGGGTTCATCAACTACGCCGAGCAAATTGCGGATCAACTGCAACGCTTGGGTGGCTGAAAGCGCAACGCGCTGCGGCAAGTATCAAAGCCACCTACGGGACTCGAACCCGTGACCTGAGCTTTACGAAAGCTCCGCTCTACCAACTGAGCTAAGGCGGCAAGGCGTGAACGCGCGCGAACACATAGTTTCAATACCGTGCGCGCGCGGCAGAAATTATTGCAAAATCAACTTCAACACTTGGGCGCAACCCACATTCATGGCGCCGTACGCCTGTGCCAAAGCGTCCGCGTTTGCGCCCTTCGCGTCAGTCAACGCTTGACGCATGCGATCAAGTTGTCTTTCCTCGGCTTTGTTGCCTTGAAGACGTCCGCTTTCCGCAAGCGATTGCAGAAGCGCGATTTGCTGGGCGTCTGTCGCTGAAAGCGCGGCGTCAATCAACGCACGTTGCGCAGCCACCGTTGGCGTAACGGCCAAAACGCGGGCGACCAAAATTTGCGTCGTATCAGTTGTTGTTGCGACAGCGTCAATCAAATCGCGTTCGGCATCGGCCACTTTCAGCGGCGATGTTTGCATATCGCCGATCATGCGCAGCGCGGCGAGCGCTTCAAGACGCAAGGCCGCTGAATCCTCCACGGACATCATTCCAATTGTTCGACTGATGAGTTGCTTGGACGCCTCTTGAAATTGCGCGTCGCTTCTTCCTTGAAACCAAATCACGATGGATGGATCTTGACGAATGGCTCGATCAATTCTCACTTCATCGGTCTCTGGAATCACCAGCAACATTGGAGTTGCCGCGAACGCGGAATTGGATCTCAGCACGGTGATCGCAGCCTTCATCTCGTCGGCGCCACCATTGGCGATGATCAAATCAGGCGCGCCGCGGCCAGCGAGTGTTTGCAAAACGACCGACGCCGATGCGTCCGATGAAAGAAGAACACAATGAATTTGTGACAAGCGTCCCTCTAGATCGCGCCGCTGAGTTTCATCGCTGGCAATCACAATGGCGCGTGGCAAACCACCCTGCTGAATGGCCGCGCCCAAAATTGGAACGACACGCTCCGAGCCTTGAAAGGCTTTGCGCGGTTGGGCATGCGCAATGGCCAGCGCAGCAGCGGTGCGAATTGAGCGGCTTGGATTGGTCAGGCAACCAAGAATTGGACTTCCAGCTTTTGAATCCACCAACATGGACTCGCTGGCGGTCTTGGACAAAATTCCAATGGCAACCATGGTGAGATTTGGATCATTCACTTGGCGCGCCAAACGAAGGACTCGCTCCGATTGAGCGGCGCCCGCCGCCAGCGCGATACTTTGAATGGAACGTGAGTCGGCGTTGATTTCACCGCCACCCAATTCCGCGCGCAAACCAGCCGCAAGATAAATTGAAAATGCTTCGGCGCCATTCGCGTCAAGACGCATGGCTTCTTGAGCGCATTGCATGGCCATTAAATCACCGTACAGAGCGGTGGCGACACGCTTGGGAAGAATGGCTCCGCCCGCTCCGACGCTCCACAAGATTTGCATTTTGTCCTCTGGATACGGCGTCAACTTGTCGCGCGAGACGAAATAATCCCTTGCCAAATTCGACCACAATGTGGTTTCAGGAATGGACTCCATTTTCAGCGCGCGCAATGCGGTGTCGCATGCGTTGCGAACATCGCTTGAAGAGGCAAGGCGCATTGTCTTTGCCAACCATGGTGCGGCGGTCTTGGAATTCATCGCCGTCAACATGTTGCAGATGGCGATTTGCTCTTGCGCGGAGGCGGTCACAAGCACTTCGCACAACGGCAGAACAGCGGCGCGACCAATGTCGATCAGCGTTTGCGAGGCGCGCAATTCCAACTGGGGATTGCGAGCGTCAAAAAGAACTTTGAACAATGCGGGCACCGCATATGCGCCGGCCGAAACCAATGTGGCCCTGCCCATGGTTTGCTGACGCATGGTTCCGCCAAGTTGCGCAACGGCCGCGTCAATGCGGGCCTGATCACGCGACAATTCCAATCGACCTGCCATGACACGAACTTCAATTTGCGCGGCAAGATCTCCAACTTCGCCCATGCCTTTGGCGGCGCTTACCGCGTGATTCAAGCGATCTTGAATGCCGGCATCATCAATCATTTGCGCGAGTTGTTGATCGGTCACACCACTTGCCAAAAGAAATTTGGCGTTGGTCTGCGCCAATTCTTTGCGCCCCGCCAACACGCCATATAAAAAATCCGTCATGGCTTTTTGCGCCTCAGCAGGCGTATCGGATTTTGCGCTTGGCGCGGCGGCGGCTTCACCCGTGGCATTGGTGGTGGCGGAAGTTGCTTCGCCCGCGGCAGGCGCGGCGCTTGCTGTTCCTGCACCAGCTTCCAACTGAGTGATTCTGTCTTGGATTTTCTTGGTCAAGTAATCAAACATGGGTTTCGCCTCGGCGGGCACTTGCGCGCTTTGGGCTTCCAAAGCAGTGAGCGCTTGATGAAGCTTCGCTGGATCCGTGACCGTTAAAAGTTTCGCCAACATTTGCTTCACTTGCGCTTGCATTGGCGCGGGCAAACTTGCCAACTCCGCATCTTCGCCCGCGGCGTCCGTGGACGGCGTGCTTTGCGTGTCGCTTGGTGGCGCGGAATCATCTTGAACGACAAAGGACGCAAAAGAAACGTTCGCCAAAAAAATGGCTGACGCGATCGAAGGAGCAATCAAAGAGGCAATCAGTTTCACAGGGGTCTCCGTACGGGTTCATTTCAAAGAAGTGAGGGGTTGAATCTACGGCAAAATTGCATCACTGGTCAACGCAATCGCATCTTAAAAATGAAACGAAAGCCAATATTTGAAAAGTGGTTAAACTCATTTCGTCTTGATGGATTGTGGTAGTTCCACAATTGCAGACAACTTTTGCGAATTGTCGGCAAAAGTTGCCTAGGGAAGGTGGTGAGAATCCACCGCGGACGCGCCGCCGTAACGAGTTGTGGGCTTCAAACCCACGACAAGCACCCAATTGCCACTGGTTCCATTTGGAACTGGGAAGGCGGGCGCTTGAATGCTCGAAGTCGGAAAACCTGTCAAGACCATCGGTCACTGCCCTCGCGAAGTAGGGCATGGACATGGCTTCCTTTTTTGGAGCCCGACATTGCGTTCACTGAAATCGGTTCATTCATCTTTGCATTGCACATCTGATTGCTCATCTGATTGCTTGATGTGGTTGCGGCTTTCTTGCATGCGCCGCACAACATTGAGACAGGGTTTGCAAAAGGCAACTGTATTGATCAGCTTGTTCATGACGGGCGAATGCTTTTGCGATTCACCATTCGCCACGCGCGTTGTTTCCTACATCGCTGGCACGGGCGCGTCGGCTGGACATCGCAATCCACAAACCGCGTTGGGTGAACCCACGCGCATGACTGGAACATCTAGCGCGCCAGAAACTGTGACGCCATTTCAACCCGCGTGGATGACCAATCAAATTGTTTCCATTGGCGCGGGCGGATCGCTCACGCTGGAACTTGGGCAAGCGGCCATTGATTCACCCAACAATCCATTTGGCGTGGACTTGATTGTATTTTCCAACGCGTTCTTTTCCGATGTCTCTGGCGGTCAAGGAAGTCCGGGCTACTGCTTTGCTGACGGCGGCGTGATTGATGTGAGCGACGACGGCGCGACATGGTTTCAAATTCCAAACACGCAAGCGGATGGACTCATGCCCACCATGGGTTTTATTGACGCGGGTCCGTTTGCTTCCTCACCTGGCGAGTTGCCAACCGATTTTCGCAAGCCCATGAATCCCGCGATCACGCTTTCGGATCTGCAAGAGTTGAACTACATCGACGTGATCAACGCCTACAACGGTTCGGGTGGCGGCGTTGGAGTTGACTTGGCCAGTGTGGGCTTAAATCAGGCGCATTTTGTGCGAATTCGGCAAATTGCTGGCGCCACAAGTTCGCCTGAAGTGGACGCCGTGATGGTGGTGAAACCCATTTTGCTTTGCGATCTTGATGGCAATGGAGTGGTTGATTCCGCGGATGTGTCGATTGTGCTTCTTCTGTTTGGCGATGTGAATTCGCCTGGCGACTTGGATCACAGCGGCATTGTTGATAGCGGAGATGTCAGTTTGGTTTTATTGGAGATGGGCAATGTGTAAGCGCGTGAGCCGCGGCGCTTTGAAACGGAGCGCGTTCATCCAGCGCGCATTCACCTTGGTGGAAGTCTTGGTCACCACCAGCATCATCAGCCTGTTGATCGCGCTTGCAACAAGTGGAATTCGCGGAGCGTTTGCCACCGCAAAAAGTTCGGCGTGCTCCAGCAACTTGCGCCACATGGGCGTGGCCGCGCACATGTACGCCGCCACCAATCGCGGTTCATTTCCAGCGGCCGTGATTTATTTTCAAGAGGCAAGTTCCATTCGTACTGTGGCCTGGGATTTTGAAAGCACCGAAGGCGGCGCGACCAAGCCTGGCGCCTTGACCACATTTACGGATCATCCGCTCAACGCCATGCAGTGTCCGGAGTTTCAAACAGCCACAACCTCTTCACAAGCGCTGACTGGCTACAACTACAATACAACATTCATTGGACATGAAGGCTTCTACCCAGAGGTTGACCAAGACGGCGTGATGCAAGATGGTTGGTCGCGCGTGCGCATGGGATTGAACGCTTCACAACAACGTCACCCAGCCAATGTGGCGCTGTTCGCCGACGCTGGTTTCCGTGGTGGCAGCAATAAATTCATGCGCGCGCCAGGCAATACGGTGGAATTGGATGTGGGCATGATTCATGCGGGAACAAGCGCTTTTTGCCACGCCGGCTGCTGCAACGCCTGTTTCTTGGATGGACATTCGGATGCTTTTTCCGCGCCATGCACAAGCACATTTTCAAACGCGCAACTGTTGAAATATGTCACCGACTTTCCCAAGAACGGTTTCTTAAGCGCCGACGATTCAGCCTACGATCCTCGATGATCCATTTCGTTCAAAGTACCCATGCAAATTGATCGCTGCGTTTGTTTTGATTTGACATTTGCCTTCGTGCTCAAGGACGCGCAAGAGAAGCAGCGCACCGTTGAGCAAGTTGAGTTGTCATTGGGCTGCGGCGGCGGATGCGGTTTGTGCCGCCCCTACTTGCGGCGTTGCCTGCGCACTGGGGAAACTTCATTTGAACACATCATCACCGATGCTGACGAGCCTGGATGAAATTGGAATTAGAGCGGTGCGATTGCAACTACGCCGCGGGGTGCACAACACAATATTTGTAGCGCGCGCAAGAATGAATGCGTGAAATTAGCCGCGGCCAAAGCGCCGCTCGAGTTCTCGAAATGGAATACGCATGGCGGTGGGTCGTCCATGCGGACAATTCGTGGCGCGCTCCACACTTTCCAAATCTTGTAGCAACGCCGCAATCTCAATATCCGAAAGCGCGTCGCCAGCTTTCACCGCCGCCTTGCAAGACATCATGTCAAGCACTTCAGAAAGAACGGCCTCGCCGTCCTCGGTGCTGGCGTGGTCGCGCGAAAGCCAACTCAAAATCATTTCTGCCACATCCACTTTGCGCTCGATCAGAAAGAGCGGTTCGGCGAAAATGGTGGCGCTCTTGGGGCCTGACGGGCGCACATCAAAACCAAGACGCGTCAGCAATTCCTGAGACGCTTCAAGGCGCTCCAATTGCTCGCCATTCAGGGAAATCATGCTGGAAACAAGGCGCGGCTGCGAAGGCAACGCCCCCACCGTCAACTTGGCGCGCAAGCGTTCAAACATGACGCGCTCATGCAGCGCATGTTGATCGATGATCACAATTCCGTCGGCGTCAAAGGTGATCAACCACGCTTTGCCCGCTTGAATAAAACGAGTTGCTGGCCGCGGCGGTGCCAACAACGATGGCTCGCTATTGCCTTGGCTTACAGCATGTGTCGCTGCAGAATGTGATTGAGTCAACGCGCCCGTGGCAAGCGCCTCGCGCAGCGCGGAAAATTCAAATCCACGATCGCCAGACGAAGCGTGCGGCGCAAAACTTGCGTTCTGCCACGCGCTTGAAGAAGCGCCACTTGAAGCGACACCTGGCACATCAGAATTAAAATCACGAGTTGAATTTGAATTGGCTCCACTGTCATTGCGTCGCCCTTGCCAACCAAACGAAGAACCCAGCGACGCTCCACCCATGGGCAAGTTTGGAACCAAGTTGGCCGCCTGCAACGCGCTTCGCACCGCGCGCAACAACGCCGAGTGAATCAAGGCGGGTTGGCGAAATCGCACTTCGCTTTTGGCGGGATGCACATTCACATCCACTTCACGCGGATCAATATCAATGGCGATGAAACCAACCGGCGTGCGCCCAGGTTCCACCAAACCGCGATAAGCCTCGCGCATGGCGTGCAACAATCCGCGATCCGAAATGGGTCGACCATTCAACACCATGCGCAAACCATTGGCGGAACTTTTCGCTTGCTCGGGTCGGCCGATCAATCCCCAAATGGCCACGGCGCCGGCGCCGCTTAAATCCACTTGCAGCAATTTTCCAGCGAATTCGTCGCCTAAAACAGCCTCCACGCGCAGGCGCGGATCATCCACCGCGGGCAATTCAAGCGTCATGCGCGCGTGTTGAAACAGGCGGAACGAAACGCCGGGGCGGCCAAGCGCCAACCACTCAACCACATCCACAACTTTCCCAGCCTCAGTTGGATCACTGCGAAGAAATTTGCGCCGCGCCGGAACTTGCCCAAACAATTGATGCACCTCCACGCGCGTTCCCACGGCGATCGCCGCTGGACGGACGCTTGAAAGCGTTCCAAAGTCAACTTCAATACTGGCGCCCTGCTCGCTTGAGGCGCTGCGCGACACCACCACAAGGCGCGCCACCGATCCAACGCTGGCCAGCGCCTCGCCGCGAAAACCGTAACTGGAAATATCCGCCAAGTCATCCGCCGTGGCAATCTTGCTGGTGGCGTGCGGCGAAATTGCCAGCAACAATTCATCGGCGCCAATGCCGCAACCATTGTCGGACACTTCAATGCGCTCGCGGCCGCCGCCCTCAATGCGCACTTCAATCTCAGTCGCTCCAGCGTCAAGCGCGTTCTCAATGAGCTCCTTCACCACGCTCGCTGGCCGCTCCACAACCTCGCCCGCGGCGATTTGATTGACCAAATGTTGTGAAAGTTGGTGAATGGGCATGCGGCGATTCTACGGTGTGAAATTGACCGCTCTTCACCAATACTTCACATAAATGTTTGGTTATCTACAACACAAGTTGACGATATTCCTCTATGGTTTTACCCAGAATGGCAACACTTGTCATAGGCGACCTGCACGGCTGCGGAATGGAGTTCATTGAGCTCCTGGAGATCGCGCGCCGCGACCGCGTTGACGCGCGAATTATTTTGCTTGGCGATTTATTCACCAAGGGTCCGCGCCCTGATCTTGTTGTGGATGCCATCTCTGAATTGCGCGCTGGCGGGCGACGCGTTGAAAGCGTGTGTGGAAATCATGATTTGCGATTGATGGACGCGCTGCGCAAACACGACGCGGGCGCCCCGCTGGATGAACTCACTCCCGCGGAGGCGTATGCCATTCGCGTGCTTGATCGCGCGGGCAAACTCACCGCCGCGCGTCGCATTCTGACCGAGACCATTTCCAAAACATATATTCAAGGCGCGGGTTGGGCCGTGGTGCATGGCGGCATCGATCCACAACTTGGACTTGCCGGCACAAGCGACTTTGAAAAAATTCACAAGAAGGCCGCGCCTGGTCGGCCGCATTGGTGGGAGTCCTACAACGGCGACGATGGCTTGCTGATTGTTGGACACAAACCTTTGTTCGAGCCAATGGTGTTGCGCCGCGATGGAAATCCAATCGTGGTGAATGTGGACACGGGCTGCGCTTACGGCGGATTCTTGACCGCCTATTGCATTGAGGAAGATCGATTGATCATGGTCGCTTCACAGCAACCCGCGCGCGATGGATTTGGCGCTACGCCAGTCGCCACCGCGCCGCGATGGGCATCGGGCGGCCCCGTCCGAACGTTCGCGCGGCGACCTTAATCACAAGCGGAGATTGATCGCGCTTGAATTGCGCGCGATCAATGGCCAAGCACCAACGCTCAACTAATTTCGCATCTAGTTTGGTGGCGAGCGCAATCGCGGGCACATCGCCTTCATGCTCAATCCAGCCAGTCACAATATTGTCCAAGTCCGCGTACGGCGGCAGTGAATCTTGATCCGTTTGATTGGGTCGCAACTCCGCGCTGGGCGCCTTGGTGATGCTGGCTTCTGGAATTGGTGCGCAATCGAAACCGAGTTGCGCGAAATGTTTGTTGATCCAATTCGAGACCGCATACACCTGCGTCTTCAAAAGATCTCCAATAGGCGCCACGCCGCCAACCATGTCGCCGTACAACGTGGCGTAGCCGGTGGCCAACTCGCTTTTATTTCCGGTGGCAAGAACCAGGGAGCCATCCGAGTTGCTCACGGACATAGACGTGAGTCCTCGTAATCGGCTTTGAAGATTTTCGTCGGCCAAACCTTCGAACACGCCAAGACCCGCGCGCAATTTTTGCGCCATCAATTCGTGGGCTTGGTCAATGGGCAGCGTGAGCAAGCGTCCCAACTTCAAACGACGCGCCAATTCTTTGGCGTCCGCCACGCTGCCTTCGCTGGAATATTTTGATGGCATCATGATGCCCGTTATATTTTGCGCGCCCAAAGCCAGCGTGGCCAGCGTGGCCACAAGCGCGGAGTCAATGCCGCCGGACAATCCAATGGTGGCCTTGGCGTGTTTGGTTTTAGCGAAATAGCCGGTAATTCCGCACACTAAAGCGTTCGTGAGATCTCCTTGCGCACTGGGAGTTTCCACCATGGATACGTTGCCCCCCGACGCGATATGTGGAGCCAGGTTTGCGCGCGCCATGTTGAGATCAATCATGATCACGTCGTGCTGAAATAATTTTCCCATGTGCGTCAGAGCGCCCGCGCTCGATATGCCAACGCTGCCACCGTCAAAAACTAAATCGTCATTGGCGCCAACTTGTTGACAAGAGAATATTGGAACGGCAAATCTTTTGGCCAGTTGACACAAGCGCGCGTGTTGACGCGCGCGCTTTCCAAGTACAAACGGACTGGCGCTTGAAACCAACAACGCCGTGGCCCCCGCCTTCACGGTTTCCGCCACGGGATCAATTTCATAGTGACGCGATGTGGCCACATCATCGGCGCCCCAAATGTCCTCGCAAATCAGCAAACCAAATTTTTCGCCGCCGTGCTCAATCACCAATGTTTTCTCGCCAGGCGAAAAATATCGATCCTCGTCAAACACGTCGTATGTTGGAAGAAGCCGCTTGTCGTAGTAGTGCTCAATGACGCCGCCGCGGCACACCGCCAAACAATTGGCCAAGCCGCGACCCGCGCGATCAACGCTGCGAACTGTGCCAATGATCAATGTCATGTCGGCGAATTTTTTCGCAATCTCCGTCACGGCGCGCTCGCATGCGGCCGCCACGCCTGCGCGCAACACCAAGTCGCGCGGCGGATATCCAAGCAGCGCCATTTCGCCAGTGAGTAAAAGTGTGGCGCCGTGCTCGCGGGCTTTTTCAGCGGCAGCAATGATCAATTGCTGATTGCCCATCACATCGCCAACAATTGGATCTAGTTGTGCCAACGCAATATGCATGCGGCTGATGCTACGAATTCTTGGCGCAATTGGGAGCATGGGGAATCACCACCAAGATGAAGTATTTCGCTGTCACGCTGGCGAATACATTTCAAGTTTTTACAAAGTGAGTTCAGCAGAGAAGCCGGCGCGCTTTACCCCGCTTGCGACATGCGGTTTTCAAGCGCCGACAAAATCGCTCGCACGGTGCAAGGCTTGCGAACAATGGCTCCAACGCCCGCGCGAATTAAAGTTGTTTCATCGGCCGCGGTCAGCGCCTCGCCGGTGGCCACCACGCGCGCGGTTCTTTTTTCACAACGCAACCATGAAGCCAGTCCAGCCGCTTCATTCACGCCAATGTTGCAATCCACAATTATCGCGCTTGGACGCGATCGCTCGCACAGCACGCCGGCCTCGAAGGCCCCACGCACAATGAACACTTCTCGTTTTGTTTCTTGCACAATCACATCGCGCAATGTTTGACCCGTGTTCGCGTTGGCATCGACAATGAGCAATATTCCTTGGCCAACCGCCTCGGCAAATCCTGTCAAAGGCAATCCATGTTTGCGCATGAAATTCTCAAGCGAGGCGCGAGTCACGCGCCGATCGCGGCTTCCTGGAATGCGATAGCCGTCAAGTCGGCCGCAATCAATCCACTTGCTCACGGTGCGCGCGGCAACTTTGCAAATCACGGCAACTTCGCCGGTGGTGAGAACGCTGTTGGTATTTACAATTTCTGTCATGGCGCAATGACATCGGTCAATCCAAGGAGCGACTCAAGCGCCACTTTCAAAAATTTGTAGATTTTTATTATTAGGCAAATAGATGGGAAATAACGCACTAAAAACGGTTTTGAAGCATCTGAAAGCCTGCCGACCGAATTTAAAACGCGCCGCGTCCACTTTCATGAACTGCCCCACTGCATCCGCGGCTCAATCTTGTCGCGGTTTGGACTCCGACAGAAGTTGAATGCTCTTTTGCCAGCAACACCGGCACGCCAACGCCCGCGGATCAATCTTCCAGCGGTCTGGACTCGGAAATAATGCGAATGCCTTTGGCCACCAACGCAGCGCGCAGTTGCGACAAGTGATCGCCGTCGCGCACTTCAAGCGTGCACTTCACCATGACGGTGCTCACATCGGCGCCACCAAATGCTCGATCATGCTCAATTTGTTTCACGCTTGCGCCAACCTGCGCAATGGTTGCGGCAAGTTCCGCCAATCCACCTGGCCGATCGGAAATCACGGCGGTGAATTGCGCCATGCGCTCATCAAGCACAACGCCGCGCTCGATCACGCGCGTCAACATCATGGGATCAATGTTGCCGCCGCACAACACAATGGCCACGCGCTTGCCATGAAGTGAATTCAGTTTGCCCGCCAAGAAAGCGGCCAGACCAACCGCGCCCGCGCCCTCGACCACGCCCTTCTCCAATTCCAAAATTCGCAAAATAGCCAACGCGATATGTTCCTCGCGCACGGTCACCACTTCATCAACGCGCTCGCGCGCCAATGCGAATGCTCGGTCGCCAACCTGCGGCACCGCCAAACCATCCGCCAAGGTTGCGCCGTGCCACGCGTCAACTGGTTGGCCCGCCTGCATGGCGTTGTGCAAACTTGGACAGCGCTCGGGCTCCACGCCAATCACCTTCACGCGCGGATTTTTTTCCTTCACCGCAATGGCCAGGCCGGCGATCAAACCGGCGCCGCCAACTGGAACAACAATCGCGTCCAGGTTTTTCACTTGTTCAATGATTTCAAGCCCAATTGAGCCCGCGCCCGCGATGATCGCGGCGTCATTAAAGCCGTGGATGTAGGTTAATTTTTCCGCCGTGGCAATCTCGTCGGCTTTCACTTTTGCCTCGGCGATATTTTGCCCATGCAACAAAACTTTCGCGCCGAAGGCGTGGCAGCGAGTCTGCTTCACCAGCGGTGCGCCCTTGGGCATGACCACGGTGATTGGAATTCCAAGTTCGCGACCGTGGTACGCAAGCGCCAACGCATGGTTGCCAGCGCTTGCGGCAATCACGCCACGCTTGCGCGTTGCAGGATCAAGCAAAAGCAATGCGTTGCGCGCGCCACGCTCTTTGAAACTTCCAGTGCGCTGTAAATATTCCGTCTTGCAAAAAATAGTGGCGCCGCACAACTCACTCAACGCCGCGCTCTCTTGGCACGATGTGCGAATAATTCCGCTTTCAATGCGCGCATGCGCCGCCACAATATCGGCGTAGCTCACATCGCTTGCGATTGACACGCTCACAAAATCACCTTTCGCGTGAAGTGCGACATGCGAGTCCAGTTCAACACGTATGTCAAACTTTTGGACCCGCCGCGCGCACCGCGTCGCTAATGGCAAACTTTGTGTCATTGGCGCGGAATTTGGCCGCCAACTGCTTCGCACTTGCGTCGTAGGCGGCGCCATCCTTCCATGTCTTGCGCGGATCAAGCACTTCGCTTGGAACGCCTGGCACTTCCACTGGCATGTGCAAACCAAAAATCGGATGCGTGGTGGTCTTCACATTTTTCAGCGAGCCGTTCAAGATTGCGGTCACCATGGCGCGCGTGTAAGCCAGCTTAAAACGGCTGCCAACGCCATATGCGCCACCAGTCCAACCCGTGTTCAACAACCACACATCGGTTGAGTTTTTGCGAATGCGATCCGCCAACATGGTGGCATACACCATTGGTGGCCGCGGCATGAATGGTCCGCCAAAGCACGCGCTGAAATTTGGCTGCGGCTCGGTCACGCCAGCCTCGGTGCCCGCCAACTTGGATGTGTATCCATTCAAGAAGTAGTACTGCGCTTGCTCAGGAGTCAATTTTGAAAGTGGTGGCAACACGCCAAACGCATCCGCGGAAAGAAAGATGCAATTGGTTGGCTGACCCGCAACACTTGGCATGACCGCGTTGGCGATGTGACTGAGCGGATATGTGGCGCGCGTATTTTCCGTGCGCTTGGTGCTGTCGTAATCAGGCACGCGAGTGACCGGATCAACGGTGGTATTTTCCAACACGCTTCCAAAGCGAATCGCCTTGAAAATTTCCGGCTCGGTGGCCAATGAAAGTTTGATGCACTTGGCGTAGCAGCCGCCTTCGATGTTGAACACGCCGCGGTCGCTCCAACCATGCTCGTCATCGCCCACTAAATCGCGATTTGGATCCGCGCTGAGAGTCGTCTTGCCAGTGCCAGAAAGACCGAAGAAAATAGCCACATTCTTCGGATCATTGCGATCCACATTGGCGGAGCAATGCATTGGAAACACGCCGCGCTCAGGCAGGTCGTAATTCATGGCGTAGAAAATGCTCTTCTTCATTTCGCCTGCGTAGCGCGTGCCAATGATCACCACTTTCTTGCGCTCAAGGCTTTGAATAATGGCCACGCCGCCGGTCACGCCGTACTTGGTTGGATCGGTCAACTTCATGGAGCCCGCGTTGATGATGGTCCAATCTTGCTGCCACCCTGCAAGCTCACTGGCTTCGGCGTTGATGAAAAGTGTTTTGGCAAAGAGCGAGTGCCACGCCTCTTCCGTGAACACGCTGACTTTGCAGCGATACTTGCTGTCGGCGCCGGCGTAGCCGTCAAAGCGAAACACATCGCGGCGCTGACGCAAGTGATCCATGGCCAGCGCTTCAAGCGCGTCAAAATTCTCAGGTGAGATTGCTTGATTGACTTTGCCCCAATCAATGTTGCCGTGAATGCCGGCGGTGTCCTCTAGAAATTTATCGTTGGGACTGCGGCCAGTTCGGTCGCCTGTGTCGCATGTGATGGCGCCGTTCGCAGCCAGCACACCTTCGCCACGCGCAAGAGCCAACTCCACCAAACGCGGCACTGGCAAATTCGCGTGAATGGCGGCGGTTCCAAAATCAATTTTGCGATCGGTTGCGGTTGGCATGTTGTGGCTCCTGTTAGACAAAGTCGAAACGATGAACTCTACCACGATCCTAAAGGTGAAACCAAGGCAAATCCAATCGGGAACTTTCTCTTTATGGACCCGACCGTACATCGCGCCAAGGACTAAGAATCCCGCACAAATTCTCGTTCATTTGAAAAAGAACAAAGCCACTTCACAAAAGCGTTCCAAATGCCCTAAAGTGCCCCGCTTCGTATGGCGGTCGTAGCTCAGTAGGTAGAGCATCGGGTTGTGATCCTGAGGGTCGCGGGTTCAAATCCCGTCGATCGCCCTTTCTTGTGAAATGTGTCGCGATTCAATTTGATCCCGTTTGGGAGAACCCGACTGAATCGCGCGGGCGCATTGTGGACATGCTTGCGAGCGCCGGCGATTTATCAAACGCGCTTGTGGTGTTGCCAGAGATGGCCGAGAGCGGTTTCACCAACAATCCCGCGCGCGTTGCCGATGGAAAATCTGAATTGTTCGCGTGCGCGCAATCGAAAAAATACGGCTGCTATTTGCAACATGGTTTCGCGCAGGCGTGCGGCGATTCATTTGTGAACATGGTCGCCATTGCGTGTCCGCAAGGAACAGTGATTGCCCGCTATTCAAAAACCCATTTGTTTTCCCCCACAAACGAGCATGCGCACTATCAGGCTGGCGACTCTGTGACCGTTGCGAAGTTGAGTTTCGATTCAGCCGCCGCCCATGCGGCGCCGATTCAAAAATCCAAAGATGAAATGGCAAAGGCAAATCTGCCGCGCTCCACGGAAATAAATTCCGCTATTTCAGTCGCGCCCATGATTTGCTACGACCTGCGCTTTCCAGAATTGTGGCGTCACGCGGCGCTGGCTGGCGCGAATGTGTTCACGCTATCCGCCTGTTGGCCCGCGCCAAGAGCCGATCACAGGCGCGCGCTGTGCGTCGCGCGCGCCATAGAAAATCAGGCCGTTGTGGTGGCGTGCAACCGAGTTGGCAGCGAGCCAAACGTGAACTATGCGGGCGAATCCTTCATCATTTCGCACACCGGCGAAATATTGGCGCAGGCTGGCGGCGAATCAGAAATCATCTCCGCCACAATTGATATGACGCAAGTCCATGCTTGGCGCGCCAAATTTCCGGCGTTACGGGACATGCGCCGCGAGTTACTTGGACATTGCACCATAAAAGATTGCTAAGAATTCCGCATGTTTTGTTGACTCGCCACCATATGGCTTTAGACTGCACTCATCGTGTGTGGTGATTTACAATTTGATTGGTATTTCCAAGAATGAATCCAACTCAACCAGTTGTACCCCGGGTTGTCCCTCTTGATCTTGATTTAGAAAATCAAATTCGAAGATGTTGCTTTGGTGCTGCCACCAAATCCATGCGTGAATTCAGCGTGACTCCACACGAAATCATTGTGCATCTTGCGCATGCCGGCCTTGCGGTGGCCTCGCGACCAGAGCGCGTGTTGGAAAATTTGGATGGCATTGTGCACGCTGTGGCGTGTATCCGCGGCGATTCACGTGGCTGGGTTGAATTGGTCAATCAACATGGATGGTGCTTGGAACGAGCCGCCATGGAAACATTCAGCGTTGATGGCGCCCTTGCGGCCCACCGCTTTTGGAGCGAACTTCGAAATGGAACAAACGGCGCGCGTGACGCTTGTCGCAAAGATGGTTGGCCGCTGCCACGCCTGCAGTGGTACGCGGGGTTGCGTCCTTTGCGTCATTGGCTTGCGGACAGACTATTTGGCGGACTTGAGGCGATCAGCGAATCACAAACTCGCGCACGACTTGACACACGGGCGAACCCTCATACGCTTGCTGATGTGATGTGAGGAATTTGTTCTTCCATCGCAACGGCCGCTTAGCTCAGCCTGGTAGAGCATCGCATTGAAAATGCGGGTGTCCCCGGTTCAAATCCGGGAGCTGCCATTGTCGGAATTTTTTTTCTTCGGCAACCGCGCCACGCTTGGACGCATTCCAAGCGACCAGCCATCCGAACCATACTCTTGAATCAACCGATCACGCAGCGCCATTTCACTGACCAGCCTCACGCATGGCCGCATGCGCAGAACGCGATGGACAAATCGCATGGCGCGCGGCGCGAATTCCGCGGTGGAAAGCAAATGCAATTCATCGCCCTTGATTTCAACGGGCACCATGGCAAATTGCCAGGCTTGA
>SERZ01000353.1_pt1 | contig 31467 bp, 29 predicted proteins | sample 3171461 | NCBI WGS metagenome assembly SERZ01 (sample SAMN06051861, study PRJNA518727) | freshwater metagenome | biome: subpolar coniferous forest; feature: holomictic lake; material: water; isolation source: holomictic Lake 227, 6 m depth | place: Canada: near Kenora, Ontario | collected... | reverse complement strand
GATCGAGGTTGAACTGTGCGACTGGCTCTATCGGGCCATTCTCAAAGACAACCGGGTGCTGACCTACGACCGCAAATATTTCGAACTGACCCCGCTGGAGCGCCGACTCTACGAAATCGCTCGTGCCCATTGCGGCCATCAACGCGGCTTTCGCATCAATCTCGAAAAACTGCGCCAGCGCGTCGGGACCGAATCCGATCTGCGCCGCTTCAAATATGATCTGCGCAAAGTCGCCGATTCCGGCCGAATTCCCGACTACGGCATTATTCTGAAAGGCGATCCCGCCTCGCCCGAAGTCAAAACCGCCCTCGAGCGCGGAACTCTCAAACGCCGGCCCAAAAACGCAACCGTCCTCGTCGTGTTCTGGAATAAACGTAAATATTTCGACGAAGGCGGCATCAAAGCCGCCGAAAACTGGAACTTCGACGTCTTCGACCTCATCGATTGAACCGAGAGAATGATCGGCGGACAAGCGCCCGGTTGATGCGAGGGGCTGTCTGCCCCTCGCGCTCCCCGACCAGGGTCTGAAGCCCCTGGACCTCAATATTTCCCCCCCGGAACCCCATTCCATAGGGCTCCGGGGGGGAAGGAACGGGATGCAAGGGCCACGGCCCTTGCCAGGGGGCAAGGGGGACGGCGTCCCCCTGCCTCTATCTGATCACCCGTGTGCCGGTTTTCACCCGGCTCGTTCGAGGCGCTGGAGGGCGGCGCCGATGAGCCAAGTATTGACGGAGATTCGGTCGGGTCTGCCTTTGGCGTCTTTTTCGATGGCGGCGAGGACGGAGGAGGGCAGGCGGAGCGTGAATTTTTTCTCGGGGTCGGTGTCGACCGGTTCGGGCTCCGGGGCGGGAGCGGGCGGGGGGGGCGGAGCCGACTCCTGCCCGGCCGGGGCGCCGCCGCGATTGATGATGGCGGCGATGATGCTTTCTTCGGCTTCGGCGGGGGCCTCGGTCGGAGGCGGCGCGGATTTGATTCTGGGTCTGATCGCCACCATTGCCTCCGTTATGCCGTTATTTTGCTGTTATCAAGCCGTCGCGCCGCCACTCTTTTAGCGGCATCGCCGGTGAAGACCGCGTCATAGAGGCGCTGCATCTCGGCCACCGCCTTGGGATCGCGCGGCTTGGCTTCGATCACGGACAGCCCGTCGCCCGAAGCGGTGTTGAAGGCTTTGCGTCCGATGATCGGGGCGTCGATGAAGCGCAGCATCGTCGAGTTACGCAGCATCTCGGCGGCTTGGGCATTGTCGGCACCGGCGCTGTAGCCGCGGCTGATGAAGCACAGCGCCTCCAGTCCTTCGTTGACGCTGCGCACTTCTTCGATCAAGCGTTCGACTTGCTCCAGAGTCCAGAGATCGAAATTGCCGGGTTGGAACGGCACCAGCATGATGTCGGTCACGGTGAGTGCGGCGCGCTGGGAAGCGGTGTCGCGTCCGCCGGTGTCGATCACGATATCGCAATAGCGCGGGGCCAATTGTTTGACCTGGGCGCGCACCGCGGCGCCGACCAGTTGCACGCACGGGATCGGATCGTGACCGAGCGCTTCGCGTTGAGAGACGAACTCGCTGGACGAGCGCTGTTCGTCGGCGTCGATCAACAGCACATCATTGCCGGCATGCCGGCGCATCACCGCCAGATTGGTGGCCGCGGTGCTTTTGCCGCCGCCGCCCTTGATCCCGCCCACCGTGATAATCATCGGTTCCCCTTCGCGCTACGCGCCATTATGGCGGCACCATAGCGGATCAATGCCGCCGGGGGAACGGCATTTTAACCGCATCATGCCGCCATGGCGTCGTTATAACGGTGCCATAGCGGTATGATGGCGGCATATTGATGGTGTTTTAAGGGCGGATCAGGGCTTGCCGGACATCAAAAAGGTGACATCGGGCACCACGTCGAGATCGATCTCGACTCCGGTCAGGCGGAAGCCGTCGCTGCGTACGGCATAGCCGGAATCCGCAGCATTGAGCAAAGTCATGATTACGCTCCGCTCGACAATCCCGACGCCGCCCGCGCTGTCGGTAATCTTGGCCATCAGCGCCGCCTTTTCGGATTCGCTCAGCCGGCGGACGAACTCCAGCGACAAGCCGACCCGGGGAATGAGATTGGCGGCGACCGAAATGGTGCCGACCCGAAAGCCCGCCTGCCGCACCAGCGCATCGAAACCGGTCAGGTCGGTATCGACCGTCCGCTTGAACCGTTCGATTTCCTCGGGCACAAAGCGATCTTCGTGTCGGAACAGGCCGGTGACCCAATGGGACAGGTTTTCCAACGGCTCGAGCAACGTGGACAGCCAACTGTCCTCGCCGCCGGTGGTCCCCGGTCCCGCGGCGTCGGCCGACGGTGCTGCGGTCAGCCCGAGCACCACAACCACCGCGAACGCCATGACGGTTCTGGGCTTATACAGGATAGTCCTCCCCCGGAGCGGGTGCCTCCGGAACACTTTCCGGTTTGACACCGGGATTTTCATGGATTTTACAATATCATGAACGATATGGAAGGGGCTGCGAGCTGTCAAGCCGTCGGCCCTTCATTATCGCCCCGCCGACACCTGCTTCGCCGTTTTCAGTCAAGGTGACTCCATGAGCCTCAGTTCCTATTTGAATGAGTCGATTGCGCTTATCGAAAAAACCGCACAGCTGATCGACGATGATAAGATGAATGCCGTGATTGAAGTGGTCGTGCGGGCGCTGGCGGCCGGCAAACCGCTTTTGGTCTGCGGCAACGGCGGTTCGGCGGCCGACGCCATGCACATCACCGGCGAGCTGGTCGGCCGTTTTCTGGTCGAGCGGCGGGCGCTGAAGGCGATCTGCCTGTCCGACAATCCGGCGGTGCTGACCGCCTGGAGCAATGATTATAGCTATGAGACCGTGTTTTCCCGTCAGGTTGAGGCTTACGGTGAACCGGGCGCGGTGCTGCTCGGTCTCAGCACCTCGGGCAACTCGGCCAATGTTGTCGCCGCCTTTGAAAAGGCGCGCCTGATGGGGGTGGTCACCGTGGCCATGACCGGCGAGGGCGGCGGGCGGCTTGCCCCGGTCTCCGATCTGTTGCTGGCGGTGCCGTCACGCTACACCCCGATGATCCAGCAGTTGCACATCTGCCTGTATCATTATCTGTGCATGGCGGTCGAACGCCGGATGGCCGCCGGGGACGGGGGTTAAGAGACCGACATGGAACGCGACGAGGACGAGGCTCGCTTGAATACGGCGCTTTGGGTTTCGGCCCATTTGCGCCGGGCCGGGACCGAGGGCGTTCCGGTGACGGTGGTGCGTAAGGGCGATCGGGAACGCGGAACCGTGTTGCTGAAGATCAATCGTCTGGACGGGACATGCTCGGTGCTGGCGCAAATCCGTCATCGTGGCAAGCTGGCCTGGAGCCGGGGTACCGGTCCCGATCCGGTGCCCGAAGCCGAAGCCGACCGCTATGTCGAACGGCAAATCCGCATGGATCCCGATCTGTGGGTGATCGAAGTCGAGGACCGCCGCGGCCGCCCCTGGTTCGAAGGACAGATCGTTTAGTCTATTTTTCGCAAGTTTCCCTTCCGCAAGTTTCCCGGCGGGGCGCCTCCCTCTCCGTCATTCCCGTTTTCCCTCTCCGTCATTTCCGTTTTTTCCCTTCCGTCATTCCCGTTTTTTCCCTTCCGTCATTCCCGCGAAAGCGGGAATCCAGCGTTCATAAGTCCGGCCCCCCGCTTTCGCGGGGGTGACAAGGAGAAGAGAGCGGGGGTGACGGTTGTGATGCGGTTATTTTGAAAGGCGACCCTACCGCCTTGTTCTTACTTTCGGATGGTCAGGTCCTGGCGCCAACTGTCGATTCGGGGGATGTCGCGGCCTTCGATATCGAGGATGATCGCATTGAACAACCGGTAATCCCGCGACAGAATCAGATGATAATCCTTATTGTACTTAATATAATCTCTGCGGCGGGCATCAATGGCATTAAGCTGTTCCAGTGACGGGATCGCCGAATTGAGGCCGGTCGCGTCGCCGGCAGTGTGTTGGCGGGCGAAGCTGCGATACCTGATCAGGATCGTGGCCAAATCTGCCAAATCAGCGGCATTCTTAAGGTCGTCCTGGTCATTGCCGGTCTGTGATTTCGCGACCTGACGGTCGAGGTCTTTTCCGAGTTCTCGAAGATTGTCGCGCAGCTTGGCAGCCAGATCGGCGGCCGCTGCGAGTGAGGATTCGGGCTCGGCCGCGCTCCGGGCGAACAATTTGATGAGGTCGCGTTCGAACACCAGGAATTTGCTGCGGGCGTAAAGATTGGCAAGCTCGCGGCTGTCCGGTTTGGTGCCGAGCACTTCGTTGGCATCATTGATCAGTGGTTGCAGCTGTTCTTTGTCTTTCTCAAAAGGCGAAAAATCGGTCGGTATGGAACCGACGAGTTCGCGCGCGCGTGCAATCACCCGGTCGGTGACGCGGCTGCGTTCGAGAATCGATGAGATTTCCTGGTTGCGCTTGAAGGTGGGGTAATAAAAGGCACCGCCCCCGATCAGCAGGGCGATTGCGACACCGGCACCGATCATCGGGATCAAGCGGGCATTTCCGGCCGGCTTGGTCGGGGTGGTTGCGCTGTCTCTTGCGGCTTTAACCGGAGCGGTCGGGACAATGGCCGGGGGGGCCGTCTCGGACTTTTCGGCTTCGCGGACGGCCTTCAGCATCAGGTCGGCCGCCTGGGCCCGGCCGGCGCCGGTGAAGATCATGGTGTGCTCACCGTCACCCTCTCCGGCGGCGGGTTGGGCGGCTGCGGTCTTGGCGGCTGCTGCGGCGATATCGGGGCGGGTCAGTTCGAATCGAAAGGGAATCGGACCGAAACGGACGATGTCCCCATGTTGCAGCCAAGCGGTGGTAATTTTTGAGTCGTTGACCCGGACCCCGTTGGTGCTGTTGAGGTCTTCGACGCCCCAGGCGCCGACGCCGGGGAAAATGCGGGCATGCTGACGCGACAATTTGCGCGAGTTGATCGGATAGGTGCAGGTTTCGCCGCGTCCGACCGTTTGTTCGGCGCCGGGCACCAGTTGGATAATGCCGTCGCCCGACAGCGGACCGTCGACCTGGGAACGGTCGGCACAAATCAGTACGGCACCCGGCACGTCGGCCATGCCGCCGCGGATCTTATCTTTAGCCGAATGGTCTTCGAAAGCGACGGTGCGATCTTCGTTCATGTCGGTCATGGTGGACGGGCCGCTTTGTCGATATTGCCGAGATTGACGCTACTATGCCGAAGTGCGGGCGTACCGGCAACCGTTCACTCGCTATCCCTGAAATCGTTTTGCGGCGGACGGCTTCCAAAGGCCGCGCGTTGCCGTCTCGACACAATGGCCGAATTAAGTGTTCTTCGAGATGTCCGAAGTTTCAATGAGCCGATTGAGAACGGCTGCCGTCATGATACAGAGACTGTGAAGCATCCGGGATTCATATCCGGATCGGAGGCATGAGGAGCGGCGAGGCGAGCGATGATGCATCGGGACATCTTGCAAACAGCCGTCCTGCGCGGCGCCGGGCGGGAGTCCGGTCGGCTGCGCTCAACGGCATTGTCAGCGATTCGCGCCGCTGCCGTGTTGGCGCTTATTTTGACCCCGGTTGCCGTCGGTCATGCCGCACAGCCCGCCGCTGCCGCCAAGCCGGCCAAGGCCCCGGCTGCGGTCAAGCCGGCCAAGGCTGCGGGACCGGTCGCGATCGATACGATGGCGGCGTGTCCGGCGGTGGCCGAGGAAACGGCGTCGCGTCCCGCGTTTGATCTGGTCAAGCGCCTGCGTGCCGGCACCGAGGGGGCGCGGCTTCGGCTGCGGGCCTTGCCGGTTCGTGAAATTACCCGGAACGCCTTGGTCGATGAGGTGTTGGGTCGCAATTTGAATGTCCGGTCTTCGGCCGAATCGATTGCTATCGCCCAGGCTGCCGTCACGACCAGTGATGCCGTCTTCGATCCGACCCTGTTTTCGTCGCTGTCTTACACCAACAGTTTCACCGATTATCGGCATGACGTTATCTCGCGTTGGCGGGATGTGGATCCGAACGCCAAGCTTCAGGATGATGCCGAGCTGCTCAAGGCCCAGCAACCGGGCCAGACGCTGCCGCAATTGACGTGCCTGCCGGCGGTTTCGCTCGATGGCAACGTCATTGCGCCCGCGGATACCTCGTGCCAGTCGCCTGCGGTGTATTCGGTGGCCGACGACTTGGCCACGGTTAATTCGAGGTCCGACCACAAGGTCAGCGGCACGCTCGGCGTCGGTATGATCTTTGCGATCGGCGGTTCCGCCAGTGCCTCGATCACCTCGAACTGGCACAAGCCGCCCTTTGTCGGCGGGGGAACGCCGCCCTTGACCAGTGCCGCCTATCCGAGCGGCACGGTTTACGATCCCTATGGCTGGGACGAAAAGTTATTCTGGACCAGTTCGGCCACGATGTCGCTGACCATGCCGCTGCCTTACACCAAGGGCTTCGGTTATGAGGGCTCGACGAGCTACTATTCCTGGCAGATTGCGCAGGCGGGGGAACGCCGGGTCGGCTGGAGTGAAAAGTCGGTTCGCAACAGCACGCTCAACGACGCCTTGCAGGCTTGGTGGGATATGAACCGGATCGTGCAGACGATCCGCACGGTGGTTGAATTGCGCGCGGTGCTGGACGAGCGGGCGGCCAGCCGCAAGCGCATGTTCGATCAGGGACTTGCGACTCGCTATGATCTGGCTCAGGTCGAGGCGGAACAGGCCGATCTGGCGGCGCGGGAAGAAGATGGCTGGAATTCTTTGCTGGCGACCTCGGGTCGACTCGGGGTTCTGGTCGCCGGTGATCAACGGGCGCTGCTGCTGCCGGCCGGGGCCGAGGCTTTGTTGCGTCAGTCGGTGGTTGCCGGTGATGTCGGTCTTTACGAGCAGGTGCTGACCGGTCATCCGGCGGTCAAGGCGCAGGAAGTCGCCTGGGATGCCAGCAAGCTGACCCTGGCTTACGCCGAAAATCAGGACCGGCCCGACGTCAGCTTTCTGGCCAGCTTCAGCGTCAGCCAGACCGATGCGGTTTTCGGCTATTCGAGTTTGCCGCAGGCGCTGTCTCATCTGACCACGCCCGACAGCAGCAATCTGTTTGTCGGTGTGCGCTATCATTTGCCGATCGGGATGAACGCCAGCGCCTCGGCGCTCGACCGGGCCCGGATCGAAGAACGGCAGGCCTATGACCGGACCCGGCAGGCGCGTCGTCAGGTGGTCGACGGGATCGATCGCGCGCTCGGTGATCTGCGCTCGGCTCAGGCGGTGGCCACCCGCAGCGAAGAGGATGTCCGGCTCAGCCAGTGCGCTTGGGACCGCGCCCGTGATCAGCGCGATCTCGGTCTGGTTGCCGAATTCGAAGTGTTGAACAAATATCGGGATCTCATCACCGCCCGGCTCAGTGCCATTGCCGCCCGGGTCAATGTTCGCAAAGCGCAGGCTAGTTTATTGGCGGCGCAAGGGAGCTTGGAGCAGGATTATGTCCGCTGACCGCGATCGGCGCACGGCCGGCTCCGTGCAGACGCCCCGGTATAAACGGGCGGTGAAACATTTCCCGGTTCGGGCCGTGCTCGGGGCTGCGCTGGCTACCGTCGCTTCCGGAGCGGTTTCGGTGTCGGCCGAGACTGCGGCGCCGTCGGCGCGGACGGAATCCGTGCAGCAGGTTGCCGCCGCGTCTGCCACGCCTTCAACCGGCTTTACGGTGCCGGCTGCCGATTTCGTGCTCGATTCCCGCAGCTTGGTCGGAGAGCGCAAGCGCAACAAGGTGGTGGCGGAAACCCGCGAGGCGTTGAAACGCTCGGGGACGGCGCCGCTCTATGCACCGCAGGCCTCGACCGAACTGATCTTGCGTGAAGCCGCGGTCGAAGCGCTGCGCAAGAATCTGGACATAAGGCGCAAGGGCTTGGCCAAAGCCATGACCGAGCGGGCGTTGATCGAAGCCGATGCCGTGTTCGATCCGGTCTTCGTCGCGTCGGCGAACGCCGCGCTGACCCGCAAGTCCCAGCGGACCGTAACGCCCGAGAAACAGTATAAGGGTGCGACCGAAACGGTTCCGGTCGGGTCCACCGACAGCAAGGGCGTGTTTCTGTGCTCGGCGACCGCGGCGGCTTTGACCCAGGGGGCCGGCAAAGGTCAGGTCTGCTACGTCATGACCTCCGGCAACCGCGCGATGATCAGTGCGCGCCAGTATATCAATCCGCATCCCGAGGGCTATTATTCGGCGGATGCACTAAAGGCCAATGATCCTTCGTCGGCTCAACCGCTTGATGATACGGTCTATAATGGATCGGTTGCGATATACCAGCAATTGCCGTGGGGGGCGAGCCTTAACCTCAGCCTGTCCAGCCGTTATCAAGAGAAATATTACCCGCTTAATACGCTGAACGGAATGACCCCGACCTTCGGCAATTATCATCGACCTTATTACTCGACAATTGTTATTGGGGCGGCACTGCCGCTGCCTTATACAAAGAATTTCGGCCCGACCGCGGCCGGCGAATTCGGGCATGACTACGCTCGCACCAGTATCGACGCGGCCGAGCTGGATGTCCGCTCGGTGATTAATGATACGCTGCTGACGGTCGATACGCTGTACTGGCAGTTGGTCGGCAGTATCGGCAAGATGGAAGCGGCCGGGCAGTCTCTGGCCCGGGCCGAGCAGTTGCGCGCCAGCACCAAGCGCTTGTTCGATCAGGGTTTCGTCAGTGAAAGCGACCGCAGCCAGATTGATGCGCAGGTTGCGTCGATCCGAGCCCGGCAGCAGCAATTGTTCGGCGATTACGTCAAGGCTTCGGAAGCGATGCGCAAGGTGCTGGCCGGCACCGACGACGCTTTGCTGTTGCCGGTCGGCTATCAGGCGCTGATGAAGCGGCCGGTGATCGATCTGCACGAGTCCGATCGCATTCTGAACAATCCGGTTTATCAGCGTCAGGCGGTGGCGGTTCGGTTGGCCGGCCTGGTGCGTGAACAGCGCGAGGCGCAGACCCGGCCCGATCTGTCGGCATCCGGTTCGCTGACCATGGCCGAGAGCGGGGCTTTCGGCTATCACGACCTTGCGGGCTCGGTGTCGCATGCCTTCACCAGCCAGGATTCATTCGTGGCGACGATAGCGCTGTTTTATCAGCGTCCGCTCGGCAATCGGGCGGCGTTGGCGGGGCTGGATGCCGCCGAGCACGGCCTTAACCAACAGGCCATGGCGCTGCATCAGGTTGAGCTGGCGACCCGGGAGAGCTTTGAGACCGCGCGCGGTGCGCTCGCTTCGGCCGGGGAGCAGGTTCGGATCGCCGAGCGTACGGTCAAGGTTGCGACCGAGGTCTATGACTCGGCGGTGGCGCAGCAGGAACTCGGTTTGGTCGCGGCTTATGAATCCCTGTCCCGGCTCGGTGCGCTGCTCGATGCCCGCACCGCTTTGGTTCAGGCTGAGATCAACCGGCGGCTTGCCGAATCGCAGTTGCTGGCAGCGGTGGGCGGGTTGGCGGAACGCTACGGCGAGTTGACCGCTCAAACCGACCTGGATCGCAAGCGGCTGGCGCTTTTGCGTGAATCAGGTGCCCTTAAACACTTCGGAGGTCCGCTGTGATGTCTGCCGACCGCAAAGCCCTGATGCGCGCTGCAATGCTGGCTGCGCTGGTTGTCGCGCATCTGTCCCCGGCCGGAGAGGCGGCGGCGGCGGCGCCGGAGCCGCTCGATCAGGCCACCCGCGCCGGTTATGCGGCCGCGGTTGCCGAGGTGGTCAAGGCCCAGGTTCTGCCTGCGGTCATGCCCGAGGACGAGAAGCGGGCGGCGGCTTTGGTGCGCAGTCTGCTCGATCAGCGCAAAAAGTCCCGGAGCGATGTGTCCGGCCGCTTGGTCCAACCGCTGGATCGGCGGCAGGCGGCGGTGCGTGGTCTGGAACTCAATCTCGATCTGGCCATCGGTCGGCAGGAGCCGGAACGGGTACAAACCTTGTTGCGCGAAGTCCGGGCGGTCTTCGATCCGGTGCTCGATCTGCAACTCGGCTATAACCGGGCCGACAGTTATGACCGGTCTCGGATCGGTCTGGTCAAGCCGCGCTTTGTCATGCAGAGCTTTGCCCCGAAGGCGGGCGGCGAGGCTATCTTCAATGATCCGCTGGCCAATGGCGGAACCACGCTGCGCCGTCAGAATTTCTGCACTATCGCCCCGAAAACGGCGGGATGCCCGGGGGAAGCCGCAACCACTCAACCGATTATTCGGGCAATTGAATGGTATTATAACACGAGTACGGCTCCGGTTAATGAACCGATCGTCGCCAATGCCGGGCGGTCGGCACTTAATAACGGTCATCCGCTTCAGCAGACCAATGTTTCGATCGGTTTGTCTCAGCAGCTGCCGTGGGGCGGTTCGGTACAGTTGACCGACAACACGGTTCAGCAAAAGATTTACTATCGGCCTCAAGCCTATTGGGAGGATGGCCAGTTTTCGTCCAGCCTGACCGGCGCCCTGGCGATGCCGTTGCCCTTTACCAAGGGCTTCGGCCCCGATAATCCGATCAACTCTTCGATTCGGGCTCAAGAAATCGCGCGTCAAAGCGCTGATTGGGTGCTGAAGGATTTGTTGAACCAGACTTTGCGCAATGTCGATCTCGCTTATTTCGAGGTGGTGCGTCAGCTGGAAGGGCTCACCGCCGCGGTGGACCGGCTGAAGGCGGTGCAAAAACTGAAGGACAGGCAGGATCGCATTCTTAAGCAGGATCCGGGCCTGATCACCCGCTATCAGCAGGCTCAGCTTGAGTCCGAAGTCACCAAGGCCGGTTTGGACATCGAAACCCAGCTTCAGAACTATCTTGCGGCCTCGGTAACGCTGGGCGGCTTGATCGGCGACCCCGATATTCGGGCCGGCGGGCCGATTTATCTGCCCTATAGCTACGGGCGCGAGATGGAGGCCAAGCAGGCGATCACCGCGGACCAGGCCTTTGCCACCGCCAAGACCAATCGTCCCGACTTTTTCATTGCCCGGCTAGATAGAGACAGTGCCGATGTCTCGCTCAGGCAGGCGAAGAATCAGGCGCTACCCGATGTTCAGCTCGGGATCAATGTGACGTCCTCTGAAAACGGCTCGGTGTTCGGTTACGGCAATCCCGGCACCAGCCAATTGGGTCTGTTTCAGCCCGATACACTCAACCATAGCTACAGCCTGACCTATACCCGGCCGTGGGGCAATCACGCGGCTCTGGCGGCGGTCGATATCGCCCGTCTGTCGGTCGAGGATCGCGACATCGCGATCCAAAGCACCGAAATCTCGGTAAAGCGCGAGATCACCGGCAGCCTTGCCGATTTGCAGTCGGCGCGAGCCCGGGTCGATAGCGCCAAGGCGCAGGTCAAGGCGCTGCGCTCCGCTTCGGAAAGCTTGATGCGTCAGTTGGAAGCCGGTCTGGTCGGTGAGGATCAGGTGATCCAGGCGGCACGCAATCTGTTGGCGGCGGAACTCGATTTGGCCGGCGCCCGCATCGATGCGCGCGAGACCGAAACCCGGCTGCTTTATGCCGAAGGCGTCATCGCGAATGTGCTGCCGGGTCAGACCGCTTCGTCGGGCCTGGATCGGCGGCGCCTCGATTTGCTGGCCGATGCCGGTCATCTCAAATATTTCGGTCCGGTAAAGAAGTAATCGCGCCGCGGGAGAGGCTTTGATGGCTGTCGGACTTTGTGGGTGCGATCTGCCGATTCCGGACGCGGTTCGGCTTGATCCCGGCGCGCCGGTGGTGGTGGATGCCAAGGGCGTCAGCTGGGGCGGGGTCCGCCTGGAGCGGCTTGAGGCCGTGCTGTTTCACGGCGTTCGCTATGAGGATCCCGTGTTGCCGCCGGCCGAGCCGGCGTGTGACTGGTCCCTGTGGCAGGCCGGCACGGTCATTCGGCAGCAACGCTATAGCTGCCTGTTCAGCGCCCGGGCGCGCTTGGAACAGGTGGGCGGGGTTCGTCTTTACAATCCGCTGTCGACCGAACTTGCCGCCTTTGACCGGTTCGGCCAGCTCGATCGCCTGGGCCGGGCTGGCTTTGCCGTGCCATCGCTTTTAGTCAGCAATAATGATGGCAAAGTGGCGGCATTTCAGCGGCGGAACGACGGCGTAGAGCTGATCTGGCGCCCGGTAACCGGACAAGCGGCTTGGCAGCTGTTTCGGGATCGGCAGCGGAGCCATCTGGTCGGGCCGGACAAACCGCCGGTGTTGTTGGCCGCCGTGGTGCCGGGACGGGTGCTGCGGGTTTATGTGCTCGACGGTCGGGTCGTGCTGGTGCTGGCGATGCTGGCGCCGAACCGCGACGGGCTCGAGCGGCTGGAAGGGATGATGGCGGTTGAGGATTTGGCGCCGGAGCGGTTGGAGACGATCGCGCGGGCGGTCTCCGCTCTCGGCCTGCGTCGGGCCGCGGCTTTGGTGGTGGATGGCGCGGACGGCCCGGTTTTCCATGATATCGATCCCGACCCGGAACTGTCCGATCTGCCCCCGGTTTTTGAAGAGTATCTCAAGCGCTGCTTGGCCGCGGCTTTGACCGGGACGCCGATGCCGGCCCCCGATTTCGGCCCGGAACCGGTTGAACGCTCGTCTTTACTGCTGCGCCGTATGCTGGCGATCCAATTCGACATGGAAGCGACCAAATACGCGGAGTAACCGTTTGTTTTTAGAGCGGATTCACGCTACGAGGCGATCCCGCCTCTTCGCGATCCGCTCTAATGCTGGATTCCCGCTTGCGCGGGAATGACGGAAGGAAAAAACGGGAATGACGGAAGAAAAAAAGCAGGCATGACGGAAGGAAAAACGGGAGTGATGGAAGGAAAAAAGCAGGAATGACGGGACGGCGGGAGTAACGGGGAGCGGCTATTCGCCCCGGAATCGGCTCGGTTGCAGGCCGTATTTCTTGAGCATCTGATAAATTCTGGCCCGGGATACGTTGAACGCGGCGCAAATTGCGGGAATATCACCTTTGTGTCGGGTCAGGCTCTCGAGTAATTGCTGGCGCTCGGCGCGCTGCCGGGCGTCACGGATTCCGGAGCCGGTGACAGCGGGGGCGCTCAGCCCATCGGTCAAGTGTCGGGCCTTGGCCTCAAGGTAGCGCTGCGGCAAATCTTCAATGTGAACCGGTGTGCCGTCATAAATCGCCACGATATATTGGGACAGATTCTTAAGTTCCCGGATATTACCGGGAAACGGATAGGATTCTATGAAGAATCGGTTCAGCTCCGGATCAAGAACCGGCAACGGTAGATTGGTATCCGCGCTGATTTTTCTGACAAAGAAATCCATCAGCAAGGCGATTTCGTCACGCCGTTCGCGCAGCGGCGGAATCTTGAAGTGACAGATATTCAGTCTGAAATATAAATCTTCCCGGAATTTACGCTCGGCAACCATTTCCTCGAGATTACGGTTGGTTGCCGCGATCACCCGAACTTCGACTTTGCGCACCGAGTCGGAACCGACGCGCTGAATTTCACCGACATCGAGCGTGCGCAACATTTTGACCTGAGCCGTCAGGTCCAGTTCACCGATTTCGTCGAGAAAGATGGTGCCGCCGTGGGCTTCCTCGAACCGGCCCTTGCGGTCGGCGGTCGCACCGGTGAAGGCGCCCTTGACATGGCCGAACAGCTCGGACTCGATGACGCCCGAGGGCAGGGCGCCGCAATTGACCGGCACGAAATTGGTTCGCTTGCTGTTGAGATGAATGATGCGGGCGAACAACTCCTTGCCCGAGCCGGTCTCGCCCTCGAGCAGCACGGTCAACGGGGTCGGCGCGATCCGGGCGATCCGGGCCAGATGTTCGCTGATCAGGGGATTGTTGCCGAGCACACCTTCGAGCTCTAAGCCGGCGCGCACGGTTTCGCGCGGCAACGGACCTTCTTCCGCCTCGGCCGGCTCGCTCCGCCCGGCCAGGGTGCACAAATGCAGATAGGCGGCGCGCAGCGTATTGAGTTCGCCCAGAAACTCGGCCCGCTCGTAACCGCCCATATGCGGATTGCCGAGAATCTTGAGCTTTAGCGTCTCGATCCGGGCGATGCACTCGTTGACATGCTCGTCGGCGCTTGACGAAAAACCGCTGAGTGCCGGACCGGATGCATAAGGGTTAGGTTGGCGGTAATCGTCTTCCATCGCTAACCTCCGGAGCCGGAGCGTAACGCCGTTCCAACGCGCCGAAGCAAGCGGTCAGCGTGTCGCACATATAAAGGGCGGTCTTGCGATATTCGGCCAGGAAGCTGTGGAACAAGGCAAGCCGCAATGCGGGCTCGCGGACGCGGTGGGCGAAAAACATGCCGATCTTCGGGATTGAGGCTAGCGAGGAGAGAATGACGCTTGGCACCTGCGCATATTCGGGCCCCGCGCTATCGAGGAGCGGAGACAGCCGCCGCCAAAAGGCGACGAAATCGAGATCCTCGGCAATCGCCGCGTCGATCAAGACCAGCAAATCGGTGCGAAAGCGCTCCAACTCGCTGTTGAACGTGTCGAACGAAGCCTCCGCCAACAATTCACCCGGCTCACAGTTGCGCAGCACCGCCCGCAGCCGGGCCTTCAGCACGGTGCGGTCAAGGCGGGGGCCGGGCAGGGTCAGGCCGGCGGCCACCCGGGGGGTTGCGCGTTTGATTCGGGCGCCGTCGCTGCAATTGTAAATCTTGATGCTGTAATTATTGAGCAAAAGCTCGATCATGAGCCGGCTGAAATTAAAGACCCAGTCGGCCATGACCGTGCCGCCGAAGTTACCGGGACCGCTATAGGCCAGGTCCATGGCGTCTTCAAATTGTTTGAACTCGGCTGAATCGTTGTAGACCGCCAGTTTCGAGTGTTTCTTTTCTTCGGATTTGGTGCCGCAATCAATGCCGAACAGATAAAAGTTTGAAAAACCCAGGCACATCGCCGTGCGTAGCGCGGTGTTGGCCACCGTCGGCACCGCGCCGTAGACTTCGGCTTGGGGCGGGGCCAACATGCGGGTGCCGCTGACGGTATCGCGGAAAAACAGAAAGCGGTCGTCGAACAGCTCCGGGACCCGCGGATCCACGGTCAAAGTGGAAATCAGCGTAATTCCGGTAAACGGGCCGAAGCGATCGCGTAGCAAAGTCAGGGAGTCGTAAACCCAGCCGCCATTTTCGATTTCACAATGAAAATCGGGAATAATGCCATGGGAGAGGCACACCTTAAGGCCGGTTCCGCAGGAAAAGACCACGGCCTTGTCACGCAGCCGTTTCACCTCGTCGATACTGTGATCGATCGACGGGCCGGAGCCGATCACGAAGACCGGCTCGGCCCGGGACGGTTTCAGTGTGGTATCAATGAGCTGAAACCCGACTTGCGAAAGATTGGCGATGGTGTTCGACACCATCAGCAGCTCGTCTTCGAAAAAACCGCGCGAGACAAAAGCGGTTTCGACCATGCGGGCCAGCCGGTCGCGTGCCTCCAGCAACTCCCAGGCCGGATAATGCATGAAGACATAGGTGCCGTCGATGAAGGGCAGACCTTCGGCCGAAAACACCGTCTGAATCGCCTTGACGATACGGTCGGGCTTGGATTCCAGAGAAAGCGTGATTTTGCAGCCGCGCGCCTCGACTTGCTCGAACAGAGCCGCCCAGTCGACGGTGTGGAGTGAATGGCGCAGGAAATCGGCATAAGGCTCGATCACCACGATATGCCGGGCCGCGGTGTGCTCGATCAAAGGTGCCAGGTGGAAGCCGAGCCCGAGCCCGAGCACCACCAGATAACTGCCCTCGTAGCGGGGCTTGACCTCTAAATCGCTCATGGCGATGCCGAGGCGGGCGCACTCGGCATACATGCGGTCGAGCATTCGCCCGGAAACCGGGCTGCCGACATTGGCGCCGCGCACGCTGGTCACAAAGAAGCGGAGCGGTTTTTCCAGATAGGCTTCGACCTGTTTTGCCGCCAGAGTGCGGCCGTCGGCGGCATAGAGCCGGGCATTGCCGAGATTGAGATCGACCATCACCCGTGCGCCGGTCTCCTCGTCCTCATGCACCGGCACTGCGGCCGGCGCTGCGGCCAATATGGCTTCCAGTTCGGGAAACCGGGCGATCAGGGCTTGACGGGAGCGTTCGGCCAGGCTGTCGGACACAGGATCGGTCATTAATATTTTTATCCCTCAAACGGCGGGCGCCCGCTCACGCGGGCTTGCCTTCGCGCCATGAGGCGCGCGGCGGCAGTCGCCGCCGATACCAACGACCCCGGTCATCGACCAGGGCCGTTGGTATTAGACCCCGGGCGCTCCGATAATCTCGAGCATGGCGGTGTCAAAGGCGGTGGCGAAGCGGACCGGATCAAACACCGCCGAGTCGGCGAGACCGGCCGCGATGGCGGCTCCGGCTTCAAGGCGTGCTTGCTCGGAGCCGGCCAGCCGGGCGGCCAGCGCGATATAACCGGCGGTATCGGTGGCAACCAGCGCGTCGAGCCCGACATGGTGCAGCAAATCGGAGATTTGGCGGCGATGACGGCCGGCTCCGGCCAGCGCCACCACCGGTACGCCGGCGGTCAGGGCCGCAACCGCGTCGTGGGGCGAGGGGGCAACGAACGGGGCGAGCGCGATATCGATTTCGCGGTAAAAGCCGGGGGCATCAAGGGCGATCACATCAACCCGGCCCGAGAAGCCTTTGGCACCGAACAGCTCGATCAGACGATCAGCCAGCCCGCCTTCGACGAAGGTTCGGTCGCGCAGGGCCAGTACCGAGCCCGGAACCCGCTCCAACAACGCGGCCCAGCATTCGAGCAGATCGGGATGGAGTTGGGCGAAAGCAAGGTCGGCGCCAAAAGTGACGGGGCCGGAGCGGCCTTTTTCGCGGACCGGCGGTTTTCCGAACATTTCGTAGCAATAAAGGCCGAAGGGCAGGGCATGGCGTCGGGGCGCAGACGGCCCGCCGGACTCGGGGTCGGACTCGGGGTCGGACTCGGCGGTCAATTCCACATTGATGGCGGACAGGCCGAGCGTGACCGGGTTGCCGAGCCACGCGACCTGCCGCGGGGCCGGACGCAAAGCAAGCGCGCCGAAATGAAGCGGCGCGGCATGGCCGCCGATATCGACCAGAATGTCGATGGCGTCGCCTTCGATGGTCGCGGCCAGAGTCGGCGCATCGCAGTCGCTGATATCGCACCATTCGTCATGACAGCCGCGCATCCGCGCATTGCTCGGATCATCGATCGAGCCGTGCCCGTAGACGAAAATTTCAAAGCGCTGTGGATCGCTGGAGGCGGCGACCGTGGCCAATACATCGAGGTCACGGGGGTCGCGGACCGTTTGTGCCAAGTAGCCGATGCGAATCCGCCGGTCATTGAGTGCCGGAATGTCCCGTCTTTGCGGGTTGCTGAAAACCCGGCCGCCCCGATCGCGAGCCAGTTCGATCAGAGCCGCTTCGTCACGGCCGGAGTCGAAAAGAGCATCGGCCAACCGCGCACATTCGAATTCCAGGTTGTCCGGTTCGCGTTCGATGGCTTCCAGATGACAGGTTTCCGCGGCTTCCGCCTCGCCGAGTGCGGCATAGGCCCGGCCCAGCAAACTGAGATCGGCGGCACTGGCGCGCTCGCTGTTGCGCAGGTCGGAAAGATTGGCAATGGCACGCGCCGGCTGATCACTGTGCAGCAGGCAGCGGGCCAGCCCGCCCGGGGCCGCGGTATCTTCGGGAAAAAAAGCGAGATGCAATTCGTATTGCTGAATCGCCTCGGGATATTCGCGCCTCACCGCCAAGCGGTTGGCTTGATGCAGATAGGGTGTTTCGCGAATGATCTGGAGGGCTTGTGCGAAGGGTGGAAAGGCGGGTGGTAACAGGTCGACGGTTCCGCTGTCGAAACCCAGACTGGCCGATAATTTGGCGAAATAAGCGCCGACCGCCAGATTGCCGGCCAGAGCGTAAAGAACGGCCAGGGCCTCGGCATAGATCGATTCTCCGGGGTCGCGCGTATGTGCGCTGTGCAGGGCGTTCAGGGCCGGCAGTGTCATTTTATGCCGGAGTGCCATCAGCGCCAGCCCGTAAAGCGCGGCCGGGTGGTTTTCCTCCCCGGCCAGCAGGGCTTCGATCTCGGCCAGTGCCTCGCCGTCCCGGCCGGCGGCGAATTCATCGATCAGACGTTTGATAATGACACGATTGGACAGATGCACGGCCTTGCCGATCGGAGTGGGGTCGGTCACGGTACTTACTCTCCCGATTGACAATAAAGGGGCACTCAGGCGCGCGTGTTCATCGGTCTGTGGGGAACGGCGGCGGGCGCCGGACCGGGGGCCTTCGCTGCGGCGGGGGTCGGGGGGACGGTCATCAGGCCACCGGCCAACTCGCGGTTGATCCTGATCAGAACATCCAATTTATCGGCCCGGGGCTCGGCGATAATTCCGGCGGTGTGCTTGTCGACGAAATTCGAAAGCGACAAAATGTTGTTGCGAATTTCAGTCGGCACCGGACAATCGGGCTCGAGCAGGCTGGCCTGGAAAATCGTCCACAGGCGCCAATTCAGGCGTGCGGCATGAAGCAACACGGCCTCGTCCACCGGTTCCTGCTGAGCGGCTTTCATGCGGACCGCGGTTTCGGTCAGCGCCCATCCTTCGACCTGGCGCGGGTCGGCAGCAGCGGTCGGGACGTTGCTATATGGGTTCGACCTGGGAGGAGGCGACATTGTCCAAAATCCTTCTTTCATACTCCACAAGCTTTTTAGCAACTTTTAACATTTGGTAGGAATCACCGCGTGTCAGATGGTTCGCAATGTCCGCGACCAACGGGCCGCTGCTTGGTGCGGCCTTGATGAAATCATCCATGAAATTGCGGGAGGTTTCCAGATATTGTTGTCGGTTGTCCGGAAACAGGTAAAGGCATTGAAGCGCGTAATAGATGCGCTTGGCCGGCGTGTTCGCCTCTTCGAAAGTCAGGATATCCTTGGCGCGCAGAACTTGTGCCTGATTAAGGATACGCAACGTCGTGTGGTCGCCGCCGTTTTCGACAACCACGCCGTTGATGACGATTTTTTCACCCGGAGCAAGCTTGATAAGAAGAGGCACGGCGCGCCCATTGGCCGAAGGTTGCGGGGTGGTATGGGCAGTGTTTTAAGAACTCCCGGCAAGGTCGGCAACCTCTTTCTTGCGGGGCTCTTTTTTGGCAGCCGAGACGGAATCCCGGTCGGAGCCACGCAAAAGGGAAGGTGAAATTCCCACCTTCCCTTTGCGTCGGATCATTTACCGATCGATCGATTAACGCAGCAAGCTCAAGATTGCCTGTTGCTGCTGGCCGGCGATGCTCAATGACTGGATGCCGATCTGCTGGCGGGTCTGCAACGACACCAGATTGGCGCCTTCTTCGTTGAGGTCGGCGAGCGTCAGCTTGCCGCCGCCTTCAGTCATCGTGCTGACATAGTTATTGGTAAAGTCCAACCGGGTTTGCAGGAAGGTGACGTTACCACCGAGGCGGGCCGAAGCGGCGCGAACCGTACTGACCGATGCGGCAAGCTGCTGGTCCATCTGATCGAGCACGGCCGTGGCCGAGGTCGAGTCGGAGAGTACCGAGAAGCCCGCGTTACCGGTGGCGCCGGCAGCGCTCAACATGATGCTGAGAGTGCCGTCACTTCCTGCCGCGTTTGCGGCATACATGGCGGTAACCAGCACCGAGGTCTGAAGATTTTGTGCCGCTACCTGCAACGAGGCGCCCGTGCCCTGGTTGAAGTAGACGGTCATCGAGGCCGTGCTGTTATTGACCAGATTAAGGCCCTGGTAGCTCGCATCGGTCTGGGAGCTGCTGAGCTGTTTGGCCAGATCGTTGAATTGGCTGGTCAGAGTCGCGCGCGTGCTGGCGTCGGCGGTACGAACGCTGTTGACCAAGCCCTTCATCTGCTTCAGGACGCTGTCGGCGATCGAAGTACCGTTAACGGCTGCTTTAAGCGAGGAAATACCTTGATCGATTTCGCTTTTGCGGTCGGTAAAGTCGGACGCGCGGTCGCTCAATCCTTTTGCTTTGAAATAAGCCACCGCATCGTCGATGGCGCTTGCTACCTTCATGCCCGAGGTCAAGCGACCTTGGGTCCGGCTCATCAGAGACGCGGTTCCTTGCAAGGAATTCAGCGCGCTGCGGGCTGATGCGGTTAGGGTGATGTCGGCCATTTCTTGCTCCATCATGAACTAGTGAGATTGGGGCGTTCTACCCCGTAAAGAGACATTAGCACGATCCGTGCCGCCGGGTACAGAGAGAAAATGCAGGCTTGAAGCAATTCATCCGGCAAACTTGTCCCGGCAAATTTTGCCGAAGCGGCAAATCCTGCAGGGCGTTTCGGCGCGGCCCGTACGGATTTCGCGAGCTTTCCCGAAACCCGTATATTATAGGGGCCGGAGAGAGGGAAATCGTATGAACGATGTGTATGCCGAAGTGATCGGCGGCGGCTTTGACGTGGCGGCGGTGATGGCGGCGCTGCGGGCGGTGTTGCCCTCGGCTCGGCCCTTAGCGTTGCACGAGCCCGATTTCTCCGGACGGGAGCAGGACTATCTGAGGGAATGCCTCGATTCGGGCTGGGTTTCCTCGGCCGGTCCTCGAATCGAAGAGTTCGAGCGTCGGCTGGCCGCGCGCTGTGGAGTCGCCCGCGCCGTCGCGGTGGTCAACGGAACCGCCGGCTTGCACACGGCGCTGATGCTGGCGGGAGTGCGCGCCGGTGACGAGGTGCTGGTGCCGACCTTGACCTTTATCGCGACCGCCAATGCGGTTGCCCATGCCGGGGCGGTCCCGCATTTCGTCGATAGCGAGCGGGCGACGTTCGGCATCGATCCGCACCGGCTCGGGGCGTATCTGGACGAGATCGCGGTCCTGGGGCCGGACGGCCCGGTCAATCACCTGACCGGACGGCGAATCGCCGCTTTGGTTCCGGTCCATGTCTTCGGCCATCCGGCGGCGATGGACGCGCTGAACCAAGTGGCGGCGCGCTGGCGCTTGGCCGTGGTCGAGGACGCAACCGAGGCGCTGGGCTCGCTTTATCGGGGACGGCCGGCGGGCTCGCTGTCGCGGCTGGCGGTGCTCAGCTTCAACGGCAACAAGATCATCACCACCGGCGGCGGCGGCGCCATTCTGACCGACGATCCGGCGCTGGCCGATGCCGCCCGCCACCTGACCACCACCGCTAAAATGGCCCATCAATGGCGCTTCGAGCATGACCGGGTCGGTTGGAATTACCGCATGCCGAATCTGAATGCCGCGCTCGGCTGCGCGCAATTGGAGCGGCTCGACTTTTTCCTTGACGCGAAGCGGCGGCTGGCGGCGCGCTATCGCGACCGTCTCGCCGGTTTGCCCGGTCTGAAGGTGGTTGCCGAACCGGCGGGGTGTGTCTCCAATTATTGGCTGAATGCGGTGCTGGTGCCCGATGCCGCGGCCCGCGACGCCCTGTTGGCCGCCTGCCATGCCGAGGGCTTGCAGGCCCGCCCGGCCTGGGGGCTGATGCATGAGCAGGTAATGTACGCCGCCTGCCCGCGCGCCGCCCTGCCGGTGGCCGAAGCCCTCGCCGCCCGGCTGGTCTGTTTGCCGAGCGGGGTGGGGTGTTTGGAGGTCGCGAAAAGCGCGGGGACGGGGTAGACTGTCGCCGACGCCCCCTATTTCGGTGCCATTGTCGCCATGAGCGCTTCTTCTCCCGACCGTCCGTTGATCATCGCCGAAGCCGGGGTCAATCATAACGGCTCGCTCGACATGGCCTTGCGGCTGGTCGATGCCGCGGCCGAGGCCGGCGTCGACGTGGTCAAGTTTCAAACCTTCAAGACCGAAAAGGTCATCGCCCGCCACGCGCCCAAGGCGCGCTATCAGACCGAGAATTGCGGCGCGGGCGAGAGCCAGTTCGAGATGGTGCGCAAGCTGGAGTTGGACGGCGCGGCGTTTCAGCGCATCGCCGCCCGGTGCGCCGAAGCCGGGGTCGAGTTCCTGTCGACTCCGTTTGACGAGGACAGCCTCGATTTGCTGGTGCGCGAGCTGCCGGTGAAAAGGCTGAAAATTCCGTCGGGCGAGATCACCAACGCGCCGTTACTGCTGCGGGCGGCGCGCTCCGGGTTGCCGTTGATCGTGTCCACCGGCATGGCCTCGCTCGGCGAGATCGAGGCGGCGCTCGGCGTGATCGCGTTCGGTGGGATTGCACCGCTTGACGCCGTGCCCGGCCCGGCTGCCTTCGCGGCGGCGTTCGAGAGCGCGGCGGGGCAGGGCGCGATTGCCGCAACGGTGACCTTGCTGCACTGCACAAGCGAATATCCGGCCCCGTTGGACGAGGTTAATCTGCGCGCGATGGACACCATGCGCCGCGCCTTCGGTCTGCCGGTCGGCTATTCCGATCATACCGAGGGCATCGCGATTCCGGTTGCGGCGGCGGCGCTCGGCGCGGTCATGATCGAGAAGCATTATACCCTCGACCGCACTTTGCCGGGGCCGGATCACCGCGCCTCGCTCGAGCCGGCGGAATTAAAGGCGATGGTCGCGGCGGTGCGGGCGGTCGGGCGGGCGCTCGGCTCGCCCTTGAAACGCTTGCAGCCGGGCGAGGCCGATACCCGCGCGGTGGCGCGCAAGAGCCTGGTGGCCGCGGTCGATATTCCGGAGGGCGCGCCGTTCACGGTCGCGACGCTGACGACCAAGCGCCCCGGTACCGGCCTTTCGCCGTTCGGTTATTGGGACAGGCTCGGCCGCCCGGCCGGACGCGCCTATGCCGCCGACGAAATGATCGAGTCATGACTCCGGCCGAATTCGAGGCGGAACTGGTGCTGCGCCAGCGCCGGCTGACCCGGGAGGCATCGCGCCGGGATGTGCGTGCCGACCTTGCCGAGACCGATCGTCTGGCCGACCGGCTGATGGCGGAACAGCTGCTCAGCCCGAACGGGGCGATCACCATTTTGCAAATCGCCCTGCTGTTTCGCCGGGCGGCACGGGTCATGCGGACGCTGGCCTATTTGCGTGAGCGCTGCGGCGATCACGAGATCGTGCTCGGCCTGGAACGTTATCTCGGTCCCGGTAAATCGGCCGGGGGAGAACCGGCCGAGGCCGATCTGGTCCGGGCGGAATACGCGCTGAAGGCGGCTTATTATAATGTGGCGAGCCGGGAGTCGCATGATTTGCTCTCTTCGGCCTTTGTCCGGTTCAGCCGGCGGCTGCGCTTTAACGGGCCGGCACGGGTGGCCGATCTTGCCTGCGGCACCGGGCTGGTCGGGCGGCTGCTGCGCGGGCAGGGTTTTACCGGAGAGCTGGTCGGGGTCGATCTTTCGGCCGAAATGCTGGCGCTGGCGGCCGAGGACGGTTGCTATACCGCGCTGGTTTGCGCCGATCTGGTCGACTATCTCAACCGGGAGCCGGGCCGATTCGACGCGGTGCTGGCGATGCAGGTGGTGGCGATGCTCGATCCGGCGGTAGTTGATGCCTTGTTGGCGGCGGTGCGGCGGCGGCTCAAGCCTCAAGGCGTGCTGATCATCAATGGCAGCATTTACGAGGATCTACCCGATGCCGAAGCGGCAAAGGCCATGATTTGCCGGATTGGCTGCTCGACGTTCGAACATTTGCTCAAGACGCACGGCTTTGCCTTCCGCTTCTTCGATCATGGTGACGAGCGCCGCTATTACACCTGCTCTCCGGTTTGAGTTCGGGGGAGGAAATTCGTTGCCCCGTCATCTCGGCTTCGTCACCTCGGCCCGGTCCGATTTCGGCCTGCTGTTGCCGCTGATCCGGGCGGCGCGGGCGGACGACGCCTTTACCGTGACCGTGTTCGCCACCGGCATGCATTTCTCGGTCACGCATGGGGACAGCTTCACCGAGATCCTCGAGGCCGGGCTGGAGCCGGTGACGGTGCGGGTGCCGGTCGAACGGGATAGGGCTGCGACGGTTGCGCTGGCCGCGGCGATCGGACGCGGCACCGTCGCCTTCGCCGACGCGCTGACCGCGCGGCGCCCCGATCTTCTGGTGGTGATGGGCGATCGCTACGACATGCTGCCTGCGGTGTTGGCGGCGCTGCCCTTGACCATCCCGGTCGCGCATCTGGCCGGGGGCGAGCTGACCGAGGGCGTGATCGACGACGCCATCCGCCACGCCGTCACCAAATTCAGCCATCTGCATTTTCCGACCATGCCCGACTATGCGGCCCGGCTGCTGCGGTTGGGCGAAGAGCCCTGGCGGGTCACCGTCACCGGCGAGCCGGGGCTCGACGTGCTGCGGGACTTTCACTTTCGCGAGCGCGCCGATCTGTTCGCCGAGCTTAAGCTCGACCCTTTGCAGCCGGTCAGCGTGTTCACCCTGCATCCCGAGACGCTGTCGCCCGAGGCCACGGGCCGCGCGGTGGCCGAGGTGCTGGCCGCCGCCGCCGCGATGCCGGGTCAAATCCTGATGACCTATCCCAATGCCGATACCGGCGCCGACACCATCATCGTCGCGCTCGAGGCTTTCGCCGCCGCATGTCCGGATCGGTGTGTCGTGGTGCCGCATCTCGGCCGCACCCGCTATTTGCATCTGCTGCATCACGCCGCCTGCATGGTCGGTAATTCCTCGAGCGGGATCGTCGAGGCGGCGTCATTTCAACTGCCGGTGGTCGATATCGGGGCGCGCCAGGGCGGGCGGCTGGCGCCGCGCAATGTGTTGCGCGTGCCGGCCGAGCAAAACGCGGTCGCCGCCGCGTGGCGGCAGGCGGTGTCACCGGAGTTTCGTGACGGTTTGGCCGGGCTGGACAACCCCTATGGCGACGGCCACGCCGTGCCGCGCATTCTTGACCGCCTGAAAAACGTCGAACTCGGGCCGCGCTTGCTGATCAAACGGTTTTACGAGAGGGCCGCGTGAGCTTGTCGCACCCGGGGCGGCGATGTGCTAGGGTCGGACTCCGGTCGTTTGGAAGGAAATGTTTGAGTGACTGAGCGGGGAAATCTGATGACGTTCAGAAAAAAATTGCTGGAAAGCAATCGAAAGTGGGCGGCGGGTAAGCTGGATGCCGATCCGGAGTTTTTTGCACGTCTGGCGCGCTCTCAGAAGCCGGAAATTCTGTGGATCGGTTGTGCCGATGCCAGGGTCCCGGCGCCCGATATCGTCGGCTTGCAACCGGGAGAGTTATTCGTTCATCGCAATATTGCCAATCTGGTTTATCACGCCGATATCAACTGTCAATCCGTGCTTGAATATGCGGTTGAGGCGCTTAAGGTTAAGTATATCATTGTTTGTGGTCATTATAACTGTGGCGGCATTCGCCATGCTCTGGAAAACACGGAATTCGGTCTGATCGACAACTGGCTGAAAGAGGTCAAGGACGTCTACCAGTCCCATCGTGACGAGCTGCTGGCGATCAAGGATCATGAAATCCGGCTCAATCGTTTGACCGAATTGAATGTCCGTCATCAGGCGCTCAATATCTGCCGCACCAGCATCGTGCAAAAGGCCTGGGCGCGGGGACAGGAATTGTCGGTCCATGCCTGGATTTACGACGTCAAGGACGGTCTGGTCCATGATCTGCGCTATTCCTTCCGCGATCCGCACAGCGTCGAGCCGGTTTACCGCTATCATGTCGGTATCGAGCCTGATCTTTAAACCCCGGATATTCGTGTCATGGATGATCTTTTAATTATCGGGGTCGGCAACCGCTTTCGCCGGGATGATGCGGTCGGGCCGTTGGTGGCCGATCGTCTCATGGCCCGCGGCCTTCCCGCGATCGAGCATTCCGGCGAGGGGGCCGGCTTGATCGAGGCCTGGAGCGGGGCCCGTCGGGTGATCGTGGTCGATGCCACGTCTTCGGGCTCGGCGCGCGGCACGGTGCGGCGGATCGACGCGATTGCCGAAGCGCTGCCCTCGCATTTCTTTCGCTACTCGTCGCATTTGTTCGGCTTGGCCGAGGCGATCGCCACTGCGCGCACGCTTGGCCGCCTGCCGCCGGCCCTGGTGATCTATGGCATCGAGGGCGGGGATTTCGGCTTCGGCGAGGAGTTGTCGCCCGAGGTTGCCGCCGCCGCCGACAGTGTGGTCGAGCAGGTGGTCGTCGAGGCGGGGGCCGAGGGATAAAAGGCCACGAGGGATAAGGGCCATGTGCGGCATAGCCGGCTTTCTCGACCCGAACTGCACCGATGACGCGCGGCTGACCCGCACCGTCACCGCCATGGCCGACCGGCTGCTTCATCGCGGGCCGGATGCCGGGGGTGTCCTGGTCGATGCCCGGTCCGGTTTAGCGTTCGGGCACCGGCGGCTTTCGATCGTCGATCTCAGCCCGGCCGGGGCGCAGCCGATGAACTCGGCCGACGGCCGCTTCGTCGTTTGCTATAATGGCGAGCTGTATAACGCGCCCGAGCTGGCGCTTGAACTGGACCGGGCCGGCGTGGTGCGCCGCGGTCATTCCGACACCGAAATTCTGGTCGAGTGGTGCGCCCGGCGCGGTGTGCGCGCGCTGTTGGAAGCCTGCGAGGGCATGTTCGCCTTTGCATTGTGGGATCGGTCGACCCGGACGCTGACTTTGGCGCGCGACCGGCTCGGGATCAAGCCGCTTTATTGGCTGTGGCGCGACGGTTTGCTGGTGTTCGGCTCGGAATTGAAGGCGCTGACCGCTCACCCCGGCTGGCGCCCCGAGATCGATCCGGCCGCGGTCTCGTCTTATTTGCGCTTCGGCTATGTTCCGGCTCCGGCCGGCATCTACAAGGGTGTGCACAAGCTCGAGCCGGGCGGCTTGCTGACCCTGGTGCCCGGCGGCGCCCCGGTGCTCGAGTCGTGGTGGCGGCTGCGCGATGTGGCCCGGGCCGGGCAGGCCGATCTCTTCCCCGGCTCCCCGGCCGAGGCGACCGACGAATTAGAGCGTCTTTTGCGGCGCGCGGTGCGTGGCGAGATGATGGCCGATGTTCCGCTCGGCTGTTTTTTGTCGGGCGGCATCGATTCATCAACGGTGGCGGCGTTGATGCAGGCCGAAAGCCCGCGTCCGGTGCGTACCTTCAGCATCGGCTTTCGCGCTTCCGGTTACGACGAGGCGGCGGACGCGGCTAAGGTCGCGGCCCATCTCGGCACCGATCACACCGAGTTTCATGTCGACCCGGCCGACGGGCTGGCGGTCATTCCGCATTTGGCCGAGTGGTACGACGAGCCCTTCGCCGATTCCTCCCAGATTCCGACCTATATCGTGTCGCGGCTGGCCCGGCAGCATGTCACGGTCGCGCTTTCGGGCGACGGCGGGGACGAGCTGTTTGCCGGCTATACCCGCTATGTCTGGGCCGAGCGGCTGTGGCGTCGGCTGGGACGGCTGCCCTTGCCGTTGCGTCGGGTGACGGGCGCCGGACTGGCGGCTCTGTCCGGACCGATCGGGGCGATGCTGGCTTCGGGAGCGGCCGCGCTGCTGCCGGCCGGCATCCGGCCGAGCCATCCCGCCGACAAGCTGCGCAAGCTGGCCGGAATTCTGCCGGCGGCGAGCGACGATGCCCTGTTTCGCCGGTTGATCAGCCTGTGGCCCGAGCCCGAACGGCTGGTGCCGGGGGTGGCCGAGCCGCACGGCGCGCTGTGGGACGAAAGCTTGCGATCCGAATTCCCGGATTTCACCGCGCGCATGCAGATGCTCGACACCGTGAGCTATTTGCCCGACGATATTCTGACCAAGGTCGACCGCGCGAGCATGGCGGTCGCGTTGGAAGCGCGGGTGCCGCTGCTCAATCACAAGGTGGTCGAGTTCGCCTGGCGCCTGCCGCTCGCTCTCAAAATTCGCGAGGGCCAGTCGAAATGGCTGTTGCGCCAAGTGTTGTACCGCCATGTCCCGCGCGCTCTGGTCGACCGGCCCAAGCAGGGCTTTTCGATTCCGCTGGCCGGCTGGCTGCGTGGCCCGCTGCGGGATTGGGCCGAGTCGCTGTTGACGCCGGCGGCGCTGAGCGAGGATGGCTTGCTTGACCCCGTGCCGATCCGTCGGGCCGTGGTTGAACATATGACCGGTCGGCGCGACCATGCCCATGCGTTATGGGCCGTGCTGATGCTTCAGGCTTGGCGGGCGCGGACGCGGAGCGGGAGTTAGGCGCGGAAGTTCAGGACTGTCCGGTCAGGCGATTGATTTCGGTGATCAGATCGTCATTATCGAACGGTTTGTAGAGGATGGCGTCGGCGCCCCAGGTTTGGGCGAGTGCAGCCGAGACATCGATCGGTCGGCGCATGCCGCCGCCGGAAATGGCGATGACCTTGATGCCGGTATTGGCGGCGCGCAGCCGCTTCAGCAATTCGACCCCGTCGAGATTGGGCATCCACAGGTCGGTAACGATCAGGTCGACCCCCTGACTATCGAGCAGGTCGAGGGCCTCTTTGCCGTCGGCCGCTTCGATGACCTGATGGCCAGCCGCTTCGAGAGCGGCGCGAATCGACAGCCGAACTGCCGGCACGTCGTCAACGAGCAGGATGCGCTTCATGCGTTTAAACCCCGGGCCACAGACTTCCGCACGGCAAAGCCGTCGGACTCCGAACAATACCATATCGGGCGGCGAAACCTTTCAATCCACGCATCGACGCCTTTCAGCGCCTCCGCGGCCGCATCTCCCGGCTATAGATGACCGGGAGCTGCGGCTTGGATCGGATAGTGCTGGGCTCGGCAAGGTCCGTCAACAGAAATCAGGGCACGCCTCGACCTTCTCCTGAAGGGAGAGGTTTGGCGTGAAGATTCGATAAACACGGAAGAGCGCTTTGGTGATTTCTCCCGGCAACCGCTGTTGAGCCGGCCGGGTTCGGGGTGTAATACTGTCCGTCTTGAATGAGAAGATCGTTGAGAGGAGACCCGCCCATGCGCCGTCCGTTTATTGCCGCCCTCTGCCTTGCCCTGTTCATGCTGATCGGCGGGCTGCCTGTCGAAGCCGGGGCTCAGACCCGGGCTGCGCCGCCGGTTGCCGAAAGCAGCGGCTATGATCTGCACCCGGCGTTGGCGGTGCTGGCGGGTGCGGTCACCGGTATAGTCATTGCCAGTGCCGTTGCCGGCACTCTGATCTCGGCCAACCTGTTGCTTGAAGGGGTGCCGCTGGCCGAGGCGCTTGAGTCGGGCACCGGCCTTACTCTGGCGGCGGTCGGTGCCAGCGGTGTGCTCGGCGGCCTGATCGGCCACGTGCTGTTCAATCGTTAGGACGACTACGGCCCCGGACGGATGTCCGGGGCCGTTAGACCGGCGGCGACCGCCGCCCTTCTGCGGAACTTGAAGCTCACAAGGGGGACTTGGTGCTCAAGCCGCCTTGTTGCCCAGTTGCGTCATGGACGGGTTGGTGTTGGCGGCGCCAAGGGTGATCGGAATGTTATGCGGTTTCAGCGCCTCGGGAACTTGGCGTGCGAGGTCGATGTAAAGCATGCCGTTTTCCAGGCGTGCGCCGACCACACGGATATAATCGGCCAACTGGAAACGCCGCTCGAAAGCACGGGCGGCAATGCCCCGATAGAGATAGGTCGCCTTTTCATCCTCGGATTTGCTTCTGCCGCGGACGGCGAGGGCGCCTTCATTGGTGATGATTTCAAGTTCGTCGGTCGCGAACCCGGCCACCGCCAAGGCGATGCGATAGGTTTCCTCGCTGAGCTTTTCGATATTATAGGGTGGATAGGTAAGGGTGCTTTCGTTCATCTGAAACGCGGCGTCGAGCGCCTGTGTCAGATGATCGAAACCGACGGTTGAACGGAATAACGGAGATAAGTCGAAGCTACGCATGATGATCCTCCATTTGAGCGATCTCGGACAGACCCGCTACGCGGCATCCGTCCGGTCTTTCATGTAGGAAGCCTGGTTTCAGTTATCAAGAGGGGGATTCCGATGAATCCGATCATCGTGCTGTTCGGGGTGGTGCTGGCGGTGATTTTGTTTCAGGCCAACCGGGGCTCGGCCGGCTTGCTGATTGGCGGGGCGGTGTTGGCCGGGGTCTTGGTGCTGCCGTGGCTGGAGGATGCGATTTCGGCGCGGCGTCTGCCCAAACGCCCACCGCCGCCTCGGCGTCCCGGATTTTTCCGGAGCGGCAGGCGGCGGTGATACGGGAAGGAAGCTCGCTTGGATGGAGCGTAAGGCGTTAATGCATTACGGCGGGGATCGAGTAGCCGGAGCCGAACATGAATTCCTCGCGATCGTGCAGGTCGCATTCCAGGTCGCGCTTGACCTCCATGAACAGGTCGCGCACTGAAACCATACCGATGACCGTGCCGTTGGCCTCAACCGGAATGTGGCGGAAGCCGGAAGACTGGATCATCTCCAGCGCCGCGTCGACCGGAGCATCCGGGGGCAGGGTTTCGGGGCGTCGGGTCATGATCTCCGCAAGCGTTACGCTGTCCGGGTTATAGTTGAGCGCAACCACCTTGAAGTTAATATCGCGCTCGGTAACAATACCCAGCAAAGTCTGGCCGGATGTGACCACGATTGCACCGACTTTGCGCTCGAACATTTTGCGGGAGGCGGCGGAGACCGAAGTACCGGCGGGCAGACAAACCAGCTTGTTCCGGTTCATCACGTCTGAGATCAGTTTCCGTCTTGTCATTGCTCTTACTCCTGCTGTACGGCTGTTCCGCCGCTCATTCGGTGTCGGCTTTGACGACAAGCACTGCAACAGGCGTGCCAGACACAAAAAGCTATATTATTGATCAATATCAATTGGTTAGCTTTTCGCAAAATGAGAGGACCCTCTCGCAAATTTCAAGAGGCCGATGCGGGCTCGCAAATTTCAAGAATTATCCGGTAAATTTTATGCCGGCGCGGCTCTTGGTTCGAGGGGGCCGGTATGAGATAGTGCAGCGTCATGGTTTGTCTGAAAACTTTCCGACAAGCGTAATAGAGGGGGTGGCATGAAAGAGCTGACCCGGCTGCGGGAAGATATCGACCGGCTTGATGATGCTCTGGTCGATTTACTGGCCCGCCGTTTCACGATTTGCCACGAGGTGGCCGCCTATAAGCTGGCACATGACATTCCGGTGGTGCTGCCGGAGCGTATCGAGCAGGTCAAGCAGCGTTGTGCCGAGCGCGGGGTGGCGCTGGGCCTCGATCAAGCCTTCATGACGACGCTTTACACCCTGATCATCGAGCGGACCTGCGAAACCGAACGGGAAGTGCAAGCGACCCTGGCCCGGTGACATCAATGACCTTCGGGGCCTGTTAACCCGGGGCCTTTCAATCTTTTAAGAGCGCGCGGCCTTTTAAGAGCGTGCGGCGATGATTCCCCCTTTGACAGCGGGCAATGATAATGCAAATCATTCGCAATACCGATCCGCTGACCCTGTTGATCCGGGAGGAGTGTCCGATGCCGCTATTCCGATTCCGCCGTGCCGCCCTGCTTGCCGTGTCGTTGTCATTGTCATTGTCGTTGTCATTGTCGGCCGTCGTCCCGGCCTTAGCCGGAGAGGACGAGCAGGTGTTGGTTTTACGCAATCACCGCTTTGAGCCGGACGAACTGACGGTGCCGGCGGGGCGCCGTTTTACTCTGGTGGTGCGCAACCTGGATTCTACCGGCGACGAATTCGAAAGCCATGACCTCAAGCTTGAAAAGCGTATCGGTGCCAATGCCGAAATCCGGCTGAAGCTCGGACCGCTTCAACCCGGCAGCTACGGGTTCGTCGGCGAGCAGCATGAAGACACCGCTAAAGGCA
>SERZ01000351.1_pt1 | contig 31525 bp, 32 predicted proteins | sample 3171461 | NCBI WGS metagenome assembly SERZ01 (sample SAMN06051861, study PRJNA518727) | freshwater metagenome | biome: subpolar coniferous forest; feature: holomictic lake; material: water; isolation source: holomictic Lake 227, 6 m depth | place: Canada: near Kenora, Ontario | collected... | reverse complement strand
GAGTCATCCATCGAAGCGCTAAACGCCCGTATTGCTCGTTTGGCGATCGGGTTGGGTGTGTCGTTGTCTAGTGAGGAAGACGTGCGGCAGGTGATCAACCGGAAATCCATGTCGGCTATGACACATGAGCGCCGGGCTATCGCTGATCCGCGCACGACGACTCGAACGGGTTCAGGCGCTGACCGGCGAGTGGCTCAGAAATGGGAAGAGTTGAGGGGTCTGTTGGTGTTGCGTTATGGCGTAGAAGCGCGTTACGTCGACCAGGTTGGAGTCATCAATACCCGTCACATCTTGACAGAAGCAGAAGCCCATTTGGAGCGAGATGGTTTTAAGCCGGGCGCTGACGGCATTAATTTGGACCGCTTGTTTAAAGAGACCTGACATCGACTCGTCACTCGGGTTGCATAAGCTGATAACCCGCAGTTCTCAATATTTCCCGGCACCTGTTGCCCCAATCCAATTGTTATGAGTTTCACAAGAAGCACGGATGTAGTTGAAAACGTTACTTATGACGAAATTACCGTTGGCCATAGCGCACGGGTGCTTATTGCACTCACAAGTCGAGCTGATAGCCCGATGAACCGGGCGGCGCCAGCGCTGCTCTCCCCATTGACGGCGCACAACGCCCGTCGTGATCAACCCTAAAGCCTGGTAAGGCAAGGAAAAAACATGGCCATTCTTGCAGTCAACGCGGGTTCATCCTCGCTGAAATTTTCTATCTACCCCATTGCTGAGGGTCAGGTGCTTCCCAATGTGCTCACCGGAAACATCGAAGGACTTGAGCCAGGGGGTGCACCTGTTTTAGGTTGGACATTTCAAGGGAAGCAGCTGCAACGCCAGTTGCCTTTAACAGGTGGTGATCCGTTTGAACAGGCGCTGCACAGTTTGGGTGAGTTGTTGACAAGTGAAGCAGCCATTCCCAAGATCGACGCCATTGCGCACCGGGTTGTTCATGGTGGCAAAGACTTTTCGGCCAGTGTCTTGGTAACCCCAGAGGTATTAGCCTGCTTGACACTGAAAATTTCATTGGCACCACTGCATCAACCCAATAATTTGCAGGGTATTCGGGCATTTCAAAAAGCATTCCCTTCGCTGCCGCAAGTGGCTTGCTTTGACACAGCGTTCCATTCAACCATGGCCGAGGTGGATTACACCTTTGCCTTGCCGACGTCGCTCACCGCATTAGGCGTGCGTCGCTACGGATTTCATGGTCTGTCCTATCAATATGTCATGGGTGTGTTGCAAAAGCGAAGTGCGCAAGGCAATGGCCGGGTTCTGATGGCCCACCTGGGCAACGGTGCGAGTCTTTGTGCTGCCCGCGAGGGGCGGAGTTGTGCCACCACCATGGGTTTTTCAGCGCTCGATGGGCTGGTAATGGGCACGCGTTGTGGAACGCTCGACCCCGGTGTGATGCTGTATCTACTGGAGCAGGGCTGGGACCATGCGCAACTGCAAACCTTGCTGTACAAACAAAGTGGTTTGCTAGGTGTTTCGGGTATTTCCGCAGACATGCGCCGACTGCGCGCCGACGACAGCGCCGATGCAAAGCGAGCAATCGACTTGTTCACACACCGGGTAGTGCGTGAATCAGGGGCTCTGGTGGCTACTATGGGCGGTCTTGATGTGCTGGGATTCAGTGGCGGTATTGGTGAGCATGACGTGGTGCTGCGTGCCGAACTGGGTCAGCGGTTGAGTTGGTTAGGGGTGAAAATTGATTCTGAACTCAACCAGCAGGCCACTGGCAATGAGGTTATGGCTATCCACCAACCTGACAGTCTTGTTGAAGTCTGGGTGGTGCCCACCGATGAAGGCTTCGTCGCAGCGCAGGACGCCTCTCGTTTGATCTGATTTTTATCGTTTTCGATAAAAGATAAATTTGATATCCGGCATAAATTTGCCGGGAGTGAAAAAATTTGCGATAATCGCAGGTTCCCCTGATTGTGTCAGGGGTTAATGAAGCGGCCCGTTCACTGGTAGCAGTGTTGGGTCGACATAGAGCCCTTTAGGATTTTCAAAATGAAACGCACTTACCAACCCTCCAAGATCAAACGCGCCCGCACTCACGGTTTTCTGGTTCGCATGAAAACCCGCGGCGGCCGTGCTGTGATCAACGCTCGTCGCGCCAAGGGTCGCAAGCGTTTGGCAGTCTGATTTCGGTCACCCGAATCACACTCAGCTGACTTGTCGTTCTGGCGCCGCAACAAATTGCAGCGACTGAAAACGCGAAGCCAGTTTCAGGCCGTACTGGCTGGGAGCACTGTGGCGCGTACCGCTCACTTTGCTTTGCACTGTGCTGCTCTTGATACTGGCGTGGTGAAGCCGCCGGCATCTTCGCTTCAAAATGCGCCTCTAATGGCGCTTTTTGGCGTCCAAGATGTCTGGATGGGTGCGATGGTGCCCAAGCGCTGGGCAAAAAGAGCCGTTACGCGCAATGCCATCAAGCGTCAGATTTACAACGTCAGTACCGAATATGAGTCTGCCATGACGGTAGCGGCGCACGTTGTGCGCTTGCGGTCTGGTTTTGATCGCAAGCAATTCATCAGCGCGAGTTCCGAATTGCTCAAGGACGCAGTACGTCTTGAACTGCAGCAATTATTTGCAAAAATTGTTCCTCGCTTGTCGGCGGCACCCGCGCAGAGAGTTGCCGCATGATCAAAACCCTATTGATTGGCTTGGTCAAAGGTTACCGTTTGCTGCTGAGCCCTTGGCTTGGTTCTGCATGTCGGTTCGAGCCCACTTGTTCTGTGTATTCGCTGCAAGCCTTGCAGGCGCATGGTGCTGCGGTTGGTAGTTATTTGACTTTTTCGCGCCTTGCGCGATGCCACCCTTGGTGCGCGGGCGGCGCTGATCCTGTTTCGCTAGAAAAACCCCGGCTCTTTACACAGCTGCTTTCCTCTTCCACTCAAAAGAAGTCTTCATGAACGATATTCGTCGCACCATTTTGTGGGTGGTCTTTGGCTTTTCCATGGTTCTACTTTGGGACCAGTGGCAAATTTATAACGGCCATAAAGCAACTTTTTTCCCTGGCCCGGTGAAAACAGCCGTAGCCACCAATCCGCTCACGCCAGCCTCGGGCGTGCCTACCAGCGTTCCAGCTACTAATTCAGTAGCAGGTAGCGAACAATTGGCGGGGGCTACAGCCGCATTGGCTGTAAATACGAGCGCAGTTGCTGTGCCTCGCGAGCGTGTTGTGGTCACGACCGATGTGCTCAAGTTGACGTTTGACACCGAGGGCGGTTCGTTGGTGCAGACAGAGTTCCTCAAGCATGTCGACATGGCCGACAAGAGCAAGAAGTTCGTCCTTCTGGACGAAACCAAAGAGCGCACCTATGTGGCGCAATCAGGTTTGATCGCTGGCGCAGCAGGCGGCGTCTTCCCAACCCACAAATCGGTCATGACGGTGGCTCCGGGCGAACGCACCCTCATGGACGGTGGCAATGAGTTGGTCATTCGCTTTGAATCACCTGAAGTGGGTGGCGTCAAGCTGGTGAAGACCTTCACGCTGACGCGCGGCGCTTACGCGGTGTCGGTCAAGCATGAGGTGATCAACATGAGTACGGTGGTGGTGTCGCCGCAGTTGTACCTGCAACTGGTACGCGATGGCAACAAGCCGCTGGGCGAGTCCTCTTTCTATTCAACTTTCACCGGTCCGGCCATCTATACCGAAGCCAAGAAGTACCAAAAAGTCGAATTCAAAGATATTGAAAACAACAAGATCGATATTGAAAAGACGGCCGAGAACGGCTACGCAGCGATGGTGCAGCACTATTTTGCCAGCGCCTGGTTGCTGGGTGATGGCATCAAACGTGAACCGTTCATGCGCAAGGTGGATACCAATCTCTACGCTGTGGGCTTGATCACCGCCATCGACAACATTGCTCCGGGCACCAGTAAATCGGTAAAAGCCAAGTTTTTCGCTGGCCCCCAGGAAGAAAAAGTGCTGGAGTCTTTGGCCCCCGGACTGGAGTTGGTTAAAGACTACGGTTGGCTCACCATTTTGGCCAAACCGCTGTACTGGTTGCTCGACAAGATTCAGAGCTTCATTGGTAACTGGGGTTGGTCCATCATGGCGCTGGTGTTGCTGCTCAAGGCCGCTTTCTACTGGCTCAATGCCAAGGCGTATGCCAGCATGGCCAAGATGAAGGCCATCAATCCGAAAATCACCGAGATGCGCGAGCGCATGAAGGACAACCCACAGCAGATGCAGCAAGAAATGATGCGCATCTACCGCGAGGAAAAAGTCAACCCGATGGGCGGCTGTTTCCCGATCATGATCCAGATTCCGGTGTTCATTGCCCTGTACTGGGTACTGTTATCCAGCGTCGAAATGCGCAATGCACCTTGGGTGATGTGGATTCACGACCTCTCTTCGCCTGATCCGTTCTACATCCTGCCCTTGGTCATGACCTTGACCACCGTGCTGCAGACCGCCTTGAACCCAGCGCCACCAGACCCGATGCAAGCCAAAATGATGTGGTTCATGCCGCTGGCCTTCAGCGTGATGTTCTTCTTCTTCCCGGCGGGTCTGGTGCTGTATTGGATCACTAACAACGTGTTGTCGATCACGCAACAGTGGATCATCAATACCCGCATGGGTGTGCCGCCACAGTTCAACTTACCCAAGTTCTGATCGGCCGTGTCGCTACCGCGCCATAGCGACCCCATTGTGGCCATTGCCACCGCCCCCGGTCGGGGTGCGGTGGGCATTGTCAGGGTCAGCGGAAAAAACATTGAAGGGCTGCTCCAGGCCCTTTTTTCACGTCCGCTAAAGCCCCGCGAAGCGACCTACACCCCATTTCTGGATCACACCGGGGTGGCGATTGACCAGGGTTTAGCGCTCTATTTTCCGGCTCCCCATTCTTTCACCGGCGAAGATGTGCTCGAACTTCAGGCCCACGGCGGGCCAGTAGTTCTGCAGCTTTTGTTGGCACGGTGTATAGAAGCAGCAGCCGAAATCAATCCACTTACTCACGCACAAAGGCTAAAAGGTCTCAGGGTGGCTCAGGCGGGAGAATTCTCCGAAAGAGCCTTCCTCAATGACAAAATCGATCTGGCACAGGCCGAGGCCATTGCTGATTTGATAGATGCGAGTACCGAGGCGGCTGCCCGCAGTGCCACTCGTTCGATGTCGGGGGCCTTCTCCCAGGAAATCCATGCCCTGTGCGATGCCCTGATTCACCTTCGAATGTTGGTAGAGGCCACTTTGGATTTCCCCGAAGAAGAAATTGACTTTTTACGCCAAGCCGACGCTCAGGGGCAGCTCTCAAAATTACAGAAAACGCTGCAAAATGTGCTGCAAAGAGCTCGCCAGGGCGCTCTGCTGCGCGAAGGTATCAAGGTGGTGATTGCAGGGCAGCCGAATGCCGGTAAATCGTCACTCCTCAACGCGCTAGCCGGGGCTGAACTGGCCATCGTGACGCCAATTGCCGGAACGACGCGGGACAAAGTTCAACAAACCATCCAGATCGCGGGTGTACCGGTCCACGTGATTGACACGGCCGGTTTGCGTGAGAGTGACGATGAGATCGAGAAAATTGGCATCGAACGGGCCTGGGCTGCCATTGAGTCGGCTGATGCCGTGCTATTTTTGCATGATCTGACGCGCATGAATGCTATTGATTACATAGCTGATGACGCAGTGATAACGAGGGCTCTAGCCCTAAAACTACCTTTATCGGTACCTGTTATAGATATCTGGAACAAAGCAGATGCCGTCACTACTCAAACGCATGAAAATGGAGTGACCCTTTCAGCAAAAACAGGTGCTGGGCTGGATGCCTTGCGTAGCACGTTGTTAGATGTGGCTGGTTGGCAGTCTGTTCCCGAAGGCGTCTTCATCTCACGCGAACGGCATGTGCAGGCTTTGCATCAAGTAGATGACCATTTAATGGAGGCGGCAGCCCATTTGGCAGACAAGGCACAGTCGCTGGATTTGCTGGCTGAAGAGCTTCGACAGGCTCAATCTGCATTGAATCAAATAACCGGTGAATTTACGTCTGATGACCTTCTTGGGGTGATATTCTCCAAATTCTGCATTGGCAAGTGATTTGGTTTTCCCAATCGAAATGGCTTACTGAGAGTTCTTTGAATGAATGGAATTAAAGTTTAGGTGTGCGTCATGAACGGGAATAACCAACATTCAAGCAAACAAGATATCCGGGCATTGATTGAAGCATTTTCGATCAATCATAGTGAAGACGCCTTTAGCCGAACAGTGACCATGGGGCAGTGGAGAGCCATAGCCAGTTATATGCAGCCCTTTGCGCTGGCGGCCGCTTCCTGCTAGATGTGGAGCATTTCGCCAATGCGATTCTCAGAAATGTCGCATCGACAACCCGAAGCAACTTTGGCGTTGGTCATGGCTTTGGAAGCCATCGTTTGCGGCCGCATGCAAGATCAGCGCAAACGTATTGCCGTAACTTGAAGGAGAGATAGTCAATGTTTAATTGGTTTGCCAGGAAGCCTGCGCCTACACCTTCCGTAGCGCCGGAAAGCCTTGCGCTGCGTAATGCCGATGCTACAGTACCCTACAAGCCGGGTGACCGTCTCCAAATCAAAGTGGCGCCATCGCAGGTTGGCCATATGCCTAGCCGTAAAAATGAGAGACTTGAACACCGTGAACTTCTCTACAAAGTTGTGCACGATGCGATGATTCGAGCGGGCGTTTTGGCTAGCAGTTACAAGTTCAAGGTTCTGTCGCTAGATGCTCGGGGACTCCAGTACATGATCATGATGGATTTAGCCAATACCTCCGCCGGCGGCACCAGTCGTTTGTCTGAGATAGAAGCCATGATGGCGCAAGCCGCCAAAGCGCGTCACGATATTTTCATAACAGCTGTCTATTGGCGCGTGAATGAGCAAGTCACCACCGGTCTATCTCCCAATCAAACCTTCACTGCACCAGAGGTAATGAAAAAACCGGATGAGCTTCAGACTTTTCACTCCTCAGTAACACCCGCCCGTTTGGTCAAGTCAACGCCTGCCTATGAACCTTTGCAACAAGATGAAGTTGACGCGTTCAAGCGGGCCTTGGCAAGTGCAGCAAGCGTGACTCCAATGTCGGTGCACGGTCGCATGGTGACCTCAGGTCGCCGAAATCCTGCGCCTGTTGAAGAGTTTGAAGATACACAAATAGTGCCTTCGGATGAGCGTGCATCGCCACTCAGCGTCACACAGTACGGCGACTTGAACTGAGGTCACGTTCAGGCTTTAATGCCCTGCGAAATCGAGCAAAGTGAAAAGCTGAAGCCCAGAATCCCTCAGTTTTCTGGAGCCACCCAATTCGGGCAGATCCACAATTGCAGCGCCTTCGATCACTTGGGCACCCAATTTCTCGAGTAATTTCATGCCCGCCATCATGGTGCCGCCGGTCGCAATCAGGTCGTCAATCAGAAGAACGCGGTCCCCGGGCTTGACCGCATCGGTGTGGAGTTCGACAGTGGCACTGCCGTATTCCAGTTCGTAGGTTTCTTCAACGGTTGTGAAGGGCAGTTTGCCTTTTTTGCGAATAGGAATGAACCCGACATTCAGTTCGTAAGCAATGACCGCACCCAAAATAAAGCCTCGGGCATCCAGGCCAGCAACTACATCAGGTCGCATGGAACGTTCCATATAGCGGTGTACAAAGGCGTCGATCAGAACTCTGAAAACCTTGGCATCTTGCAGCAAGGGCGTGATGTCGCGAAACTGAACGCCCGGCGCTGGCCAGTCCGGCACGGTGCGAATGTGATCTTTAAGATACTGGGTAACACTGGTATTTTTCATGGCGCTCGGGCTGGAATTGAATCCGTATTGTGCATCGCGCCTCATCCGCAACAGTGGGCACGAAAACTTAGCCCTTGAGTAATTTTTGCTCGGCCAGGACCAGCATTTCAGCCCGGCCTGAAAGCACAAGCGTATCGCCAACGGCAATCTGAGGGTTATGGGAAGTGACCATGACCTTGCCGCCGTGGCGGCGAAGACTGACGATGCGAACATTCAACACATCCAAGTCAAGCTGGCTTATGGGTTTGCCCAGTGATTTGGCACCCAGTGGCAGCGTCAGTGTGGAAAGTCGCTCTTGATGGTGCTCGTCGGCCGAGTCATCGTCTGCGCCGTGAATGTAACCCCGGAGCAGGTTGTAGCGGGCATCGCGTTGATCTTGCACGATGCGAATCACGCGTCGCATGGGAACGCCCACCAAAGCTAGCGCATGGCTGGCGAGCATCAGTGAACCTTCAATGGCTTCCGGCACCACCTCGGTGGCACCAGCGAGCCTCAGCGATTCGAGATCAAGGTCGTCTTGGGTTCGCACAATGACGGGAACCTGCGGTGCATGCGCCTGAATGTGCGACAACACTTTCAACGCGCCCGGTGTTTCAAGGTAGGTGATGACAACTGCACTGGCACGCGCAAGCCCCGCCGCCATCAGCGACTGCAAGCGGGCTGCATCACCAAAAACGACAGAATCCCCAGCGACAGTCGCCTGACGCACTCGATCAGGGTCGAGGTCCAAGGCCAGATAGGGAATGCCTTCTCGTTCCAATATGCGCGCCAGATTTTGACCGCAACGACCGTAGCCGCAGATGATGATGTGTTTATTGGTGTTGATTGACTTACGGGCAATGTGGGTCATTTGCAGGGACTGCTGCAACCACTCACTGCTGACCAACCGCAAAACAACTTGGTTGCTGTACATGATGATGAAGGGCGTGAATAGCATTGACAGCACCATGCTGGCCAAAATCGGGTTGAGCAGTGCTGGCGGCACCAAGGCATTTTCCTGGGCCAGTGTGAGCAGCACAAATCCAAATTCACCGGCTTGCGCGAGGTAGAGACCGGTGCGCAGCGAAACACCCTGCGTGGCCCCAAGTCCGCGTGCCAGCACGGTCACCAACGCGGCCTTGAACAACACGGGCAGCGACACCAGCAAGAGCACCAAAGGCCAGCGCTCCAACACCAGTCGCCAGTCGAGCATCATGCCAATGCTGATGAAGAAAAGACCAAGCAACACATCATGAAAAGGGCGGATGTCGGTTTCCACCTGCTGCTTGTATTGCGTCTCGGAGATCAACATGCCAGCAATAAATGCACCGAGCGCCAGGCTCAAGCCTGCCAATTCAGTCAGCCAAGCGAGTCCCAAGGTGATAAGCAAGAGGTTCAGAACAAACAATTCTTCACTTTTTCGTCGCGCCACAATCGTCAACCAGAATCGCATGACCCGTGGACCGCCGACTAACAGCAATCCAATCAAAGCCATGGCCTTAAGTGATGCTACCGCCAGTGTTTCAAAGAGTTGCTCAGCGGAGGCTCCCAAGGCGGGAATCAGCACCAGCAGGGGAACCACCGCCAAATCCTGAAATAGAAGCACCCCCATGACACGCTTCCCGTGTTCCGATTCCATTTCTATTCGTTCAGTCATCAGCTTCACCACAATGGCTGTGCTGCTCATGGCCAGCGCACTTGAGAGTGCCAGGGCAGTTTGCCAACCCATTCCCCAAAGAGATGGCGTCAACCGCGCAAGTACCAAGGCAGCAGCGGTGGCGCCGATCATGGTCAGTAACACCTGAAAAAAGCCCAGACCAAACACATGGTTGCGCATGGCGCGAAGCTTGGTGAGGTTGAATTCCAGCCCAATGACAAACATCAGGAAGACAACCCCAAACTCACCCAGATGACGCACGCCATCGGCGTTTTTCGCTAACGCCAACGCATTGGGTCCAATGACCACGCCAACGGCCAGATAACCAAGCATGGGTGGCAGTTTTAAATAGCGGCAAGCGACCACCCCAAGCACCGCGGCCAGCAAGTAAAGAAGCGTGAGTTCAAGGGGGCTCATGCCTCGATACTATCAAGACACCTGCCAATCTATAAAATGACGTCATGACAAGCCAACAAATTCAAGCGACAGTTTTTAATGCGCAGAGGGCCATACGCTTGGCCCAGGAGACCCTGGACATCGAAGCGGATGCGGTGTTGGGCTTAAAGCAGCATTTGGGTGCCGGATTTGCCCAAGCCGTTGAGATGATGTTGAAGGTAAAGGGCCGCGTGGTTGTGATGGGAATGGGTAAAAGCGGTCACATCGGACGAAAGATCACAGCCACTTTGGCCTCGACGGGGACGGCCGCCATGTTTGTTCATCCGGCAGAGGCCAGCCATGGCGATCTTGGCATGATCAAACCGGTTGATCTGGTTTTGGCCATATCCAATAGCGGCGAATCGGAGGAACTCACCGCCATACTGCCCATGATCAAGCGCATGGGTGCGCCACTGATTGCGTTGACCGGAAAAGCCGAGTCCACACTGGCCCGCTATGCCACTGTATTTTTGGACTGCAGCGTTAAAAAAGAAGCTTGTCCGTTGAACCTCGCTCCCACCGCCAGTACAACGGCGCAATTAGCCATGGGCGATGCACTTGCCGTAGCTTTGTTGGATGCACGGGGCTTCAAGGCCGAAGATTTCGCCCGCTCGCACCCCGGTGGAGCACTGGGACGCAAATTGCTCACCCTGGTCAGTGATGTGATGCGCTCTGGAGATGATGTACCGAAGGTGGGTCCTGGCGCCAGTTTTAGCGAGTTGATGCGCGAGATGAGCGCCAAAGGACTGGGTGCAACGGCGATCGTGGGTGACGATTTGAAAGTTTTGGGGATTTTTACGGATGGCGACTTGCGGCGTTTGGTCGAGAAAGGGATTGATTTGCGATCCTCCACAGCAGAGCAGGTCATGCATCCCCGCCCCAGTGTGGTTGCCCGCGATGCCTTGGCCGTGGAGGCCGCCGAACTGATGGAATTGAACCGGATAACCAGTGTGTTGGTGATTGATGAAGCGGGCCAGTTGTGCGGGGCCCTCAATAGCAATGACTTGATGCGTGCCAAGGTCATCTGATGGAACCCATACTTAATTTCACGGTTGAATTGTTGCTGAAGGCCCAAGGCATTCGTGTGGTGTTCTTTGATGTGGATGGCGTTCTGACCGATGGTGGGTTGTTCTTTTCTGAAGCAGGTGAAACGATCAAGCGTTTCAACACCCTGGATGGCCATGGTCTCAAGTTATTGCAGCGGGCAGGAATAACGCCCGCTGTCATTACAGGGCGCGACTCAAAACCCTTGCGCTTGAGACTTGCTGCCCTGGGAGTCGAGCATGTGCATTACGGCACCGAGGACAAACGTCCTGCTGCTGAAGAAACCCTGAAATTATTGGGGCTTGAATGGCATCAGGCCGCGGCCATGGGGGACGACTGGCCTGATCTCGCCGTCATGCAGCGTTGTGCAATAGCTTGCGCGCCACAAAATGCCCATGCCGAGGTGAAGGCCAGCGCGCATTACGTAACGGCAGCGCAGGGTGGCCATGGCGCCGTCAGAGAGTTTTGCGACTTGTTGTTGGTTGCGAGCGGGAAATACAGCCAGTTGTTTGAGGAAAGCACGCGGTGAACAAGATTTTGCAAGTCGTGTGGGAGCGACTGTCGCTCTACCTTCCGGTGATTCTCATGGGCATTCTGGCGCTGGGTACTTACTGGCTGGTGCGAAGTACGCCCTTACCAATGACGCCAGAACAAGAAGCGCCACCCCGGCATGAGCCGGATTACTTTATGCGCAATTTCTCGGTCAAAACGTTTGATGGCGAGGGTCGGCTTAAAAGTGAAGTGCTTGGCGTGAATGCCCGCCACTACCCGGATACGGATTCACTTGAAATTGAATCAGTGAGCATCCATTCGTTCAATGAGGAGGGGCGCTTGACTACTGCTACGGCAGGGCGCGGCGTTACTAACGGCGATGCCTCAGAAGTGCAGTTGATAGGGAAGGCACATGTTGTACGTGAACAGGTGGTAGACAAGACGGGACAGAGCCTTCCTCGCCTGGAGTATCGTGGCGAATTTCTGCATGCGTTCATGAAAACAGAGCAGATAAAGTCCCATTTGCCGGTTGTCCTGGTGCACGGGCTTGACCAGTTCACCGCAGATTCGATGGATTACGACAACCTTGAGCGCGTGATGCAGCTCAAAGGGCGTGTCAAGGGGGTCTTGGTACCCACTTCTAGCAAATAGTCTGCTTGTTGGGTGCTGGATAGGAGGGAGTGCAGTCGAATCAAATTGCAGTCGTTGGCACTCAAAAATCAAAACAACTTTTCTGTTGTTTTTTCTTGGCAAAGGCAGTGATTTTCGCGTTTTCTGTGAGATCTCCAGAAATTAAAAAAGGGCCACAAGGGCCCTTTTTTTCAATTGGCGTAAAGCCAGTTGAGTGCTTAGTAGCTGCTACGACCACCGCCGTAACCGCCGCCACCGCCGCCGCCGGAACGACCGCCGCCGCCGCCAGCGCCGCCGCCGTATCCACCGCCACCGCCGCCGCCGCTACGGCCAGCACCGCCGCCGTAACCGCCGCCACCGCCAGCGCCGCCACCGAAGCCGCCGCCACCAGTGCGGGGAGGACGTGCTTCCATTGGACGTGCTTCGTTAACAACGAGACCACGGCCACCGTATTGTTGGCCATTCATGCCATTGATAGCAGCTTGTGCTTCAGCATCATTGCCCATTTCCACAAAGCCGAAGCCTTTGGAGCGGCCAGTGTCACGTTCCATCATGACTTTGGCGCTAGTGACGGTACCGTGTGCAGCAAAAGCTTGTTGCAGGTCTTCGTCACGGAAAGTGTAGGGCAGGTTGCCCACGTAAAGTTTGTTGCCCATGAAAGGACTCCTCAAAATAACTCAAAACGCGATGGAGTCCAAAACCGCTATTACCACGCAATCAACAAACAAATGAAGACTTAAAGCAGACGCGAAACTGACTAAACACCGCAAACTTGCATCGCCGATTTTTCGACAATACAAATCAATTATGCGTCAAGTTTTATATTTTCACAATCTTTTTTGTAGAAAGAAAGATATTGGTGCTAGACAGGGGTTCTCGGTGGATGATTCGGCGTCTTGGGTTCCTGTGGCGGGCTGATATCTTCAGCTTCATAATTTCGCCATTGCTTCATGGCGTTGCGCATCGTAAAAACTTGTCGCTCGAAGGTCGGGCACGCGGCGCAAATGGCCATGTGAAAGCGAAGCGCGATACGGTCCTGCCAAGGCAGTTTGCGGTCTTCCTGCGCAATCACAAGCGCAGTGACTTCTTTGCAGGTTCTTTGGAAGAGCATCATGAAATGTTGGGGTTTGAAAACCAGTTCAATTCAAGGCACTCGCGTAATCTGAGGCGGGCGCGGTGCAGTTGAACATACAGGTTAGTCGGAGTGAGGCCCAACTCCTTACAAATTTCTTCACTGGAGAGTTCCAGCCATTCGCGCATTAAAAAAAGACGACCCTGGCTGGCCGGTAATTTGTTGGTACAGGCGTCCAGTACCTCAAAAAACTGGCGGCTGCTGAATTGTTGCTCCGGGTTTCCCCATTCGGCAGGTGCTTGCGAAAAGTGCCCATCAGCCTTGAAGCCGAGGTATTCCAGAGGATCGCTGTCGTCCTCATCGGTGCTTTCAAGCCCACTCACCTCACGGCTGTGGTGGCGCAAGGCATCAATCACTTTGTGTTTGAGAATGCCGACCAGCCAGGTCTTGAGTTGCGAGCGATTGTCAAAGGTTTGCGGTTTGGCCAAGGCGGCCAACACGGTTTCAGACACGGCATCTTCCGCCCAGGTGTCGTTTCTCAACTGAAGGCGGGCGAACCGCAACAGATATGGGCGGTTGCTAACCAGGAGTTGCTCGAATGAGAGGGGTGCGTCGGTGGTCATGGTGTCGCGCCAGTGTAATGGGGTCGTTTGCACGGTAAAGTGCTACTTGTATTCTTATGCGGTTGGTGAATATTTTCAAAATATTCCACTGAATCTGTAAGAAAACAGCATCTGCCCTGACAAACCCCTAACCAGCGTGGCTAGCCGAATTTAAAGGCCTCGACCCATCTGGTGTGTCGTTAATTTTTCAACCCCAGGAGTATTCCAAATGAACCAACGTGCCATGATCGCCGCCGCCGCAGCGTCCCTGATGTCCCTCACTTTTATCGCCGCGCCAGCCCATGCGGCCAACGAAAAAGAAAAATGCTTTGGTATTGCCAAGGCCGGTCAAAACGACTGCGCCAGCATGTCGGGCGTGCATTCCTGCGCGGGCCAGTCCAAAGTCGACATGGACAAAGGCGAATGGAAATATGTGGCCAAAGGCACCTGCAAAGAGATGAACGGTATGACTTTGGACGAAATCAAGATGATGAAAAAAGGCTGATCCCGCTTTTTTCGACTGCCTGCCAAGCGCGTCGCCATGGCCGACTCACAGTTCGCCTGCATAACCGAAACAGACCCGGTGGTGGGTATTGGCTGGCGACAGCCGCATTACCGGGAACTGATGACGCGGCGCTCGCCCTTGGGTTTTCTGGAAGTTCATTCAGAAAACTTCTTCGCCGAAGGCGGTGCTGCGCTGGCGGTGCTGGAACAGGCGCGCGCCCATTACCCGATCAGCCTGCACGGCGTCGGTTTGTCGCTCGGTTCGGTGGCGGGGATCGACCCTTGGCATCTGGACCAGTTGGCGCGTCTGGTGCAGCGGATTGACCCGGTACGCGTCAGCGACCATGCCAGTTTTGCGCGCGGCCGTTTCAATGGCGCCGCCGTGCATGCCGCTGACTTGCTGCCGATTCCCTTCAGCCATGAGGCGCTAGATGTGCTCTGCGCCAACGTGGAGCAGGTGCAGACGCGGCTTAAACGGCGCTTCATGGTGGAGAACCTGTCGAGTTATGTGCGTTGGACAGCGCTTCCTGACGAACTGTTACTGGAAGAGCCTGAATTCTTGTCGACACTGGCGCAGCGCACCGGATGTAGCCTGCTGGTCGATGTGAACAATATTTATGTCAACGCCCTGAACGCGCAGATTAACGGCGCTGGCGGTGACCCGGTGCAGCACGGCCTGGACTGGCTGGACGCCATGGCGCCCACCGACGTGGGTGAAATTCACCTGGCGGGACACTGCCGTGTGAATGATGCGCACGGCGAGATCGTGATCGACGATCACGGCAGCCGGGTTTGCCCCGAGGTCTGGCGCCTGTACCAGCACGCCATTGGGCGGTTTGGTGCGGTTCCAACGCTCATTGAGTGGGACACCGACATTCCAGCGTTGGAGGTGCTGCTTGACGAGGCCGCGCGGGCCCAGGCGGTGATTCGGGCCGCCAGCGCGGAAAAAACATGAGTCGGTTGGCCGCACAGCAGCAAGCTTTGCTGGACGTGCTGCTGGCATGGCCTGCGGATGATGCTATTGAAAAAATAGCTACTTACGCAAGTAGCACGGGGGCTAGAGGACTAAAAGCTTATAAATCCAACGGTCATGCGAATGCGCAACGCGCTTTGCAGGCGGCCTACCCGGTGCTCACGCAACTGCTGGGGGCAGAGAGTTCTTCGGCGCTGGCCCGTGCTTTTTGGCACGCCAGCCCACCCGAAAAAGGCGATTTGGCCCAGTGGGGTGCGGGCTTGTCTGAATTTGTGCGCGCCAGCCAACAACTGGCCGAGGAGCCTTACCTGGCCGATGTGGCTCGGGTGGAATGGGCGTTGCACGTCAGCGCCAGTGCGGCCAACCAGACGGTGGACGCAGCCAGTTTTGCCCTGTTGATGCAACACGAGCCGGATCAATTGCATCTGCGCCTGGCACCCGGTTGTGCCATGGTGTCTAGCCCTTGGCCGGTAGCCAGTATCGTGAGTGCGCATCTGGACAACAGCCCGACGTTTGAAGAAGTCGGCCAGCGGCTGCGCGCCGGTGTGGCCGAAGATGCTGTGGTCTGGCGTGCCGAGTTGCAACCGCAGATGCGTGCGGCCCAGCCGGGCGAAGCGGCCCTGCTGTCGGCGTTGCTGGCGGGTCATGCTTTGGGCGCCGCGCTGGAGGGTGCCCCGGCTTTGGACTTCAACGCCTGGCTGCCATTGGCGGTGCAATCGCAGTTGCTCTTGGGTGTTGTAGTCACACGCTACGCCCGGCGCACCCCGCCGGGCTAAAACCCGATTTAGGACCCCCAGCCGGTTAATGACCGAAAATGTCTCTAGCCCCCGTGTTTCCTGCGCTGGTAGCTATAAATTTTGCAGCGTTACCAATTCGCTTCGCGCTCCGGCGTCGCGCTGATTTTATGAATGGAAAGATCGGCACCGTCGTATTCTTCTTCCTGACTCAGGCGCAGGCCCATCGTGGCTTTGAGTGTGCCGTACACCACCAGCCCGCCTAAAACAGCCCACGCCACACCCATTGTGGTGCCGATCAATTGCGCGCTGAATGACACGCCTCCCAGGCCGCCGAAGGCTTTTGAGCCAAAAATGCCCGCCGCCAAGCCGCCCCAGGTGCCGCACAAGCCGTGCAGCGGCCAGACGCCCAGCACGTCGTCAATCTTCCATTTGTTTTGCGTCAGCGTGAACATGAAGACAAAAATGCCACCCGCCACGGCGCCCACCACCAGTGCACCCAGTGGGTGCATCAGGTCGGAGCCTGCACACACGGCCACCAGGCCGGCGAGCGGACCGTTGTGCACAAAGCCGGGGTCGTTCTTGCCGACAACCAAGGCCGCCAGCGTGCCGCCGACCATCGCCAGCAGCGAGTTCACTGCCACCAGGCCCGAGATTTTGTCCAGCGTTTGCGCACTCATCACGTTGAAGCCAAACCAGCCCACGGTCAAAATCCAGGCGCCCAGCGCCAGAAACGGAATGCTTGACGGGGGGTGCGCCGAGATGCCGCCATCCTTGCGGTAGCGGTTGGCGCGGGCGCCGAGCAAGATGACTGCAGGCAGCGCAATCCAGCCGCCCAGCGCATGCACCACGACACTTCCGGCAAAGTCGTGAAACTCTTCGCCAGTCAGCGCCTTGATCCAGCCCTGCACGCCAAAGTGCTGGTTCCACATGATGCCTTCAAAGAAAGGATAGACAAAACCGACGATGACCGCGGTGGCCATCAGCTGTGGCCAGAATTTGGCGCGCTCTGCAATGCCGCCTGAAATGATGGCCGGAATGGCCGCGGCAAAGGTCAGCAGGAAGAAGAACTTGACCAACTCATAGCCGCTCTTGGCGGCCAGCACCTCGGCCCCAACAAAGAAGCTGGTGCCGTAGGCCACACCGTAGCCGACGATGAAATACGCCACAGTCGAGACCGAGAAGTCGACCATGATCTTGACCAGCGCATTGACCTGGTTCTTGCGCCGCACGGTGCCCAGCTCCAGAAATGCAAAACCCGCGTGCATGGCCAGCACCATGACGGCGCCGAGAAGGATGAACAGGGTGTCTGCGCCCTGTTTTAGTGCTTCCATGAAAACCTCTTTGATTGAAATGAGTTGAATTGGTGCGCTAATTTAGCGAAAGCCTGAAACGCACCAAATATAAGCAAAAAACGAGCCAAAGTTGTGCGAGTTGATAAATTTCGGGGTTCGTCAGGGTCACTACCTGATTCCCGGTAGTAGGTTTTAGCGCTTCCGGGTATTTGTCGCGGAGCAGTTCCTGCGTACGCTTGAACCACAGACACAAGAGCCCTTGATGTCACCGATTCACCGCCTAAAACCCGCAGATGAACAGCATGAACATGATCGCGTCCCCCCATCACTTCGCCCAGGAGTATTTGCAGGATCCGAACCTGATGCCGCCTTCAGAAGGGAGCGCCGCCCTTGTGATGGACATCAACGGCTGCATCGTCGAGAGCAACCTGGCTGCCACTGATTTGCTGGGGTGTCCGCCCGAATCATTAGCGGGGCAGGACATCACCGTCGTGTTACCGAGCCTGCCTTTCTCACAAGAAACCCCTGGCTACAACCTCGCCTATGTGGGCGTGAACCACGCCATGGATGCCTGGAAAAAGCACACGGCACACACCCCCAGTGGCGGATCGATTTCCGTTGAGATCGTGCTCTACATCATCAAGCGAGGCTGCAAGTACTTCATCGCTTTGTGCCTGCGCCGCCCCACTTTCAGCACCGCTCTTATCTAACTTCGGGACTACCATGAACACGCCAAACAACCCCCCCTCGTTTTCTGTGTCGCCCTACGCCGTACTGAGCGGCTCGCCACAAGCGATCTGCTTCGACCCTTGCTTAAGTGACTTGGGTGGTCATGCCCCAGACGCCTCAACAGCCAGAACGATGCCGAACCCCATGAACAGCCAGCCCAAGTCATTCTGGCGCGAGTCACTGGCTTTGATCGAAAAGCACATGACGTTTGATCGTCGCACCTTTCACGCGGGCGAAACTGCGTACAGGTGCAATCAGAACTTTGAAAACTTGTACCTTGTCAACTCGGGCTTGTTCAAGATCGTCAACTTGGCCATTGATGGACGTCAGCAAACAACCGGACTGCATTTCAAGGGCGACTGGCTGGGTTTTGACGGCATCCCCAGTGGGCGCTATGCCTGTTCTGCGGTGGCCCTGGACCTCAGCGAAATTTGGGTCATCCGCTACGAAGCCTTGCTGGAGGCCAGTGCCTTGCAGCCCAGTCTGATGCGACTGGTGATGGCCGCCATCTGCGCTCAGTTGGCGCATAACCGCGAAGCCACGTTGTCGATGGGCACGCTGCCGGCTGATGCCCGCGTGGCTGATTTCCTGCTGCAATGGGCGCATGCCTTGTCTGAGCGCGGCATGCGCACCGACCAGATCAACATCCACATGTCGCGTGCCGAGATGGGCAACTACCTGGGGCTGCGGGTGGAGTCGGTCAGCCGGGCGCTCACACGGTTAGCACGCAGCGGTGTGATCGAGTTCAACGAGCGGGCCCGGCGTGATATCAGCGTGCCCAATCTGGCCGCGTTGCGCAGCTACATTCAAAAATGTACCGATCCAACGGCTTGCCTGATGCAATAAGCTTTCGGCGATAGCCCATGACAGTCAAAATAACGCCTTCAGGCCACCACGATAAAAAGGTCACCATGAAAGTACGCATCATCCTGGCAGACGACCACAGTCTGTTTCGCAGCGCCCTGCGAATGAGCCTGGAATCGACCCCCGACATTGAAGTGGTGGGCGAGGCGATGAGTGGCGTGTCCGCGCTACGGTGTGCGGTGCAGACCCATCCCGATGTGGTGTGCATGGACGTGAACATGCCGGGTCTCAACGGCATTGAAGCCACCCGTCAGCTGCTGGCCAGTCAACCCGAAGTGAAGGTGGTCGCGATGTCAGCCATGAACGATTTGAAGCTGGTGGCTGAAATGATGAGTGCAGGCGCCAGCGCCTACGTCAGCAAAATGAATGCTGGGCAGGAACTGCCCGACGCCATTCGCTGCGTGAGCCAAAACCAAATCTATCTCAGTCCTGAACTCGGCATTCTGGACTTGGCCGATCTGATGGCCTGTCAAGTGCCGGCCAGACAACCGTTATCTTTGTCCATTTAGCGGCATAGCCAGCATTTCGGTCGTCGTGTCGCCCTTTGAAAAATGAGCCATCAGGGGGATGTTCTTATAGAAAAAAACGATGTCAGGGGCTACACTGAAAAAAATATCTGAGTCAAATTTTGTGCCATCTACCGCGAGTTCCAACCGCCCTCATCAGCGCGCTGCATTGCAAGTATCGACCGTGACGTCGTCTGGCAAGGCGTCTGACATTGCCAAAACATTGATTTTTGACCGGTTTGCACCGGCCGCTGTCCTGGTCAATAGCCAGCATGACGCTTTGTATTTTTGTGGGCTGATCGACGAATTCCTGGTGCGGCCCCGTGGTGCCCCCACCCAAAATTTGCTCGCGATGGTGCGTGAAGGCCTGAAAGTGAAGCTAATCGCCGGGCTGAAGGAGGCTGCCAGCCTGGGCTTAACCGTCCACATCACCGACGCAAGAATGCAAGGTGTTCATGCGCTGGAGCCGGTGCATCTCACGGTGATTTCGCACCAGGACCCGGTCTTGGGGCCACTCTTTCTGGTGGTGTTCCGCCATGATTTGCAGCGCTCGCAGATTCCCATCGAGAGCAACGGCGATGCCGTTCTGGTGCGCCATTTGCAAGAGGCCTTGCTGGCCGCGCGTGCCACGGTGCAGCGCACGACGGAACGCTACGAGTCGAGGAACCACGACCTTGTTGAATCGATAGAAAAATCGGACACCACCAACGCGGAGTTGCATGCCCTGATTGACGTGCTGGAAAAATCCACCCACGCGTTGCACTCGCTCAACGATGAGTTGGCGCTGGTGAACCAGGAGTACGGCAATAAATTGCGGGAGCTTGAAACCGCCAATGCGGACTTGAAAAACCTCCTGATCAGCAGCGATGTCGCTACCCTGTGCCTGGACCACGCCTTGTGCCTCAAGTGGTTTGCGCCGGCGATGCAGAGCCGGTTCAATTTGATTGAGGGCGACACCGGTCGTCCGGTCAGTGCGCTGGTCGCCGTCATTGGGGACCCCGGGCTGGTGCAGGCCGTGCACGCGGTGCTGGCCGGTGAAAAAGTCAATGACCAGGAACTGCAGATTGAAAACAGCCGCTGGTACATCCGCCGGGTGATGCCCTACCAGACAGAAGAAAACCAGATCAGCGGGGTGATCGTCACCTATACCGACCTCACCGACTACCACCTTGCGCTGGAAGCGGCCGTGGCCATGCGAATGGACCTGGCCCAGTCGAAGGACCGCACCGACAAACTGCGCGCCCTGTCTGCCGCGCTGGTGACGGCCGAAGAGCGCGAGCGGCGCGTGCTCGCCAAAGACCTGCACGATGACTTGGGTCAGTTGCTGGCCATCGTGGCACTCAAGGTGGACGGCATTCGCAAGCAAGTGATGCCCGACACGCTTAAGCCTTTTGTCGACGACTGTGTCGCCTCGGTCGCGCAGGCCAATGGCAAACTGCGCGCCATGGCCTTGGCACTGAACCCGCCTATGCTGGATCATTTGGGCCTGGTTCCCGCCATCCAGTGGCTGGCCGATGAAGTACACCGGATGTACCAGTTGCAGGTCAGCATTGAAGATGACGGCAAAGCCAAGCCCCTGGACCCGGCCGTCAGTGCCACACTGTTTCGCGCCTTGCGTGAACTGTTCCTCAATATTTCGAGGCACGCCCGGGTGGAACTGGCCCGCGTCACTTTGTCGCGGGGCCGGGGCAAAACGCTGATCGTTACTGTGAGTGATGACGGGGCTGGCTTTGATACCAGCACCTTGGCTGCGGTGAGCACCCAAGGTGGTTTTGGGTTGATCAGCATGCGCGAGCGACTGGGATTTTTGGGGGGCAAAGTGACCGTGCTCAGCAACCCGGGGCACGGCACCACCGTGACCCTGACCGTACCTCTTTTATGACCATACGGGTCTTGTTGGTCGATGACCACACCATGTTTCGGGAAGCGCTGCGCTTGATGCTGGAGCGCGAGCCAGGCATTGAAGTGGTGGGCGAACTCGGGGACGGCGAACAAGTGGCAGCGGCCGTGGACCGCTGTGCGCCCGATGTGGTGGTGATGGATGTGAGCATGCCCAAGGTCAACGGCATCGATGCCACGCGCAACTTGCGGGCCCAATACCCGCAGTTGCAGGTGGTGGCCCTGTCGGCCTTCAGCTACAAGCAGTTCGTGATGGAAATGCTGGACGCCGGGGCCATCGCCTATGTTGTCAAATCAGCCGCTGGCCAGCAACTGGTGCTTGCGATCGAGAGCGCTGCCAAGGGCCAGGCCTACCTGTGCCCGGATTCGGCAGCCATGTTGATTGAAGCCAGTCGGCGCGTGGGGTCTGGCACGGCGCTTGTCGCCTCCAACAAACGCCTGGGTCAGCGAGAGGTACAAGTGCTGCGGCTGCTGGCGCAAGGCAAAAGCTCACCGCAAATTGGTGAGGAGTTGCACATTGCCGCCAGCACCGTGGATGTGCATCGTCGCAACATCATGAGCAAGCTGGAACTGCATAACGTGGCCGAACTGACCCGCTACGCCATCCGCACCGGACTGGCCGAGGTGTAAGGTTCGGGCGGGCACTACCAATTTCCGGGTAGTCATTCTCAGCACTTTTATGTATAGGTGGCGAGACGATTGGCCGCTACGCTTCTCTGATGAATATACGCATTGGCAGACCTGACAGCGGGTCAGGCTGCGGCCCCAAACAGACCTTCGACCCGCATGTTGAATTGTGGACGAATCGGTATGGCGACCACCACGGTTGGGAATTGCTGACGTCCAGCCTGGACGCTCTGGGCATCGGTATTGAGATCTGGGACGCCGACGATCGGCTGTCTTTTTGCAACGACAAGGTCAACCATATTCACGCCGGGTTTCTTTTGCCGGCGCACATAGGCCAGACTTATGAAGCCTTGATGCGCGCCAACCTGGCGCGCCACCTTTTTGAGGTATCTGGAACGCAAGAGGAAGAATGGTTGGCGCATCGCATTCAGTCGCGCAATCTTCACTCGGAACACCTGTTGCAGGAGCTCCCGGGTGACCAATGGATCAACACCTATAAAAGCCGCTCGCCGGGTGGTTATATGGTGGTGGTGCGGGTAGATGTGACCGAGTTGGTACGTGAAATCCGTACCCTTGAGGTGAGTAACCAGCAGTTGGCTCGCCAGTCGGCCACAGATGGTTTGACGGGGCTTGCCAATCGGAGGTGCTTTGATGAGTTGCTGGCGACCGAATGGCAACGGGCGGCACGAAGTGGCACCTCCTTGAGTTTGTTGATGATTGATATTGACTACTTCAAACGGTTCAATGACCGTTACGGTCATCTGGCGGGTGACGATTGTTTACGTCTGGTGGCGTCGGTGCTGGGTCAATGTGCGCGTCGAGCGGGTGACGTGGCGGCCCGTTATGGGGGCGAAGAGTTTGTGCTGCTGCTGCCCGGCGCTGATGCGGAGCGCGCTTGCGACACCGCCCAGAAGTGCCTGGAGAAAATGCAGAGTGCAGCGATGCCGCATGCCGCATCGCCGGTCTCGCAGCAGGTGACCTTTAGCATCGGCGTGGCGACATTGCTGCCTGATTTTCAAAGGGATGCTTCCTCACTGGTTAATGCCGCTGACGTTGCCATGTACCGGGCCAAGACAGTCGGAAGGGCGTGCTATCTGGTGGCGAACCCCGAGGACTGGGAAATCGAAAAAGACACCCCCCGATCAGGGTTTGCAGCGTTGGACTGAAGCTTGATTCCGGGTCGTTGTTTATACTTCCCGGCCACCCTGCTCCGCATGGCGGGAATAACCGCAGCGATGCAAACGAGCAAGCTCTGCCCCTCTACTGATGAAGATGTTTTCAATCCCCCAATCCATGCACTTTGCGGCTGCTTTGCCCTTGCAAAGTGGCGAAGCCCTGCGCGACTACTCGCTGAGTTTTGAGACTTACGGCCGGCTCAATGCCGACAAGTCCAACGCGGTGCTGATTTGCCATGCCCTGAACGCCTCACACCATGTGGCGGGCGTCTATGAAGGCCAGGACAAGTCCGAGGGCTGGTGGGAAAACATGATTGGACCGGGTAAATCACTCGACACCAACAAGTTCTTTGTCATCGGGGTCAACAACCTGGGCTCTTGTTTTGGCTCCACCGGGCCGATGCACATCAATCCCGATTCCGGCCGCGTCTACGGTGTCGATTTTCCGGTGGTCACGGTCGAAGACTGGGTTAACGCGCAAGCCCGGTTGCTCGACGCCCTGGGCATTGAGGTGCTGGCCGCCGTGATGGGTGGCTCACTGGGCGGCATGCAGGCGCTGAGCTGGGCGCTGCAATACCCCAACCGCGTGCGCCACGCCGTGGTGGTGGCCAGTGCGCCCAACCTCACCGCCGAAAACATTGCCTTCAATGAAGTGGCGCGCCGTGCCATCACCACCGACCCTGATTTTCATGGCGGCCACTTTTACGAGCACGGCACCGTGCCCAAACGCGGCCTGCGCATCGCTCGCATGATCGGCCACATCACTTACCTGAGCGATGACGTGATGAACGAGAAGTTTGGCCGCCATCTGCGGGCGGCCTCGCATGACGGCAACCAGGGCGCGTACCTGTACAGCACGCTGGAAGCCGAATTCCAGATTGAGAGTTACCTGCGCTACCAGGGCGACAAGTTTGCCGAGTACTTCGATGCCAACACCTATTTACTGATCACCCGGGCGCTCGACTATTTCGATCCGGCCCGCACCTATGGCGGCGATCTGAGCCACGCGCTGGCCCGTGCCACCTGCAAGTTTTTGCTGGTGAGCTTCACCACCGACTGGCGTTTTTCACCCAAGCGCAGCCGCGAGATCGTCAAGGCCCTGCTCGACAACAAGCGCGACGTGAGCTACGCCGAGATCGATGCGCCCCACGGCCATGATGCCTTTTTGCTCGATGATCCCCGTTATATGGGCGTGGTCAGCTCTTATTTTGATAGCGTAGCGAAGGAGGTAACGGCATGAGCGACCACACCACTATGCACGCCATTGCCAAGCTGGTGCCTGAAGGCGCGCGCGTGCTCGACCTCGGCTGTGGCGACGGCGCCCTGCTGGCGCACTTGCAGAACACCCGTGGCTGCACCGGTTACGGCGTCGAGATCGCCGATGCCAATGTGCTGGCCTGCGTCAAGCGCGGCGTCAATGTCATCCAGCTCAATCTGGACGAAGGGTTGAGCATGTTTGCCGATGCCTCGTTCGACGTGGTGCTGCAAATCGACACGCTGCAACACCTGCGCAACGCCGAGGTGATGCTGCGGGAAACCGTGCGCGTGGGCCGCGTCGGCATCGTCGCCTTCCCCAATTTTGCCCACTGGCCCAATCGCTTGAGCGTGCTCAAGGGCCGCATGCCGGTGACCCGCCGCCTGCCCTACCAGTGGTACGACACGCCCAACATCCGCGTCGGCACCCACGCTGATCTGGCGGTGCTGGCGCTGCGCAGCGGCCTCAAAGTGCTCGACAGCTTTGGCCTGCAGGAGGGTCGCACCGTGCGGTTTGCGCCCAATTTGCTGGCAGGAACCTCGGTCTATCGGCTGTCGCGCTGACTTTAAAACGCCGACCAGCAGAATAACTTGACCTGTGCTAAATTGCGCAGGTCGGGGCTTCAGCTCCCCGGCATCGGGCTCTTTCGGGCCCCAAGACGGTGTCCCGTCCAAACGCTGCAACCTTGATTGGATTCGTTATGGACACCACAAAACCCTCTATTTTTTCCCGTACCCCAGCCGAATTGTGGGCGCTATGGCCGACGCACGATGCCCCGCTGGTCATCGATGTGCGCAAGCCCGAGGCATTCCTGGCTTCTCCCTTTTCGCTACCCGGTGCCCTGCGGCGTGACCCGCTACAGGTTTCAACCTGGGTCACCAGCCTGCCCACCGCCAGGACCGTGTTGGTGTATTGCGTTCACGGTCATGAGGTCAGTCAGGCCACGGCTCAGACGCTGCGTGAGCACAGAGTGAATGCCTGCTTTTTGCAAGGCGGCATCGAGGCTTGGCGCGAGCAAGATTTGCCCTTGGCCACCAAGCCGGTCGGCAGCGCCACCCGTTGGGTAACCCGTGAGCGGCCCAAGATTGACCGCATTGCCTGCCCGTGGCTGGTGCGCCGTTTTGTGGATGCGCAGGCGCAGTTTTTGTATGTGCCCAGCGCGCAGATTCACGCAGTGGCGCTGGCCCAAAACGCAACACCCTACGATGTGAACGCGTCGGTGGCCGACACGCGGTTCACCCACGAGGGCGAGCGCTGCAGCTTCGATGCTTTCCTGTCTGTTTACCGGCTGGGGGCGGACTCGGCGCTGGCCAAGTTGGCGGACATCGTGCGCGGGGCCGACACCGACCGGCTGGATCTGGCGCCGCAGTCTGCCGGCTTGCTGGCGGTATCGCTGGGCATGTCGCACGTCCTGCCGGACGACCACGCCATGCTCGATGCCATGATGCCGGTCTACGACGCCCTGTACGCCTGGTGCCGCACCGCCGTGGCGGGCACCGATGAGTCGCACAACTGGAAACCGGCATGAACGCGCATCCCATCCCCTTTTTCGAAGCCTTGAAGTTCTGGTTGCGCCTGGGCTTCATCAGCTTTGGTGGTCCGGCCGGGCAAATTGCCATCATGCACCGCGAGCTGGTGGAGACAAAGCGCTGGATTTCCGAAGGGCGCTTTCTGCATGCACTGAACTACTGCATGCTGCTGCCCGGCCCGGAGGCGCAACAACTCGCCACCTACATCGGCTGGCTGATGCACCGCACGTGGGGTGGCGTGGTGGCGGGCGCGCTGTTTGTGCTGCCGTCGCTCTTCATCCTGATCGGCTTGAGCTGGGTGTACGTGGCGTTTGGCAATGTGGCGTGGGTGGCCGGGTTGCTCTATGGCATCAAACCGGCGGTGGCGGCGATCGTGTTGCAGGCGGTGCATCGCATCGGCTCAAAAACATTGAAGAAACCGACGGTAGCCCCCGTTTTATGGGCGGTAGCAGCTATGAGTTTTGTAGCGGTTGCATTTTTGGAGGTGCCGTTCCCGGCCGTGGTGCTGGCGGCGGCGCTGACCGGCTGGTTGGGGCAGCGCTGGGTGCCCCGGCAATTTGCTTCGGGTGGTGGGCATGGTGCGGCCAAAAGCGCGGCATCTGGCTCGGCAGCGCAGGCGCAGCGCGGTTTTGTCATCGACGACACCACGCCGACACCGCCCCACGCCCGCTTCAAGAAGTCTCGCCTCGCCACAGTACTGGCGGTGGGCGGCTTGCTCTGGCTGTTGCCGATGGGCGCCCTCATCGTCTGGCAGGGTTGGAGCGGCGCGCTGACGCAAATGGGTTGGTTTTTCACCAAGGCGGCATTACTGACCTTTGGCGGCGCCTATGCCGTGTTGCCCTATGTGTACCAGGGCGGCGTCGAGCACTTTGGCTGGTTGAGCGGGACGCAGATGATGGATGGTCTGGCGCTGGGTGAAACCACGCCTGGGCCGCTGATCATGGTGGTGGCGTTCGTCGGCTTTCTGGGCGGCTGGGGCAAGCAGGTGATGGGGCCGGACGCGCTTTTTCTGGGCGCGGCACTGGCCGCCACGGTGGTGACCTGGTTCACCTTTTTGCCCTCGTTTATTTTCATTCTGGCGGGCGGCCCGCTGGTGGAATCGACCCACGGCAAGCTGCAGTTCACCGCGCCGCTGACCGCCATCACCGCAGCGGTGGTCGGCGTGATTGCCAGCTTAGCTCTATTTTTTATAGCGCATATCGCAGTCAAGACGGGGGCTACAGGTCAATTTGTCTCAAGGATTGACGTGGCGGCACTGGCGCTGGCGTTAGCCGCCGCCGTCGCCTTGCTGCGCTACAAGGTCGGCGTGATGCCGGTGATCGCCGCCTGTGCGCTGGCGGGCTTGGGGCTGCGGTTGGCTGGTTGGGCTTGAACCGGGTTGACGCGACAGATCAGCGCGTTACATAGCCCATCGTCTGCGGCAACCACAGCACAATCTGCGGAAAAATAGTCAATAGCAGCAGCGCCAACACCAGCAGCGCGGTAAACGGCCAGCCTTCGCGCACCAGATCTTTGAGCGGGATGCCGGTCAGCGCGTTAGTTACAAACAGCAGCATGCCAAACGGCGGCGTGACGAGCCCGATCATCATGTTGACGACCACCACCACACCAAAGTGCACCAGGTCCACGCCCAACAGTTTGGCGGTGGGAATCAGCATCGGCACAAACACCAGCAACATCACCGACACGTCCAGAAAACAGCCCAGCACCAGAAACACACCGTTCACCAGCAGCAGAAACTGCAGTTGGCTCAGGTGCAGGCCGGTCACCCACTGCGCCAGTTGGCCCGGAATGCCTTCGGTGGCAAAAGCGTAGTTCAGCAGGTAGGCCGCCGCGATGATCATGGTGATGACGGCACTGGCGCGCAGCGACTCCAGCGTCACGGCAAACAGTGCCTTGGGCGTGAAGGCGCGGTACACCCCGGCAGAAAGAATCAGCGCGTGCAGGGCGGCTACGGCCGCCGCTTCAGTCGGGGTGAAGGCGCCTGAATAAATACCGGCCAGCAACACCACCGGCAAAGTCAGGGGCAAAAAGCCGCGCATCAAGATGCCGGGGTAGTCGCGCGCGGCAATCGGGTCGTCCTGCGGCATGTTGCGTTTCGTGGCGATGAGGTACACGCCCACCATCAGCAGCGCCGCCATCAGCAGGCCGGGCAAAATGCCACCGAGGAACAGCGCGCCGACCGAGGTGCCTGACACCAGCGCGTAAATCACCATCGGAATCGAGGGCGGAATAATCGGCCCAATGGTGGCGCTGGCCACCACCACGGCACCGGCAAAACCGGGCGTGTAGGCGGGCTTTTTGAGCATCTGCTTGATGGAGACCAAGCCCGGCCCGGCGGCATCGGCAATAGCGCTGCCACTCATGCCCGAAAAAATCACGCTCACCACCACGTTCACCTGCGCCAGCCCGCCGCGCGTGCGCCCGACCAGCACGCGCGACAACTCGAACAAGCGTTCGCTGATGCTGCCCGCGTTCATCAGGTTGGCCGCAAACACAAACAGCGGCACTGCCAGCAACACGTAGCCGTTGTAGAGGCCGTTGAGCACTTGCTCGGCGGCCAAGCCCATGTCTTGCCCTTTGACGACCAGGTAAGCAATGCCGCTGGTCAACATGGCAAAGGCGATCGGTGCGCGCAGCAACATGCCGCCCACCAGCACCGCCAGCAAGGTGATCAAAGCGGTGCTCATAAATACGCCTTCCAGTCTTTGCCCAGCAGGCGGTAAATGCGCCAGGCGTAGCGCACGGCCAGCGCCAGCAGCAGCAAGGCAAACGGGGCAAACACCCAGTTAAAAGGCAGGCCCATCACCGGCGTCGATTCGCGCTGCATGAACACGATGTAGTCCACCGAGCCGGGCAAGCCCCAGGCCGCCAGCCCGCCGATCAAAACGCAGCCCGCCAGCGCCATCACGCGCTTGACTTGCGGCGAGGCTTTTTGGTACAGCAAGTCAAAAGCGACGTTCTCATGGTCTTTGCAGACCAGCGCCGCGCCCCACAAAATGGCCCACAAATACAAAATGACTGCCGCCTCGTCGGTCCAGGCCAGCGGCTGGTTGAACACAAAACGCGCCGCCACCTGCACCACAAATGCCAGGAACAGCAAGGCAAACAACAAAACGCCAAAGGCCTCGGCCCCGCGTTGTAAAAACTTATACATGGGTGATGGTTTGAAAATGGGCAGAGTCGAGATGTATTTAGCTATTATAAATATAGCTGCTTACGCAGATAAAACGGGGGCTAGAGCCTGATTTGTCTTAAAAAGTCTCAGCCCTGGCGTCTTTACTTCGTGGCGTTGATGCGCTCCAGCAATCCTTTGGGCCAGACCTTGGCGTAGGCGGATTGCAGGTAAGTCGCCTGCACCGACTTTTGAAAAGCCGCCACATCGGGTGTGGTCACGGTCAGGCCCTGGCTTTTGAAGTAAGCCAGCAACTGGTTTTCATCGGCGATGCGCTGCGCGTTGTTGTACTGGGCGGCGGCTTGGGCGGCGCTTTTGAGCTTGGCTTTTTGATCCGGGTTCAGGCCGTTCCAGAGCTTGTTGGAGACCCCAATAAACAACGCATCCACCAAGTGGCTGGTGAGCGTAATCTGCTTGGTAACCTCATAAAACTTGGCGCTTTTCACGGTGGGCAGGGGGTTGTCTTGCGCGTCGATGGTGCCGGTGCGCAGGCCCAGATAGACCTCGCCAAAGGCCAGCGGCGTCGGCGTGGCGCCAAGTGCTTCGCCCAGAAACAACCATTCTTTGCTGCCCGGCATGCGCAGCTTGACGCCCTTGAGGTCGGCCGGGGTGTTGACCTTGCGCAGATCGCGCAAGTTGAGCTGGCGCGTGCCGTAGTAAATGGGCGCCAGCACCGTGATATCCATTTTTTCGCTGACGCGCTTGAACATCTCGTCCCCAATCGGGCCGTTGAACACTTTCATCAAATGCGCCGGGTCGCGAATCACATAACCGGCCGTGAAGATGGAAAACTCAGGCACCAGCTTGGCGATGTCAAAGGCCGAAATCGTGGTCATCTCCAGGTTGCCACGCGCCATCGCCACCGGCTCGGCGCCTTGCTTGAAGAGCGAGGCGTTGAGGCTGATTTGCACATCAAACAGGCCCGGCGCCGTTTTGTCGAGCTGCTCTTTCATCACCGTCCACATTTTGGCGTGCCAGTCGTCAGGCACGGCGGGGGTCGAAATGCGCAGCAGTTGGCGAGCCTGGGCAAACGCCTGTTGTGTTGCCAGGCCGATGGCGGTGGCAACGGTCAGCCAGGTGCGGCGGGAGATCATGGAAAAGGTGGGCGAGGTCATAAGTTGCCATTTCGAAGGGGTCTGGAGGCCGGGTGCGTGGTCACAAGGTCGCGCCCGAAGAGTATCGCCAATTTGGGGAAACTGTTTTACAGGCCCTGTTCGATAGCAACGATGGGGAGTGTCAATGTGAATTGAGTCCCTTGGCCCACTTCGCTCTCGATGTCGATTTTCCCCCGGTGGCTGTTGATGATGCCGTAAGCGAGAGACAGGCCCAGCCCTGTGCCTTCACCCACTGGTTTGGTGGTGAAAAACGGGTCGAATATCCGCTTGATATTCTCCGGTGGAATGCCCTTGCCCGTGTCATGAACAATCACCTGGATCGAATCGGGGGCAAGACAGCGCGTCGTGATAGTGATCACGCCTTTGGTTTCAATCGCCTGGGCTGCATTCACCAGCAGGTTCATAAAGACCTGGCTGAGTTGCGATGGACGACAGCTAATTTTTGGAAGCGCCGGGTCGAAGTTTCGGGTCACTTCGCACTTGTATTTAAGTTCGTTCCAGACGATGTTCAAGGTCGATTCGATGCATTCGTGAATGTCAGCCAACTCGAATACGTTGGAGCTGACGTGCGAGAAACTTTTGAGGTCGAGGACGATTTTCTTGACCCGCTCCAGACCACTCTTCGATTCGCGCAGCAATTCGACAACATCGGTTTGAATGAAGTCGAACTCTTTTTCCGTCTTCAACTCGGCAAGCCGGGTCAAAGCCTGCGGCGTTGCCGAAGGACTGATGGCGGTCTCATAGGCGGCGAGTATTTCAAATACGTCTTCAACGTATTTCTTCAGCGAGCCGAGATTGGAGGTGATGAACCCGACCGGGTTGTTGATCTCGTGCGCGACACCCGCCGCCAGTTGCCCGAGCGACGCCATTTTTTCAGACTGCAGCAACTGGTTCTGGGTTTCTTCCAGTCGATGGTTGAGGGTCACCATTTCCTGCAACTGGTGTTGCAGGTCTTCGGTTCGGGCTTGCACCTGTTGTTCGAGCTGGTCACGGTGTTGTTTCAGTTCGGCCAGCGCACGCTTTCGTTCGAGCAAATAGGTCGCCAAGGCCATGCCGACCGTCGACAGGATCAGGATGTAAAAAAAGTAATTGGCAAGGTGGGTCGCCTCGATATCGTTGGCGAAGAAGCCCAGGTGCTTTTGAGCGCCGACGATACCCTGCGCCGCCGTGATCGCCAGAATCAGGACCGTGCCGTGCAGCCCCAAGCGGATCGCGGCCCAGGTGATGAACAGGTACATCCAGTAGCCGCGCGCGACCAATCCGAGCGAGTCGTGAAACCAGTCGAGGAACAGCACCTGTCCCACAAGAAACGACAGACCAATAATCAACGCCGCCTCTGCACTCATCCAAAATGAGGGCCAGCCGTCCGGCAAGCTGCGCCAGACCAGCAGGAGGGGCGTCACCACCACAATGCCGAGAATATGGCCCGCCAGGTTTTGAGAGAAGCTATGGGCGTCGATGAAAGACGGG
>SERZ01000350.1_pt1 | contig 31560 bp, 22 predicted proteins | sample 3171461 | NCBI WGS metagenome assembly SERZ01 (sample SAMN06051861, study PRJNA518727) | freshwater metagenome | biome: subpolar coniferous forest; feature: holomictic lake; material: water; isolation source: holomictic Lake 227, 6 m depth | place: Canada: near Kenora, Ontario | collected... | reverse complement strand
AACAACCCACGGCGCTCTCGCATCATTGTAAACACTTCATAGTTTTTAACACCAAGGCACGAAGAGAGACAAAGAGGAAGAGGAGAACGCGTTGAAGGCAAACAGGGCCTGCGTCTATCAATAGGCCGCTTTGAGCGGCTCCTCGTCCACGCCACCAGTTTCACTGGTGGTGCCTGACGCTGGGAATGTTCGCGGAGCCGTCCTTTCCTACCTCGGCAGCGGGTATTGCCGGGTCAGTTCCCGGACGTGGGCGCGCACTTTGGCCAGCGCGTCGTCGTCGTCCTTGTGGGTGAGGGCTTCGTGGATGAAATCAGCGATCTGCATCATCTGCTCTTCCTTCATGCCGCGCGTGGTGACGGCCGGGGTGCCGATGCGGATGCCGCCGGTGAGGGTGATTTTCTCGGTGTCGAAGGGGATGCCGTTTTTGTTGACGGTGATCCCGGCTTTGTCGAGCGTCTCGCTGGCGAGCTTGCCGTTGAGGCCCTTGGGCCGCAGGTCGACGAGCATGAGATGGTTGTCGGTGCCGCCGGAAACGAGCCGGTATCCGTGCCGTTGGAGTTGGGCGGCCAGGGCCTTGGCGTTGCTGACGATCTGCTGGGCATAGACTTTGAAGCCCGGCTGCAAGGCTTCGTAGAGGCAGACGGCTTTGCCCGCGACGACGTGCATGAGCGGCCCGCCCTGGATGCCGGGGAAGACTTGGGAATCGACGGCCTTGGCGTATTGCGCCTTGCACAGGATGATGCCGCCCCGGGGGCCGCGCAGGCTCTTGTGGGTGGTGGTGGTGACGAAGTCGGCCAGCGGGACGGGGCTCGGGTGCATGCCGCCCGCGACGAGGCCCGCGACGTGGGCCATGTCGACGAAAAGATACGCGCCCACGGAGTCGGCGATTTCGCGCAGCCGCTGGAAGTCGATGATGCGCGGGTAGGCGGAAGCGCCCGCGACGAGCATCCTGGGCTTGAACTCGGTGGCCTGGGTGGCCAGGGCGTCGTAGTCGATGGCTTCGGTTTCCGGGCTGACGCCGTAGGCGCCGACTTCAAAGAAGCGGCCGGAGAAATTCGCCTTGTGCCCGTGGGTGAGGTGGCCGCCGTGGGCCAGGTTCATGGCCAGGATGCGGTCGCCGGGGGTGAGGACGGAGAAGTAGACGGCCATGTTGGCCTGGCTGCCGGAGTGGGGCTGGACGTTGGCGTGCTCCGCGCCGAAGAGGGCTTTGGCCCGGTCGATGGCCAGTTGCTCCACGACATCGACGTGTTCGCAGCCGCCATACCACCGTTTGCCCGGGTAGCCTTCGGCGTATTTGTTGGTGAGGCAGGAGCCTTGCGCCTCCATGACGGCGCGGCTGGTGAAGTTCTCCGAGGCGATCAGCTCGATGTTCTCAAACTGGCGTTCGCCTTCGGCGGTGATGGCCTGGGCCAGTTCGGGGTCCACCTTGGCGATGCAGCCGCCGGGCTGGAATTCCTCGCCCACGTGGCCGAGCTTGCAGACGCGCCGTTCGTGCCGGTTGCCCCCGTCGAACGGGGTGGCGAGGAAGGCGTCGAGGGTCTTCTTGACGTTCTCGAGCGCGGCTCCCCTGGCCCCCATGCAGAGAATGTTGGCGTTATTGTGCTGGCGGGTGAGGACGGCGTCCTCGGGGGTGGTGACGAGCGCGGCGCGGATCTGCGGGTAGCGGTTGGCGGCGATGCTCATGCCGATGCCGCTGGTGCAGATGAGGATGCCGAAATCGGCCTTACCCGCGATCACTTCGTTGCAGACCAGCGCGGCAAAGTCTGGGTAATCGACCGATTCGGGGGTGAAAACGCCGAAATCCGCCACCAGCAGCCCTTTGCCGGAAAGGTAGGCGTGGACGGTTTTTTTCAATTCAAAGCCGCCATGGTCGGCGGCGATGGCAATGTGGAGAGACTTACTGCTTGCGGTGGGAGTGGTCATGGGCTGGTGCTTGGGCTTGTTATGGTTGAGGAACTTTAAAATGCTGGAAAGAGCCGTTCGAATCCGGTCGCGGCATTTGACGTAAACATCCAGCCCCTGGCCGATGGGGTCGGGAATGTCCGAGCGTTTGTCCGGGCCGGGCAGGAATTCCGTCAAAAGAAAGGTTTTCTCCGAGGCTTCGGGAAAGAACGTCAGGATGACATCCAGGTGCCCGTGCGTCATGGCGAAGATGTAATCGGCCTCCGCGACGAGCGCTTCCGTCAGCGGCTGGCTGCGGAAATGGGAGAGATCCGCCCCCAAGGGGCGCAGGGCCGCAACCGCATGCGCGCTGGCCGGGAAGCCGTTGGCGGCGCTGATCCCGGCGGAGGCCGCTTCGATGGCGTCGCCGCTGCGGATCATTTTGCGAAGGAGCCCCTCTGCCATGGGGCTGCGGCAGATATTCCCAGTACAAACAAAGAGGATATGCAGAACGGGTTTCACGGTTGGGCGTAGGCTCGCCTAAGTTTGTGAGCGAGACGCATAGGATTCCATGGATTTTTGAGCGTGTCGAGGGTCAACCATCTCTTGTTTGCGCACCGGGGAAAGAAAATGGACCGGGGAAACGCCGAGAGCAAATGCCTTGCGGTTTCAACCGCCCTTCCCTAGCTTGAAGTCTTGTGGAGAGTTCCCTTCCCAACCAGCCAGCCCAGCCCCCTGAGCCCCATCAGCACTCCCCGCAGCAGCCTTCCACGCCCGCGCCGGAACCCGATGGCGGGTGGTACCGCCTCGCGTTGTTGCTGACGGGGGAGGCCGCGGCAGCCGCCACGATTTTGGAGAAAATTTTGGCCATTGCGCCGGACGAATTGGCCCAGCTCCGCAGCCGGGAACGCCGGAAAATGTGGCTCCTGCGCCAAATCCGCACCCAGGCTCTCCAGTGGCGGCAGAGCAACGATCCGGCGAACATTTCTTCCTTTCCCAGGCGCGTTTCCGCCTTGCCGGAACCGGCCCGGAGCGCCTTCGCCCTTTTCCATTGCGCCGATAGCAGCCTGGACGATCTGGCGGAACTGCTGGTGCTTTCACGGGCCGGCTTCGCCAAGGCGCTGGCGGCGGCACGGCAGGCCCTCGCCCCCGAGGGCTCCGTTTTCCCCGAAAACGCCCTCTTGCGCGTCCATCGGCCGTGGGGAGGGGACCGCGCCAAAGTTGCCAAAGCCGTCCGCGCCGCCGAGGCTTCCCCCGAACCGGCGGCGACGGCGCCGCTCGAGGCCCAGGCGGCCGCCGACCGCCAATGGCACGCGGCCATCGAAGCCGTCGCCATTCCCCCGGAATTGGCGCTTCTCTACCAGGCGGTGCCGCCGCGCCCCGGCCTGCGCATGGTGCTCTTCCAACCGGCGGTGTTGGCCATCGCCCTGGCGCTGGTCGTCGTCGTGGGCGTCCTGGTCTATATGGCCAAAACCCGGATGGGGAATTTCTCCGGCAGAGAGGCCATTGAAACCCTTGTGGCTGCGGAAACCGAACTGACCGAGCCGGAGTTCGAAGCCGTCAGTCCCACGGAAGCGGGCAAGCTCGACGATTGGTTTGTCCTGAAGGGCTTTGAAGGATACGCCCTCCCGCCGCCCGTGGACAAAGCGCAAGCCATCGGGTGCCGCGTCTGGAAGCAGGGGAACCTCCCCGTGGCGGAAGTCGCCCTGCGCAAGACGGCCGGCATCGACAGGGCGCGCCTGCTGGTTTTTCGGACCGCCGACCTCCAAGTGGGGATCGAACCGGGAGGCTGGCGCACCTTCCAGCAGGAGGAATGGGCCTTGGCGGTCTGGAGCAACCGCGAAACCGTCTGCGTCGTCATTATCGAGGGGGATTCCGACGACATGGCCCGCTTTTTCCACGCCGTGGGCCGCTGAGGCCGTGTTTGCGAATTTCAGAGAAGCGTCTCCCCATGCACGCCTCTCTTTGGAAAGTTTTTCTGTAGCCGCGCTTTGCGGCGGCGCAGACCGTTGCGCGTCCCTTCAAGCTCGGGCAGCATCGAAAATACAGCCGCTTCGCTTGAAAAGCCGCGCACCGGCCTGCGGCGCTCGCAAATCATCGGCTACATCTCAACTTAAAACGCTTTAGATTGAAGGTTCCGCACTTTTCGACCGCCCTTTTCACTGTCCCCCCAATCCGGCTTTGCCCGGCATTTTTTGGATTGAAAACGGCTCCCTTTGGCGTTATTCCGCTTGGCCATATGAAACAGCGGATATTCCTTTCTTTTCTAACATCCCTTTTGGCGCTTTTTGTTTTTGCCGGATGCGCTTCCATTGACCGCACCGAGCGTAACACTTTGGCAGCCCACAATGTATCTCCGGTTATTTACGATAAAATGATGCATGGGGAAGTATTGGTTTTGAATGATATTATTGAACTATCCCAGCGGCAAGTTCCGCCGCCTCTTATCATCCGCTATCTCTATTCCACACAGGCCATTTATTCTTTGGATAAACCGGCGCTCGCTCGTTTGAATCAAGGCAAGGTAGGCCAGGAAGTGATCAATTATCTGCTTGAAACGCCCTCTCTTTTTGGCCCGAGGCCCTATCCCGGTCCCTATTATGGCCCGCGCCCCTGGTATCCTTACGGCGCTTATGATCCCTATTATCCGTATTATTACGGGCCATCCGTTGTGGTAGTGGGAGGGCGCTGGCATCGTTAGGAAATCGCTGATTCAATCGCCACGGGCCATCTGCAAGCGATTTTTCGCCGTCTGCCATCGCCGCTCCCGACTTCGGCATCCAGCAAAACTTGCTTGCACCTGTCTCCGCGTCGGTTGAGTGGTTTCCTATTTATCTTCTATTGACATTTCCACGGTGGGCGGCCTTTATAGTTAGATATGATTAACTCTACAACGAATGCCTCTGGGGCAACAGAACAGATTGAAACCCTCCAGCGGCAAATTGAACAATTGCGCCATCGGGCCATTTTGGAATTAAAGGTAAAACTTGCCGAGGCGCGCGCTTTGGTGGTGGACCTGCAAAGCCAGATTGAAAAAATGACCAGCGAGCCGGCTCCCGCAAAAGCCATCGGCCGCAAAGCCCGAACCAGCGTGACCATCGCCCAAGTCGTCGAGGCGATCAAAGGCGGCGCCACCAACTACCGGAGCGTGGCCGCCAAGCTCGGCTCCTCCTCGGCCACCGTGGCCAAGAAAATCAAGGCCGAAGGCAAAGCCGCCGGCATCAGCAGCACCGGCCAGAAGGCCTCCTTCAAGCTGATCGTCAAATAGGGCTCCCGGTTGCAATCCTCTACTTTGAGCCCGGCCGAGGCGATCCGCTATGCGCGGCATCTTGCGTTGCCGGAGATCGGGCTCGAAGGGCAGGCGCGGTTCCAGGCGGCGAGTGTTCTCTGCATTGGCGCGGGGGGATTGGGTTCGTCCGCCGCCCTCTACCTGGCCGCCGCGGGCATCGGGCGGCTCGGGTTGGTCGATGCCGACAGCGTCGACGCCACCAATCTCCAGCGGCAGATCCTCCACGGCACCAAGGACATCGGCCGCAAGAAACTCGCCTCCGCGCGCGACCGGCTGCACGACGTGAACCCGCACGTCCAGGTCGACCTGCACGACACCCTTTTCCAGGCCGGGAACGCGATGGAAATCGCCCGGGACTATGACATCGTGCTCGACGGGACCGATAATTTCCCCACCCGCTACCTTTCCAACGACGTCAGCGTTTTCCTGAAAAAACCGAACATCTACGGCTCCATTCTCCGGTTCGAGGGCCAGTGTTCCGTCTTCGCGCCCCATCTCGGCGGCCCGTGTTACCGCTGCATGCTCCCCGAGCCGCCCCCGCCCGGCAGCGTTCCGGGCTGTGCGGAAGGGGGGGTGATGGGCGTGCTTCCGGGAGTGATCGGCACCCTGCAGGCGCTCGAAGCCCTCAAGCTGATTGCGGACATCGGCGAGCCGCTGATCGGCCGGTTGGCCCACTTCGACGCCCTCCGGTTCCGGTTCCGCGAGTTCAAACTGCGCAGGGACCCCAAATGCCCCGTCTGCGGCGAGCATCCCTCCATCACCGCGCCGGTGGATTACGCCCACTTTTGCCACGCCGGCAGCGCGGGTGCGGGCGGGGCGCACGAGCCGCCGGTCTCCGCTGCGCAAGCCGCCATTCCCACGCTTTCCGTCGGGGACTTGAAGCGGAAGCTTGATGCGCGGGAACCGTTCCTGCTGATCGACGTGCGCGAGCCATTTGAGTCGGCCATTTGCCAGATCCCCGGCGCACGGCTGATCCCGCTGGGGGATCTCCCCTCGCATCTTCCTGCCCTGGACCGCGCACAGGAGATCGTGCTGCTTTGCAAATCCGGCGTGCGCAGCGCCCAAGCCCTCCAACGGCTCCAGAAGGCCGGTTTTACCAAGCTCTGGAACGTGGAAGGCGGCATCGCAGCCTGGGCCCGCGAGATTGATCCGGCCATGCCGCTCTAGAGCGGTTTCGGTTTATTTTGTCGTATGCTCTTCGGCGGCGAGAGTCGCTGTGCGTCTTTTTGCGCTTGGGCTGTATTTACAAATACAGCCGCTGCGCTCAAAAAGCCCCGCATCAACCCTCGGCGCTCTCAGATCATTGCGACAAAATAACCCAAAAACGCTCTAGAGGCAGGAAAAAAGCCGCCGGCTGGGGCAACCGCTATCTCCTTCACCTTCTCGGCATCAATTGAGATGCGGAGGTTCTTTTTCATTATTTCCCTTTCTTGAAGTTGAGGGTTTCAACGAAGGTCGGAACTAGGCGTACCGGCCCGAGCAGGCCCGAGGGCAGCAGCGGGTCCTCCGCCTTCCAATGGCGCCAGGTTGTGAACGTCCGCCGCCCGCTGATGCGTGGAGTGTTCTTCGTCAGCCAATCCGGCCACGCTTTGAGATTTCCCTCCGGCCCATACTCGCAATCCGCTGGCAGATGCTCATCGCCAATCAGCCGGTTGGGCCAGAGATTGGTCACCCGAATTTTCACGGTGTTCTTGCCCGGCTTGATCGCATCGGTCATGTCTGCGGCGAACGGCGGTTTCCAGAGGATACCAAGGTTTTTCCCATTCACTTCCACCTCGGCGATCACCTCCACCCGCCCGAGATCCAGCCAAAGCCTGCGGCCCGTGCCCATGTAGCCCTCAGGAACTTCAAATTCCTTCTCGTAAACCGCCGTGCCCGAGAAGTACTTGATTCCCTCCTCGGGCCGTTTGCTCCAATCCTCCAGGTGCTCGAAGGTCACCGGGGTTGCCGGACCGCCCCACTTGGCGTCAAACTGCACCGCCCACGGGCCTTCGACCGCCAGCGGGCTGGGGAGATCGATGGTGGCCTCTGCTTTTTTTTCCGACGTCATCGCAAATTCATACCGTCCGGGAGTAAATGCCGTGAGATCGACCCCGGATCCTTTTTGCGTGAGGCCGAACCCAGACAAATTCCCCAGTCTATCAGCACCAGCGCCCTCCTCTTTCTTGTCGTAGGCAATCGGCTTGCCGTCACGCGCCACCGAGACGACACTATCCGCAGAGGGCGAACGGAAAACGACGAAGACCGAACCGAACGGATCGAAGCGCATCGGCACGAAGGTTTGTCCGTTCTCGATCCGATACCAGGCGACGGGTTCGATTTTCCCTGTGTCTGGATACCAGAACTCCGGCCGCTTCCCCGTGATGCGAAACGAACAGATAGCCTCAAGGGAGGACTTGTCAGCATTGGATACGAAATACCAGTCAGCCTCCTTCGACGTGCGGTGGATCGTATTGAATCGCGCACCCGGTGAAGCGGAGGTGAACGAGAAATCCGGTTGCAGCTTGGCGGACGCGAAAATCTCCGTGTACGATTGGCCCCAGATAACGCGGCCTTTGCCGTAGCGGTTTTCGGTTACCGTTTTGCCGTCGCAAGGACCCCATACCTCGTCGGCAATCTTGCGCAGTTCGGCCTCGCATGCTGGATAATTCTCCAGCGATGGAGAGAAGAGCGGTTTGGAACCAATAACCGTGCCGCCGGCAGCCACCAAGTCGCGCACTTTTTTTACCACCGGGAGCGTGAGCGCCTTCGAATCGGGCAGCACAAGAAAACGGTAGCGCATGCCGGAAGGAAATGTGAAGAGGCCGTTCTCGACCTTCATTCCTTCCAGGAGCTTCCTTCGGTCGCAAAGGTCGTAATCGTAGCCAGTCGGCAATGATGGCTGGGGTGGGATTTGGAGTCCCGCGAGATAGTCCTCACCGCCCAGGAAACAGAGATCGGCGGTGAAGGTTCCCTCCTGAAGAAGAAACTGGCAGCGGGCGAGGTAGCGCATCCAGGCGGACGACTGCTCCCACCAGGTGTTGGTCCGCTCAAAATTACTTCCCCACTGGCCCAGGGTCATGCCGGGGGCTTGATGCGTCCAAGGCTGCATCGCGTAACGGTGAAAGTGGAATCGATTGATTCCTAGGGAGAAGATATAATCTCCACCCGCCTTGCACGCAAAGGGATGAACCGGCCATTTCCCTCCCCCGGTAAAAGCCTCTGCTGCAGCAATCTTTCTGCCATAGGTGTGGGCGGAAGCCGCTGCGAGCTTACAGTAGTTTGAACCGCCGATCCCGCTAGGCGCCCAGAACTCACCCATCGGAATGTCGGCCGCTCCCCCGCTGGCCAATTCGTCAAAATTCCCCATGCCATAGGCCTCGGCGGCGAATTGCAATCCGCTGCGATGGGCCATGGTCGCGAAATGGCCGTAGTAGTTTTCAGTAAATAGATCCGCAATGGTGCGTCGAAAATCCCAGAGAAAGCGCTCGGTGATCTCCGGGCTAGCCACAATCCGATTACTCAGTACTGGCAAGAAGGAACCCAAATCATAACCGCGCCGACGCAGAAATTCCGCGCGAAAATCCGCCGTCCAGTTCTGGGAGCCGACCTCATAGCTATCAATAAGGACATTGTTGAGCGATTTTCCCGTCAGTAAACCGGCGTCCGAGATGACGGTTTGCATCATACCCGCCCAGTGGGCCTCTGCGCCAGCCTTGCTGAGTTTATCGCATTCCGGTCCCATACCGCCCGCAGCAGCCGGATGGTTAAAGGAGCGAGTCGGTGTGTGGCCCAGGCGCAAAATCGTCCACTGCCCGGGCGGCACCTCCCAGTCCAGGCGGCCATCGGGAGCCATTCGGCTGGTGAGATCGACGACCCCTTCGCGCGGCACCGCGAACTCCGGGGCGCTCTGGCCTGCGGAGAGTGCGACGTTATCGGGACGAACGCTATACTCAGGCGCGGCATTAAAACCAATTTCGCGGCAGTTAGCGACTTTAACATCGAACTTCTCCACGCTTAAACGCTCCGATAAATTGACCTCGGCAATCTGAATGCCGGGCTGCCGCGGGAATTCCACCCGATAGAAGCGAGCCCTGATCGGATCCACCGCATCGGTCAACCCCAAGTGCTGCAATGCCATTGCACCCGGAGTTACAAATTTTCGGATTGTTTTGAAGTGAGTTCCATCGTCGGAAACCTGCAGCTCGCAGGTCCAGGAAAGATTGCCCCCCAGCGTCAGCGTCCGGGCCGCAAACGGCTGAGCAAACTCGAACTGCACGTATGGATTGAGCGGGGCCGCCGGCATTGGCAGCGGTGTCTGGGTCGCGAGATCGCCATCCATGATCTTGGCCGCATCAAATTCCGGCGTGCTCGCCGTAACTTTGGGCGCACAGTCCTTCACCCGGCCGGACTCACCGCGAGGCGTCCGAAAGGCCAGGACGGCTATATCGCGGTAATAATCGATAAAAACTTTGGGCTTGGGAAGAACCGCCGAGAAATGCGCGGGACCTTGGACCGTCTGCTCGCTGGTGACGACCGTCTGCATGCTGTGTTCAGGAGTAATCCATGGGCCGCCGCTGCTGGACCAACCCGCGCAATTGTGCAGGCCGAGTTCCAGCCCCAGCCGGTCGGCTTCTGCGAGGGCATGGCGGGTCAGTTGCCGCCACGGTTCGGTCATAAATCGCGCCGATCCTTCCGGAGTTCCCTGGTCGGCATTGAAGATCTGGGCTCCGCCCAACCCGACGCGTTTCATCGCTTCCAGATCGACCGTGATTCCCTCCTTGGTGATGTTGCCATTCATCCAGTGCCACCAGACCTGCGGTTTGGCGCTCTCGGGCGGATTGCGGAACCCGCGCTCGATATCCCCGTCCGCTCCGGCAACCGAACCGATCAATAGCATGACCGCCAACATCCGTAACGCATTTCGAGTAAACATGACTTGATTAAATTAAAGAACCGTTGTGAAAAGATGACAACTCATCGGCGGCACGACATTGCCCTTGGCCGCCTTGTAGGGCATGTCGCCGAAATTGACGATCACCGCCCACCCATTCGAGAATTCCACCTGTTGCACATTGCGATCCTCCGTCAACCACCGGTGGCTCACCAGCGCGGCCCCGAATATCTTGCGGTACACCTCGCTTACCCGGGCGCAGGACTTGAGAATCTCATCCTTGTCCTTCCAGTAACCAACCGGGTCGAAAACATAGCTCGGAGCGGTGCCATACAGGATATTGAAGAGATCTTTCTTCAGCCAGCAACCCGCGACCCGGTTGTTGGCGTCAGGCCACGCCCAGGTGCTCACCCGGGCATCCCCGATCACCACGCCCGTGACTGGCACTCTTTTTCGATGGGCCATCGCGAAATCGGCGTAGTCCCGGGTCGGGGTCATGGGCTCCCACCCGGCATTCATGGCCGGTTGATAGCGTGCCTGGCTCATGAGGCCCGGCACCTCGGCACAGCGCCCCGCCAACAACCCCTGGGCGTATTCGTAACCATGGTCGGAAAACTGTACCACGTAACCATGTCGCTCCATGGCCTGCACTTGAGCGCGTTCGAACAGCTCGGGACTGCCCAGCTCGATGATGGCCCGTTGAATCCCGCTGCGATGCAGGTCATCCACCACCTTGATGGTTGCCTCGGCCGTTCCGGTACCAGGGAACCGGCTGACGATGCGGAATACCGGCGCGCCACGCAGGTTTTCAATCGCGGTATCATCCCGCCGCTGTTCGGCCAGGCTCTTGTACCAGCCGTTGTCCTGGAGAAACGCCCTGTAATTCTTCGCCAAAGCCACAGGGCCGCCCTTGGCCTGGAAGATATATTTGAACGACCGCTTGCCGGAAAACTTCCCTCTCTCGGGCAACAGGTCGATGCGCGCCACCAGCGCTTTCCGATCCCCCGTATCCGTCAACTTCAGGGCGGCCTCCACGGCATGCGGATCCTTGAAGATCAGCGCGTAGCCCGCACCGGATTTCGGCTGGACCAATCCCATCCATGCCGACAACGAACTGCCAAAGACGCCAAGCTGAAGCTCCCCGTTTACGGCCGCTTGCGGCATGGAAGGATTGTCCACGGCGTACAACATCCCGTACCCCTCCGGCACCACCCATTCGAAGCCCTGGTCCGCAACCGTAAAAGGCACGGGAAGTGGAACGGACTTGATCGCCGGGTCGGGCGGCAGATCCACGCTCACCTCAAGTTCCGGCGACTCGGGCAACAACCGGTAGGACAAGGTCGTCGGGATCCGATCGAAGGTGAAGGCAGTCTCGATCTCCCTCCCATCTTCTTTGGCCGCCAAACGGACATCGCTGATGCGGTTCAAGTCGAACGCTGGCATCTGTGTATAAACCGTCCCGGTTCTCCGGTCCGTGACCTTCGCCAACCCGGTGCTCTTATCCACCTGGAGGATCAGGTAAGGGTTCTCGAGCTTTATTGAACTGGCATCGTCACCAGCCGCCACTGGGACTGGACGAGAAAGCGGTTTTTCCTCCGTGACGCTGACGCGCACCCGCCCCAACCCTTCAAACCCCTTAAAAAACCCATCCGTCATCGCCGTGTAGTAGAGCGTGTAGGTCCCGTCCGGTTCCTCGATAAAACCGACCGGCGTGCGCATCTGTTTGCACCACAACTTGTCATCGGCCTTCAGCATTAAAAACCGGGATTCCGACCAATGGACGCCGTCCGCCGAATCGCTGTATCCCATGCCCAGATGCGAGAACATCGGGTGGGTGAACTCGACTTCCATCTTCGGGTCGGGATAGCGCATATCCTTGATGACGTTGAACAGGCACAGGTACCGCCCGCTCTTTAAACGGAACACCCTCGGAGATTCGTTGCCATAACCGCCGCTCAAGGTCAGGGGATTGAGCCGGCTCAGCCGTTTCCAAGGCCCCTGCAGGCTCTGCGCCTCGGCCAATCCGACCTGCCAGCCGCGGTGACTGCCGTACATGGCCATCCATCGGTCGCCACAGGCATAAGGAAACCACGTGCTCGTGCTGCCCCACTCGCCAATATACTGCCGCCCCTCCCACGGATCGTAAGGGCCGTGGTCGATCTCCCCGAGTTCCTTCCATGGCCCGCCGATCCCTTCCAGGCCTTTGGTCTTGGAAACGGCGCGCCAGGGCCGCCCATCCCATTTGCCCGTACCTTTTTCCCCAAGCGCCATGGCTTTCGGCCCCACCCACCGGCCGGACATATAGATGAGGTTCCAGCGTTCGGCCTTTGAATCATAAACGGGAATCGGCTCCCAGAACAACGTCCGCACGTCCTCTCCGGTGCGGTCCCGCCCGGGCGCTTGCAGCACCTTCTCCAGCCTCCATTTGATCCCGTCGGGACTTGTCCAGTATCCGTTGCCAAACGTGGAGCCGATTTGTACCGCATCCATCCATATGGATGTAAAGAAATGATATTTCCCCGCGACTTTCAGCAACAGTCCGTTCTCGACACCGGTCGTGGCCACCTCGGTTCCCGGATCGCCCTTCTTGATCAAAGCCTCGGGATACTGCTCCACAATATCCAGGGTCACGCGCCCCAATTCCGCATGAGCGGAACTTGCTGCCAGGCATGCGGCAACCAGACCCAATAGTTTCATGAATTTGAATCTGTTTTTCATCTCATCATCTCCTGTTGTTATTTGTTCGTCAGTGTGCCCGCCGGTGCCAGCACATCAGTGTGATGTCATCCGCCTTGGTCTTTTCATTGCGTCCGGCTTTTGGAACAAACCTGTCCAAAGCCTCGTGACTTGAATGGAAGGGAACTTCATTTCAGATTCTAGCGCCTTCTAAATGATTTAGCCCATTTCTGACGCTTTCGTGTAACACTTTATTCACTTTTTCTCGTGAGTGAGGGGGGGCGGGCTGTCTTGTGTCCAGCCACAATTAAAAATAATCAGTTTTAGTTACCGCACAGCGCCAGCGCCTCTTCCTGCATCAATTCCCAGAGTGTCGCCTGGATCTCCCCCGCGCAGATGCTATCGAAACACATCCTCGATTCCTTCCGGGCCAGTACGTTCTTGCAAGAGCCGCTCTTTTGCTCTTTGATTCTTTCTCATGGTTGGATGGTTGGTTGCTTCCATTTCTCGTCCCCTCCTTGTGGCAGGGACCCCGACCATCCGCCATTAACTTTTAACGCTCAGAAAAACGTCGCCGAAAATTATGCGAAATCTCAGTAACTGTTTGGTTTATGTTTGGTTGCTGCCGTCCCTGTTGGGGTTTTCCTCGGCCAACGCGCTCGAGGTTAAAAACAAATTTCTCTCCTTGAAGGTCGATGAGACCACCTCCTTGGTGGAGGTTGCCGACCTCAAAACGGGCACTGTTTACAAACAGATGCCCGGTTTCGAGTTGAATAAAATCAAAGATGTGGCGGTCGTGCCCCAAAAAGATGGGGTGAAAGTCTCCTTCTCCTCTGGCCCCTTTAAGCCGTCGCTCAATTACAGGTTGGCGCCGGACTCGCCGGTGGTCGACGTGACCCTGCAAATGGATCCGGATCAGAAGATACAAATTGTGAATTTCCTCGTGCCTTTTACCGTTTGCGGGAAGGGCTTTGAGTGGGTTATCCCGGACGGCTATGGGTTGTTGTACAAAGTGGACGATCCGGCGATGCCGCAAAGGTGCCCCAATGCCATCACCAACCCTTGCCTGGAATGGGCGGGCTTGTTCCACCCGCAGACCGGCGAGGGGTATACCCTGATAAACAACGATTTCTATCACGGTGGTTTGTCACTGAGGCTCAAGCAGGTTTCCGGCAAACCCACTTTGGTCCCGGAACTCTCGTTCGGAGCATATCTCGAGAAGTTCCAGGAACCGCGAAGCGTCAGGTATATTTTTCAGCAGAATGGCGGCTATGTGAACATTGCTTTGAACTTCCGCAAACACCTCATGGAGAGCGGCAATTATCGCAGTCTCTCAGATAAGCAGAAGGACAATCCGGCGATTGCAAAATTGAAGGGCGCGCCGTTGTTTTGGATCTATCCGGGGCGTTCCGGAGCGGATCAGGTCTTAAAAATCCTGGACGACATGGCGGCTTCGGGCATGAACAAGGGGATTTTGGGGCTGGGGTTCAATTTTTACATCAATCCCGAGGAGGCCCAAAAAATCGAAAAAAAGTTCAACGGTATTGTCGGCATCTATGACAACTACTTCGATCTCATGTCGAAGGAATGGTATCAGGCCAACGGGTATGACAAGATTTCCGTGGAGTGGATGGAGCGCTACAAGCGATTCGGCCGGATTCCCGAGCATGTCGGGCTAAACGAACGGGGCGAGCTGCGCGCCAACGTCGGACCCAAAGGGAATCGGTATGTCGACTCACCGGCCATGAGTTTTGAGGCGGCCAAGGAGCGGCTCGAAGCGGAATCGGCTGACTATCGGTTTACCTATCGGTTTTTCGATGTCACCCCCGGAGCGGCGCTGTGGCTGGACCAGGATTACAATCCCCAACATCCGGTGAACCCGAAGCAATCGATGGAAGGGCGCCTGCGAGTCTTCAAGCTCTTCTATGACCACGGCATGATCCTGGGGGGCGAAGGTGGCGCCGCATGGGGAACGCCTTACCTCACGGTCAGTGAAGGCGGGATGAGCGTCTATCACATGGAGGGGCGCTTGGACCCGGTGCCGCCCACTGAGGACTTCAAGAATTTCAATATGTCTCACGAAAAGCGAGTGCCCGCCAATGGCATCGTCTATGGGGACGCCCGGGTGGCGACCTGGGCCTGGGGCGACAACTCCCTTGTGCAGCCCGAATACATGCTCAAGAAGGACCTTTTCAATATCCTTTATGGAACGGCGCCTTCCTACCACATCGACAACCGAACCTATTGGAAAAACAAGGAGAAGATCCTGGAGTCCTATAACCGGGTTGTGCCTGTCTATGAAAAGCTCTTTGGGGCGGCGTTGGTCAATCATCGCTGGCTGACGCCCGACCGGAATGTCCAGCAAACTGATTTTTCCAATGGCTGGCATGTTGCGGTTAATTTTGGCACTACCGAGTTTGCGCTGAACAGCCAAGTGACGATTGCGCCTATGGGTTTTCATACGTGGCTCGACACGCAGTCAAAGGGCAGGTAGTTGGAAGTGCAGGCCCCGACTGGCAACGTGGGAAAACGCAACGTATTCTCAAGCCAGTGATCGATACACGCCATGTGCCCAGCCTTCTCGATTAAGCCTTCGGTTGGTGGGGCACTCAGCCTGCAATTTCGTGATCGGGTATCAAATACCACCAGTAGAACTGGTGCCTTGTTAAGGTGCGCCGCTCAAAGCGGCTTGTTAGAGCGTTTTAAGTCAGGCCGCTACTATGCCAGAGCCTTCGCGGATGGCAAAGAAACCTAGTGCCTTGTAACGCATAAAATCCGGCGCTCTATGCGCCATTTTCCTTGTTACAAGGTACTAGAAGCCGTTGAAAACTTCCAGCTTCAGCGTGGCCGAGGCACGCCTCGCCGAGTTCCTCAAGGACCGCCGGGAGCGGAAGTTGGCAGGGGCGTCTTTGGGTTTTGGCGCAGGATGGATTGACGCTTGCAAATTGTGGAACAGCTACCGCACTGCACGCATTGATAGGAAGATAGTTTCAATGTCTTTCCATCGGGCGAATGTTGAATCGCCTGCACCGGGCAGTGCTTTACGCAGCGTCCACAGTTTATGCAGGCTTCCACATCGATTTCTCGCCGCCAAAATCCCACCGCAGAAAGCAGTCCCAGTAAAACGCCATACGGGCAGACATAGCGGCAAAACACGCGTGGAATAAACCATCCGACAACCAATGCGGCCACTAAAATTGCCCAGGCCAAGCCACTCCCAGCCAGAATACGGACCGGTTCGGCATAGCCCAATGAGAGCAAAGCGGTCAGTTTCTGCATAAATGCATGACCTTGAAAAAAGAGGGGTTTGTAAGGATCGAGTAAGCAAGGCAGAAATCCGATCCCCGTCCATATTGCTCCGGCCGTTGCCAGCAACACCACTACCGGCAGCGCCAGCAGGATGCGATGTAACGGACGCGGTACTAACCGGGGCCGGTTTCCAGAAAGCAGCTGCTGCACCGCACCCAGCGGACACACCGTAGCGCAAAAAATCCGTCCGCTTGCCAAGGCCGCCATGAGCGGAACCAGAAAAAGTGCCAGCGTCGCCCGCCCGACCAATTCTGGGTGTGATACGCCGAGCGCAACATTGGCCGTTGCGCCTACCGGGCAGATGCATCCGCCCCGGATCACTCCCAAATAGAGCAGGGCCAGCGCCAGTTGGGCCGAGATCCATCGAACGGGACGATTTGTGCGTACCAGCCACATCCCGCTCAACAACAGGCCGGTCACTACGGCCACATCGGCATAGAACCACGCACGCGCTGGCGCGGGATATTCCCGGGGCACATACTGGTCCCGGTATGCTTGGATTTCCGATCCGGTGACCTTGCCGGGATCGAATGCCTCTGTCTCCTCCGCAGCGACTTCTCCCATGAGGGCTGCCATCATTGTCAAAACCAGCAAGATTGGAAAGGCGCGCCGCCATTTGATCGGCGAATCGAAAATTCCAACCATAAAATTATGACGTTTGCTCCGGTAGGTAAACGCCGCGGAAATCGTTTGCCGGATAAAGAGGCACCCGCTCGACCGCTTTGCTGGGGCAGACCCGCGCGATGGCGCAGTCGTTACAGCCGAGACAAAGATCGGGCCGGATGACCAGAAACATCGAGCGGCTGCCATGGAGATTGCACTGGCGCGCACATTGGGCGCAGCCGGTGCATTTATCTGGATCAATGAGGTAGGTATAAGCGCCGTCGAGGCCGCCCGACAAGCGGGTCCGCTGCACGGCGTCATGCGGGCAGACCAGTTTATCGGTCGTGGCAATCAAGCGGCTCGGGGTTTTCAGATCACACAGGTGACCGTAGCAGGCGACACAGTTGGAGCATTTCTTCTGGTCATTGACCGCTTTAACCGCCGAAGGCCCGCGTACGCAGGCTGTTTCGCATAAGCCACAGTAGGTGCAGGCCTCCGGGTTGATTTGCCAGCCGTAGCGATGCGGCGGCTGTGTAAACTCCGCTCCTTTATTACCGCCGCCCCATACGCGCACCGCCACACCTGCCAAGGCGCTCACGCCAAGTAGGCGCCCCGCCCGCACGAGAAATTGCCGGCGTGTGGGGTCCGGCTTCATCGCTCGATGCCAGGAACTTTCCACGAGGCCGGTTTCACAAAACCGCCGCCGCTCATCGAGGGGGGTAACTCAGTTTTCGAGAGTTCGCACAATGCCTGCTGCACACGGCACGCGTCGGCACGCGAGACGCGGCGGAGGTCGATCATGAAGCTTGTCAGGGGCATTTCCTCTGTTTTCCCGAGCACGCGAAACGCATCCGGCGTGGTGATATCCACGGCGCAGTCCGCCGTCAGCGCGTAGTTGCTGATGACGGCGGCATCCACGCTGCCTTTCATCAACAGGTCGATGCATTCCAGGCAGCTTGCTTTTTCCACAAGCTTGTCCGCCGGGATTGTGATTCCCTCGCGTTTAAAGAGCGCGAGCGCGCCCTGATGTTTTTCATAGGCGTCGGATTGCCCATAAGCAATGCGATGCCCCGCAATTTCCCCCAGGTTTTTGAGGGGGGAATCTTTGGGCACGATGACGATGCCCCACAGCCCGGTGTTGCGGTGAAGATCTTGTAAATCCGCCACGCGCACCATCCGTTGGCAGGCCTCGGGATGCCGAAAGACGAGCCACGGTTTACTTAATACCGCGTCGAATTGCTCCGCACGGAAGGCCCGGTCCAGATCGTACGGTTCGAGGAAGTATATAAATTGGAGATCGATGTTGTAAGCTTCCTTGAGCTTGCGGCAGAACTCGCCGTACTGTCGCGTGGCAATATGCTCAATACACTTGCAGGAACTGTCCTTGCAGTAGATGTCGTTGACGCCTACCACCAGTTTGAGCGGCGCATTGCCCGGCTTCAGTCGCTCCCCATCCTGGTGGCAAAAAGCGGTTTCGCTCTCTGCCGCCGGGTTGGCAGCCAAGGTTCCCCCGGTCAATAAAAGCGCCAGAGACCACGAAAGGAGGTTGGGAAAAGTCATACGGGTTCTTTTACAATTTCGGCACGTATTGTAGAATGAATCGTTCGCCCATGTCCACCCCAAGATAAACCCGTCCGCGGGAATCCACGGCGAGCGAGACCCGGTTGCAACCTTTTACGAGTTCCTGCAAATCCTTGAACTGGAAAAGCAACTGGCCTTGGGGCGTATAGAGCTTCACTTGGGAGGGGTCTTTTTGCACGACTACCAGATTGCCATCGGGCAACACCGCCGCGCTGACCGGATTACAGCAACCCTGGAACGATTCGGCGTCATCCCCGCGCTTGCCAAAGAAGGAATGGAGGTTGCCAGCGGGGCTGTAGCGTTCCAGCCGGAAAGCCCCCAGGTTGGCGACGAGCACATCCTCGTTTTTGGGGTCGACTGCAAAATCAAGAATACCGCAGCAAAGGCGCAGGTTTTTGCCAATCGAAGCCATCGCTTTGCCCGTCCTTGCATCAAAGACGCGGATCGTGCGGGTCCCGCCAAAATCGGAAACGTAAACCTTGCCGGCAACAACCTTTGCGTTGATGACATCCATCAGGTTTTCCAATTTTAATTCGCCAATCAGAGTGCCATCCCACGCGAACTTTTTGCATTGCGCCCCGATGGGGACCTCATATGTGAATTTGCGTCCGTTGAGTGCCATTTCCTTCGGTTTGGTCTTGCGCGAGAAAACGTAAATTGTCTGGCCCTCCACCGCCACGGCGCTGATTTTCGCAAAGCCCGAGTCAAAGCTGCGCACGCTCTGTTCCTTGGCCGGATCGTAGATGAATACCTTGTTCATGGCCGCCACGACCAGGAAGTCATCCTTGCCCACGGCCAGGGATGATATAGTCGGGAGGTGATCGGATTTGCCGTAAGATAGTCCAGAAACGTATTCAGGCGCATTCGCCGCATGAGTGGCTGTAGACTGGATGAGGCAAGCCATAATGGCTGCCAAGAAAAGGAGTTTCTTCATGGTTATCTTTCTATTTTTTAGGTGGGGGCAAACGGGGCGGAAAATACACAGCGGGCCGCAAAAGTTCTGAGGTTAAGGATGATTCAATCATTTAATGAGTTCATGTCAAGTGGCTGTTGAGTACGCGGCAGGCGCGAATCGGACCTTTTTTTGTAAGTTGCCGATCATCAAGGAACCCCATGGCTCATAATCCAATGAGGGAAGCGGATTCCTTGCACTGAACCAAAAATGCGGCCCTCAATGCCTATCATTGCCCTGCGGTGCAAGGTTTCCACTTGTTTGCATGGACGAATCCAGCAAATAGTTGATTGGCGAAATGCATGACCTATCGCTCCAGCACCCGGCCCCTTTTTTGGAAAAAAAGAAGCTACGGGAAAGCTTGCAGAATGATCCGCAGAGGATAGTCTCGGCCCCATGAATCCGACGCTTGTGTTTCTCGCGGTGGGTGTGGGCGGAATCCTTCTGCTCGTGTTTGCGGTGGTTCTCTTCAACTTCTTCGGCATCTGGGTCCGGGCATGGTCCAACCAGGCCGATGTGGGCCTTCTGGACATGGTGGGGATGCGGCTTCAGGGTATCCCGGTGGCGCTGATCGTGGACGCCCGCATCATGGCGATCAAGGCGGGCATGGATATCGACCTCAAATCGCTCCAACTCCATTACCAGTCCGGCGGCAACGTGCCCCAGGTGATCCTGGCCCTCATCATGGCCGACCGGGCGGGCATCGTCCTGGACTACAACCGGACGTGCGCCATCGACCTGGCCACCAAGGGGACCGGCAAAACCGTCCTCGAAGCCGTGCAGACCAGCGTGAACCCCAAAGTCATCGATTGCCCCAACGCCGCCATGGGCCGCACCAGCATCGACGGCGTGGCCAAAGACGGCATCGGCGTGAAAGCCAAGGCGCGCGTCACGGTTCGCTCCCACCTCGACCGCTTTGTCGGCGGCGCGACGGAGGAAACCATCATCGCCCGCGTGGGCGAGGGGATCGTAAGCGCCATCGGTTCGGCGGATTCCTATAAAGAGGTGCTCGAAAACCCGGATCGCATTTCCAAGGCCGTGCTGGCCAAGGGCCTCGACAGCAACACGGCGTTTGAAATCCTTTCCATCGACATTGCCGACGTGGACGTAGGCGACAACATCGGCGCGAAACTGCAGGCCGAACAGGCCGAGGCCGACAAGCGCGTCGCCCAGGCCCGGGCCGAAGTCCGCCGCGCCGCCGCCGTCGCCTCGGAGCAGGAAATGCGCGCCCGCACCCAGGAAATGCGGGCCAAGGTGGTCGAAGCCGAAGCGCAGGTCCCCCAGGCCATGGCGGAAGCCTTCCGCGCCGGGAACCTCGGCATCATGGATTACATCCGCATGAAAAACGTCCAGAGCGACACCCAGATGCGCACGGCCATTGCCGGAGGCGACCGGAGTGGCGCCGACGAAGCCCGCCCCGCCCAGCAGTAGCCGGGCGGATTGGCGCAAGCCGAAAGAAAGCCGTTTTTACCCTGTAACGCATAAAATGACGCCTGCCGCTTGTCTTCTTGGCCCAGGGTTACGTAGTCAGCCCAAGGCGTTATCTACAGATAGCGCCGTGGATTTCCGCCTTGCCCTGAACCAAAAATCCGGCGCTCTATGCGCCATTTTCCTTGTTACAAGGTACTAGGGAGTTCCCATGGATCAACTCATCGTCGTGCTGATTGTCGGGGCGTTGGCCCTCGTCAAATGGCTGGTTGAAAACGGCGGGAAATTCCAGTCCGGCGGCGACGCCGGGGAGGACGCGCCTCCCGCGCCGCGCCGCCCCCTTGGCACCCCGGCGGAACCCTCCACGCACGCGGAAACCGATGAAGAGAAAATGCGGCGGTTCATGGAAGCCCTCGGCCTTCCCGCCAATGGCGTGCCTCCCCCCGCGCAGCGACCTGTTCCCCGGCCCTCGGAGTCCCAGAGCGTTGCGCCGCCCGTGCCCCGCCCCATCGTCCGGCGGGTCGAACGCCCCGCTTTCCGGCCGGTGACGTCCGCGCCCGCCGAGCCGCAACCAGAGCCCGCCCACCGGTCCATCGCCCCGCCGTTGGAAACCGGCGGGCCTCTCCCGAAAATTCCCAAGAGCCGGCCGATGAGCGAGAGCGCTCCCGCGGTTCAAGTGACCTCCTTTGCACCCGCAGCCATCGCGCGGACGCAAGCGTCCATCGCGGCGGCGGGAGCGGGCGTTACCCCGGCGAAACGGCAGGATGCGCAACCCTTTGGTCAGCCTGCCCCGGCGGTAGATTTGCAGATGGGCCTGCGGGAACAACTGGGCAGCCCCGCGGCATTGCGCCGCGCCATCCTGCTGAAGGAGATTTTAGGCGAACCAAAGGGCTTGCAATCCTTGGGCAGCCCCTCTATTTTCTCACCTCTCTAGCGCGCCGGCGTGGCGGAATTGGCAGACGCGGCGGACTCAAAATCCGTTGTCCTTTAAAGACGTGTAGGTTCGACCCCTATCGCCGGTATCTTTAAACAGCTAGAGCGTTTTTGGGTTATTTTGTCGCAATGATCTGAGAGCGCCGAGGGTTGATGCGGGGCTTTTTGAGCGCAGCGGCTGTATTTGTAAATACAGCCCAAGCGCAAAAAGACGCACAGCGACTCTCGCCGCCGAAGAGCATACGACAAAATAAACCGAAACCGCTCTAATAGACAGTGGCTTGCTGCGGGATTCAAATTTCTGAATCCCGTTTTTTGTGCAAACGAGTGACGGATCAGGTAGAGCCGCGGCCGAATCGAGAGTTTTGCCCCTTTTTGAAGGCAATCCTGGTGTCATCAATTCTCGCCACCCCATGCGTGAGCCCTGTTCACCCGCCCGCAAGGCGTTGACGGCCCCCGCGTGTGCGCCTACACTCCCTGCCGCTTTCGTCCTTTTACATGATCCATTTCACCGCCCAAGAAAAACGCCTGGCAGGCGCGCTATTGCTTTTCCTGCTGGTCGGGGTCACAGTGCAGCATTACCGGCGGCATGGGGCCGGGCCGTCCAGCGGTCCGGTCGCGGCGCATCCCGCCGGCCACCCTGCCCGCCGTTGAGAAGGACTTTTTGATTTTATGCAGAAAACTGGTTTTACCGAAGCGCTTGACCAAGTGGTCGCGGCAGACCCGCGTTATGACCGGGAGGCCTACCTCTTCTTGCAGGACGCCCTCGACTTCACCATGAAGTCCCGCAAAAAACAGAAAGCCGACCTTTCCCGGCACGTCACGGGGCAGGAATTGCTCGACGGCGTCCGCGCCTTCGCCCTGCGCGAGTACGGCCCCATGGTCCCGATGGTCTTTGAAACCTGGGGCATCGGCCGCTGCGAAGATTTCGGCGAGATGGTCTTCAACCTCATCCGCGCCGGCATCTTCGGCAAAACCGACACCGACACCATCGACGACTTCCGCAACGGCTACGACTTCCAGGAAGCCTTCGTGAAACCCTTCCTGCCCGAAACCCGGCCCCAAGCCCCCGCGCCGAGCCCCCGGGCCGATTCCCAGGACGACGCCAGCGGAGAAGCCAGCGGCGGTTCCCCACGGCAGCCCGGCAAGCCGTTGCGCCAGTCGTAAATTTGCCAGCGCTCCATGATCGACCTCCCCCCCTCCGCCGTCCGCCAATGGACCCTCCCCAACGGCCTTGGCATTTTGGTGGAGGAAGACCACGCCGCCCCCGTCGCCAGCATCCAGGCCTGGTGCGAGACGGGCTCCATTCACGAAGACCGCTGGCTCGGCTCGGGGCTCTCGCACATCCTGGAACACATGCTCTTCAAGGGGACCGCCACCCGGGGGCCCAACGTCTTTGCCCAGAGCGTCCACGCCCTCGGGGGCGTGCTCAACGCCTACACCTCCTTTGACCGGACCGTCTATTGGATCGACACCCCCAGCCCAGGCGTAGGAGCGGCCATCGACCTCCTGGCCGACGCCGTGCAACACGCCGCCCTGCCGCCCGAGGAATACGTGAAAGAGCAGGAGGTCATCCGGCGCGAGTTCGCCATGTGCCGGGACGATCCCGACCGGATGAGTTCGCAGACCCTCTTTGCCACCGCCTTCCGCCGCCATCCCTATCGCCACCCCGTCATCGGGCACCTTGACATCTACAACCGGCTCACGCGCGACGATGTCATGGCGTACTACCGGGCCCGGTACGTCCCCAACAACCTTTTCTTCGTCGTCACCGGCGACGTGGACCCGCAGGCCGTGCACGACCAGCTCGCCGCCGCCTTCGCCGAGACGCCGCGCGGTCCGCTCGCCCCCGTCTTCATCCCCCAGGAACCGCCGCAGAGCGGCCGCAGAGAGGAGCACGTCGAATTTCCATCCGCTGAGCTGACCCGGCTCGAAATCGCGTGGCACATCCCCGAACTGACCCACCCGGACGTGCCCGCGCTCGACCTCCTTGCCCTCCTCCTGGGCGACGGCCGCTCCAGCCGCCTCAACCGGCGCGTCCGCGAGGAGTGCGGGCTCGTCCACGGCATCAGCGCCTGGTGTTACACCCCGGGGCAGCCCGGCCTCTTGGGCATCGAAGCCCTCGCCGACCCCGCGCGCCGGGAAGCCGCCCTGGCGGAAATCTTTGCCGTCATCGAGCGCATCAAAGCCGGGGGCGCGTTCCCGGGCGAGTTGGAGAAAGCGCGCGCCCAGGCCCTCTCCAGCCAACTGAGCAGCCTCGCCACCACGCGGGGGCGCGCCTCGGACATCGGCTCCAACTGGCAACTGACCCGCAACCCCAACTATACCCGCGACTATTTTGCCGCCCTCCAGCGCGTCGCCCCGGCCGACATCGCCCGCGTGGCCGCCACGTATTGCACCGACGCCAACCTGACCGTCACCTCCCTCAACCCGCCCGGCTCCCTGCCGCCTCCCGCCCGGGCTGCCGCAGCCGCCCCCGCCGGGGCCGTGCAAAAATACACCCTTTCCAACGGCCTGACCCTGCTGGTCCGCGAAGACCCGCGGCTGCCGCTCGTCTCCGCCGTCGCCTGCTTCAAAGCCGGGCTGCTTGCCGAGACGCCTGAAAACAACGGCATCGGCCGCCTCCACGCGCACGTTCTTCCCAAGGGGACGGCCGCACGCTCCGCGCAAGAAATCGCCGAATCCATCGAGGCCCTGGGCGGCGGCATCGCCGCGGAAGCCGGGAACCAATCCTTCGCCGTCTCGCTGCGCACCCTGCAACCCAACCTTGCCGCCGGGCTCGAAATCTTGGGCGAGATCCTGGCCCGCCCGAGCTTTCCCGAGGCCGAGGTCGCCCGCGAAAAAGAGGCGCAACTCGCCGCCCTCAAAGCCGAGGAGGAGGAGCCCACCTCCATCGCCCGCGCCCTCCTGCGCCGCACTTTGTTCCCCGGGCACCCCTATGGCCTCCGTTCCAACGGCAACCCCGCCTCCGTCGCCGGGCTTGACCGCGCCCGGCTGGACGCCTTCCACCGGCGCTTCGCCGTCGGCCGCAACGGCGTGCTCTCCGTCTTCGGAGCCGTGAAGGCGGAAGAAGTCCGGGCGCTGGCCGAGCAAGCCTTCGGCGCTCTGCCCGCCGGGGAACCCGCCCACACCGCACCCATCCCGCCCGCTCCCTTGGACGGCTCCCGCAGCGTCGAGGAACACAAGGCGAACGAACAGGCCATCCTCATGGTGGGATTTCGCGGGATCGACCTGCACGACCCCCGGCGCTACGCCCTGGAGCTGATCGAAGAGGCATGCAGCGACCTGGGCTCGCGGTTCTTCCTGCGGATCCGGGAGAGCCTCGGGCTCGCCTATTTTGTCGGCGCGAGCCAGGTCCAGGGGCTCGTCCCCGGGCCGTTCGTCTTTTATCTTGGCACCTCCCCCGCCAAGGTCGTGCCCGTCCAGGCCGAGCTTTTGGACGAAATCCGCGCCCTGGCCGCCGACGGCCTCACCGCCGAGGAACTGGCGCGCGCCAAAGCCAAGCTGCTGGGCCAGGAAGCGCTCCACAAGCAGAGCAACGACGCCCTGGCCCACTCCTGCGCCCTCGACGAACTCTACGGCCTCGGGTTTGACGAATCCACGCACTTGCGGGAACGCGTCGAAGCCGTGACGCTGGAAGACGTGCGCGCCGTCGCCCGTGATCTCTTTGGGGAAGCCCCCCGCGTGCTTGCGGTGGTCCGGCCGGAGCCTGCGCTATAGGGGGCGGGGCGCCGCCGCCCGCTTTTGGGCTCCAGCCAGCAACCGCTCCACCGAGACGATGGCCCGCTTGTGGGTGGCCCGTCCAATTTCGCCCGCCGGGTCCGAAGCCGTCACCTTGAGGACATAGAAAGCGCCGTCGCGGCCCACGTAACGCGCGGTCGCGGTCACTTTGGCCCCCTCCAGCGTGGCGGCGGTGTGCGCCAAGTCCAGGCTGACGCCCACGGAAAGCTCGCCCGGCTCCAGAATGGGTTGCAGCAGCCGGGCGCAGGCCAGCTCCATCAAGGCCGCCAGGCGGGGCGTGGCGAAAACCGGGGGAAACGCGTCGCGGGGATCCGAGGGAAGCGAACTGGCGAGATCGGAGGCGCGGACCACCCATTCCGCGGTGGCCGTGGCGTTGAGGAGCAAGGCAGGCATGGGGGGATTGTAGTGAAATGCCTTTGCCGCGCGAGGAAAACTGGCATAAAGAAAGGCTCGCCTCATGACGTTTTCTCTTTCTTTCCTTCGCCGCGCCGTGGCCAGCCTTTGGCTCCTCGCCGCGCTGCCCGCCTCCCCGGCGCTTTCGGCCGATCGCGGCCCGTTGGACAAAGCCCTCCGGGCTCTGGACGAAGGCGTGGCGGAAGTCGCCGTCGTCAAGCTCCGCGAACAGCTCGCCCTTTCCCTCGACCCCGCTATCCGCCGCGAGGCCAAAACCAAGCTCGCCGAGGCCCTCCTCGCCGCCGGGCGCACCGACGAAGCCTTCCAGCAGGCGACCGATCCCGAAGTCCAGGCCCCGCTCCTCGAAGGCCGCATCCAGGCCGCCGTGGGGCATTGGGAAGAGGCGCTCGCTCTCTACGCTGCCGTGGCGGCAGATCCCAAAGCCCCTCAATATTCCCAGGCCCTTTTGGGCAAGGCCGAATGTCTCCATGCCCTCGGGCGGTTGCAAGAAGCCGCCTCCGTCTTGGAGCCCCTGGCCGCGAGCGGCCCCGCCGCCGTCTCCCTGCGCCTGGCCGAGTGCCGCCTGGAGCAGAATCAGATCGATTTGAGCGTCCGCATCCTCTCCGGCATCCGGGGGCCCCTCACCGAGGCCGAACGCAAGTGGAAGCAATACCTGGAAGCCCAGATGCTCCTTGCGCAGAATCAGATGGCCGAAGCCTTCGACAAGTTCGAGGCCCTGCAACGCGATCCGCGTTACCTCACCAGTTCCATGCTCGTCGGCATCGCCCTCGGCATGACCGACTCCCGCACCGAGTTGACCGGCCTTACCGCCGCCGACGATATCCTGGAGCAATTCCTCTGGAAACATCCCGAAAGCCCCTCGCTGGGCATGCTCTTCCAAAAGCTCGATGAAGTGTATGGGGGCGAGGAGAACCCGTCGCTGGGCGAATTGGAAAAATGGTCCAAGCGCGGCGAACCGGCGCTACGGGCGGGATACGCCACCTACTATTGGGCCAAGGGCCTCGTGCGCGAGGCCAAGCCCGAACGCGCCCTCGCCGTGCTCGAAAAATTTCCCACCCGCTTCCCCGGCCACCCGCTCCTGGCCCGCGCCCTTCTCTTGCAGGGGCGGCTCCTTGCCGACTGCAGCAAGGGCGACGCCGCGCAAAAAACCCTTGAGGAAGCCCTGCGCGCCGTCTCCGAGCCCCGACTTCGCGGCGAAATCGCCCTGGCCGCCGCCGAAGCCCACTTCAAAGCCGGGGAATACGTCCTCGCCGCCACCGTCTACCGCGGGGCAGGGGAGCAGACGCCCGCGTTTGCCGAAATCGCCGGGTTCAACATCGCCCTTTGCTGGCTGCACCAGGGCAATTACACCCGCTTCGCCCAGGAATACGCCGACTTCAGCCGCCTCTTCCCCGAGAGCCCGCTGCGTCCCGACCTCGTCCTCGAAGAAGGCCTGCTGCGAGCCCGGCAGCACGACCCCCAGGCCGAGCCCGCCCTGCGGCAATTCCTCGCCGATTTCCCCGCCGCTCCCCGCGCCGCCGAAGCCCGGCTTGCGCTGGCCGAGCTGCGCTATGCGGACGGCGACCCCGCCGGGTCCCGCCAATTTCTGCGCGTGGTGAACGAAAACCCCGCCCCCATCAAGACCGCCGAACAATCCGACTTCCTCGCCCTCTTCGTCGCCGATGCCGCCAATCCTCCCGACGACGAAAAAGTCCTCGCCCTCTGCCGGGAATTCATCGAGCGCCACCCCGCTTCGCCGCACCTGCCCGAAGTCCGTATGAAGCTGGGCCAAGTCTGCTTTCGCAGCGGGGACTTTGCCGGGGCGCAGACCCAGTTCGAGACCCTGGCGCTCGAAACCCCCGGCTCGCCCCTTGTCGAGCCCGCCCTCTTCCTCGCCGCGCAGGCCTCCACCAAGCGGATCGGCGCCGGGGGCATCGATCGCGCCATCGAGCTGTTTGGCGACGTCGCCGCCCGCAACGGCCCCCTCAAGCAGCACGCCCGCCTACAACTGGCCGACCTGCAAAACCGCCTCGGCAAGGAAGCTGACGCCGTCAAACTCTACGACGACATCCTCCGCTCCAATCCACCCAGCGAAGTCAAATCCGCCGCCATGTCCGGGAAAGCCGACAACATCCTCGCCCTCGGGGCCAAAGACCCGACGTTCACCGCCCAGGCGCTCGACCTCTACCAACAGCTTGCCGAAGAGCCCTGCCTTGGAGCCAGCGCCCGGCACCGGGCTCTCTATCAGCAAGGCCGGTGCCTGGAGTTGCTGGGCCGCCCCGAAGAAGCCCTCGCCGCCTACTATCAGGTCGTCGAATCCGGCTCCGCTGGCCCGCAGGAATACTTCTGGTTCTACAAAGCGGGATTTGACGCCTGCCGTTTGAGCGAAGCGCGCGAGCAATGGAAAAGCGCCATCGCCATCTACCAGAAAATGGCCGCCATCGACGGCCCGCGCGCCGAGGAAGCCAAAGCCCGGCTCACCCAACTGCGCCTGGAACACTTTATTTGGGACAAATAGAGCGAAGACGGGGAGCCCCTTTGGCGGTGACAGGGGAAGCGCCGAGAAAAAAATCAGCCATTTGATAACACTAGAGCGGTTTCGGTTTATTTTGTCGTATGCTCTTCGGCGGCGAGAGTCGCTGTGCGTCTTTTTGCGCTTGGGCTGTATTTACAAATACAGCCGCTGCGCTCAAAAAGCCCCGCATCAACCCTCGGCGCTCTCAAATCATTGCGACAAAATAACCCAAAAACGCTCTAATGCTTCGGCCGGGTGAGTTTGTCGAACTGGACAAGCATATCGCGAATTTCGGTATGACGGCCGGCCGCTATGGAGAGGCGGCAGATGGTTTTCTTTAGCACCGGATCAAGATTTTCCGGTAGGGAAAACGGGGTTTCGTGAAGGTTTTCGTTGTTTTCGGCTACGTACACCAAGCTCTCGAAACCGGCTGGTATCGCGTCCCGCAGATAAGCCGCCAAAAGGTGTGCATTATACGGCTGGGGCAATGTTGTGAGGAGCTTTACGAGCGTTTCGCTGTCCGCAGTCGCTCTGCCCCGCACATAGCGGTTGATATGGGGGCGCTGTAGTCCGGTCAATTCGGCCAAGTGGGTTTGTGACCATTCCAACTTACTGAGCGATGCTGACAGCGCATTCGCAAAATAGCTCATGTAATCACCCTAGACACTGTAACGACTTTCTTCAACATTTTTCTTGCGGGGTGTGTCGACAGCGGTAAAAGTATCCGTATGCGATACAATCTTTCTGCGGAAATTGAGGTTATCAAGTTTGAGATCGTGGTTTTGAAGGGGCTCAGCCATTCGCCTGGAACTGACATCGCCGAGGCGGCGGTGAGACGTGAACGCAAGCTCCAAGTGGAACTGTACGGTTTGGAGATGCAAGGGCGGGTGGAGACGCCTGCGGCACTAGATCCCGCTGAGGATTTTTCGGAAGTGGTTGGATCTTCGATGGCTCCTTTCCCTGTTCCGGCCACGCCAAACGCCGAAGAGGAAAAACCATGAGTGGGACTGTTATCTATGTCATTTAGCATTCACACGCTCTATTCGTGCATCTTTAAACTGTGGCGCAGGCGGCGTTTCCAGCTCTTTATGAGACTTTTGGGCCCCTCAGTTTCGGATGTTCTGCTGGATGTGGGTGGCTGTCTTGAATCCTGGGTATCGCATCCCCAGCCTGTGAAGCGCATTGATATACTCAATCTTTATGAACAGCCTTGGCCTGCCGGAGTTGCTCCCGGTTACGACATCCTGATATTGGTCGGGGACGGTTGTTCTCTTGCCCTTGCAGACAAAAGCTATGACATCGGCTTCTCCAACAGCGTCATCGAGCACGTTGGATCATGGGAGCGGCAGCAGCAATTCGCGTCGGAAATACGACGCGTTGCAAAAGGCTTATGGGTCCAGACTCCGGCGTTCGCATGTCCGATTGAACCGCATTATCTGGCCCCTTGCATTCACTATTTTCCCCGGTCATTTCAAAAGAAGATATTGCGCTGGGGCTCGTTGCGAGGATGGCTTGAGCGCCCGAATTCCGAGCAGATCGACTCCATGGTGGAGGCCACCCGGTTGCTGTGTAAATCCGAAATGCGGGAGCTTTTCCCGGACTGTGAAATTATCACGGAATATCTCCTGTGGATTATCCCGAAATCCTACATTGCCATTCGACGGAAGGCCTGAGACACATGGGAACGTCAAGGCACGGGGAGGTGGGAAAGGAAAAAGATTCGCAAACCGTGTTGAGCTAGCGGCGGTATGTGCGCTATAAGTGTTCTTTCTACCTATGGCGACACCCTTTCAATACCAGGACCCGTTCCCGCTCGGGAAAGACGACACCGAATACTATCTCTTAACCCGCGAAGGCGTTTCCGTCGGCGAATTTGAAGGCAAGGAGATCCTCAAGGTCGCGCCCGAGACGCTGACCGCTCTCTCCCGCGCCGCTTTCCGCGACTGCGCTTTCATGCTTCGGCCCAAGCACCTCGCCCAGGTGGCCGCCATTCTCGACGACCCGGAAGCGAGCGAAAACGACCGCTACGTCGCGCTGACGATGCTTCGCAACGCCGAGGTCGCCGCCAAGGGCGTGTTGCCGTTCTGCCAGGACACCGGCACGGCCAACCTGATCGGCAAGAAGGGCCAGCAGGTCTGGACCGGCGGCGGCGATGACGCCGAAGCCCTCAGCAAAGGGATTTACGAAACGTATACCCAGGAGAACTTGCGCTATTCGCAAACGGTGGCCCTCGACATGTACGAGGAAAAGAACACCGGCAACAATCTCCCGGCGCAGATCGACCTGATGGCGATCCCCGGCGCGGAATACAAATTCCTCTGCGTCGCCAAAGGGGGCGGTTCGGCCAACAAGACGTATCTTTACCAGGAGACGAAGGCGCTGCTCAACCCGAAGACTCTCGTCCCGTTCCTGGTGGCGAAAATGAAGACGCTCGGCACCGCCGCATGCCCGCCCTACCACATCGCATTCGTCATCGGTGGCACCAGCGCCGAGGCGTGCCTCAAAAACGTCAAGCTCGCCAGCGTCAAATACCTCGATGCGCTCCCCACCCAGGGCAACGCGCTCGGCCAGGCGTTCCGCGACCTGGAACTGGAAGCCACGCTGCTCAAGGAAGCCCAGAAACTCGGCCTCGGCGCCCAGTTCGGCGGCAAATACTACGCGCTCGACATCCGCGTCGTCCGGCTCCCGCGCCACGGCGCTTCCTGCCCCGTCGGCATGGGCGTATCGTGCTCGGCCGACCGGAACATCAAGGCCAAGATCAACAAAGAAGGTGTCTGGATCGAGAAACTGGAAGCCAACCCCGCCCGCTTCATCCCGGAGAAATACCGCACCGCGCAGGAAGGCAAAGTGGTCAAAATTGATCTCAACCGCCCGATGCCCGAGATCCTCGCCGAGCTGACCAAATACCCGGTCGCCACCCGTCTCTCCTTGGACGGCACCATCATCGTCGGCCGCGACATCGCCCACGCGAAGCTGAAAGAGCGCATCGACGCGGGGAGTGGCCTGCCGGATTATTTGAAAGCCCACCCAATCTACTACGCGGGCCCCGCCAAGACGCCCGCCGGAATGCCGTCCGGCTCATTCGGCCCCACCACGGCTGGGCGCATGGATAGTTATGTGGACCTCTTCCAGAGCCACGGCGGGTCGATGATCATGATCGCCAAGGGGAACCGCTCCCAGCAAGTCACCGACGCCTGCAAGAAGCATGCCGGCTTCTACCTCGGCTCCATCGGCGGCCCGGCGGCGCTGCTGGCCCAGGAGAACATCAAGAAGGTGGAAGTCCTCGAATACCCCGAACTCGGGATGGAAGCCATCTGGAAAATCGAAGTCGTCGATTTCCCGGCGTTCATCCTCGTGGACGACAAGGGCAACGACTTCTTCCAGCA
>SERZ01000349.1_pt1 | contig 31568 bp, 26 predicted proteins | sample 3171461 | NCBI WGS metagenome assembly SERZ01 (sample SAMN06051861, study PRJNA518727) | freshwater metagenome | biome: subpolar coniferous forest; feature: holomictic lake; material: water; isolation source: holomictic Lake 227, 6 m depth | place: Canada: near Kenora, Ontario | collected... | reverse complement strand
GGTGCGCCGGGCGAGGCAGCTTGTAGCATAGTGTTTTTGCTTTGGGTAGCCTTGAATGCGTGGCTTCGGATGGTTTCGCCGGCCGGCCGCGGGCGCGGGGCGAAGGCCCCGCCCGCGGCCGGGACCGACTCGGGAGTCAGATCGCCAGCCGGTAATCCTCGAACTCGAACGGCGAGCGCTCCGGGCACAGCCGCTCGCTGAGGAAGCTGCCGAGTTGCATGTCGGCGACCATGATGTGGGCGACGAACCAGGTCATGACGAAGCGGGCGAGGTCATCGACCTTGGCGTTGCCGGTGGAAAGTCCGAGGTCGAGCCGACGCAGCTGGCCAATAAAATGGGTATGCTGGGCGAGGTGACTGTCCATTTCAGGATAGTCATAAGTCGCCATCAACTCTTCCTCATGCTCAAAATGATAATCTGAATACGCAAAGAGATCTCTCAGGACCCGATCTGCGATGGTATATTCGGTCGGTGTATCCCGCGCCTCAATCAGTTGATTGAGGACTCCGATCAGGAGCCGGTGTTCATCATCGATCGACGGCACCCCGACGCTCAGATTTGATCGCCATTCGACCTTTCTCAGGTCATTTTCTGCGCTGACCGCCACGTGGCTTCTCCCCTTGTTGGCCCGGTCGTGAGCGCCCGGAGGTGCACCGCCAGCCTTGTTTTGTTGCTTTGTCGCAAATCCGTCCCACCATACCGGAACAGACCAACACGACCGCTCCACGATAATAGGCGATTCGCCGGCCTTGGCAAGATTTTAGCGGGGCGACCGTCGTTTCGCCGATTCGGATGCCCGGGCGGCCCTGGCGAAAAAGGCGAAATCGCGGGAGGGGCGGCCATAGAGATAGCCCTGGCCGAAGGTGACGCCGAGGCTGCTGAGGAGATCCGCCTGTTCGGCATCCTCGATCTGCTCGCCGACGATCTCGAGGTCGAGCGGTTTGCACGTCTCGGCGATCGAGCGCAGCATGGTCATGTCGCGCGGGCGCTTGAGGGCGCCGCGCACGAACTGGCCGTCGATCTTGGCGACATCGACCTGCAGGCCGTGCAGCGACTGGAACGAGGTGCTGCCGCTGCCGACATCGTCGAGGCAGACCCGGTGCCCGGCCTTGCGCAGCTTCTGGAGGGTGCTGTTGAGGCTCTCGAAGTCGCCCACCGACACCGTTTCGGTGACCTCGATCATCAGCTTTTGTCCAAGGCTGCCGAAGGCGCCGACGATGCGGCGGAACTGCTCCAAAAACACCGGGCTGGTCAGGGTGCGCGCCGAGAGGTTGATCGCGACATCGGGCAGATGGGGGCTGTGGGCGTACTCCTTCATGGTCTCGAGCACGGTCTGGGCCAGCAGCAGGTCGAAGTCGTAGATCATGCCCACGCTCTCGGCGAACATGATGAATTCCTGGGGCGATGAGGCGCCTTCGAGCCGGGTCAGCGCCTCCAGATGGTGGAGCTTGCGGCTGGCGATGTCGACGATCGGCTGATAGACGACGTAAAAGGCCCGTTTCTCGATGGTCTGGCGCAGGAGGGTGATGCGCTGGACGGTGCGGTCGAGCATCATGCGGGCGCCGTCCTCGAGGGTCGAGATCGAGAACTCGTTCTCCGAGGCGGTGGCGAAGGTCTGGACGGTGTAGACCAGGGCGCGGGCGGCGTCGGTCGGGTCGAGCCGGGCGTCGTCGAGGGTCAGGCCCCAGGTCCGGATATGCTGGCCGGCATCGTCGATGCCGCTTTTTTCCAGAATGCGCGTGATGTTGCTCTGGATGTCGGTTTCGGTGATGTCGGGGGTGTGGATGACGCCGAACCGGTCGTCAGCCAGGCGGCCGGCGCTGTCGCCGTCGGCCGAGACCGAGCGCAGATAGGCATCGAGGTTGGTCATCATCGTCCGCGCCGCCTCGGGGCTGGTCTCCTCCGACATGTCGGCAAAGCCGTCGATCAGCAGCAGAGTCAGGTTGCGGTCGAGCCCTTTGCGCTTGGCTGCGACCAGCCGGTCTTCGAGAATGTCGGTGAAGCCCTTGCGGTCGAGCATCACGGAACTGGTGGTTCCATGGTCGGCCTCGCGCGCCGGGGCCGAGAGCAGCACCGAGAGGTAGAAGCGTCCGGGATAGGAGGGCAGGCAGCAGCCGCCGAGCAGGGCCGAGAAATACTGGCCCTCGAAGGTCCGGAACACCACCCGCGACGGGTTGATGCGCATCTGGCGCTTCAGCCGTTCCAGCAGTTCGCGGACATAGGTCCAGTCTTCGATCGCGACGATGTCGAAGAAATTGAAGCCGACCAGCTCGGAAATGTCGGTGGCGGCCAACCGGCAGCGGGCGCCGATGGCAAACTGAATGATGCCGTTGGCGTCGACCTCCAACAGCAGATGGGCCGCCGCGAAGGCAAAACCGATGAAGCGGTCACGCTCCTCCATCAGCGTTGATCGTCTGGCCGTTGCGCCGCCGGATCCTGCCTGGGTCATCGCGCGGTCCGCTCCCCCCGATCATCTCCCAAAGTGGCGAGCATACCCATCGCCAACACCGGCGGGCAATACTCTTCACGGTTCCATCCGCAAGAAGTGCGGGTGGCGGCTAGAGTCCCTTCAGCCACGCGATCACAAGGTCTCCCGCCGCCGCGGGGGTGCCCATGTGGTCGGCATCGACGGTGGCGTAGCGGCTGCGGGGATTGGCCGGCGCCTTGACGAAGGCGTAGCCGGGGCCGGTCTTGGACAGCGAGTCGCGATCACCGGCCACCCACAGCAGGGGCGCGCTCAGGCGGGCGGCGTTGAGGCCGATCGCCGCCGGTCCGTCGGGATCGAAGTAGCTGAGATAGATGCGGGCGACGACATGGCGCTGGAAGGTGATGCCGCCGTTGCGGTCGGTGAAGCTTTCGCGCTCGCCGCCCTGTCCGGCGGCCACCAGCGCCCGCGCTCTGGCCACCGAGTCGGCCATCTGGGCGCGCATGGCCGGGGCGTCGACGACATGACCGGGTGCCAGGGCCACCACCGCCTTAAGCCCCTTGCGCCGGGCCCCATAGCCAATGGCGGCGTTGGCGCCCAGGCTGTGGCCGGCGACGACGATGGCGCTGGCGCCGCGGGCCCTCAGCCGGGCCACCGCGGCGTCGATCTCGGTCATCGCCTGCTCATAATCGACGTCGTAGCCGCGCCGCTCGGCCCAGGGCAGGTCGGGCTCGTCGACGAGGAAGCCCTCGCCGGCAAGATGGCGGGCCAGGGCGGCGATGCCGGGGTGGCTGGGCTTCGAATCCTTGCCATGCATCAAGACCACGCCCACGGTTTCGGCCGCGCGGGCCGGGCTGAGGCCGGGTGCGAATGCCAGCGCCGCCAGGGCGATCAGGGTCAGGATGGTCCGCCGCATCGCTCTCTCCTCCGGCTGATGCTCAGGTGGGGTCGGCTCGGCCGACGTCAGTTTGTGTCGGCTCGGCCGACGAAGGACTCCAGCACCATCTTGATGCCGGCATGGTCGAAATCGATTTCCAGCTTGTCGCCGTCGACGGCGGTGACCGTGCCGGCGCCGAATTTCTGATGAAAGACCCGGCTGCCGACCGGATGGGGGCAGGGGCGCCGGGTCACCTCGAGGCGGCGGGCGCTGCCTTCGATCACGGTCGGGCGCGCCGGCCGGGCGGGGTAGGCGAAGGGCGTGGCGGCGGCGCTCTCGCGAAAGCCGTAGCCGCCGCTGAAGCCGCCGCTGGAAAAGCCGGGTCCGGCCGGCGCGGGGCTGTCGGTTTCCACATGCTCGGCCGGCAACTCCATCAGGAAGCGCGAGGGCAGGGTGTCGACCCAGTTGGAATACAGCCGCCGCCGGTGCGCCGAGCAGACGATTGCGCGGCGCCGGGCGCGGGTCAGGCCGACATAGGCGAGCCGGCGCTCCTCCTCGAGCCCGGCCTGACCGTTTTGTTCGAGGGCGCGGTTGTTGGGAAACAGGCCGTCCTCCCAGCCGGGCAGGAACACGACGCCGAACTCGAGCCCCTTGGCGCCGTGGAGGGTCATGATGCTGACCTTGTCCTCGCCGCTGCCCTCGTTGGCCTCCATCACCAGGGCGACATGCTCCAGGAACCCTTGCAGGTCCTCGAAATCGGCCATGGCGTTGATCAGTTCCCTGAGGTTTTCCAGCCGGCCCGGCGCCTCGGGGGATTTATCGTCCTGCCACATCCGGGTATAGCCCGACTCGTCGAGCACCATCCGCGCGAGGTCGGTGTGGGAGAGCCGCGCGCCTTGCTCGCGCCAGCGCTGGAAATCCTGGAGCAGGGCGCGGAGGGTCTGGCGCGGCTTGGCCTTCAGCTCGTCGGTGCCGGTCAGCAGCCAGGCTGCCTCGGTCAGGGGCACGTTCCGGGCGCGGGCGACCTGATTGATCGCCTGCAGCGCCGCCGGTCCGATACCGCGCTTGGGCAGGTTGATGATGCGCTCGAAGGCCAGATCGTCGGCGGGTTGGTTGATCACCCGGAAATAGGCCAGGGCGTCGCGGATTTCCTGGCGTTCATAAAAGCGTGGGCCGCCGACCACCCGATAGGGCAGGCCGAGGGTCATGAAGCGCTCCTCGAACTCCCGGGTCTGGGCGCCGGTGCGCACCAGCACCGCGATCTGGCCCAGCGGCGTGCCCTGGTGCCGGGTGCTCTCGATCTCGTCGCCGACCCAGCGCGCTTCCTCGATGCTGTCCCAGAGCGAGACCACCCGCACCTTTTCGCCGTCGCCGGCGGCGGTCCAGAGGGTCTTGCCGAGGCGGGAGCGGTTGTGGGCGATCAGGGCGGCGGCAGCAGCCAGGATATGGCCGGTCGAGCGGTAATTCTCTTCGAGCCGGATCACGCTGGCGCCGGGAAAATCGGTCTCGAAGCGCAGGATGTTGCCGATCTCGGCGCCGCGCCAGCCATAGATCGACTGGTCCTCGTCGCCGACGCAGCAGAGATTGCGGTGGCCCTGGGCCAGCAGTCGCAGCCAGAGATACTGGGCGACGTTGGTATCCTGATACTCATCGACCAGAATATAGCGGAAGCGCCGGTGATACCCGGCCAGCACGTCGGCGTGATTCTGGAAGATGGTCAGGGTGTGCAGCAAAAGATCGCCGAAATCGCAGGCGTTGACGGTCTTCAGCCGCTCCTGATAGGCGGTATAGAGCGCCAGCGCCCGGCCGCCCACCGCCTCGGCCGCCTCGCCGCCCTTCACCCGGTCGGGGGTGACGCCCCGGTCCTTCCAGCGCTCGATGAGGCCGAGCACCTGCCGCGGCGGCCATTTCTTGGTGTCGATGCCGGCGGCTTCGAGCAGTTGCCTGATCAGCCGCTGCTGATCGTCGGCATCGAGAATGGTGAAATTGGCCGTGAGGCCGACCAGTTCGGCATGCTGGCGCAGCATGCGCGCGGCCAGGGCGTGAAAGGTGCCGAGCCACCAGCCCTCGACGCCGCTGCCCATCAGCGCCGCCACCCGCTCGCGCATCTCGTGGGCGGCCTTGTTGGTGAAGGTCACCGCCAGCACCTGGAAGGGCGAGGCCCGGCGCGTCATCAGGAGATGGGCCAGCCGGGTGGTCAGAACCCGGGTCTTGCCGGTGCCGGCCCCGGCCAGCAGCAGCACCGGGCCATCAAGCGTCTCGACCGCCCGGCGCTGGACGGCATTGAGGCCCTCGAGATGCCGGGCGGCACCGGGATAGGGATCGGCGGCGACGAACTCCGCCTCCGGTGCGCTCAGCGGATCATCGCCCCACAGGGCTTCGGGGGAAAACGGATCGGATGTCATGGGGCCGGACTATAGCCGGCCCCGGGGGACGAAGTCGACGGCGGCGGGGCGGCGCTGCCCCGTCAAACGCTGGCGGAACCACGCGGCGAGATCGCGTTCTTCGAGCGTTCCGGCGGCGGCCGGTCTTGCGCCATCGGGGGTGCCGTTGGCTGCGAGGGCCTCCGCGTCCCGCACGCCGTCGGCCCCGCCATGCTCGGCCAAACGGCACTCATGGACGGCATGGCCCAGGGCCGAACCGATCCGGCGCCACGACAGTGTCACCTGGAGAGCGCCCGCCATCGTGCATGATGTCCTCAGCCAGGGCCATCCGGCGCTGGAAGTCGGGATTCTACGGGGTGAGGCGATAGCCGCAGTCGGGCGCCTCGGTCAGGTACTCCGTGTCACCTTTCTTGATCTTGAGGCGGGCCATCACCTCCTTGGTCAGGATGACCCCGGACGAAGCGCCAACCGTCGTGACCTTCAGTGCGAGCATGTGCCGCCCCGGGGGAGCAAGCGCTGCCGAGATAGGCCGCGACCACCGCCGGATTGTGTGCGACCTCGGCGGCGGGACCGGAGAGGGCGATCCGGCCGCTTTCCAGCACATAGGCGTGATCGGCGATCTCGAGGGCGGCCTCGGCGTTCTGTTCGACCAGCAGGATGGTCCGCCCCTCGCGCTTGAGTTCGGCGATGATCGAGAAAATCTCATCGACCAGCATCGGTGCCAGACCCATGCTCGGTTCGTCGAGCAGCAGCAGTCGCGGTTCGGCCATCAGCGCCCGGCCGATCGCGACCATTTGCTGTTCGCCACCCGAGAGTAGCCCGGCGGCCTCGTCGAGGCGCTCGCGGAGGCGCGGAAAGCGCGCCAGCACGGCGTCGCGGCGGCGGAAGAACTGCGCACCCTCGGCCAGCCGGTAGGCGCCGAGCCGGAGATTCTCGGCGACGCTGAGGCTGGCGAACAGCTGCCGGCCCTCGGGGACCTGACTGATGCCGGCTGCGGCGATCCGGTGGCTGGGCAGCCGGGAAATTTCCAGGCCCTCGAAGCGGATCTGGCCGGCGCGCGGCCGGAGCAGGCCGGAAATGGCACGCAGAATCGTGGTCTTGCCGGCGCCGTTGGCCCCGATCAGGCAGACCACCGATCCTTTTGCAACCGCCAGATCAATGCCCTTGACCGCGCGGGTCGGGCCGTAGGCCAGTTCCAGGCCGGTGATCTCGAGCAGCGGGGCGGCGGTCATGGCCGGGGCTGCCGCGGCCGGCTCAGCCGGGCCGCCGCCCGGGTGCCGAGATAGGCTTCGATCACCGCCGGGTCGGCCCGGACCTCGGCCGGCGTGCCGTCGGCGATGCGGCGGCCGAAATTGAGCACGGTCAGGCGCTCGCAGATCTCCATCACGAACCCCATGTCGTGCTCGACCAGCAGCAGCGTCACGCCGCACGCACGCACCCGGCGCAGCAGGCGGGCGAGGTCGGCGGTTTCGTGGGGGTTCATGCCGGCGGCGGGTTCGTCGAGCAGCAGCAGGCGCGGCCGGGCGGCGAGACCGCGGGCGATCTCCAGCCGCCGCTGTTCGCCATAGGCGAGATCGCCGGCCCGCTCGCGGGCGCGCTCGGCGAGGCCGACGAAGGTGAGCAGGTCCAGGGCCGCGGCGGCGACGGCGCGCTCCTCGGCCCGGTAGCGGGGCAGACCAAGCAGGCAGTGCCAGAGCGGCGCCGAGAGCCCGGGGTGGGCGCCGGCGGCCACCGTCTCCAGCACGCTCATGTCCTCGAACATCCGGATGTTCTGGAAGGTGCGGGCGATGCCGAGGCCGGCGCGGGCATGGACCGGTCGCCGGGCGATGTCGCGGCCATCGAAGACGATCTCGCCCCCGTCGAGCGGCACCAGCCCCGAGATCAGGTTGAAGAGGGTGGTCTTGCCGGCGCCATTCGGCCCGATCAGCCCGTGTACCGTCCCGGCCCTGACCGAGAACGAGACCCCGGCCACCGCGGTCAGGCCGTGGAAGTGCTTGCTGAGGTGCGAGACCCGGAGCAGCGCGCTCATGGCGTCTTCCCCAGTCTGGGCATGCGCCAGGGCACGAGGCCGCGGGGCAGGAACAGCACCACGAGCACGATGATCAGGCCGTTGAAGACGCCGCGGAAATCGTGGAGCGGGCGCAGCAGTTCCGGCAGCGCGGTCAGCACCAGCGCGCCCGCCACCGGCCCCAGCGGCGATCCGGTGCCGCCGAGAATCGCGAAGCTGAGGATGGTCACGGCGGTTTCGAAGGCGTACTCGTTGGGGCCGATGAAGGTGCTGGAGTGGGCCGAGAGCGCGCCGGCCAGTCCGGCCAGCGCCGCCGAGACCAGCAGGGCGCCGAGATGATAGGCCGGCAGGTTGATGCCGATCACGGCGGCGGCGGTCTGATCGCTGCGCATCGCCTCCATCGCCCGGCCGAAGCGCGACCGCCCGATCAGGACGCAACCGGCCAGGGCGGCGGCGAGCAGCGCCAGGATGATCCAGCCCTCGGTGCGGTCGGGAATGCCGCCGAGGCCGAGGGCGCCGCCGGTGATCCCGGCATTGACGTAGACCACCCGCAGCACCTCGCCGAGGCCGATGGTGGCGATCGCGAGGTAAACCCCGGTCAGGCGCAGGGTGGGCAGGCCGATCAGCAGCGCGGCCAGCGCCGGCACCAGCGCCGAGGCCGCCAGCACCAGGGCGAAGGGCAGGCCGGTGTGGAGCGACAGCAGGGCGCCGGTATAGGCGCCCAAACCCATGAACGCCGCCTGACCGAGCGACAGCTGCCCGACCGCCAGCACGACATACATCGAGAGCGCGAGCAGGCCGTTGATCCCGAGCGAGTGGATCAGGGTCTGATAGGTCCAGAGGAAATCCTCGAGCCAGAGCGGCATGGCCTCAGGCCCTCGAGACACGGGCGCGGCCGAGCAGGCCGGCGGGTTTCAGCCACAGCACCAGCACCATCAGGGTGAAGGCGACGCCGTCCTTGACCATCGAGTCGATGTAGCCGGCCGCCATCACCTCGGCGACCCCGAGCAGCAGGCCGGCAGCGACCGCGCCCCGGACATCGCCGAGACCGCCGATGATGATCACCGCGAAGCCGCGCAGCATCATGAACTCGCCCATATAGGGCTGGATGGCGTTCTGGTTGAGGCCGATCAGCACCCCGGCCGCGCCGGCCAGCACCCCCGACAGCAGGGAGGCCAGCATCACGGTGCGCGGCACGTCGATGGCCATCAGGCGCGCCGCATCCTCGTTTTCGGCCACGGCGCGCAGCGCCAGGCCGAGCCGGGTCCGGCTCATCAGCAGCCACAGCCCGGCCAGCATCACCGCGGTGGTGGCGATGATCAGCCCCTGCGCCGCGCCGAGCCGGACCGTGCCCAGCATCACGGCGCCGCTGGGTACGGTGCCGACGGGAAAGCGCCGGATCTCGGTGCCGAGCGCCATCGAGAGCAGCGAATAGAGCAGCAGCACCGCGCCCAGGGTCACCATCAGGGACGCCAGTTCCGGCGCCCGCGCCCGGCGCAGCGGCGTCAGCAGCAGGGTGTCGATCACGACCGCGAGCACGCCGGCCGCGAGCATGCCGAGCGGCAGCGCCAGCCACAGCGACAGCCCGAGATCCCGAACCCCGGCCAGCGCCACCAGCGCTCCGGCGGTGAAGTAGAAGCCATAGGTGAGGTTGAGCACCTTCAGCACCCCGAACATCAGGGTGAAGCCAAGGGCGAACAGGGCATAGGTCGAGCCAAGGACGAGGCCGTTGGCCATCTGCTGGGCGAACATGGACCGGGAGAGTACGGAAAGCGGCGCCCGGCGGCAACCACCCTGACGCCGGCCCGCGCGTTCGGCGGGCGGGGGCTTGTGCCCTGGAACGGATGTTCGTACTCTCTCCGCCCGGAAGAGAGCTTCATCCGCGATCAGTCGAGGGGACGACCTATGAAATTTTCCGCAGCGACATTCCTTTTTGTCGGTTTTGCCGGTGCCGTTTTCCTGAGCGGCGCCGCCCGCGCCGATTCTGACGACAAGCTCTGGGTTGCCCAGTGCGTCCGGGATAACGCCGGCGCCGAGGTTGCCACGCCTGTGTTGCTGAAGTACTGCAAGTGCATGACCAACAAGATGGATGACGACGAAAACCGCTCGGTGGCCGAGTGGGAGCCGTCCCATCCCGCGGAAAAGGCCGCCTGCCGGAGCCGGGCACAGTGGAGCGCCTCGTCGGCGCCGCCAGCCTCGATGGAGAGCCCGCCCGCGATGGCGCCATACCCGCCCGCGAGCGGGCGCTGATCGGGGCCGGGTGACCGCGGCGGCTCCGGACCGAAACGTCTTGTCCGGGCGGCCGTGACCAGTGTACCCTCAATGGTGGTTTTTCTTCTCATTGGTGAATCTTGGGAGACCAATCATGAAGTATCTTGCCGTTGCGCTGCTTGTTGTCGGATGTGGGTTCGTGAGCGGCGGCGCTCGCGCTGATTCGGATGACCTCAAATGGGTCGCCCAGTGTATCAAAGACAATGCCGATGCCAAAGTTGCCCCGGAGGTCGTTGCCTCCTATTGCAAGTGCATGAATAGTAAAATGGATGATAATGAGACGCAGTCGATCGACAAGTGGGAAAAGACCCACGCCAAGGAGCGGATCGAATGCGAAAAGGCGTCGGGCTGGAAGTAACCGCTTGAGTCTTTTATAAACGCCTTTTTGAGGGGAACAGGCTGGCCGCGCTGCGGTCAGCCTGCTTTGTTTTTGTGTCGGCCGGTTCCTGCTCCCCGGTCGCCGCCGTTCGCCTATTGCAGGGCCTCGAACTTTCCGCCACGGCTGATCAGCACCACGACGCCGGTGGTGGCGCCCGGGGAGCGGTGAGCGTCGAAGGTGAAGGGGCCGAGAACGCCGGTGTGGCTGGTCCGGGTCAGAGCATCGCGGATCGCCTCGCCGCCGGTGGCGCCGGCGCGATTGATCGCTTCGGCAAGAATGAAGAGGGTGTCATAGGCCTGGGCGGCAAACTGGTCGGGCGGGGCGCCGGTGCGCCTGGTGAAGGCGGCAACGAAGGCGTGGTTGGCCGGATCGGCCTTGCCGATGAACCAGGGGCTGCCGACCAGGGTGCCGTCGGCGGTGGTGCCGGCGATCTCGCCGAATTTGGGCGAGTTGAAGCCGTTGCCGCCGATGAAGAACACCCGGTCGGGAATTCCGACCTGACGGGCCTGCAGGAGAATGCCCGAGGCCGCCTCGACCAGCGCGGACACCACCACGGCGTCGACATCAAGGCTCTTGATCTTGGTCAGTTGCGCCGAAAAGTCGGCATCCTTGGCGCCGAAGGTCTCGGTGGTCACGGTCTCGATGCCGAGGGTCGTCAGCGCGGCCTTGAAGACGTCGTAACCCGATTTGGTGAAGGCGTCGTCGTTGCCGTACATCACCGCCACCCGCTTGACCCCGAAGCGGCTCTGGGCGGTCTTGAGGGTGACCGGAATCACGTCGGCCTCGGGCATCGAGGTGCGGAAGACGAAGGGACCGATGTCGGTGATGCCGTTGGCGGTGTTCGAGGTGCCGATGATCGGCACCTGCCGCTCGTTGGCCACCGGTCCGACCGCGAACATCTCGGTGGACAGGGTCGGGCCGATGATTGCCGAGACCTTGTCGCGGCCGATCAGCTTGCGCGCGGCGTTGATCGCCTGTTCCTTCTGCCCCGCGGAATCCTCGAACAGAATCTGGAGCGGCCGGCCGCCGAGCACGCCGCCGGCGGCGTTGATCTCGTCGAGGGCCAGTTCCAGTCCGGCCCGGATGGCGAGGCCGTAGCGGGAGGCCGGGCCGCTCAGCGCCTCGATCGAGCCGATGGTTACCGGTTCGGCGGCGGCGGCCGGCGCGGCGGCGCCGGTCAGCGTCAGGGCGGCCAGGGCCAGCAGGCCCGCGCCTGAGACGTTTGCGAACAATGACATGGGGACGGCCTCCGGTTCGATAGGGTCAACCTCCGCCCGTTGTGGCACAAATCGATGATGAAGAAAACCTCGAGGCGGTTGCGCGGCGCCTTGGCTTGGCCGCGCGGGGTTTGGGATGCCTGGAACAAGAGAGCGGAAAAGGATGGCGGCCTAGCAGGGCCTGCCTGATTGGTGGGCAAATTGCCGAAGGATAATTGTTAACTATACAAATACAAATTATAGTTAACAAGCCAGTGTTCTGCCCGGTGGTTCCAGGACCGGAAAACTGGCTTGGGCGGAACTGCTTGCCATCCCCTGGGGTGACGCCATCGGCCGACATTTCGACTTGATCGCATTCATTCAACTCTATATGATTTCTCGAAATTTGTAACAGCGTTTTCGGTGCTTCGCGGCCGGGGTACCGGAAGAAGCGACGGCGCGGCGCAAGAATGATGACAAGCGGGACCAAAGAATAATGCAGGATTTAACCCGTCGGCAACGACCTTTGTGCTAATAATTTCCCGGTCCGGTTGCGCGTTGCTCCTTGTGGTCGACGGCTGTCGGATCAGGCTGGTCCGGGTCCGCTGCGGTCGGAGGAGTAACGGCCATTACCTACACTGAAAAGTTTGATAGTCCTCTTTTCAGGTCCAAACCCCCGCCTTCAGGCGGGAAAGGCTTCAGCCCTCGCTCTTGACACCGCCCTGTCTCAGCGCTACAGGCGGGGCTCGCCTATCGCCTGTAGCGCTGAGACAGGGGCAGCTGGGCGTCAATCTTCTCTCCTCATACCAACAGATAAAAAGGCTATTGCTCTTTAGAGTAACTTCCCGGCTTCCAGCCTAGACACAAACCTACCAGCTTCAGCTGGTAGTGGTTTAGATCGAGTACAAGAAGATCACCGAGGCCGAGCTGAAGGCGGTCGTGGATCGCCATGGCCGTTACGTCAGCGCCAAGCAGGGGGGCGCCCGCGCCAGCCTCAAGTTTTACGATCTGTCCTATTGCAATCTGCACGGAGCCAGTCTGGCCGGGGCCGATTTCACCGGCAGCAAGCTGGTCGAGGCGGATCTGACCGAGGCGGACCTGCGCGGCGCGCTGCTGTTCGGTGCCGACTTGCGCCGGGCCAAGGTCGGCCGCGCCAATATGGCCAAGGCGGATCTGCGCGGCGCGGCGCTGCGCGGCGCCGACATGCCGCGGGTCAATCTGGCCGAGGCGGATCTCCGCGACGGCTACCTGATGCGCCAGAAGGACGGCGAACTCAAGGCGACCGCGCCGGATGACGCCCACGCCCAATTGTCCGACGCCCGCCTGCCCGGGGCCAACCTCAGCAAGGCCAAGCTGGCCAACGCTTTTCTGGTTCAGACCGATCTCAGGGACACCAACCTTTCGGGCAGCATCTTCATCGGCGCCGATCTCAGCAACTCGGATCTCACCGGCAGCAATCTCGAGGGGGCCGACCTCTCCGACGCCAATCTGTCGGGTTGCAAGCTGACCGGGGCGATCCTGAACCGGGCGCTGCTGCGCGACACCAATCTTTCCGGGGCCAGCCTGGTCGGGGCGCTGCTCGACGAGGTCGATCTCTCGATGGCCAATCTCACCGGCGCCGACGTCGTTCAGCGCCTGGAGCACATGGACGAAAAGGTCAGAAAGATTCTGCTCGAGCATCGCGACTGGATCATCAGCAACGGCCACAAGGGCGTGCGCGCCGATCTCAGCAAGCACGATCTCACGGGCCTGGATCTCAGCAAGGTCAATCTTTCGGCGGCACTTTTCGGCTGCGCGGTGCTGAAGGGGGCCAACCTGACCGGCACGACGCTGGTGATGGCCGATCTCTCGTTCGCCGATCTGCGGGAAGCCAAGATGATCGGCGCCGATCTCCGGGGCGCCTGCCTGGAGCGTGCCACCCTCAACGAGGCGGATCTCACCAACGTCATGGCCTCGCCGATGGAACTGCGCAGCGGCCAGGGCTGGCCGACCAAGTTCAATCTGGCCCGGCTGGTGTGCTCGGTGCTGAGCGGCGCCGATCTCAGCCGTGCCGTGTTCGCCGGCAGCGACCTCTCCCAGGCCAATCTCAAAAACGCCCAACTCACCGGCGCCGATCTCAAGGACGCAGTGATGACCATGGCCGATGCCCGCGGTGCCGATCTCACCGGCGCCGACCTGCGCGGGATCATCGATTTCCGTCCGGAGTGAGCGCCGCGCCCGCGGCGTCGGCCGCTATGGCCGGGGCGATGTTTTGCGCTATCATGACTGGCTGACCAAGGCCGGACCGGCCATCGGTCCGGGACGCCCCCGGCTGAGGGTGACCGGGTTTTCAGCATACGAGGCAGGCCATGAGCAGTGATCCGGGTGGAAAGGGCGAGGGCGACAGCCGCACCGTCTACGAGACAAAGCTGGCGAAGGTTGCGGCAAAGACCGAGGATTGGGGGATGGTCGTTACCATTTTCGGCAACTTCGAGGTGATCGCGGCCAAGACAGCCCACGACATCGTGAGCTGGTATTGTGGCCTGACTGAAAAATACGTCGCGATTGATGTGCGAAATACCCTGTCGATTGATGACGGGGCCTTGGGATTGATTTTGCTGCTCAAGGGGATTTCGACGGAAAAGCAGATAACGCTAGCGGTGGTCTGTGCGGACAATCCGGCCAACAAAATTGGCGCGGCGTTCAAGCGCGCCAGCCTCGATGGCACGCTGAAGGTCTATCACTCGCTGCACACCTTTGCGCTGGCCGCCGCCGCCGGCCTGAAGCAGGCCGCGGCCAAGGCCGGCTAGCGCCGATCGCGACGGGAGGACATCACACCCCGAGGTAGGCTTCCCGCACGTCGCCGTGGGCCGCGATCTCGCGGGCCGGGCCTTCGGTGTGAACCCGGCCTTCGGCCAGGACATAGGCGTAGTCGCTGAGCGCCAGCGCCAGGTGGACGTTCTGTTCGACCAGAAGAATGGTCATGCCCTGTTTCTTGAGGGTCTTGAGGGTGGTGAAGAGCTGCTGGGCCAGCAACGGCGAGAGCCCGAGCGACAACTCGTCGATCATCAGCAACTCGGGCTCGGCCATCAGGCCGCGGCCAACGGCCAGCATCTGCTGCTCGCCGCCCGAAAAGGTGCCGGCCTTCTGATCGCGCCGCTCCCGGAGGCGGGGAAAGAGGTCGAAGACGCGGGCGCGGTTGTCCTCCAGCCGGGCCCGGGCGCGGGGCGGGAAGGCCCCCATCTCGAGGTTCTCGTCGACGGTCATGGTGTTGAAGAGCTGCCGGCCCTCGGGCACCAGCACCAGCCCGCGTTCGGCCTTGGCGTGGGCGGGCAGGGCGGTGACATCCTCGCCCTTGAACAGCACCCGGCCGCGCCAGGGCCGCACCGAGCCCATGATGCCGTAAAGGCTGGTGGTCTTGCCGGCGCCGTTGGCGCCGATGATCGTGGTCACCCGGGCCCGCGGCACCCGCAGCGACACCCCCCACAGCACCTGGACCTCGCCATAGCCGGTCTCGAGGCCCTCGACGGTCAGGATCGGCTCGCTCATCGCACCGTCACTCCTCGGCCAACCGGGCCGCGATGTCGGGATCGCCGAGATAGGCCTCGACCACCACCGGGTCGGAGGCCACCACCTCGGGGCGGCCCTCGGCGAGCTTGCGCCCGAAATTCAGCACCACCACCCGGTCGGAGAGGCTCATCACCGCCTGCATCAGGTGCTCGATCATCAGAATCGCGATGCCCTGGTCGCGGATCGCCCGGAACACCGCGATCATCCGCCCGACCTCGGTCGGGTTGAGGCCGGCCAGCACCTCGTCGAACAGCACCAGCCGGGGCCGGGCCGAGAGCGCCCGCGCCACCTCCAGCCGCTTCTTGCCGGCAATGGTCAGGCTCGAGGCCAGGACGTCGCGACGGTCCCGCAGGCCCACCAGTTCCAGCACCTCGTCGGCCACCCGGCGGGCGGCGGCGAGGCCGAGAGACTCGCGGCCGAAACAGGCGCCGACGGTGCAGTTTTCCAGCACGGTCATGTCGCCGAGCGGGCGCACGATCTGGTGGGTGCGGGCGAGGCCGAGGCGGACGACATCATAGGGAGCCCAACCGGTGATCTCGGTGCCGGCGAAGCGCACCCGGCCCTCCGAGGGCCGGATCACGCCGTTGATCAGATTGAAGACGGTGGATTTGCCGGCGCCGTTGGGGCCGATCAGGCCGAGAATCTCGCCTTCCGCCATCGTGAAGGCGACGGAATCGACCGCCCGCAGGCCGCCGAAATGTTTGCAAAGGCCGGAAACTTCGAGCAGGGCGCTCATTCCAGAATCCTCCGCAGGCGCGGCCAGCGCTGATAGACCCAGCCCATCAGGCCGCCAGGCATGAACAGCACCGTCACCAGCAGCAGCGCGCCCGCGATCACCAGCTGGAAACTGGAAAAGGTCGGCGAGATCAGGAGATAGCCGCGGAACTGCTCATAGAGGAAGGCGCCGAGGGCGGCGCCGGTCACTGTGCCCTGGCCGCCGAGCATCAGCATCACGATCGCCTCGGTCGAGAGGGTGAGGTCGAAGGCCTGCTCGGGCTGGATGACGCCGTTCTTGAAGAAGAAGAGGGTGCCGGCGACCGCGGGCAGCACGCCGGACAGCGTACAGGCCAGGGTCTTGTAGTAAGGCGTGCGGACGCCGAGCACGCCGGCCGCCTCCTCGTCCTCGCGGATCGCGAACAGGCCGAGGCCGAACTTGGACTTCTTGACCGCGTACGACAGGTACAGCGTTGCCGCCATCACCGCGACCATCAGGAAGTACACGGTCCAGAGCGCCTCGCGCGGGCCGCCCATCGCCTTGAAGGCGCCCATCGGCAGGTACAGGCCGGTGGCGCCGCCCCAGGGCTCGAAATTGGAGACGAAGGCCTTGGTCGCCTCGGCGATGCCGATCGAGGCCAGGGCGAAATAGGCGCCGCGCAGCCGCAAAATCCGGCACCAGAGGGCCGCGGTCATCGCCGCCACCGCGAGGCCAGCGAGCAGCGCCGCCACCACCAGCGGCAGCCGGAACACCGTGACCAGCCAGAGGCCAAGATAGCCGCCGAGGCCGAAGAAGACGATGTTGCCGAAATTGACGTAGCCGGTGTAGCCGATCAGCAGGTTGAGGTTGCCGGCCAGAATGATGTAGACGGCGGCGAGAAACAGGCTTTCGCGCAGACCGACATCGTGGGTCAGCGGCGGCAGCAGGGCGAAGAGCGCGATCACCGCGGTCATGATCCAGAAAAAGGGCTGGCGGATCATCTCCATCAGTGCCCCCGTCGCGCAAAGAGGCCGTTGGGGAAGGCAAGCAGGATGCCGACGAAGAGCGCGAACTCGATCACCGGAATCCAGCTGACCTGGATGAACGGCGTCACCCCGCCCTCGATCAGGCCGAGGAGAATGCCGCCCGCCAGCGCCCCCGCGGGATTGCCGAGCCCGCCCAGCACCGTGACCACGAAGCTTTTCAGCTCGTAGCCGCCGCCCGACAGCACGGTGAAGGGAAAGAGGGTGGCGATCAGGCCGCCCGCCGCGGTGGCGATGGCGATGCCGATGCCGAAGGCCTGGGCCAGCACCCGGGCCGCGGGAATGCCCATCAATTCGGCGGCCTTGCGGTTGGAGGAGACGGCGCGGATCGCCTTGCCGAGCCGGGTCCGCTGCAGGAACAGGCTCAGCCCGCCGGCGATGGCCACCGCCGCCAGCGCCGCCACGAGGTGGTTGCCGGTGAAGGTGTAGGCGCCGAGGCTGATTCCGGGCAGGCTGATGTCGACATTGTAGGGGCTGGTGCTGAAGCCGCTGGTGCCCAGCCCGATCAGCACCATGTTGACGGCGAAGGTCGAGAGCAGGCTCATCAGCGGCGGCCGGCCGATCACCCGGTGCACGGCGCTCCAGTAAATGGCGAGGCCGATCAGAAAGCCGGCCGCGGCCACCGGCACCAGCGCCAGATAGGGGTTGAGGCCGAGGCCGCTGAACAGCAGATAGACCCCGAACATGCCCATGGCGATCAGGGCACCATGGGTCAGGTTGATGACGTCCATCACGCCCCAGATCAGGGTCAGGCCGATGGCGCCGAGGCCATAGACCGCCCCGACCAGCACCCCGTCGAGCATCGAGGCCAGAACCCCGAGCATGGCGCCCCCCCCTCCCGGTCCCGGGTCAGCGCAGCGGATAGGCCAGCGGCGCGGTGGCGCCGCCCTTCGGCCAGACCACTTCCTTGGTCAGTTCGGCGCCCTTCTTCTGCCACTGGACGCTGACCATGGCGTGGCCGGTCTGGAGGCCGTGGAAGGCCGGGTCCTCGGCGAACTTGACGTGGCCGAAGAAGATGGTGGCGTCGAGGCTGTTGAGTTTGGCCGTCACGGCGTCGGCATCAAGGCTGCCGGCCTGCTCGATGGCGTGCTGCAGCACGAGTCCGGCGCCATAGCCGCCGGCGGCATGATAGCCGGGGTCCTTGCCGTACGCTGTCTTGTACGCCTCGTCGAAGGCGGCCGGAGTCGGGCCGAAATCGGGCTTGAAGGTCACTTGCGGCGCCCACTGGGAGGGGGCGGTGACGTTGATCGCGCTGTCGCCGAGGCTGGCGAACTGCGGGCTGTCGGGGGCGACCAGCAGGCTGAGGAAGGTCAGCGGCACCTTATGGTCGAAGACCTGCCGGGCCAGGGTGGCGCCGTCGGCGTAATGGCCGCCGCCGACCAGGGCATCCGCCCCGGCGCTGATGATCTTGTTGATCAGCGGCCCGAAATCGGTGGTGGTCGGGGCGTACGCCTCGTTGAACACCACCTCGAAACCAAGGGTGCGCGCCCGCGCCAGCGCCGCCTGGGCCACCGCCTTCGAGAAGCTGTCATCCTTGTAGGCGACCGCCAGTTTGGCCTTGGGATTGACCGATTTCAGCGCTTCGAGGGCGCCCGAGAGATAGGTTGTCGCCGGCGCGTACATCTGAAACAGGTACTTGTTGCCCTGCTGATAGGTCTTGTTCTCGGCGGCGCCGGTGGTGATCATGACCTTGCCGTACTGCTCGGAGATGATCGCTGCGGTGGCGGTCAGGCCCGAGGAGTAGGGGCTGAAGAGGAAGTCGGCATTGTCCTGGAGGATCAGCCGGCTGTAAAGCTGTTGCACCCGGTCGGCCTTGGACTGGTCGTCGTAGGTCACGAAGACCACCCGCTGCTTCTTGCCGCCGACGCTGATGCCGCCCGCGGCGTTGACCTGATCGGCCCACAGCTTGAACCCGTTGAGCTGGGACGACGAATCGACATTGAGCGCGCCGGTCTCGGAGTTGGTGAAACCGATGGTGATCGTCCCGTCGCCGGCCGCCGCCGGAGCCGCCGCCGCCAGCCCGAAAACCGCCAGCGCCAGGGCCAATGAACGCAGTGCGTGCCGTGATGCGATCCTGATCATCGTCGTCCTCCCGAACGTTTGCCCTATGAGACAAACCTGTTATTGCCGCCACCCTAGCAAAGCGCGGCGCGGAGGGAAAGTGCGGGTTGTTCCGCACTTATCCGTTATCCGGGCCATCCTCCCGCACGAACAGGCGCTGCAGGCGGCCGATCACCGGCCGCAGCCGCCGGGGCCAGCGGTTGGTCGGCTGGTCCTCGGTGCGGATCAGCAGGCCGACCTCCTTGACGTCGGGGCCGACCATGTCGACCACGATCAGCTCGACCGGGCCAAGACGGAGCCGGTCGCCACGGCCGGTCGAACCGCCGATTCGCGCCTTGACGAAATCGCCGACGGTCATGCCGGCGACCCGGTGCCGGATCGGGATGTCGTAGGCCCGGGCCAGCCCTTCGAGCGGCGTCGCGCCGTCGACGATGAAGTCTCCCTGGTCGCGGCTGGCGAAGGCGGCGGCGGACTTGAAGCGGCGCGAGAACACCCGGTCCACCGCCAGCGCCAGTTCGGGCGGTGTCAGCACCAGCACGACGTCGCCCGAGGCGAGGCGCTCGACCTCGCCCGTCGAGATCACGGTACCGTCGCGAATCACCGAGACCAGCCGCGCCCGCTCGGGAATTTCCAGGCGTTCGAAGGGCTGGTCGGCGGCCCGGCTGTGGGGCTTGACGGTATAGGCCACCAGATCCCGGTCGGTCTGGTGCAGCATGTCGAATTCCAGCTTGTCGGCGGCTTCGGGGCTGGGGGCGAGGGCGACGCCGAGCCGGCGCGCCATCCAGGGTGCGGTCCAGCCCTGCAGCGCCAGCGACACCAGCACGACGACGAAGGCGACGTTGAAATAAATCCGGGACTCGTCGATGCCGGTCAGCGCCGGCACCAGGGCGAGAAAGATCGGCACGGCGCCGCGCAGCCCGACCCAGGAGGCAAACAGCTGCTCGCGGCCGCTGAAGCCGAAGGGCGCCAGCGCCACCGCCACCGCCACCGGCCGCGCGACGAAGATCAGCACCCCGGCGATGCCGAGCGCCAGCCAGCCCTGATCGGCCAGAAGATGCGGGCTGACCAGCAGCCCGAGCAGCAGGAACATCACGATCTGGGCCAGCCACATCAGCCCGTCGAAGAAGCGGCAGGTCAGGGTGCGCGCCCGCACCCGGCGGTTGCCGTAGACGATGCCGGCGACGTACATCGCAAGATAGCCGCTGCCGCCGACCAGCGCCGTGCTGCTGAAGGCCAGGAGGCAGATGGCCAGGGCCAGGATCGGATAGAGCCCGGCCGCCAGTTCCAGCCGGTTGGTCAGTTCGGCCAGCGTGGTGCCGCCGAGCCAGCCCATGGCCACGCCCAGCCCCATCTGGAGCACGAAGTCGGCGAGCACGCTCCAGCCGGCCCCGGCGCCGTCGGCCCGGATCAGGGTGACGCAGGCCATGGTCAGGAAGATGCCCATGGGATCGTTGCTGCCGGACTCGACCTCCAGGGTGGCGCGGAGGCGATCACGCAGGGAGACGCCCTGGCGGCCCAGCATCATGAACACCGCCGGGGCGTCGGTGGCGGCGACGATCGCGCCCATCAGGAAGGCGGGCAGCAGCTTGAGATGAAACAGCCAGTGGGCCCCGGCGGCGACGATACCGGCGGTGATCAGCGTGCCGAGGGTGGCCAGGGCCAGGGCCGGCGCCCAGGCGGCGCGCAGGGTTTGCCAGGGGGTACGCAGGCCGCCGTCGAAGAGGATGATGGCCAGCGCCGAATTGCCGATCAGGAACGACAGCTCGAGATTGGTGTAGACGATGCCGCCCGGCCCGTCCTCTCCGGCCAGCATGCCGAGGCCGAGGAAGGTCAGCAGCAGCGGCGCCCCGATCCGCGCCGAGAGCAGCCCGGCGATGATGCTGGCCAGGAGCAGCATCGACCCGATCAGCAAGCCGACCAGACCACCGGTCATTACCATGCCCTCCCGCGGTGTGATCCCGGCCAGTGTGACCGCCCGGCAAGGCCCTTGGCAACCCTTTCCTGCCCGGGCCTTTTTGCCCGCCGCCGCGCGGCCATGGACTCCCGATCCGAAGGCGCGATACCATTGATCCGGCGGTGCGGTCGCGGCGGGGCAGGGGGCAGGGCGGTGGCGTTCGAAACGGTCATCGGTGACGAAGGGCTGACTCCGATCATCCGCTACCGCGGCCTTGGTCTGCGGCTGATCGGCTATATCCTGCTGTTCAGCACCGGCGTCACCCTGACCTTCACCCTGCTCCAGCTTTATTGGGACCACCGCCGCGACGTCGGCGCCATCGAACGCCGTCTCGACGAAGTTCAGAGCAGCACCGCCGGCAGCCTCGGCGCCAGCCTGTGGCAGATGGATCTGGATCAGGTGCGGCTGCTGATCGAGGGCATCCTGCGCCTGCCTGACATTCAGGCGGTGACGGTGCGGCCGACCACCGGGGGCGCGCCCGGAGCGGCCTGGGACGGCGCGGCGCGGGACGGGCCGGTGGTCGAGGTCGGCCGGCCCCGGGCCGGGGCGGCGCTGACCCGCGACTATCCGGTGATCTACCGTTTCCAGGGCCAGGACCAGACTCTGGCCCGGGTGGCCATTGAGGCGACGCTGGATGAGGTCTACCGCCGGCTGTGGGACACGGCGCTGGTGATCCTGGTCAGCCAGGGGGTCAAGACCTTCCTGGTCTCGCTCTTCACCCTCTTTATCGTCTGGAAGCTGGTGACCCGGCATCTGGCCGCCATCGCCCGCTTCGTCGGCCGCTTCGACATCCGCCGCGCTCCGCTGCCGCGGCTCGATCTGGCGCGTCCCCGTCACCCGTCGGGTGGCGGAGATGAACTCGATCAGGTGGTCGGAGCCTTCAACGGCCTGGCCGGCAGCCTGCACTCGGTCTACCGCGAGTTGCAGACCGTCAATGCCGAGCTGGCTGCCGACAACCACGCCCGCCGGCTCGCCGAGCAGGAGGTTCAGCAGCTCAATGCTCAGTTGGAGCAGCGGGTGCGCCAGCGCACCTTCGAGCTGGAGGCGGCCAATCGCGATCTCGGCGCTTTCGCCTATTCGGTCTCCCACGATCTGCGGGCGCCGCTGCGCCGGATCGAGGGCTTTGGCCGGATTTTGGCGGAGGATTACGGCGAGCGCCTGGAGTGCGACGGCCTCGACACCATCTCGCGCATCCGCTCCGGGGTGCGCGAGATGGGCGAGATGATCGACAGTTTTCTCCGGCTGTCGCTCAGCACCCGCCAGGAACTGACCCTGGAACCGGTCGATCTTTCGCTGATGGCCGCCGCTGTGGTGACCCGCCTGCGTGAAAAGGAGCCCGGGCGCAAGGTGGCGGTGACCATCGAGCCCGGCCTCGGCGCGACCGCCGATCGCCGGCTGATCAGGCTGGTGCTGGAGAATCTGCTCGACAACGCCTGGAAATATACCCGTGATGCACCGGCGCCGATGGTCCTGATCGGCCGGAGCGCGGGGGCGGACGGCGGCGGCGGCGAATTCTTCGTTCGCGACAATGGCGCCGGATTCGACATGGCGTTTGCCGGACGGTTGTTTTCTCCCTTTCAGCGCCTACATGCCCCTGAGGACTATGAAGGCTCGGGGATCGGCCTTGCCACGGTGCACCGGATCATCGCCCGCCATGGCGGCGCTATCCGGGCCGAGGCGGAGGTCGGAGCCGGTGCGACCTTTTTCTTCACTCTCCCGGCCGGGGACGCGTGATCTATGGCGAAACCGTTGCGTATCCTCCTGGTGGAGGATTCCGAAGACGACGCGCTGCTGCTGCTGCGGGCGATCAGCCGCGACGGCTATCAGCCGGTGTGCACCCGCGTCGACACCGGGCCGGCGATGCGGGCGGCGCTGGCCGAGGGCGAGTGGGACGTCGTTCTCAGCGACTATCATATGCCGCGCTTCAGCGCCGAGGCGGCGCTCGCGACCTTGCAGCAGTCCGGGCGCGATCTGCCCTTCATCATCCTCTCCGGAGTGGTGCAGGCCGAGGATGTCATCAGTCTGCTCAAGCGGGGCGCTCACGATTTTCTCAACAAGGACTCGCTGGCCCGGCTGGTCCCGGCGATTGAGCGCGAGCTGCGCGAGTCGGAGACCCGCCGCCGCCGCCACAGCGCCGAGCAACTGGTGCGGCTGCTGTCGCTGGCGGTGGAGCAGAGCCCGGTTTCGGTGGTGGTCGCCGACCGCGAGGGCCGGATCAGCTACGTCAACCCGAAGTTCGAGCAGGTCTCGGGTTACGGCCTCGAGGAGAGCCGGGGCCGCCTGTTCACCTTCCTCGCCTCGGAGCATGTCAGCGCCCAGATGCTGAGTGCGCTCTGGGAGACCATCGGCGCCGGCCGGGAGTGGCGGGGCGAATTCTGCAACCGGCGCAAGGACGGGCAGGTCTTCTGGGAATACGCCACCATCGCGCCGCTCAAGGATCAGGCCGGAAACCTCAGCCACTTCGTGGTGGTCAAGGAGGACATCACCGCCCGCCGGGCCTTCGAGGAGCGGCTGCTGCGTCAGGCCAATTACGACGACGTCACCGGCCTGCCCAACCGGGTGCTGATGCTCGACCGTCTGCACCAGAGCATTTCGCTGGCCCACCGCCACGCCCTTTCCACCGCGCTGCTCTACGTCGATCTCGACCGCTTCAAGACGGTCAACGACATTTTCGGTCACACCGCCGGCGACGAACTGCTGCGCGCCGCCGGCGCCCGCCTGGTCGCCAGCGTTCACGAGGGCGACACCGTGGCCCGGCTCGGCAGCGACGAATTCGCGATCATCCTGCCCGGCGTCAAGTCGGGCCGGGCGGCCGAGAAGGTCGCTCAGCGGGTGCTTGAGGCGTTCAGCCAGCCGTTCCGGATCAATGATCAGGAGGTGTTCGTCACCGCCAGCGTCGGCATTTCGCTGGCCCCCGCCGATGGCGACAACCGGCAGGTGCTGCTGCGCAACGCCGATCTGGCCGTCGGTCAGGCCAAGGAGCGCGGGCGCAATCAGTTCCGCTTCTTCACCAGCAGCATCAACCAGAAGGTTCAGGAGCGGCTCCAGATCGAAACCGCGCTTCGCGGCGCTCTCGGCCGCGGCGAGATGCGGCTCCATTACCAGCCGATCATTGATCTCGGCACCGGCAAGGCGCGGGCGATCGAGGCCCTGCTGCGCTGGCAGCGCGCCGATGGCGAGTTGCTGCCGCCCGGCCAGTTCATCCCGATCGCCGAGGACACCGGGCTGATCGTCCCGATCGGCGAATGGGTGCTGGCCTCGGCTTGCGCCGACCTCTGCCGCCTCGACGCCGCGGGCGGGCCGCCGCTGCGGGTGGCGGTCAACGTCTCGCCGCGGCAGATCCGCTCGGGTGATTTCGGCGCCACCGTCGCCCGCGTGCTCGGCGACACCGGCCTCGACTCCACCCGCCTCGAACTGGAGCTGACCGAAAGCGTGCTGATGGACGACAGTTGCGAGAGCGTCCGCACCCTCGACGCCCTCAACGCACTCGGGGTGCGGCTGTCGATCGACGATTTCGGCACCGGCTATTCCTCTCTCAGCTATCTTCAGCGCTATCCCTTCGACACTCTCAAGATCGACCGCTCGTTCATTTGCGAGGTCGAGAGCAACGACCATTCCACCCGGCTGGTCGAGACCATCATCGCCATGGCCCACGGCCTGGACCTGGAGGTGATCGCCGAAGGTGTGGAGACCCAGGCCCAGCTCGAGATCATTCGTGACCGGGACTGTGATCTCGCCCAGGGCTATCACTTCAGCCGGCCGGTGCCGTTTGCCGCCCTGGAGCGCTTTCTTTCGGACTGGAACACCGGATGAGAGGGTGGCCCGGGCCTCATGCGCCTTGTGCTGGCCCGGTGCCGCCGTGTAATAAGGAAGCCGGCCCGCCCCCCTTCCAGCTCCGGTTCGCCATGCCCCGTTCTCCGCGTCCCACCTCGAGGTTTCCGGCTTTCCGCCTCTCTGTGGCCGTGGCCTTGGTGGCGGCGCCCCTGCTGGCCTTCGGGCTTGCCGGCTGTTCCTCCTCTTCGTCCAGGGAGGATGTGCCCTATGTCGAACGGCCGCCCGAGCAGATCTACGCCGAAGCCACCCAGGCGATGGACGAGAAGGAATACAAGAAGGCGGCCAAGCTGTTCGACGAGGTCGAGCGCCAGCACCCCTATTCCCAGTGGGCGACCCGGGCTCAGCTGATGTCGGCGTTCGCCCACTATGAGAGCCTCAAGTTCGACGACGCGATTCTGGCCCTCGACCGCTACATCCAGCTTCATCCCGGTTCCGATCAGGTCGGCTACGCCTATTACCTCAAGGGACTCTGCTATTACGAGCAGATCACCGATGTCGGCCGGGACCAGAAGATCACCAATCAGGCCCTCGAAATTCTGAAGGAAGTGGTGCGCCGGTTCCCCGAAAGCGAATACGCGCGCGACGCCAAGCTCAAGATTGATCTCACCGTCGACCATCTGGCCGGCAAGGAAATGGAGATTGGCCGCTTTTACCTCAGGCAGCAGAATTACATGGCCGCGATCGGCCGCTTTCGTAAGGTTGTCGATGAGTTCCAGACCACCAGCCACACCGCCGAGGCGCTGCACCGGCTGATCGAGGCCTATCTCTCGGTCGGGCTGACCAACGAGGCGCGCCAGACCGCGGCGGTGCTCGGCCACAACTTCCCCGGCAGCCCGTGGTACGAGGACAGCTACGATCTGCTGGTCAACGCCGGAGTCAAGCCGGTCCGGGTCGATGCCGAAGCCGCCGGGGAGGAACCCGACGGTGGCCGTTCGATGTTGGGACGGCTCTGGCATTCGGTGTTCTGAACCCGAACCCCGGGCGGCGCCCGCTCATGCTCGTCTCCCTGGTCATCCGCGATGTCGTGCTGATCGAGCGCCTGACCCTGGCCTTCCGGCCCGGGCTGGGGGTGCTGACCGGCGAGACCGGTGCCGGCAAGTCGATTCTGCTCGATGCGCTCGGGCTGGCGCTCGGCGCGCGCGGCGACAGCGGCCTCGTTCGCCGTGGCGCCGATCAGGCGGCGGTGACCGCCGAATTCCAGCTCGAGGGCAGCCATCCGGTGTTCGCGATTCTGCGCGAGCAGGGGCTGGAGGGCGCCGACAGCCTGACCCTGCGCCGGGTGATCGGCACCGACGGCCGCTCGCGCGCCTTCGTCAACGACCAGCCGATCGGGGTGACGCTGCTGCGCCGGCTGGGCGAGGAGCTGGTTGAAGTTCACGGCCAGTTCGACACTCACGGCCTGCTTGATGCCCGCAGCCATGGCGGCGTGCTCGATGCCTATGGCGGGCTCGAAGCCGAGGCGGCCCGGGTCGGGGCGGCGTGGCGGGCCTGGCGGCAGGTCGAGCAGGCGCGGACCCTGGCCGCCACCGATGCCGGCCGCGCCCGCGCCGAGGAGGACTGGCTGCGCCACGCCGTGGCCGAACTCGATCAACTGGCGCCGCGCCCGGGTGAGGAAGCGGCGCTGGCTGAAACCCGGGCGGTGTTGATGCACCGGGAAAAGCTGATGGAGGCGATCAACGCCGCCTATGCCGATCTTGGCGGCGAGCGCGGCGCCGAGCGGGCGGTGGCCGCGGCGCTGCGTCAGCTCGGCCGCGCCGCCGACAAGGCCGGCGGCCGGCTCGACGGCGTCATCGCCGCCCTCGACCGCGCCGGGGCCGAGCTTTCGGACGGGGTGTCGCTGCTGCGGGCGGTGTCCAGCGACCTCGAGATCGACGGCGGCACCCTTGAGAGCACCGAGGAGCGCCTGTTTGCCCTCCGCGCCTCGGCGCGCAAGCATGGGGTCGAGGTTGACCGCCTGCCGGCACTGCGCGACGAGCTGGCCCGGCGCCTCGCGCTGATCGAGGATCAGGGCGACACCCTGACCCGGCTCGCCCGTGAGGCCGCCCTCGCCCGCGGCGGCTATCTGGCAGCGGCTGAGGCCGTCGGCCGCCGCCGGCGCGAGGCGGCCGGGCGGCTCGATGCCGCGGTGGCCCGGGAATTGCCGCCGCTGAAACTGGAGCGTGCCCGCTTCGTCACCCAGGTCGATGCCCTGGCCGAGGGCGAGTGGAGCGCCAGCGGCACCGAGCGCGTCAGCTTCCAGATCGCCACCAACCCCGGCGCTCCGCCCGGGCCGCTGAACAAGATCGCCTCGGGCGGCGAACTGGCCCGCTTCATGCTGGCGCTCAAGGTGGTGCTGGCCCGCACCGGCAGCGTGCCGACCTTGATCTTCGACGAGGTCGACGCCGGCATTGGCGGCGCCGTCGCAGCGGCGGTCGGCGAGCGGCTGGACCGGCTCGGCCGCGAGGTTCAGGTGCTGGTGGTCACCCACAGTCCCCAGGTCGCGGCGCGCGGTGCCGGGCACTTCCAGGTGAGGAAGCGCAGCGAGGGCGAGACCGTGATCACCGATGTCGTCGAACTCGATGGCGCCGCCCGCCAGGAAGAGATCGCGCGCATGCTCTCGGGCGCCCGCATCACCCCCGAGGCGCGGGCGGCGGCGGCGGCGCTGATCAAGGGGACGCCGGGCTGAGGCCGCCCCTGTACGTCTCCCAGCCGGACGCGCGGAGCGTACAGGCCGGGCAGCAGCCGCAGCCATAGCCCCACTCGTGCAGCACCGAGCGGTCGCCCTGGTAGCAGGTGTGGCTTTCGACCCGGATCAGTTCGACCAGTCGCTCGCCGCCGAGGGCGGCGGCAAGCCGCCAGGAGGCGGCCTTGTCCAGCCACATCAGCGGCGTCTCGATCACGAAGCGCCGGTCCATGCCGAGGTTGAGCGCCAGTTGCAGCGCCTTGACGGTGTCGTCGCGGCAGTCGGGATAGCCCGAATAGTCGGTCTCGCACATGCCGCCGACCAGCCGCCCAAGGCCGCGCTGATCGGCCAGGATCGCGGCGAAGGTCAGGAAGACCAGATTGCGTCCGGGCACGAAGGTCGTGGGCAATTGCCCCGGCGGAGTCTCGATCGCACCATCGCGGGTCAGCGCCGAGGGGCTGGCCGCGTGGAGGGCGTCGAGGGCGCGGACATGATCCGGCCCCAGCCGGGCCGCCCAGTGGGGCTTCAGCGCCGCAATGCCGGCGCGCAGCCGCTGCCGGCAGGTCATCTCGACCGCGTGGCGCTGGCCATACTCGAAGCCAACGGTCTCGACATGGCCGAAGCGCTCCAGTGCCCAGGCGAGACAGGTCGCCGAATCCTGGCCGCCGGAAAACAGCACGAGGGCGCGATTGCGGGGTTCGGTCATGGCTGCCGCCTTCCGGCCATTGGTCCTGAGGGGCCGAGAATAGCAGGATTCCCCGCCGTCGCTAGGCGCGCAACGCCTCCATCAAGGTGCCGAGTTCGCGGATCAGCGAGTCGGTGGGTTTCGAGAGGTCATTGGCCGACCAGATCACCTTGATCGCCGAGGCGTAGGAGGAGGCCGAGGCCCGCGCCACGGTGCTGAAGCGGGTGTTGAAGACCTGGGCATCGCCGGCAATGCCCTTGACCTGGGTCAGAATATCGCTGGTGGCGGCGTTCTGCCCGGTCACCGAGCCGGCGACGTCGTTGGCGATCTCGCTCATCGAGCCGATGATCCGGGAGATTTCGGCGATCGCCGCCGCGGCATCCTTGGTCGCCTGCTGGATTGCCGCCACCTGCCCGGAAATCTCCTCTGTGGCCTTCGCGGTCTGACCGGCCAGACTCTTGACCTCGCTCGCGACCACGGCGAAGCCCTTGCCGGCGTCGCCGGCCCGCGCGGCCTCGATGGTGGCATTGAGCGCCAGGAGGTTGGTCTGGGAGGCGATGTCGGTGATCAGACCGACCACCTGACCGATGCGGTCGGCCGATTCCGACAGGCTGAGCACCTGCCGGTTGGTGTTTTCCGCCCGGGTCACCGCCTGACGCGAGATGGTGCTCGACTCGTCGACCCGGCGACAGACGGTGGCGAAGGAGTCGCTGAGGGTTTCGGTGGCCCGGGTCAGCGACTGGATGCTGGCGATGGTCCGTTCCGAGACCGACACGGCGTCCATCGACTGTTGGGACGAGGATCCGACCTTGTTGCCGACCTTGCCCGCGGTGTCGACGATGTGGCGCGAGCTGCCGCGCACCAGCTCGATCAAAGAGTGGACCTTGTTTTCGAAGCTCTCGGCCAAGTCGTGGCGGGCCCGCCGCTGGTCGGCCTCGGCCCGGGCCTTGATCTCCTCCTGTTCGCCGGCGAGGCGGCGGATGTCGTTGGCGTTGCGTTTGAAGACCGCCATCGCCTCGCTCATCTCGCCGATTTCGTCAGACCGGCCCCCGGCGGGAATCGTGACCTCGAGATCGCCGTCGGCCAGGCGGGCCATGGCCTGGGTCATCTCGTGCACCGGGCGGGTGATGCTGCGTGACACCAGCAGCGAAACCAGGATCACCACCAGGATGATCGCCGACACCAGTTCCAGCAGCAGCAGCGACTGGGCGCGGAAGATGGCATCGACATCGTCGAGATAGATGCCCGAACCGACGATCCAGCCCCACTCGGCGAAACCCTTGACGTAGGAAATCTTGGCCACCGGTTGCTCGAAGCCGGGCTTGGGCCAGAGATAGGGCACGAAGCCGCCGCCGTCCGCCCTGACCACCCGGATCATCTCCAAGAACAGCTCCTTGCCGGCCGGATCCTTGAAGCCGGCGAGGTCCTTGCCGATCAGCTCCTTCTTGGGATGAAGGATCATCACCGGCCGCATGTCGTTGATCCAGAAATAATCTCCGGCGCCATAGCGCAGCGGTGCCAGGGCGGCGAGCGCCCGCTTCTGGGCCTCCTCAGTGCTGAGGCTGCCGGCCTTGGCCTGGGCGGCAAAAGTCGCGATCAGGCCGTGGGCAACTTCAACCAAATGTTGGGACTTGGTTTGCCGGTCCTGGAGCAGATTATCATGAAGGTGATGAAGACTGATCGCGGCAACGATTGCCACACCGAACACGGCGGCGGCAACGATCAGCAGAATCCGGGTGCCGATTCTCAAGCGAAACGCAGGCATGACGGTGTTTTCTCCTCCCTGTGGGCTCCGGCTGCTTGGCTGTATTTCTTGATCGGCGCGCCTGTTCACAACCTTGTCGTTAGTATGCCCCGGTGGGTTTGCCCCGGCAAAGGCGGATTTCTGAGGCAAAATAGGGCATGTTGTCGCGGACGGGGCGGCTTTCGCGGCGCGGGGCCGGGCGTCGGGCCGGCGCCGGGGTTTTGGGGAGGCTGTGAAGGCCAACTCTTTGGCACTGCAGCAAAGGAAACAGGATTTGCAATTGGGGCGGGTTTTGTCGCACACTTCCGCCCTGCGGCTCAAAGGTCCGCGGCCCGTTAACATAATTGCTCTAGGGAGCTCAAGAAGGGTATAACATGACCAGTCTTTACGAACAGATGTTCTCGCAGTCCGTCTCCGACCCCGATACCTTTTGGGGCGAGGCCGCGAAAGCCATCGATTGGGTCAAGGCTCCGACTCAGGTTCTCGATCGCAGCAATCCGCCGTTTTACCGGTGGTTCCGCGGGGGTGTGCTCAACACCTGCTACAACGCTGTCGACCGCCATGTCGAGCGCGGCCGGGCCGATCAGGCGGCCATCATCTATGACAGCCCGGTGACCCAGACCTGCCGGACCATCACCTATCGCGAGCTTCAGGGCCTGGTGGCACAGTTCGGCGGCCTTCTGCGCCAGCTCGGCGTCGGCAAGGGTGATCGCGTCATCATCTACATGCCGATGATTCCGGAAGCCGTGGTGGCCATGCTGGCCTGTTCACGCATCGGCGCGGTCCATTCGGTGGTGTTCGGCGGTTTCGCCCCCAGCGAGTTGTCGACCCGTATCAACGATGCCAAGCCCAAGGTCATCGTCTCGGCCTCGTGCGGTATCGAAGGCAAGAAGGTGCTGCCCTACAAGCCGATGCTCGATTCGGCGATCGAGCTTTCGGTCCACAAGCCGGCCCATACCGTGATCTATCAGCGGCCCCAGGAAAAGGCGAGCATGATCCCCGGTCGCGACATCGACTGGGTGGAGGGCGCCGCCGCGGCGACGCCGGCCGAATGCGTGCCGGTGGAAGCGACCGATCCGCTCTACATCCTCTACACCTCGGGCACCACGGGTCAGCCCAAGGGCATCGTCCGCGACAATGGCGGTCATGCCGTGGCCCTGACCTGGACCATGAAGTACATGTACAACATGCAGCCCGGCGAAGTGTACTGGGCGGCGTCCGACGTGGGCTGGGTGGTTGGCCACTCCTACATCTGCTATGGGCCGCTGCTCTACGGCTGCACCAGCGTGATGTATGAAGGCAAGCCGGTGGGCACGCCGGATCCGGGCGCCTTCTGGCGCATGATCAGCCAGCACAAGATCGCGACCCTCTTCACCGCGCCGACTGCCTTCCGCGCCATCAAGCGCGAGGATCCGGACGGCGAATACCTCAAGAAGTACGATCTCGGCTGCTTCCGGGCCCTCTTCCTGGCCGGCGAGCGTTCGGACCCCGACACTCTGATGTGGGCCGAAAGCAAGCTCAACGTGCCGGTGATCGATCACTGGTGGCAGACCGAGACCGGCTGGGCGATTTCGGGCAACCCGCTCGGCATCACCAAGTTCAAGGTCAAGTACGGTTCGGCGACCAAGCCGCTGCCGGGCTGGGACGTGCGCATCCTCAACGCCGAGCAGCAGGAAGTGCCGCATGGCGACATCGGCGCGATTGTGGTCAAGCTGCCGATGCCTCCGGGCTCGCTGCCGACCCTCTGGAACGCCGACGACCGGTTCCTCAAAGCCTACATGGCTGATTATCCGGGCTATTAC
>SERZ01000344.1_pt1 | contig 31772 bp, 30 predicted proteins | sample 3171461 | NCBI WGS metagenome assembly SERZ01 (sample SAMN06051861, study PRJNA518727) | freshwater metagenome | biome: subpolar coniferous forest; feature: holomictic lake; material: water; isolation source: holomictic Lake 227, 6 m depth | place: Canada: near Kenora, Ontario | collected... | reverse complement strand
CCGTTGAACTTGAATACCGGTACGCAGAAGACACCATGCCGCGCGGTGTATTGGGCATGAACGCCTCCATGTTCAAGGGCTACCTGCGCTACATTGCCAACCGTCGTGCCACGCAAATTGGTCTCGAAGCGCTTTACCCCAACGAAGAAAATCCGTTCCCCTGGATGAGTGAAATGATCGACCTGAAGAAAGAGCGCAACTTCTTCGAAACGCGAGTCATTGAATATCAATCTGGCGGTGCGCTGTCATGGGACTGATTTTTTAATGACAACAAGAATTTCACAAACAGCCAGTAGCCCTCAAGCGGCATCGGCGATTTGTGCACCCAAGTTCATGGTGCTGGGATTGTTCCCCAACACCATGAATCGCTTCAAGCACTCCTACTCGCATGAAGTGCTCTTTGTAAATTGATCAAGGAGAAAATTAAATGGCAACTGCAAAAAAAATGGTCGTAAAAAAGACCGCCCCTGTTAAAAAAGCCGCACCTGCAAAGCCTGCTGTCGTCGTCAAAAAGGCCGTTGCAGTGAAAGCTGCCCCGGCTAAAAAAGCGGCCCCAGCGAAGAAGGCTGTCGCCAAGACCGTCGCTCCTGCCAAAAAAGCAGCGCCGGCCAAGAAAGTCGTTGTAGCAAAAGCAGCACCGGCTAAAAAAGTTGCGCCAGCCAAGAAGGCCGCTGCGAAACCAGTCGTCGCAGCCAAAAAAGCGACGCCCGCGAAAAAAGTCGTTGCAGTGAAAGCTGCTCCCGCTAAAAAAGCAGCGCCCGCCAAGAAGGCCATTGCGAAACCAGTTGTCGCAGCCAAAAAAGCGGCGCCAGCTAAAAAGGTCGTTGCAGTAAAAGCTGCACCTGCTAAAAAAGCTGCGCCCGCCAAAAAAGTAGCCGCAGTCAAGAAAGCAGCACCGGCTAAAAAGGCCGCTGCGCCCGTGCTTCCTGCAGCCAAAAAACCTGCAGCCAAAAAAGCAACAGCGCCCGCACAGACGACACTCAATCCACAGTCTGCCTGGCCGTTTCCAACAGCAAGCAAACCCTGATCGGCTATCGCAGTTCTGCGACTCGCTTTGCGCCAAGCCCGATGCCCTTCGCATCGGGCTTTTTTATCGGTGCTTAAGGATAAAAAGCAAAAACCCGGTATCCGGCAACCTGTTCTGAAGCGCCCGTCGTCTTGACTTCCATGGCGATCGATGCTGGCCATTCGGCGCCAGGGGCCAACTCAGGCAACTTGACACCCATCTCGATGGGCAGAAATACGCGCCGAACCACAGGTTGATCAAATGCATTGGTCAAGGTCAACTCAACGGCAGGTACGGCAAGAGGCATCGTTGCCGTATTTTTAACAGTGAAATTCAAACGGTATTTGTTTCCACTCGTCTTATTGAACGACGCACTCTCGACCACGATCGACTCAATTCGGCGCAAGGGTGCCAGCGAGCAATTTAAAGGCCCGCAAAGAGCCTGCAACAAGGGTTTGAGGCTCGGCTCCATCGCCACGAGGCGGTCACGCTCGTGAAGAGTGACCTGGAGCATCAAACCGAGCAACAAAGCCACAGACAGCCCCGCCAAAAGTACGCGGCGAACGGGACGAGGCGCGGTTTGGTCAGCCTTGACCCCACGCAAAAATGCAACATCGCCCACGTTGGGACTGCTATCCACTTCAACGGCTTCGTCTTTCCCAGACGATGATTCGTCGGGCTCGCTCACTGACGCGGCAACGGGCAAGATCAATGTGGGTTGAAACGTTTCTTCAGCTAACCCTTCAACTGAATCTCTTGCCTCGTTAGTCGTTGCAACTTCTTCAATTTCTTCAACGTCTTCAGGTACTTCTGACCAATCTATATCGACGTTTGAAATATCTGGTGCCGAATCATGTTCTAGGTGAATGGGTTCCGAGTCATTCGCCTCGATGACCTCTTGGAAACCATCCATGAACGACGGCAATTGTTCTTGTTTCTCTTCAACAAAAGTATCGGGCACCAAGTGATGGGAGGCATCAAAGATTTCATCGCATTGCCCGCAACGAACCCAGCCTTCAGAAATTCGAAGCTGGTCGGGAACGACCTTGAAGTGCGTTTCGCAAGCGGGGCAACGGGTAATCAGGCTCATCTTATGAAGAATGTTGACTGACACCCAGCGCGTTTCAGCGGGTTGCGGTCATCAGTATCCAGCCATCTTCCTGATCGGATACGGTCAATTGGCAGTAAGGCGCATAAGCGGCCTTCAGTTCATCCGTCTGGCGCTCGAGAATACCCGCCAGGACCAACGAACCACCGGGGCCCACACGCGACCATAACAACGGCGCCAGCACCTTCAGCGGTGTCGCTAATATATTGGCCAGCACGGTCTTGTAGACCCCCGTAGCAAGCTCGGGCAAACCCGCCTTCAGGTTCACCTCATTGGCCTGGGCATTCAGCACCGTGGATTCCACGGCAGCGTCGTCTATATCCACAGCATCAATATCAACTGCGCCATGCTTGGCGGCGCCGATCGCAAGAATCCCCGAACCACAGCCGTAATCCAGCACACGTCCCAATCTTGATACTGAATGCAATTCAGAGGCACCGCCCTTGCCTGCAATCCAGCGCAGGCACATGCGCGTGGTGGGGTGCGTCCCCGTGCCAAACGCCAGACCCGGATCAAGTCGAATAATGATCTGAGCCTGCTCAGGTGGTTCGTGCCAGGTCGGCACGATCCAGAAGGAGTGCGTGATTTCAACGGGCGTGAACTGGGACTGCGTCAAACGCACCCAATCCTGCTCGGGCACATCCTGCAAGCTTAAATATTGGCAGTCCGTGAAAAACTTTTGGGCCTGCAAAAGCGCCAGAGCGTCCTTTGCCAAGGCTTCAGAGTGATACAGCGCCGTCACTCGGGAACGCTGCCAACCGTCCTTGGGCGGCGGCATGCCCGGCTCGCCAAACAAGGCAACCTCGGCATCCGTCTGCGCGTCGGCATCTTCGACGCTCACACTCAAGGCATCCAGCGCATCGAGTGCATCACTCAAGGTTTCGACCCGGTTTTCCGGGCACATCAAACACAATTCAAACATACATTTCTAATCAATTGAGGACAGAGCTGGTTCACTGCGCGTCACTGCGGTCTATCCCGCAAGGTTTCAAATTAACGTTTGTGCTGGCTGAGCCACTCTTCAAGGTAGTGAATGTTGGTGCCGCCGGTCATGAACTTGGCGTCCACCATCAGTTCGCGGTGCAGCGCAATATTGGTATTGATGCCTTCCACCACGGTCTCACCCAAGGCCGTACGCATACGGGCCAAAGCCTGCTCACGCGTGTCGCCATGAACAATGATCTTGCCAATCATGGAGTCGTAATTTGGCGGAACGTAGTAGTTGGTGTAAACATGCGAATCCACACGCACGCCAGGACCACCCGGCGGGTGCCACATGGTGATACGGCCTGGCGATGGCGTGAATTTATAAGGGTCTTCCGCATTCACACGGCATTCAATGGCGTGGCCACGAATTTCAATCTGACGTTGTGTAAAGGGCAGCTTTTCGCCCGCAGCCACCATGATCTGGGTCTTGACGATGTCAACCCCGGTGATCATTTCCGTGACCGGGTGCTCCACCTGCACGCGGGTATTCATCTCAATGAAGTAAAACTCGCCATCTTCAAACAGAAATTCGAAGGTTCCCGCCCCGCGATAACCGATCTTCTTGCAAGCAGCAACGCAACGCTCACCCACCCGCTCAATCAATTTTCGGGGAATGCCAGGCGCAGGCGCTTCTTCCAAAATTTTCTGATGCCGACGCTGCATGGAGCAATCACGCTCGCCGAGATAAACCGCATTTTTGTATTTATCGGCCAGGATCTGGATTTCAATGTGCCTGGGGTTCTGGAGAAACTTCTCCATGTAAACCGCCGGATTACCGAAGGCGGCACCCGCTTCGGCTTTGGTCATGGTCACGGCATTGATCAGTGCCGCCTCGGTGTGCACGACGCGCATGCCGCGCCCGCCACCACCACCGGCCGCCTTGATGATGACGGGGTAACCCACCGCCTTGGCGATGCGTCGAATTTGGACCGGATCATCAGGCAACTCGCCTTCGGAGCCAGGAACGCAAGGCACCCCGGCCTTGATCATGGCCTGCTTGGCCGACACTTTATCGCCCATCATGCGGATTGACTCAGGCGTAGGGCCGATGAACTGAAAACCGCTTTTTTCGACGCGCTCGGCAAAATCAGCGTTCTCGCTCAAGAAACCATAGCCCGGGTGAATCGCCTCGGCGTCCGTCACTTCGGCGGCCGAAATGATGGCAGGCATGTTCAGGTAACTCAGCGCCGACGAAGCCGGCCCGATGCACACTGATTCTTCAGCCAGCTTGACGTATTTAGCCTCACGATCGGCCTCGGAATAGACCATGACAGCCTTGATACCGAGTTCGCGGCAGGCGCGTTGAATTCTGAGGGCGATTTCGCCCCGATTGGCAACCAGGATTTTCTTGAACATGGGATGGCTTGGTTGGCGTTACTCGATCACGAACAGAGGCTGTCCGTATTCAACCGCTTGGCCGTTTTCACAAAGAATTTGGGTCACTGTGCCCGACTTGTCGGCTTCAATTTCATTAAGGATTTTCATGGCCTCAATAATGCAGACCGTTTCACCTTCCTTGACGGTGTCGCCGATTTCCACAAAAACCTTGGCGCCCGGGGAAGCAGACCGGTAGAAAGTACCGACCATGGGTGATTTGACGGTGTGGCCGACCGCAACCGGTACCGGCACCGGTGACGCAGCAATGTCTGTGGCAGCCACGTTTTGGGCTTGCATGGTGGCAGGCATCATCATCTGCATCGGCTGGGCATACTGCTGAACCATGGCACCACCGCCTTTGACGATCCGAACCTTGCCTTCAGCTTCTGTGATTTCAAGCTCTGAAACATTTGATTCCGACACCAAGTCGATAAGTGTTTTTAGTTTTCTAAGGTCCATGAGAACTCCAACGATTTAAAGAAACAACAGCTAATTTACCTCAAATTGACGATAAATACAGCCATCTTCTTTTATTTTACAAAACTTCGACTCAAAAAACCGGGGTTTTAAGGTCATTTCCCAACGAGAACAGGGTCATTCTTACGGCGCGCAAGGCTTAACTGACTTACTTCAGAGCAGTCCAGGAAAGCAAATCTCCAGGCGTTACCTTGCCTATTTTACGATGCGCAACCAAACCATCAAACCCAAACACCACCGTGAAAGGCAGGCCACCACTTAAATTACCCAGCGAACGACTGAGATCAACCCCCGGCATTCCGGCCATCGCCACCGGAAAAGACACCGGCGAATTCACCAAAAAGCGCTTGACGGGCGCTATTTGATCCACAGCCAAACCAAGAACTTGCCAACCTTTAGCCTTATTTTCAGAATAAAAACGACTAATTAACGGAAGCTCCTCCACACACGGCGGACACCAGGTGGCCCAGAAGTTGAGCAGCAGCGGCTTGCCGCGTAGTGCGGACATAAGGAGCGAGCCCCCATCCAGCTTGGCAAATGATTGCTGCCAAAGATCAAATTCCGAAACGGGCAAGGCCGCTGACGAGGGAGTCGACCGCAAAGCCAAGCCGACCCCACCAATGGCGGCCACACCCGCCACAGCGCCCATCAGCCAGCCTCGGCGACTTGACGAGGAGGTGACCACGGATTCAGAAGGTGATTTTTCAGAGTTCATAGTTACTAATCATGCAACAAACGCTGGACTGCCGCCATATCCCCGCGCGGAGAACGCCCTTTGGCGTCAAACCGCAGGGCGCCGCGCACATCATCCCGGTCGTAAATGAGCAAATGAACACCCACCTCCTCATTCAGACCCGGGCAAAAGGCATGCACACTCAAGGCCTCCACCGAATCACCATTAAACCCGGTGATCGTGCGCGGTACGTAGTTCACTTTGTGGTCAATCAGTGCTATTTCTGCTGATTTGCAGTCATCACAAAATAATTGAATGTAAATATCAGAAAGTCGCGTCGCCGTTCCGTGCCACACTGAGCCACTCAGGTAAGGGCGGAAGTCCGCCATACGCTCCATCCACAAAAGAGCCAGACGCCGCAAGGCCAGCAGTTCCCCTGGCTGAGTGTCAGCACAAAAGATAGCGATGTAGTCTATGACGGCATCTTCTACTTCTGCGTTGCCCGGCAAGGCGGTGCGCGCAGGCAAACCCATTTGCTTGACCGCACGACGCTTGGCGGGGCCGTATTCGAGACCCTCCTCAACCACCAGACTGGCCGCAACAGCAGATAGTTCCAAGGTCAGGGATTCCATAAGCCGTCATTTTGCCTGGTTTTTTAACCGACAACTCCCCGCCTAAAATGAGTCCATGCACATTCATATTTTGGGTATTTGCGGCACCTTCATGGGTGGCCTGGCCGCTTTGGCACGCGAAGCGGGCCATAAAGTCACCGGTTGCGACGCGGGTGTTTACCCCCCCATGAGCGACCAACTACGGGCACTCGGCATTGAGCTGATCGAAGGGTTTGATGCTGGCCAACTGGCCCTTCAACCCGACCTGTTTGTGATCGGCAACGTCGTCAGTCGCGCCCACTTGCCCGATGGCACGCCAAAATTTCCGCTGATGGAAGCGATTCTGGATGCCGGTCTGCCCTACACCAGCGGTCCGCAATGGCTGGCAGAACATGTGCTGCAAGGCCGCCACGTCATCGCCATTGCTGGCACCCATGGCAAAACCACGACCACCGCCATGACCGCCTGGATTCTGGAATGCGCAGGACTAAAACCGGGCTTTCTGGTGGGCGGCGTGCCCATGAACTTTGATGTTTCAGCCCGATTGGGCGCCGGGAAAACCTTCGTCATTGAAGCCGATGAATATGACACCGCATTTTTCGACAAGCGCAGCAAGTTCGTGCACTACCGTCCGCGCACAGCGGTCTTGAACAACCTGGAGTTTGATCACGCCGACATCTTTGATGATCTTGCCGCCATCGAGCGTCAATTTCACCATTTGGTGCGCACCGTGCCGGGCACCGGCCCGCATGGCTCGGGCCGCGTGGTGGTCAATGGGCTGGAAGAAAGCCTGGCCCGCGTGTTGCACGCAGGCTGCTGGAGCGAGGTGCGAAGTTTTGGCGCCTTGGTGAGCGACTTCACGGCGGCGGGCGAACCGCATGATTTTGAGGTGCTGCAGCACGGAAAAATCGTGGGGCACGTGACCTGGGCGCTAACCGGCGTGCACAACCAGCTGAATGCCCTGGCTGCCATTGCGGCGGCCGAGCACATTGGCGTATCGCCCGTGGTCGCGGCAAGCGCTTTAGGCTCGTTTGAAAACGTCAAGCGCCGAATGGAAATTCGGGGCACGGTGGCGTGCCATGGCGGCAACATCACGGTGTACGACGACTTTGCCCATCACCCCACCGCCATTCGTACCACGGTTGATGGACTCAAGCGCCGCCTCAAACCGGGTGAACGCATTCTGGCCGTATTTGAGCCACGCTCCAACACCATGAAATTGGGCGCTATGAAAGCCCAGTTGCCCTGGAGCCTTGAAGAGGCTGATCTGGCGTTTTGCCACAGCGGCGGGCTGGGCTGGGACGCCCGTGATGCGCTGGCCCCAATGGGCGAGCGGGCACAGGTGGCTGACAACATCGACGAACTGGTGACGCAGGTGACGGCCCAAGCGCGAGCCGGTGATCACATCGTCTGCATGAGCAACGGCAGCTTTGGTGGCATTCACCTCAAACTGCTTAATTTGCTACGCAATAAATAGCTACTCACGCAAGTAGAACGGGGGCTAGAGGCCTAAAACACCCTTAAATCCCGGCCTCCGTCAAGCCGCCCGGCGTGCCTTGACTGCTGCCGACAGCACTTCCAGCGACTGAACCGAGTCATCCCAACCCAGGCAGGCGTCGGTGATGCTTTGGCCATAAGCCAACTTGGACGCGTCGTCTTGGCCAGGGGTGAACTTTTGGGCCCCTTCGGTCAAGTGGCTTTCCACCATGACACCGAATACGCTCTGGGAACCGCCCGAGATTTGTGCGGCAATGTCGCGCGCCACGTCGAGTTGCTTCGAAAACTGCTTGCTGCTGTTGGCGTGGCTGCAATCCACCATGAGCGTGGCGGGCAACTTGGCTTTCACCAGGTCTTTGCAAGCTTCTGCGACGCTGGCAGCGTCATAGTTAGGGGCCTTGCCACCGCGCAGGATGACGTGGCAGTCCGGGTTGCCGTTGGTTTGGACAATCGCCACCTGGCCGTTTTTATGAACAGACAAGAAATGGTGCCCACCGGCTGCGGCCTGAATCGCATCGGTAGCAATTTTGATGTTGCCGTCGGTGCCGTTCTTGAACCCAATCGGGGCCGACAGGCCCGAGGCCAGTTCACGGTGCACCTGGCTCTCCGTGGTGCGGGCGCCAATCGCGCCCCAAGAGATCAGGTCACCCAGGTATTGGGGAGAAATCACGTCCAGAAACTCGCTGCCAGCGGGCAAGCCCAGGCGGTTGATCTCAATGAGCAACTGGCGCGCCATGCGCAGACCTTCGTCAATGCGGAAAGTCTCATCAAGGTACGGGTCGTTGATCAGGCCTTTCCAGCCCACGGTGGTGCGCGGCTTCTCGAAGTACACGCGCATCACGATTTCAAGCGTATCGGCGTACTTTTCGCGCTGCACCTTGAGTTGGCGCGCGTAGTCCAGCGCGGCCACGGGGTCGTGAATGGAACAGGGGCCAATCACCACCAGCAGGCGGTCGTCGGTACCCGCCATGATGTTGTGAATGCGGCTGCGGGTGGCGCTGATCAGCGTCTCCACCGGTGTGCCACTGATGGGAAAGAAGCGGATCAAATGCTCGGGAGGTGGTAACACGGTGATGTCCTTGATGCGTGCGTCGTCGGTCTGGCTGGTACGGTCGGCGGGGTTCGCATGCCAGGCGTTGGTGCTGGCGACAGAGGTTGTGGCATTCATCGTGAGGACTCCTAAATAAAAAAAGGCATAAAAAAACCGCCGGGGGTGCCGGCGGTTTTTGGAAGATCAGGACGTTTGGTTTAGGTACGTTCAGAACTCTCGACCGCCGCAGGCGTTGGAGAACCAAAAATAGCTAAAGTAAAAACGGGCTGTTTTCATGGCTTTGAATGTAGCACAGTCAAACTGGACACAGGCTTACGCCGTGCCGCCGACCGTCAGGCCATCGATGCGCAAGGTCGGCTGACCCACGCCCACCGGCACGCTCTGACCTTCTTTGCCGCAGGTGCCCACGCCGCTGTCGAGCTTCAGGTCGTTGCCGATCATGCTGACGCGCTTCAGGCACTCCGGGCCGCTGCCGACAATGGTGGCGCCCTTGACCGGGTACATGATCTTGCCGTTTTCGACCCAATAGGCCTGGCTGGCCGAGAACACAAACTTGCCCGAGGTGATGTCCACCTGCCCACCGCCAAAGTTGGTGGCGTACAGGCCCTTTTTGATGCTGGCGACGATTTCTTCGGGGGACTTGTCACCCGCGAGCATATAAGTATTGGTCATGCGCGGCATGGGGATGCTGGCATAGCTTTCGCGCCGGCCATTGCCGGTGGGCTTGACACCCATCAGACGCGCATTCATGGCGTCCTGGATGTAGCCCTTGAGAATGCCGTCCTCGATCAGCACATTGCGCTGGCTGGTGTTGCCTTCGTCATCCACATTGAGCGAGCCACGACGGTCCGGCAAGGTGCCGTCATCCAGCACCGTGACGCCCTTGGCCGCCACGCGCTGCCCGACGCGACCGGCAAACGCACTGGAGCCCTTGCGGTTGAAGTCCCCCTCCAGCCCGTGGCCAATGGCTTCATGCAGCAAGATACCAGGCCACCCTGGCCCAAGCACCACGGTCATTTCACCCGCCGGCGCCGGACGCGCTTCAAGATTAGTCAGCGCGGCTTTCACCGCCTCGTCCACATATTGATTGATGATGGTGTCGTCAAAATACGCGAGGCCAAAACGGCCACCGCCACCCGCCGAGCCCACTTCGCGACGGCCTTTTTGCTCGGCGATCACGGTCACGCTCAGACGCACCAAAGGGCGCACATCGGCGGCCAGCGTGCCATCGGCGCGCGCCACCATCACCACATCGTATTCAGCGGCCAGACCGGCCATGACTTGCGCCACACGCGGGTCTTTGGCCCGGGCCAGGCCCTCGACTTTTTCCAGTAACTTGACCTTGGCCGTGCTGTCCATCGAGGCAATCGGGTCCAGCCCGCGGTACAACGACCGACCAGACGCTATTTTTTTAGTAGCTACCTTCGCACGTCCCGCCTGGGCTACAGACGAAATAGACCGAACAGTTCGGGCGGCATCGAGCAACGAGGCTTCAGAGATGTCATCCGAGTAGGCAAAGGCGGTTTTTTCGCCACTCACCGCACGCACACCCACGCCTTGATCGATGCTGAATGAGCCGGTTTTGACGATGCCTTCTTCCAGGCTCCAGCCCTCGCTTCGGGTGTACTGGAAATACAAGTCAGCCTCATCGATCTTCTGCGCCTTGATTTCATTCAAGGCACGGGTCAGATGAGATTCATCCAATCCAAACGGCGTGAGCAGCAGGGACTTGGCGATGGCCAAGCGTTCAAGAGTAGGTTCGCGTGAAATCATGGCGTTATTTTAGGTGGAGCATTGATAATCATGGTTTAAGTCGTCCCAAGCCCCGGCTGTTCATGCTGAAGAATCCACTCGTACCTCGCCATCTGCCCAAGCCCTTGCGGGTGGCCGCACTCGTATTTTTAGTCACCGCTCTGGCCAGCATCGCGATGATTTGGCATTGGGAGCGCAAGCACCTTGAAAAGACCGGGCCGATGCGTTCGGATTGGCCCAGGACCACGCCCGCGCCACCAAAGAAAATGTGGACCGTGCCCTGTCGGCCACTTACGCCCTGGCCGCCGTGGTGCACCAAGGCCATGGCAAGGTCGACCACTTCAATGAAGTCGCGACCCGAATGCTGCCGTTTTACCCCGGCGTTTCAGTCCTGATTCTGGCGCCCGGTGGCACCATCAGCAACGCCTTCCCGTTGGCGGGCAATGAAAAAGCGATTGGTCTTGACCTCCTGAAAGACCCGTCCATGAGCAACGAAGCGCGCCTGGCGCGGGACAGCGGGAAACTCACCCTGGCCGGTCCGTTTGAGCTGATCCAAGGGGGCTTGGGTGCGGCCGCCAGGTTGCCCATTTTTCTGGACGGCGCCGAGGGCAAAAGCGAATTCTGGGGTTTTGCCAACGTGGTGCTGCGCTTTCCGCAGGTGCTGGAATCAGCCCAATTACCCAAACTCGTGCAACGCGGGCTCGACTACAAGCTGTGGCGCATTCACCCGGCCACGGGCTTGCGGCAAATCATCCATGAATCACAAACCGAAGCCCTGGTTGACCCGGCAGAAGGTGAATTAGTCGTCCCCAACGGTACCTGGACGCTGAGCGTGGCGCCGCACCAAGGTTGGGGCAACCCGCTTCGGGTTTCCGCAAGACTGCTGATGGGACTGCTTTTTTCAGCGCTATTGGCCTATTTGACCAAACTCCTGACGGAGCAACGCGTCCACAAGATCGACCTTGAGGCCCAAGTCATCGCACGCACCGCCGACATCAGGGAATCCAAACTGCAACTGGCGGCCACACTGGATGCGATCCCTGATCTCTTGTTTGAGATGGACTTGAACGGCAGCTACCTTTACTGCCACACGCCGCAATCCGAATTGCTGGCCGCTCCGATTCATGACCTGCTGGGCAAGACGGTACTGCAGGTGCTCCCCGCTGCAGCGGCCAACACCGTGCTGCAAGCGTTACAGCAGGCCCACCAAACCGGCCTGACCCGAGGTCAGCAATTTGTGCTGCTGCTGGACGGGAAAAAACACTGGTTCGAACTCTCGGTCGCCACCAAACCCGTCAACGAAGGCGAGGCGCCTCGCTTCATCGTGATCTCGCGCGACATCACCGAGCGCAAGCAGGCCGAGCAGGATGTTCAGCAACTGGCCTACTTCGACGCCCTCACCAGCCTGCCCAACCGCGCCCTGCTGAACGACCGCATCCGCCATGCCCTGGCGGAAGCGACCCGGCGGCAAGAAACGCTGGCCTTGATGTTTCTGGACCTTGATCACTTCAAAAACGTCAACGACACCCTGGGGCACCGGATCGGCGACGAACTGCTGGTGGTGCTGGCCGGGCGCATGCAGGCTGTGATGCGCGAGCAAGATACGGTGGCCCGCCAGGGCGGTGATGAATTCATCCTGCTGCTGCCAAACACCACGGGTGACGGGGCGGCCCGCGTGGCCGAAAAGCTATTGCAGACCATCAGCCAACCGGTCCAAATCGAGCAGCACGAGTTGACCGTGACCCCCTCAATGGGCATTGCCCAGTTCCCGCGGGACGGCACCGACCTGGACACCCTGACCAAACACGCCGACATCGCCATGTACCGCGCCAAACAAAGCGGGCGCAACGGCTACCAGTTTTTCACCACCGAAATGCAGGTACACGCATCCCGTTCGCTGCTTCTTGAAAACGCTCTGCGCCGCGCCCTGGAGCGTGGTCAATTGAGCCTGCACTACCAGCCCCAGTTGTCGCTCATCACCGGCCAGATCGTGGGAGTGGAAGCCCTATTGCGCTGGCATCACCCCGAACTGGGCGCTGTTTCGCCGGCCGAATTTATTCCGATTGCCGAAACCAGCGGTCAGATCCACCTCATCGGCGAATGGGTGCTGCGCACGGCGGCCCTTCAGGCCAAGCAGTGGCTGGACCAGGGCTTGGCGCCCATGACGATGTCGGTCAACCTCTCGGCGGTGCAGTTTCGCCACCCCGACCTGCCGGCGCTGGTGGCACAAGTGTTGTCCGATGTGCAACTGCCGCCGCACTACCTGGCACTGGAACTCACCGAGGGCGTGGCGCTGCACGACCCGCTGGGCGCGATTGCGATGCTGGAGCGACTGCACCAACAGGGCGTGCGCATTTCGATTGACGACTTTGGCACCGGCTACTCCTCGCTGAGCTACCTCAAGCGTTTTCAGGCCTACCAGCTCAAGATTGACCAGTCGTTTGTACGGGACATCACCGAGGACCCTGAAGACCGAGCCATCGTCAGCGCCATCATCAACATGGCGCGCAGTCTGGGCATTGGCACCATTGCCGAGGGCGTCGAAACCGAAGCCCAGTTAACCCTGCTGCGCGAGCAGGGCTGCAATGAAGTGCAGGGCTACTTCTTTTGCAAACCCCAGCCGCCCGAAGAACTGGTGAAGTTCTTGCGCGACCACCGCGCTTGATCAGGACTGCACCAGCCGCTTTGACTTGGCAATCGACATCAAAATGCCCAACCCCATGCCGAGCGTGACCATGGCCGTGCCGCCGTAGCTGATGAAGGGCAAGGGCACGCCCACCACCGGCAAAATGCCACTGACCATGCCCATGTTGACGAAGGCGTAGGTAAAAAAGATCAGGGTGATGCTGCCCGCCAGCAAGCGGGAAAACAGCGTGGGTGCCTCCAGCGCGATGGCCAGGCCGCGCAACACCAGAAAGATAAAACCGGCAATCAGCAGCAGGTTGCCGATCAAGCCAAACTCCTCAGAAAATGCCGCAAAAATAAAGTCGGTGGTGCGCTCGGGGATGAACTCCAGGTGGGTTTGCGTGCCCTGCATGAAACCCTTGCCCCAAAAGCCGCCAGAGCCAATGGCAATCATGCCCTGAATGATGTGAAAACCTTTGCCCAACGGGTCGCGCGACGGGTCGAGCAGCGTGCAAATGCGCTGCTGCTGGTAGTCGTGCAGCACCGGCCAGCGCACGCCATCGGCGCACAACTGCGGCTCAAACCCCACCACCAACGCCACGCCCACCAAGCCAATCAACAGCGGCGGCAACAGCAGTTTCCAGGACAGGCCGGCAAAAAAGATGACCGACATACCGGCCGACAACACCAAAATCGCGGTCCCAAGATCGGGCTGCTTGACGATCAACCCAATCGGCACCGCCAACAACCCCCCCGCCACCACAAAATCGAGCGGGCGCAACTGGCCTTCGCGCTTCTGGAACCACCAGGACAGCATCAGCGGTACGGCAATTTTGAGAATTTCGCTGGGCTGGATGATAATGCCGACATTGAGCCAGCGTGTCGCCCCCTTTTTGGTGACGCCCATCACCGCCACCGCCAGCAACAAAGTCACGCCCACCACATAAAGCGGCACAGCCAGGGACATCAAGCGCTGCGGGGGAATTTGCGCCACAAAAAACAGGATCGCCCCGGCCAGCAGCATGTTGCGGCCATGGTCCTCGAACCGGGTGCCGTGGTCGAAGCCGGAGGAGTACATGGTCATCAACCCGGCGCAGGCGAGCAACAACACGGCAAAAGCCAGCAGCCCGTCAAAGCCGCGAAACCAGGGCGCGATACGCTGCCACGGGTGAATGTTTCCAAATTTTTGCGCCATAGGGGAGGGATTATCCCGCGAGTGGTCCGCCCAAGACGCGCGCCCTTGATATACCAAGCTGTTTTCCCAACCTATGATCCAACGAATGTCATCCTCACTTCCCCAGCAAGCCCTCACCCACCTCCTCTACCTCCACGGTTTCCGATCCTCGCCGCAGTCGGCCAAAGCCCGCGTCATGGCGCAACTCATGGCGGAGAAGCACCCGGACATCCACTGGTGGTGCCCGCAATTACCGCCATCGCCCAAAGAAGCCATGGCCATGTTGACAAAAGGCATCCAGCACTGGCCGCGTGCCTCGATGGCGGTGATCGGCTCATCCCTGGGCGGGTTTTACGCCTCACAGGTTGCAGAGCAAACCGGCTGCCAGGCGGTGCTGTTCAACCCGGCGGTCAACCCGGCGCGGGATCTGGCCAAGTACATCGGCGAGCAAACCAGCTGGCATGACCCCCAGGAGCACTTTTTCTTCAAACCTGAGTTTGTGCAAGAACTGCGCGACCTGACCCTGCCCGCCATCGCGCATCCAGAGCACTGCCTTGCCGTCATCGCCCAAGGCGACGAGGTGCTGGACTGGCGCGAGATGTTTGAGCGTTACCAAGGCGCTCAGATTCGTCTTTTAGAAGGCAGCGACCACGCGCTGAGCGACTTCGAGGTGCATTTGCCGACTGTGCTGGCGTTTTTGAGGCTGGCGTCACCAAGGAATGTTTCTTGACCTTGCCACACAAAATCCTTACTATTCACATTAATGTAAGGAGCTAACATGTCGGAAGCCACGCTCACAAGCAAGGGGCAAATCACGATCCCCGTCGATATCAGGCGGGCTTTGTCCATCAGCCCCAAGGACCGGCTGACATTCACCCCCATGCCCGATGGAACCGTGGTGTTGCGTGCCAAGACCAAGTCCTTGCAGACCCTCAAGGGCATGCTTAAACCGACGTCTGGCACGGCGGTTTCCATTTCTGACATGAGCATGGGCTCGGCTTAATGGCGGCGCTGGACACCAACATCCTGGTTCGCTGGCTTACTGACGACGATAAAAAGCAAAGTGCCATCGTTGCCCGCTTGCTTGAGTCCACAGCGAACAATAGCGAGCGCTTGTTTGTCACGGTCACCGTCATGCTGGAGACCGAGTGGGTGCTCCGGTGCCGCTATCGCTTTGACAAGCCTTCGGTCACAGCCGCCCTGGACGCGCTCCTGAGCGTGACTGAACTTGAGTTCCAGACCGAACCGGCGTTGGAACAGGCCCTTTGGCGCTACAAACAGGCGGGCGCACCCGACTTTGCCGACTGTCTGCACCTGGCTTTGGTCAGTCAAGCTGGTCAGGGGCCTTTGCTGACCTTTGACGAGCGAGCTTCCAAGCTCGATGGCGCCCAACTGCTATTCAACTCAACAAGCATCGACGATCGACTCAAATGATAGGATTAATGATTCGATGCATATTTTGATGTGATTAATGAGAAGGTAATCATGGCTAAAAAACAACTCCAGTCAAATATTCTGGCCTATTTGAAAGGCCGTGCAAATCAAGGACTCGGGTCTGCTGGCGCCAACGACATCACCACGCAAATGGGGGAAAAGCGCCCAACCGTTAACCGCTACTTGACCACGCTGGTTTCTAATGGCGCAATTTTGCGTGAGGGATCGGGCCCTGCGACAAGCTACAGAATTGCAGCGCCCACCACGCACCCCGCCACGCCGACGCAGGCGAGCCCAATCACCCCTCAATCAAATGGGACGGCATCGCCCCCGTGGAGCCCAAAGGCGCTTGAACTGCGCGCCAAATTAATGGCGCCCATTGGCACGCGGACCCCCGTTGCATACCAACGGTATTTTGTGGACGGCTACACGCCTAATCAATCGTCGTTGCTACCGCCGCACTTGGCTGAAGCATTATTCGCGACTGGCCGCGCCCAAGGCCAGCAGCCAGCAAGTACCTATGCACGCAAGGTGCTGGAGCAATTGCTGATTGATTTATCCTGGCATTCATCACGACTGGAAGGTAACCGCAAAAGCCTGCTCGATACCCAGCAACTTTTTGCCAAGGGCCGCTCAACTGGCGACGACTTGGAGGCCACCATGCTCTTGAACCACAAAGAAGCAATTGAGTTCATGGTCGATGCGGTTCCTGAGTATGGAATCACCGTTCCCGTGGTGCGCAACATTCAGAGTCTGCTGATGCAAGGCCTGCTTGAAAACCCGGATTCCGTTGGGGCCATTCGCAGCACAGTGGTCAACATCACGAACTCGGTTTACTTGCCAACACAGGTTCCGACGCTTCTGGCGGAGATGCTTGGGCTTGTTGTTGAGAAGGCAAGGCAGATCAAGAACCCGGTGGAGTCAGCATTTTTTCTTTGGGCCAATATTGCCTACCTTCAACCGTTTGAAGACGGCAACAAACGCACAAGCCGACTTTGCGCAAACCTCTCCTTGATGTTGTCCAATTGCGCGCCACTTTCGTTCCTTGATGTCGAGCAGGAAGACTATGCCATCGCCGTGACCGGCGTGTATGAACGACTGGATGTCACTCTGGCAGTGGAGTTATTTGAGTGGACATACCGCCGATCAATCGACAAGTACAAGGTGATACTGGAGTCAATGGGCTTACCGGACCCATTCCGAGCCCGGTATCGTGAGTATTTAGGCGATGTAATTCGACAGGTAGTGACTGAAAACGCAACCGTTATTGAGGCTGGCGCAGCTCTGGCGCTCCCCGAGTCGGATCGAGATACTTTTCAGGCGCTTTTGCGCAAAGAGCTGCAGAACCTTGAGCCGTTTAACTGTGCCCGCTATCGGCTAACCATCAAAAAAACTGAGGATTGGATTAAAAAAGGTCGATTCATGTAGCGCTGCGAGTACCTATTGCGTTTCGCGCCACCCCCTTTTGCAGAGACAATGCGCCTCATGTTTTTATTGTTTGAAGAAGCCGGAAAATTCATGGCCGGTCGGGTGCTGTCAGAGGCGGAATCCTCTGCACAGGTGGAGTTGGACAGTGGCAAGCGGGTCAAGGTCAAGGCGGCCAACTACTTGCTCAAATTTGAGAAACCATCCCCAGCCGCGCTGATCGCGTCGGCGCAAGCCATCAGCCAATCCATTGAACTGGAGTTGGCGTGGGAGTTTTCGCCCGAAGACGAGTTCGGCTTTGCCGACCTGGCGCGCGAATATTTCAGTGCCAATGCCACGCTGGAGCAGCAGGCGGGCACGTTGGTGCGCCTGTTTGAGTCGCCGCATTACTTTCGCCGCGCGGGCAAAGGGCGCTTTCGCAAGGCGCCGGCCGACATCATCGCGCTGGCCTTGGCTGCGATCGAGAAAAAGAAACAAATCGCCCTGCAAACTGAGCAATGGGTAAAAGACCTGAGCGCAGGCGTTTGCCCACAGGCCATTCGCGACCAGCTCTACAAAATCCTGTTCAAGCCCGACAAAAATGCGGCGGAGTACAAAGCGGTGGTCGAAGCCTCGCGCGCCACGCACCTGGGTCCGCTGGAGTTGCTGATCAAGGCCGGGGCGATTGATTCGCCTTACCAGTTCCACTGGCGCCGGTTTTTGCTGGAGAACTTTCCCAAGGGCACCGGTTTCCCCAAACTGGAAGCACCGCTCATCAAAGACGAGTTGCCGCTGTCCACCGCCCGCGCGTTCTCGATTGATGATTCGGCCACCACCGAGATTGACGATGCGCTCTCGGTGCAGGGCCTGGGCACCGGCACGGTGGTGGTCGGCATTCACATTGCCGCGCCCGGCCTGGCGATTCAACCCGGCAGCGCGATTGACGTGGTGGGCCGCAACCGCTTGTCTACCGTTTACATGCCGGGCTACAAAGTCACGATGCTGCCCGACGACGTGGTGCAAACCTACACGCTGATGGAGGGTCGCGACTGCCCGGCGGTGTCTTTGTATGTGACGCTGGATGAAGCCACGCTGACGATCACCGGCACCGAGACCAAGCTTGAGCGCGTGCACATTGGCGCCAATTTGCGCCACGACCAGTTGGACGCCATCGTCACCACCGAGTGGCTGGAAAACCCTGAGTTTTTACACCAAATCGACCCGCAGCCCTTGCTGCATAAGCGTGAGCAGCTATCATTTTTGCACCGCCTCGCCAAAGACCTGAAAGCCAAGCGCGAAGTGGTGCGCGGCAAGCCGGAGAACTTCAACCGGCCTGATTACAACTTCAAGCTGGTCGGCAACGACGGCGCCGAGCCGCAGGGCACCGAGCAAGTGCAGATCAGCATCCGGATGCGCGGTGCGCCGCTGGACCTGATCGTGTCCGAGGCCATGATTTTGGCCAACAGCACCTGGGGCAGCTGGATGGCGGAGCTGGGCGTGCCCGGTATTTACCGCAGCCAGGCGTCGATGTTGCCGGGCGTCAAGGTGCGCATGGGCACGCGCGCTTTGCCCCATGCTGGGCTGGGCGTTAAGAGCTACGCCTGGAGTAGCTCGCCGCTGCGCCGCTACACCGATCTGGTCAACCAATGGCAAATCATTGCCTGCGCGCGCCACGGTAAAACCGCCGCGCTGGTGGCGCCGTTCAAGCCCAAAGATGCCGACCTGTTCTCGATCATCTCCAGCTTTGATAGCGCTTACTTCGCTTACAACGATTACCAGCGGGCGATTGAGCGATTCTGGACGCTCAAGTTTGTGCAGCAAAACGGCATCACCGAGCTCACCGCCACCGTCTTCAAGGACAACATGGTGCGCGCCGACGACCTGCCGCTGGTGCTGCCGGTGATGGGTGCGGCCGGTTTGCCACGCAACGCCCGCGTGCTGGTGCGTCTGGGTGAGATTGACGAGGTCACGCTCGACATCCATGGCACCGTCATTGAGCGACTTGACGCCGTCACTGAGGCCGAGAGTGGCGCCGACGAAGCTGGTGATGACGATGAAGAAGCCACCGCCGGCCCGATTGCGATTGCGGTGGACATGAGCGAAACTCCCGACGAAACCCCATCCGTCATTCAGGAAACAACGACACCGTGAACCTGCGCTCTTTCAGCGTTCTTCAGCTGGCACTCGGCGCCTCCATCGCCGTGCATGCCGTGCTGTTGACGGTGCGTTTTGTAGACCCGCAGGCTTTCAACCGCGTGTTTGAAGACACGCCGCTGGAAGTGATTCTGGTCAATGCCCGCACCACCGAGCGACCTGAAAAAGCCCAAGCCATTGCCCAGGCCTCGATGGCCGGTGGCGGCGATGCAGAGGCCGGCCGAGCCACCAGCCCACTGCCACCGTCACTGCGGGCGGTCACGGGTGACGACGCCGAGCAGGAAGCGCAGCGCAAACTGCAAAACTTGCAAGAGCAGCAAAACCTGATGCTGGCGATGGTCAAAAACAAACTGGCTGCCCTGCCCCCGCCTGATCCCAAGCAGGCCAGCACTTCGCCCGACGAGCAGGATCGCGAAGAAAAGCGCCGCCAATTGATCAAGCTGCTGGCCGAGATTGAGCGGCGCATCAACCAGGAAAATGCCCGGCCCAAGAAACGCTACATCAGTCCGGCTACCCGCGAAGAGGTGTATGCAATCTACTACGACCACATGCGCCGAGCGGTGGAAGACAAAGGCACCGAGAACTTCCCCGAAGTCGGCGGCAAAAAACTCTATGGCACGCTGACCATGGGCGTCACCATCAACCATGACGGGCGCATCCTCAAGACTGAAATTGTCGAGAGCTCGGGCAGCCGCACGCTTGACCGCCGGGCCGACGCCATTGTGCGAAGTGCCGCGCCGTTTGGCCGCTTCAACGAGGCCATGCACCAAAAGGCTGACCAGATCTGGGTGGTGTCGCGCTTCAAGTTCACCCGCGACGAAACCTTAGAGACCAAACTCACTACCAAGTAACCATGACGATTGATCTTTATTGCGTGATGGGCCACCCGATTGAACACAGCAAATCGCCGTGGATTCATGCACGTTTTGCCGAACTGACGGGGCAGACCCTGCGCTATGGCAAGCGCTTGATTGCGCTGGACGGCTTTGTGCCCGCCGTGCAGGCGTTCGTGGCCGAAGGCGGCCAAGGCTGCAACATCACCGTGCCCTTCAAGTTTGAAGCGGCCGCCCTGGCCACCCACACCAGCGAGCGCGCCTTGCTGGCGCAAGCCTCCAACGTGCTGACCTTCAAAGACGGCGCCATTCTGGCCGACAACACCGACGGCGCCGGTCTGGTGGGCGACATCCAGCGCAACGCCGGGGTCGACTTGCGCGGTCGCCGGGTGCTACTGATCGGCGCAGGCGGTGCTGCTGCCGGTGTGCTGGGGCCGCTGCTGCTGGCACAACCGGCCCATATCACCGTGACCAACCGCACGCTGGCCAAGGCCAGCACGCTGGTGGCGCGTCATGCCACATTGGCTTTGCTACAAAAAACTGAGCTACTCGCGCAGGATCTACGGGGGCTGGAGGGCGATTTTGATGTCATCATCAATGCCACGGCCAGCAGCTTGAATGGGGGCGGTGTGCCGGTTGCGGCCAGCACCCTGAAACCCGGCGCACTGGCCTACGACATGATGTACGGTCCCGCTGCCGAGGGCTTCCTGAACTGGGCGCGCGAACACGGTGCCGTGGCCCGCGACGGTTTGGGCATGCTGGTGGAGCAGGCCGCTGAGTCATTTTTGATCTGGCGCGGTGTGCGCCCACCCTCGCAACAGGTCTTGACCGAGTTGCGGGCAGCCATCGGCTAAGGCCATGAAACCATTCAAACGCTGGTTGGGTTTGGCCGTGGCCGCAGTGCTGGCACTGCAACTGTTTTTTATTGTTCGCATTGCCAGCATGGCGGTGGTGGCACCGCAGTCCACCGCCTTTGAACGCTCCGAAGCCTGGCGAATTTTGAACGAAAAAGGCAAATTACCTTGGCGCCAGCAGTGGGTGGCTTACCCGCAGATTTCGGACAATCTCAAGCGCGCCGTGATCGCCTCTGAAGACGATGGCTTCGCTTACCACGACGGCGTGGACTGGGACGCGTTGGAGAAAGCCTGGCAAAAAAATGCCAAGGCCGAAGCACAAGTCGCCAAGCTCGCGCCGTCCAAAAAATCAGGCACCGCTGTGGCAAAACCAGCACGCGCGCCCAAGGTGGTGGGCGGCTCCACCATCACGCAGCAATTGGCTAAAAACCTGTTTTTATCGGGCGAGCGCACGCTGTTGCGCAAAGGCCAGGAGTTTGTTTTGACGATGTTGCTGGAGGCCTTGCTGAGCAAGGAACGCATCCTGGAGATTTACCTCAACAGCGTGGAGTGGGGTGAGGGCGTGTTTGGCGCCGAGGCCGCCGCGCAACATTACTTTCGCAAACCCGCCTCGCGCCTCACCGCCTATGAGGCGGCCCGCTTGGCGGTGATGCTGCCGCGCCCCAAGTATTTCGAGAAGCTGTCCAATTCCAGCTACCTGTCCGAGCGCGCTGGCGTGATTGCCGGGCGTCTGGTGAATGCCGAGCTGCCTTGAGCAAGCCATTGCGAGACTGACTTTAAGCCTAATAAGGCTGTAACCCAAGTGTAATAAGCGCAAGAAGCTATTAAATACATAGCAAAACATAAGGGTTCATCATGAAAAATAAAACAGAAGCAGCCGCAGAACCCGCAAACCACATTGCGGTATTCCAAGAAACCACCATTCGCCGGGTCTGGCATAACGAGGAGTGGTGGTTTGCCATTGTTGACGTGATTGGCGTTCTGACCGATTCGGTGCAGCCAGAAGGTTATGTCAAAGATCTGCGCCGTCGCGACCCGGAGCTGGCCAAAGGGTGGGGGCAAATTGCCACCCCCCTTCGGGTTGAGACGGCGGGCGGTGCGCAGCGGGTAAATTGCGCCAACACCGAAGGGCTGTTCCGCATCATCCAGTCCATCCCGTCGCCCAAGGCCGAACCCTTCAAACGCTGGCTGGCCCAGGTGGGTTACGAGCGGGTGAAGGAAATCGAAAACCCCGAGCTGGCCAGCGCCCGCGCCCGCGAGTTGTACCAAGCCAAGGGCTACCCGCAGGCGTGGATCGAGAAACGGTTGCGCTCCATCTCCGTGCGCGGGGAGCTGACCGACGAATGGAAAGCGCGCGGCGTGGCCGAGGGCAAAGAGTATTCGATATTGACCGCCGAAATCGCCCGCGCCACCTTTGGCGTGAGGATTAAAACCCTCAGCCTGACCGACTTTCGCGCTTTTCCCGGCTACGCCGGCCTGCCTGTTCAGCAAACATAATCAGCTCTCAATTTAATAGCACATGAGAATATTAGGCATTGACCCCGGTCTGCGCACCACTGGTTTTGGCGTGATTGATGTGGACGGATCCGAACTCAGCTACGTGGCGAGCGGCACCATCAACACCACCAAATTCATTGAACGCGGCCAACTCCCGGCTCGTCTGAAAATTTTGTTTGATGGCATCCGCGAAGTAGTGGAGCGCTACGAGCCGGACTCGGCCTCGGTGGAGATCGTGTTTGTCAACGTCAACCCGCAGTCCACCTTGCTGCTGGGCCAGGCCCGTGGTGCTTGCATCACGGCACTGGTGTTCACTGACTTGCCGGTGGCCGAGTACACCGCGCTCCAAATGAAACAAGCCGTGGTCGGCTATGGCCGCGCCGACAAAACCCAGGTGCAGGAAATGGTGCGCCGCCTGCTCACCCTGCCCGGCCTGCCCGGACCGGATGCGGCCGACGCGCTGGGCCTCGCTATTACCCACGCCCATGCCGCCAAGGCCATGGCCCGCCTGGCTCAAGCGGATGGCGCGCTGGGGGCTGGCAGCGGAAAATACAAAGCCGGGCGCAGCCGCTGAACAGCAGGCTTGGCGAGGCCTGATCTGCCCATTGCACCGCGCCCTGTTCAAGGCCAGAATACAGGCGTCATAGGTTCATTTTTTGCTTTTTCTCAAGCTGATCGCCTACACACCGGGGTCAAATCTAGTTTTTAGAGAATTTTTTGTTCATCGACTGGGCGAGCATGAATATCAAACAAAGTGAGTTGGACGGGGTGCTTTCCCGCTACGGCCACAAGCCACAGGGCTTGGTTCAGATCCTGCGAGAAACGCAGCAATTAACGGGCTGGTTGCCGCGAGAGTTACTGGGCCAGATTGCGGACGCGTTGGGCCTGACGCTGGCCCATGTGCAAGGCGTGGCAGGTTTCTACCGCTTCTTTCATACCCACCCGGCAGGCACTTACCGCGTGCTGTTCAGCGACAACATCACCGACCGCATGCTCGGCAGCGAGGCGCTACTACAAGACCTGTGCCAACGGCTACAGATTCAACCCAATCAGATGCGCGCTGATGGCCGCGTCAGCGTCGCCACCACCTCCTGTACCGGGCTTTGCGAACAAGGTCCGGCTGCGCTCATCAACCACAAGCATGTGGTCACCCGCCTGACACCGCCGCGGATAGCGCAAATGGCGGCTCTGATTGAGCAACAAGTGCCGCCCGACCAATGGCCGCCAGTATGGTCGCAGGTAGATGATTCGATCCGTTTGGCTGACGTCAAACTGGGCCACCAACCCGCACCCGGCCAGGGCATTGCGGCGGCCATAGCACGCGGACCGCAGGCCATGCTCGAGGACCTCAAGCGCTCCAAGTTACGTGGACGCGGCGGGGCCGGGTACGCCACCGCGACCAAATGGCAACTCTGCCGCAACGCCCCGGGCCACACGCATTACGTGGTGTGCAATGCTGACGAGGGCGAGCCCGGCACCTTCAAGGACCGCGTGCTGCTCACCAGCTATGCCGACTCCGTGCTGGAGGGCATGACCATCGGCGCCTACGTGGTGGGCGCCCAGCGCGGGCTGATTTACCTGCGCGGCGAGTACAGCTACTTGCTGGAAAACCTGCACGCCGTGCTGCAACGGCGCCGTGAGCAAGGGCTGCTGGGCGCGTCCATTCTGGGCAAGGCCGGTTTTGACTTTGACATCGACATCCATGTCGGCGCCGGGGCGTATGTCTGCGGCGAAGAGTCGGCACTGATCGAATCACTGGAAGGCAAACGCGGCACCCCCCGCATCCGCCCGCCGTTTCCGGTGGAGCGGGGCTATCTGGGGCAACCGACCACGGTCAACAACGTGGAGACCTTCAGCGCCGTCACCCACATCGCGGTCAACGGCGGCGCCTGGTGGGCGAGCATTGGCACCGCGCAATCAACCGGCACCAAGATCCACTCGGTGTCTGGTGATTGCGAACGCCCCGGCTTGTACGAGTACCCGTTTGGCACCCGCATCGGGCGCATTCTGGAAGACTGCGGTGCCCGGGACACCCAGGCGGTGCAGGTGGGCGGGCCTTCTGGTGTGTGCCTGTCGGCGTTTGAGTTCACGCGCCGTATTGGGTTCGAGGATGTGCCCACCGCAGGCGCCTTCATGGTGTTCGACCGGTCGCGCGACATGTTTGAGGTGGCGCGCAACTTTGCCCAGTTTTTTGCCCATGAGAGTTGCGGTTTTTGCACACCGTGCCGGGTCGGCACCGAACTGGTGGTGCGCCGCCTCGACAAACTCAGCCAGGGCTACGGTTCCAGCGATGACCTGCAAGTGCTGTTCCAACTCGACAAGCTGATGCACGGCACCACCCATTGCGGCCTGGGCGCGGCGGCCTGCAACCCACTGCGCGACACCATCGCCAAGTTTCGCCCGGCCTACGAGCGGCATTTGAAGTCCTTGCACTTTGTGCCCGGTTTTGACATGGATGCTGAAGTCTCGCAAGCGCGTCTGGCGACCGGACGTGACGACAGCCAGGCCCACATGGAGAATTTATTGTGAGCAAGACCCGCATCGACGCCCTGAGCCCGGGCACTTTTTTACTGGACGGCCAGGAAGTTGAATTTGGCCCCGGCGACACCGTGCTGCAAGCCGCCACCAGCGCCGGGCACTACATCCCGCACCTGTGCTGGCATCCGGATTTTTCAGCCAATGGCTCGTGCCGTCTGTGCACCGTCAAGGTTAACGGGCGCAGTGGCGCAGCGTGCACCGTGCAGGCCGCCTCGGGCCAGAACATTGAAAGCAACACCGACGAACTGAACGCCCAGCGCAAAACCGTGCTGCAAATGCTGTTCATCGAGGGCAACCATTTTTGCCCATCGTGCGAGAAAAGTGGCAAATGCCTGCTGCAAGCCACGGCCTATGAAATGGGCATGGAGGGGCCGCATTTCGAAGAGTTTTACCCCAACCGTCGGGTCGATGCCAGCCACCCCGATCTGCTGCTCGACCTCAACCGCTGCATTTTGTGCAGCCTGTGCGTGCGCGCCAGCGCCGAGGTTGATGGCAAAAACGTCTTTGCCATTGACGGCCACGGCATTCAGACGCACCTGGTGGTCAACAGCCCCAGCGGAAAACTGGCCGACAGCGCCCTCAAACCCAACGACACGGCCGCCAACATCTGTCCGGTCGGTGCTATTTTGCACAAGCGCATTGGCTTTGCCACCCCCTACGGGCAGCGCCGCTTTGACATCTCACCGATCTCACAGCAGGTTGAGGAAGACGCACCATGACGACTCAAACCAACACTATGACGCCCCTGCACGCCCCGCGCAAGCTCAAACTGGCGACGGTCTCACTCGCGGGTTGTTTTGGCTGCCACATGTCTTTTCTGGACATCGATGAGCGCCTGTTGCAACTGCTGGAGCTGGTTGAATTCGACCGCTCCCCGCTGACGGACATCAAGACCGTGGGCCGTTGTGATATTGGCCTGATCGAAGGCGGTCTGTGCAACACCGAGAACGTGCAGGTGCTGCGCGAGTTCCGAGCTCAGTGCAAGACGCTGGTGGCGGTGGGCGCTTGCGCCATCAACGGCGGCTTGCCGGCGCAGCGTAACAACCTGGACCTGGGCGTGATACTGCACAGCGCCTACGCCGAACGGAACGGCCTGAGCAAGGGCAGCGCCATCCCCAACGACCCCGAACTGCCCATGATGCTCAACCAGGTGCACCCGATTCACGAGGTCGTGCATGTGGACTACTTTCTACCCGGCTGCCCGCCCTCGGCCGATGCCTTCTGGACCTTTTTGAACGATCTCATGGCCGGGCGCACACCGCACCTCGGCCATGGCTTGATGCACTACGACTAAGCATGAACACCTCACTTGAAACCGCCTCCCCCGCCGCCGTCACGCAAGGCTTGCGCCGTGTGGCCATTGACCCGGTCTCACGGGTCGAAGGCCATGGCAAGGTCACCATCCTGCTCGACGCCAACAACCACGTACAACAGGTGCGCCTGCACATCGTCGAGTTCCGGGGCTTTGAGAAATTCATCGAAGGCCGCCCCTACTGGGAAGTGCCAGTGATGGTGCAGCGCCTGTGCGGCATCTGCCCGGTGTCACACCACCTGGCAGCCTCCAAGGCGATGGACCTGATCGTGGGCGCATCACCCGTCACCGCGTCAGCCGACAAGATTCGCCGCCTGATGCACTACGGGCAAATGCTGCAATCGCACGCCCTGCACTTCTTTCATCTCTCGTCGCCCGACCTGCTGTTTGGTTTTGACTCGGATGTCAACCGACGCAACATCGTGGGCGTGGTGCAGGCACACCCCGAGATCGCCACCAAGGGCGTGATGCTGCGCAAGTTTGGGCAGGAGGTGATTCGGGTCACCGCTGGCAAGCGGGTGCACGGCACGGGCTCGGTGCCCGGCGGCATGAACAAGCACGTGAGCGCCGAAGACCGCGCCCTGCTACAACGCGATGTGGCGCAAATGACCGTCTGGGCATTAGAGGCCGTCAACATTGCCAAGCAACTGCACGCGCAGAACCCGGCGCTTTACAACAGCTTCGGCAGCTTTCGCTCCAACATGCTCTCGCTGGTGCGGGCCGATGGCGCAATGGATTTGTACGACGGCGTGCTCCGGGCGCGTGACGACAAGGGTCAAATCATCGTGGACGGCGCCAATGACCAAAACTACCTTGACCTGATTGAGGAGTCGGTCAAGCCCTGGACCTACATGAAGTTTCCCTTCCTCAAAAGTCTGGGGCCTGATCTGGGCTGGTACCGGGTCGGACCACTGGCGAGGATGCAAAACTGCGACTTCATCCCCAGCCCGCTGGCCGAAGCCGAGCGCCGCGAATTCATTGCCTGGGGCCAGGGCGAGCCGATCCAGGCCACGCTGGCCTACCACTGGGCCCGCATGATCGAGATGCTGCACAGCATCGAAGTCATCAAGGAGTTACTCGACGACCCGGCTATTTTGTCGGGCGATTTGATGGCCAGCGGCCCGCGACGACGCAGCGGTGTCGGCGTGATCGAGGCGCCCCGTGGCACCCTGATTCACCACTACGAAGTGGGCGACGACGACCTCGTGACGATGTGCAACCTGATCGTCTCCACCACCCACAACAACCAGGCCATGAACGAAGCCGTGCGCTCGGTGGCACGCGAGTACCTGGATGGGAACGAGTTGACTGAAGGCCTGCTTAACCACATTGAAGTCGCCATCCGGGCTTACGACCCTTGCCTGTCCTGCGCCACCCATGCGCTCGGCCAAATGCCGCTGGATGTGGCGCTGGTCGGGGCTGACGGCACGTTGATTGACCGGGTCATCAAGTCCCAAAGCGGCCAACTGCAGCGCGACCTGGCATCAGCCATCGGCCTGCCCGCATGACGATTGACCGCCCTGCGGTGGCACCGGTGCTGGTGTTTGGCTGGGGCAACCTGAGCCGGGGCGACGATGCCTTGGGACCCCTGTGCCTTGAGCACTTGCGCGACGCGCTGGCCGCTGATTCCCAAGTTGAATGTCTTGACGATTACCAGTTGCAAATTGAACATGCGCTGGACTTGGTAGGACGCCAGCGCGTTCTGTTCATTGATGCCAGCCTGACGTGCCAAACTCCGTTTGAAGTAACCCTGTTAGAGGCGGCACAAGATGCCAGTTTCACCACGCACGCCATGTCACCCCAAGCGGTAATGCAGGTGTTTTGCACGATGCGGGGAGAGTCGCCACCGCCTTGCACGCTGCTGGCGATTCGCGGTGAACGTTTTGAATTGGGAGAGCCGCCAAGCGCCGACGCTTTGGCGAATCTGGCAGCGGCTCAAAAGTGGGCTCTCGACTGGCTGAGAGCACCGCAAGTGCAGCGAACGCCCGACTGTGTGGTCTAAGCAATCCGCTCCAGAATCAGTACGGCAAAAAACCCGAATCCCGCGATCAGTGCCCACTTGAGGGTGCGCAGCCCGTACTCACGGTAGCGCGGTTGACCGGTCGCCACATAGAACGTAAACGACACCACCGCGCCCAGCAGCATCAGGAGAATGAGCCAGCGAAAGAGCAGCATGGTTTACCAGGCGCGCGCCAGTTGCGCAAAATTCTTGGGTGCGAGTTTTTCGTCCGAGAAAGTCACCACGTCCCAGGCATCCGGGTGGTTCAGCAACTCCCGCAGCAGCAGGTTATTCATGGCATGGCCGGAGCGCCGGGCGCTGTAGCTGGCCAGAAACGGTTTGCCGATCAGGTAGAGGTCGCCCATGGCGTCGAGGATTTTGTGCTTCACAAACTCGTCGTCGTAGCGCAGGCCCTCGGCATTCAAAATTTTGTAATCGTCCATCACGATCGCGTTGTCCAGCCCGCCACCCAGAGCGAGGCCGTTGGCGCGCATCATTTCCACATCTTTGGTAAAACCAAAAGTGCGGGCGCGGGCAATGTCTTTGGAATAGGAGTCCACACTCATGTCAAAAACCACGCGCTGGCCGGTGGCGTCCACCGCCGGGTGGTCAAAGTCAATCTCGAAACTGAGCTTGTAGCCGTGGAACGGCTCCAGGCGCGCCCACTTCGTGTTGGCGCCTTCGCCCTCACGCACTTCGACCGGTTTGAGCAAGCGAATAAAGCGCCGGGGCGCATTTTGCAACTCGATGCCGGCGGTTTGCAGCAGAAAAACAAACGACGCCGCCGAGCCATCCAAAATGGGCACCTCTTCGGCGGTGATGTCCACATAGAGGTTGTCGACCCCCAAACCGGCACAGGCCGACATCAAATGCTCCACCGTGAACACTTTCGCGCCCCCGGCAGAGATGGTCGACGCCAGCCGCGTGTCGGTCACCGCCAAAGCCGAGATCGGAATTTCCACCGGCTCGGGCAAGTCAACCCGCCGGAACACGATTCCGGTATCAGGCTGCGCCGGGCGCAGCGTGATCTCGACGCGCTGGCCGCTATGCAGCCCCACGCCCACGGCGCGGGTCAGGGATTTGAGGGTTCGTTGTTTAAGCACCTAATCAGCTTGTTTGCGCAAAAACGCGGGGATCTCAAAATCATCCATGCCGCCCGATGCCAGTGCATCAACCTTGGCTGCCGCTTGGGTACGGTCACGGGTGCGCCAGACGCTCGGCGTGGACATCGAACCATAGTCCGGTTGCGACAGACCCACGGGAGCCATGCCACTGGAGGCCATCGAACCGCTCACGGGTGTGTTCAGGGTCGGCACATGGAAAGGCACGTTGTCGGTACCGGTGCGCAGCACTTGCAGCGGCGGTGCCGTGCGGCGTGCGCCCATGCGGCTCAGGCCCGTAGCGACCACAGTGACGCGAATCTGGTCACCCAGCTCATCGTCGTAGGCGGTGCCGTAGATGACATGCGCATCAGGCGACGCGTAGGCACGAATGGTGTTCATGGCCAGCTTGGACTCGGACAACTTCAGGGAGCCCTTGGCGGCGGTGATCAACACCAGCACGCCCTTGGCACCCGAGAGGTCAATGCCTTCGAGCAGCGGACACGCCACCGCTTGTTCGGCGGCGATGCGGGCGCGGTCCGGGCCAGCGGCCACCGCAGTGCCCATCATGGCTTTACCAGGCTCACCCATGACGGTGCGCACGTCTTCAAAGTCGACGTTGACATGGCCAGGCACGTTGATGATTTCGGCAATACCGCCGACAGCGTTTTTCAACACATCGTTGGCGTGGGCAAACGCCTGGTCCTGGGTGACGTCGTCGCCCAGCACGTCAAGCAGTTTTTCGTTCAACACGACGATTAACGAGTCGACATTCGCTTCCAGTTCGGCCAGGCCGCTGTCGGCATTGGTCATGCGGCGACCGCCTTCAAACTCGAACGGTTTGGTGACCACGCCCACGGTCAGAATGCCCATCTCACGCGCCACGCGGGCGATCACAGGTGCCGCACCGGTGCCGGTACCGCCACCCATGCCGGCCGTGATGAACAACATGTGCGCGCCTTCGATGGCGGCGCGGATGTCATCAACCGCCAGTTCAGCGGCTTCGCGGCCTTTGTCGGGCTTGCTACCAGCGCCCAGGCCCGTGATGCCGAGCTGGATGGTTTTGTGTGCATCGCTGCTGCTCAAGGCTTGGGCATCGGTATTGGCGCAGATGAATTCCACCCCTTGCACGCCGCAGCCAATCATGTGGCCGACAGCATTGCCACCGCCACCGCCAACGCCGATCACCTTGATCTGGGTGCCTTGGTTAAAGGCTTCTTCATCAATCATTTCAATAGGCATTTTTCTCTCCTTGGGGGTTCAATTATTTAACAATTTCAAAAATTCAATAAGCTTCAATTTGTGATGCCAGGCTTAGGTGGATCGACCCACCGCCAGCGCACAGGGGGGCTGGCACGGGCCAGCCAGGTTCTGGTTTTCATGGCTAGAAGTTCCCCACAAACCAGTCTTTGACCTGGCCGAACGCGGTCTTCATCGACCCATTTTTTTGTGCCACCTTGAAGCCGCGCAGGCGCGCCATGCGGGCTTCTTCCAGCAGGCCCATGACGGTGGCGGCGCGTGACTGGGCCACCATGTCGGACAAGGCGCCGCTGTAGCGCGGAATACCCCGGCGCACCGGCTTCAGGAAAATATCTTCACCCAACTCCACCATGCCCGGCATGATGCAACTGCCACCGGTCAGCACGATGCCGCTGGAGAGCATTTCTTCAAAGCCTGACTCGCGCATCACCTGGTGCACCAGCGAGAAAATTTCTTCAACCCGCGGCTCAATCACACCGGCCAGCGCCTGGCGGCTCAGCATGCGCGGGCCGCGGTCACCCAGACCGGGCACTTCGACCTGCGACTCGGGGTCGGCCAGCATTTGCTTGGCAAAACCGTTCTCGACCTTGATGTCTTCGGCGTCCTTGGTGGGGGTGCGCAAAGCCATGGCGATGTCGCTGGTGATCAGGTCACCGGCGATCGGGATCACGGCCGTGTGGCGAATGGCGCCGTTGGTGAAGATTGCCACGTCGGTGGTACCGGCACCAATGTCGACCAGCGCCACACCGAGTTCACGCTCGTCCTGCGTCAGCACCGACAGGCTGCTGGCCAGCGGGTTGAGCATCAGTTGGTCCACTTCCAGACCACAGCGGCGCACGCATTTGATGATGTTCTCGGCCGCGCTTTGGGCGCCGGTCACGATGTGCACTTTGGCCTCCAAACGAATGCCGCTCATGCCGATCGGCTCTTTCACATCCTGGCCGTCAATGATGAACTCTTGCGGTTCCACCAGCAACAGGCGCTGGTCGGTCGAGATGTTGATGGCCTTGGCGGTTTCCACCACGCGCGCCACATCGGCCGCGCTCACC